>ERZ795042.1460-NODE-1460-length-15240-cov-101.647942_pt1 | contig 15240 bp, 17 predicted proteins | sample MGYA00375126_ERZ795042 | MGnify/ENA primary metagenome ERZ795042 (study PRJEB30171, sample SAMN05518105) | compost metagenome | isolation source: Feedstock adapted compost from Newby Island compost facility, Milpitas, CA | place: USA:Newby Island compost...
ACCGGTCGACAACGACCACCTTTCGGCCAGCCCAGCGGGCCTTGTACTCGAGCTGGCGGCGGAACTCGCCCATGCACGTGTTGGCCACGCGCTTGCGCAGCGATTTGAAGCCTCGCTGCATGCCTTTGATGGACAGATCCTCGATCGCGACGATTGCGTAGCGGGCCACCAGGAAAGCGCCGTGAAGGACAGATTCTCCTTCCGCTCGGCCCACGCCTCCTGCTTCAGCCGCAGCGCCCAGTTCCAGACGAACCGCTTCGCACCGAGCAACCGCGCCAGCAAATCAACCTGCGTCTTCGTCGGATACGCGCGCACCTGGTAGGCACGCTCGCGCGAGCCTGCGACGAGCCGGTGCTTGCGGCCGCGCCGGCGCCTTTTCTTGGTGGGCTGATGCGTGAGAAGCAGCATTAATTGGTCTAGAGAACCTCTTTATATCGGCACTTCCGCGAACTCATTTAGGGTGAGATGGCGAAATGATGGCCATCGAACGCCCGTTTCGCGGAGCCCGCCAACGCCGGCGTTCGAAGCTGGGCGGGCTTTGGCCGCTCCACATGGCTCTCCGTCGATGGGCTCCTCGGCTTCCCTGCCTCGTCGAATGGTAGCGGGGGCTCGATTTGGATTGGCGAGACCCCTACGGATGCCGCAGTGCAGCGTGCCAATCTGTGACGGGCGTCACAGCGCAGGGCTTGACGTCACGGCGTAACGCGGGTATACTGGCACTGTGATCGATAGGGAGCACGCACCACCGCCGGGGTGAGTCCCGGCAGGAGACGACGATGACTATGGTCACGGAATCACTGGCCCGCCGCGTCCGCGAGGCCGTGGACGCGGGACTCGTACCGGAACTGGGAGAGCCGATCCCGATAAACCGGCTCGTACACCGGCTGCACGGTGCGCGCTGGTCCTCGCCGTGCGCGCGGGCCCGAGGACTGCGCCGGCTCGTCGTAGCCGCACTGGGCAGCCGGGGCAGAGTGGATGAGCTCGAGTTTGCGCGCCGTGTTGCGCGGGTCGCGCTCCAGACGTGTGTGCCTACGGCACTGAGAGCCGCGGCGCAGGGCCATACTGGTGCGCAGCGGGAGCGTATGCTACAGGCGGCCGAGCGATGTGCGCGCGAGCCGACATACGAACATGCGCTGGAGGCGAGCGCCGCCTGCCCCGCCTACGCCTTCGGCTGGGCCGCCGACGCCGCTGATGATGCGGCCACCAACGCCGGTTTCGCCGCCGCTTGGGCCGCCGCCGCCGTCCGAGCCGCCGATGCTGCTGCCAATGCGGCCGCCTACGCCGCATTCCAAGACGCCGAGGTCACCTACGACGCCTACGCCGCACTCTACGCCCGCGACGCGGCCATCTACGCCGCCGACGCCGCCATCTGGGCCGCCAAAGCTGCTTACGCCGCCGCGGAGGCCGTTCACGGCGAGTCCAACGACGCGGCGGCGCGCGCTGCCTATGATGAGGTGCTTGCGGAATACGTGGAGCGCGTCGTGAGCGTGCTGATCGACCTGCGCTCGCCCGGCGCGGCGTACCTAGTGCAAAACTGTGACGCGCCTCACATGATGGGGCTGACGTCACGGCGTAACACGGTATAATGGCACCGTGATCGATAGGGATCACCACCAACGCCGGGGTGAGTCCCGGCAGACCGAAGAGAGACAGATGACCAACACGATTCCAGCCTCGCTGATCGAGGCCCTGCCGAGGGGCATTTCCATCGACGATTGCACGATCACGACATGCGGCGCGCTGCGCGTCGAATTCGATGTCGATGAGTGCGTCGATGAGTGCGTCGACGACGACGCGCCCGCGATCCTGTTGCCCGGCTGGGTCGCCGACGACGGCAACGCGGAAATCCATATACCGGATGCATCCTCCGGCGAGGATGCCGCCCGGCAGTACGTCGAGGGCGGCGATTGGGGCGACGAGCGGCATCGCACGGACTGGGTGGACGTGTGGGCATGGCGTCGCGCCTATGCGCTCGATGAGGATGGCGAGGTCGTGACGCTCGCGCTCGACCGCGAGCGACACACCATCGAGCTGCCGCCAGACGAGCCCGAGTGCTCGGAGGGCCGAGCGCACGAGTGGCACGAGCGCGGCGTGCGCGGCCACGGCGGCGGCGTCATCATCACCGAGGTCTGCGCGCACTGCGGCCGCTACAGGATCATCGACACCTGGGCGCAGCGCCCGGATACCGGCGAGCAGGGGCTCGAATCTGTCGAGTACCGCGAGCCGGATGAGATCTCGCGTGAGTGGGCGGAGGCGCGCCGCCTAGAAGCCGTGGCCGATGATCTCTCCGACGACTACGACGCGCGATTCGACCGTGCGGGGCGCCGGGTCGTGGTCTCGCTCGGCGAGATCGACGACGACGGGGCCGAGGATGCGGTCGATACCGTCGAGGACCGGCTCGGCGACGACTACATCGTCACGTGGAGCCGCGACGATGGCGGCGACGTACGGCTGTACGTTCGCGTCGCTTGACTTCCCTTCGCGCCCGGCTGCGTGCCGGGCGACATGGAGACCGACCATGACGACAACAGCCCGAACGACAACAACCCGCACGCTGCGCTACGGAAAAGGATACTCGGGCAAGCTCGGCAATCGGTGCTGGGCGGCCCGTATCACCGGCACCGACGATCACTTTGGTTTCGCGCGCGAATTCCTCGAGCCGGCTCGCGTCGAGCGCGAGCATTTCAATCGCTCGCGCACCATCGTCCATTTCAGCTACGAACTAGAGCTCGATGGCCTCTATGAGCTCTCCGAGGAAGGCGAGCGCTGGTTCGTGGGCGTCTGGCCGCACAAGGACAGCGGCGAGCCGGTCTGTGGCCGGGTCTCCGCCGAGCGCGCCCGCGCTTGGGCGCGGGCGCTCGATGAAGGCAAGAGCGGCCGAGAGGCTCGGCTGGCGAGCAAGGGGCTCTGAGCGATGGCCCACCATCCGAGACATTCGCGTTCGCGCCTCGCCCAATACGGGGCGAGGCTGCGCACCATCGACGGCCAGCGCATCGTCGAAATGGTCAACCCGAACGACAACAGCCGCGCTCGATATCAGTACCGTCGTTACAACGATGTGGTGCTGCGCCGCGTGCTGGCTGCTGACGGCGAGACCATCATCACTGACTGGGTGGCACTCACGCGCGATGAATTGGCGGCGCTCATGCGCGTGCGCGGCGAATATCACCCGATACTGGATCCGCTCGGGCTATGACACACCGCCGGGGTGGCCCGGCACCGAGGAAAGAGGACATCACATGAGACATCGAGTTTGGGTTCTCGGGGCACCAGATCCCGAGATGGAGCTCATCGAGAGCATCCTGCGCGCGTGCGGTGAGCACGTCGAGTACGCCACGGTATGGCGAGACGGCGTACGGCGTCGTGTGACGCCCGCCGAGGCGTACGCGGCTGACGTGGAGATCGGCGAGGGCCTGCGCGGCCTCCGCGCGACGGCCTACATGGTCGAGTGTGCTCCCGCCGTCCTCGTCGGCTCGTCCGTAGACGGGATCGATTGGGCCGGGGAGGCGATCACGATCGACCACCATCGCCCCGGCGATCCGGGCTACGGCCGGCCGCCGGAGGAATTCCTACCCGCTTCCAGCCTCGGGCAGGTGATCGCTGTGCTCGGACAGGTCACAACCTACCCTGCTGAGTGGCAGCGCGTCGCGGTGCCCCGTCACCCGCACTGGTGCGGAGCGATCGAGCTCCATCGCGGTGTGTGGGTAGCCCGCACAGCCGGAGAGGAGGGCGACCCGGGGCAGGATGACGACGAGACAGCGACGGCCGCCGTCATTCCCGCTGAATACGTCCTCGCGGCGGCCGCCGACCATTGTCTCGCGGCCGCCTACCGGGGCGAGTGTCCCGGCGTCGATCCCGACGCGCTCATGCGCTGGCGCGTCGAATCCCGCGCTCAATGGCAGCGGCGGCCCGTCGAGGCCGTGCTCGCCGACGTCGAGAGAGCGCGCGAGGCTCTGCGCAGTGCGCCCGTCGTAGTGCTCAGCCATCGACACATAGAGCGCACGACGCAGCATTGCTTCGATGGCATCTCGTGTGCCGTGGACCTGGACGGGCAGGGGATCTGCGGTTGCGCCTGCGATGGCTGCACAGGACAGGCCGAGCTCGTCGTCAGGTGGGAGCGCGTCGCGCGGGACATGCGCGGGCGTCACGTTCCGGAATTGCCTGAGGCTTCGGCGCGCGAGGGTATCTGCTTCGTCGCGGACGGCCTCCCGGGCCGTGACGGACGCGTGAAAATTGTTTGCCAGTCCGGCACGCCCGAGCAGATTCGGGCGTTTATGACGGTCTGGGCGCCGGCGCAAGGCCTCGTGGACATTTACGGCGATCCGGAGCGTGGATTCGCGGGCGGGTATCTGCAGGAGGGCACGAGATGACCGGCCACGTCGATTGGCACTATGGATATGCGGCCGGAGACATCCTCCGCGCGGTGGCTAAAGCGTTCGAGGAGGCAGCGGACGACCGGGCTTACCTGCCGGACTTTCCCGAGTTTGTAGCGAAAACTCAGTGGCTCCGCACCACTTCCCAGCTCGTCGAATGGCGAGCTCAACGCGTGTCGCCAACTGACCACGGCCTGGTCTCCGATATTTGCCGATGGCTGTTTGACCTTGGGCGCGAGGTTTGCGGCGCACCTGTTGGCAGCTCGAACCGACTCGACTATCTGCTTTATGGCATTGCTAATAAGCAGCTCGGCTGGATTGAGCCGCTGAAGCGGCGCAAGAGTTGGCTTGGACCCCGAGATGGAGATGATTCGACGGGTATCTACGGCGACCCCGCGCGCGGATTCGCCGGCGGCTACAAGGAGGCGACATGACTCGGATCTGCGATTGCTGCGGCGAGCGGCAGGCCGCGGCCGAGGCCCTGGCCCACGGCTACGCATACTGCGAGTCGTGTGCGATCGACAATGATCCGCAGTGCGAGTGCGGCCGGCCGGCCGATCCGCGCACGTACGATCGGCCGCTATACCTGTGGGCCGATCACTCATCGGTCCGATGCGCCGAGTGCCTGAGGCGCTCGGCGTATCGGCGCTGGGCCGATGCGATGTGTGCTCGGCTCGAGGCCGCCGCCCGCGAAGGAGGCTGGGAGATCGAGTCGGTCTCGCATGCCGAGACCGGATCGACCTATTACACGCTCTGGCGTCGCCATGCGCTCGATGATCTCGATTCGGAGGATGAGATCGAGGACGACGAGCGCATCGTCGTGCGCATATCCGATCACGAATCGGCGTACTGTCGTGAGGACTACTCACTCACGCCGGATGGTCTCGAGCACGACGCCGACGAGGTGCTCGCGCGCATCGCGGCGCGCGCGTGAGGAGCGCATGAGATGAGCCGGCCACGATTCCGTCCTACCACCCGCCCGCTGCGGCCGATCTCGTACCGGCGCGCAGCGCGGCGATTCCGGCAATTAGCAGACATGATCGAGAGGTACTGTGAGCAGAAAGACGCACACGAGCGCGCACGACTCACACGCGCCATCCACGGCCTTGCGTACGCCGCGCGCGGGCTATCCGAACGGCACCGCCGAGCGGCAGCGGCGATTCCGGGCGCGGAGGATCGCGAAAGGAGAAAATCGAGAGGCTGGAACTGGAAATCCAGCGACTCGGAGGAGGAGGCCTGATATGACTCGATCACGGACGCTGCGCGCGGGCCCTCCGAGCGGCTCCGCCGAGCGACAGCGGCGATATCGCCAGCGCCAGAAAGCGGCCGGGCGCATCGAAGTACGCGGGATCTACGCGCCGCGCGAGCTGCACCCTGAGATTCGGGCGGCGGCACGGCGGATCGTGTCCGGCACGGCGGATCGTGTCCGGCGGGGCGGATCGAGCCGGTGAATAGTGTCGTCGTGTACGCATACGGCTGCGGGCAGCCGGTGAGCGGATTAGATCACGCGCTCGCCGAGCTTTCAGCAGGTCTTCTCAAAAAGAGGAGCTTCTTGCCTGAGTGAATATAAAAGGCCGCTAGCTATACAGCCATGCAACCGTGGTGGTTGCACACCCACCCCGGGGTGAGTACCGGGAGAAAGGAGTAGGACAAATGAGTATTTCGCTGTACACCGCTGTTGAGCTTGCTCGAGAGGGCGATCTGATCGGAATGGCCGAAGAGGCCATTCGCAAGACGCTCGAAAAGACCCGGCTGTCGCCGAGTTCCACGATCGGAGACCGGCAGGCAGCTGTCTCGGCTGCTTCTGGCGAGGCGATCCTCGCCACCGGCCACGCGGCCACTGCCACCGCGTTTGCCGAGGAGGCCCTCGCCACCGCGACGGGCCGCCGCAGTGTGGCGGCCGCGATGGGTGCGGCAAGCGATGCAAATGCGACTAACGAGCAGAGCATCGCTGTTGCGCTCGGCAGCAGCTCAGTGGCCCGTGCAGCCGGTTATGGCAGCACGGCCACTACGGCCGACGAGCGCAGCCTCGCAGCCGTAATGGGGTGTCGGTCTGTTGCCGCGGCCTGTGGAAAGGACTCCGTGGCGGTCGCAGCGGGCGAATGCGCCGCTGCAGTGGCGACCGATCAGGAGGCCGCCGCTGTGACCCTCAGGGGCTACAGCGTTGCTGTAGTCACCGGGTACAGAGCGGAGGCGGTCGCGCGCGGCAAACATAGTGTTGCCGCCGCCACCGGCGAGTTCGCCACGGCAACTGCCGCAGGAGCCCACGGGGTTGCAGTCGCGACCGACATGTCTGGGCGGGCCGTCGCGGCGGGCCCTCAGACCGTGGCCGTCTCCGACGAAGAGGCGGTTGCGGAGCACCCGACCGCGGTAGCGGTCAGCACGAGGCGCGCGAAAGGATGCACGGGCGCAGCGCTCGTGCTCGTCAAGCACGGGGAAGACGGCACCATAGCCCACGTGTGGGCGGGAGTCGTCGGTCGGGACGGCATTCGTCCCGACACGTGGTACGAGCTGCGGGAGGGTCTACCCGTGGAGGTGCGTCCATGACGCGCCCCCAGTTCTCCCGCGCCAGGCGGCCGCTGCGGCCGGCTTCATATCGGGCCGCAGCGAAACGGTTCCGGCGCCTGGCCGATCTGATCGAGCGTTACGCCGATCAGGCCGGTCAGGCGAAGGGGTCGGAGCTCGCGAAAGCCGTGCGCGCAGTTGCGCGCGCGGCTGCAGGCCTGGCCGCGCGCCTTCAGGACAACGCGCGCCTTCAGGACAATTAATGCTGCACTATTCACCGATGCGAGCCGGCATATTCCGGCCCGCATCGGTTATTCTTTCTTGAGCACCTGAGAGTCGCCATTCCGCTCGCCGAGATACTCGCCACGTCACACCCGCGCGTGAAAATCCTCGCGCACCTTGTAGGCCTCGGCCTCTGAATCCCCTGAGAGGTCCATTACGGTCATATACGACGGAGGTGTTTCTTGGCGACGCATCTCTTCACGGAGCTGGGCGAGAATCTTCTTGCGCAGGGCGGAATCGAGGAACGAAGGGCATACCCAGCGCGTCACGCCCCCCCTGCAGGTACTCCAGAAAGAATGGCGGCCCATCCTCGAGCCGACCGATAACCAGGTGTTCGTGGATGACTGGAACGGACTGGATGTGCGGTGGCGCTTTCAGAATCAGGCGCAAGCCGCGTTCGAATCGAACCGCGGGTAGTCGTCGAGCCATCGGGTAAGTGCCCTCAATCTCACAAAGTTCCTGAGCAGCTGTAGCTCAGCGCTGATCACCGAGCGAAAAGACCCCCAGAAAGTGATCAAGGATGCAGGCGTGGTCCTCGAAGAGCTGTTCCTCGAGCGCCGGAAGCTCGGCGATCGGCACCCAGCGGGCTTCCTTCGCATCCGAACTGCCGTGCACTTCCGGCAGGCGCGTCTCGCCAAGCTCGAAGTGAAACGCGGTCGTGACGATCCGCCCGCGGGCGCTACGCCCGGGGTGATCGAACACGGCCTGACCCTGAAGCGCCGCGCGCATCCGGCTCGGAAGCGGCTTAAGCCCGGTCTCTTCGGCAAGCTCGCGAAGCGCCGCCTCGTAGAAACGCTCGCGGGGCTCGAGGAATCCGCCGGGCAGGGCCAGAAGTCCGTTTCCGATCTCACCGCCGCGGCGAACGAGCAGCACGTGGTCCGCGGTGGTCACCACCGCATCCGCGGTGAGGTAGAACGGCGCGGTGTACTGTTTCCGATAGGCCTCGACCGCCCGATGCTCGGCCGCACAGCGTCGGTACGCCGGCAGATGTGCCCAAGCCTCGAGGTAGTCCCGTACACCCGGCTCGACGTAGTTGCTGATGATCGAGAGCGCCGCCGAAAGGCTCGTACACTCGAAGTAGATCCGCCGCAAGTCGGTCGCACTGATCTCGATCTCAGGTTCGACCTCCATGAGCACCCAGCCCGGGAACTGATCGAGATAGCTCGAGGTGTGGTCCTTCTTGAAGCCCACCAGAACGATCGCATCCCCGGGTTTTGCCACGCGTGCGACGCCAGCGCGTACGGCTGCGGTCCAGCGCTCATCGTCGAAGTAGTCACGCACTGGCACGAAGGTCACGCGCGCCCGCTCCTCGGCGCTCAGCACCGCCTCGAACATCTGCTGCCGTTCGACCCAGGAGAACGGGTTGTGGGCATCCCGCGCGCGGAAGGCCGAGCCGAGCACGACGATCACCTTCGGGGCCGCAGCGAGCGCCGCGCGAAGCAGCGTTCCGTGGCCGCGCTGGAGGATCTGGAAGCGTCCGATCAGGACTGCGATGTCTGCCTTCATGATTCTTCTCGCGTGTATTCCGGCTACCGAGAAAGCCACTCCTCCCATTCTCGGGGTGCTCAGATGTGGCATGCCGCGATCGGCATTTGCCGGCCGCTTCCGAACGCACGAGCGCGCACCTGCAAGATCGGCGGGGCCTGACGTCGCTTGTGCTCGTTGCGGGCGATCATGCGTTTAATCTTCTCGATGAGCGCACACCCCTCTTCCGTCGCCTCGAGCTTCGTGTAAGTCCGGTACGCACGCATGAACTCGACGTCGTTAAGCCGCACGCCTTCGATGAGGTACTTGAGAACCTCATCGAGGAGCTCGTACGGCGGAAGTGTGTCGGTGTCGCGCTGACCGGGGGCGAGCTCGGCCGACGGGGGCTTCTCGATGATCGCGGCCGGGATGATCTCGCGGCCCGCGGTCTCGTTGATGTGCCGGGCGAGCGCAAAGACCTCGGTCTTGTAGAGGTCACCGATGACCCCGAGACCGCCGTTCATGTCCCCGTAGAGCGTGCAGTAGCCGACCGAAAGCTCACTCTTATTACCGGTGGTAAGGAGCAGGTGCCCGAACCGGTTCGAGTAGGCCATGAGGATCGTTCCCCGGATCCTCGCCTGCAGGTTCTCGAGCGATAGACCCTCGAGGGACACCCCGCACGAAGCTGCAAAGAGCGCCCGGTGTGTATCGACGAGATCTGCGATCGGATGCGTAAGCAGCCGCACACCGAGGTTCCTGCAGAGCGTCTGGGAATCCGTCACACTTCCTGAGCTCGAGAACGCCGAGGGCATCGTGATCGCGAGCACGTTCTCGGGACCGAGTGCCTCGGCAGCAAGCGCAATCGTTACCGCCGAGTCGATCCCGCCCGAGGAGCCGACGACCACGGACTTGAAACCGCAGCGGCGCACGTAGTCACGAAGGCCGCGCACGATTTGCCGGCGGTAGAACTCGCATGCGGGCAAACCCTCGGAGCTCACCGGGGGAAGCGCCGAGCCATTGCGGTCGGCAAAGCGGCGAGTCTCGAGGTCGAAGGTGAGGATCGGAAGATCTTCCTCGAAGCGCGCGGCCTCGAAGACCACACCCCGCTCGGGCTCGACGGCAAAGGAGGCGCCGTCGTAGACGAGGTGATCGTGCCCGCCAACCTGGTTCACGTACACGAGCGGCAAGCCATAGTGCCGACAGGCGTTGCCGATGACGCGGTGGCGCGTCTCGCGCTTTCCACAGTGCGAGGGGCTCGCGTTGATCGAGACGACGAGATCGGGCGCGGCCTCCGAGAGGCGCCGGAAGGGGTTCACCGCGTAGGTATCCCCCTCGTCGTTCCAAGCATCCTCACAGATGAGAAAGCTCACGTGCGTGGAGCCGATCCGGAGCACCGGAGCGGAATCCGGCCCTGGCTCAAAGTGCCGCCGCTCGTCGAACACCCCGTAGGTTGGCAGAAGCTGCTTGTGGTAGGCGAGCACGACCTTGCCGTCCCGGGCGACGAGGAGCGTGTTGTAGAGATCCTTGCCAGGGCCTTCGTTCTCAGTCGGCGCCCCGAAGATGATGTGCAAACCCGGAAGCTCGGCTGAGATGGTAAGAACCTGCGCGACCCCTCGGTGGACACGTCGGAGGAACTCACCCTCGTCGAGGAGATCCCCGGGGTAGTACCCGGTGAGGGAGAGCTCGGGGAAAATGACGAGCTCGGCGCCGGCTGCCCGGGCCTTATGGGCAGCCTCGCGCATGCGCTCGATGTTCCCCTCGATGTCGCCGATGGTCGGATTGATCTGAGCCAGCGCAAGTTTGAGCATGGGCTTCTCGTTGTTGTTCTTCTCTATGGCGCCCGTGTTTTAGCCGCATCGTCTGCGGCAGCTCCCCCTGGGAAGCGCTGCTCAACGCCACCCGTCTCACCGTGCACCGCTAGTTACGCCGCTCGCGGCGACTTGCCGGCATGCGAGGCGGCGCCGAGCGGAGCTTGGGCTTGAAGCCGCGATCGCCGCGTACGACGGGCTTGCCGTCCTTGTCCTTCGTGATGAGCGTGCTCTTGAGCACGTTCCGGTATCCTTCCGGGGTTGTCACGTACTCGAAGCTCACCGTGTCGTCCTTGAAGACCCACTTGCGGCTGCCGAGCGCGAGGAACGAGTAGCGGACATTGCCGATGGTGAGCACGTGCCGGTGAAGCGCGCGGGTGTTCCCGCCTTTCGACGGCGGCCGATAGTGTTCGGCGAGGTACGTGCCGTACGCATCGACCTTCGCGTCGACCACCTGCCCTCGATCGGGCGGCAGAGGTGTCTCCGCGAGCGCTTCGAAGTACGCGAACTCCTCGTCCGAGCGCGTGTGGGTGACCGCCGCAAGCGCGTAGATGGAGACCTGAAGGTCTGCTTCGAGTGCGAGAAACTCCGCCGACCAGGGTCGGTTCTGCGGTGACGGGAAGCGTTCCCGGATGCTCTGACGCTGCTCGGGCGTAAGCCACGCAAGAGCCACTGCCTCTCGAGTCCCTTGAGCGGCCGCCGTTCGCGGTCGATGTACCGCAGGGGCTCGGTGAGGTTACCGACTTTCGTTACGCGCATACCGCTTCCCTCCGAGTCGAATTCTCCGCGGGCTCCTTGTTGAAGATCTGCCGCAGGTACGCGAGGAACGTTTCGTCCTTGCAGAGCGTCTTGCCTGCGCTGTCCGAGAGCTTCGCCACCGGCTGCCCGTTGCACTCCGTGAGTTTCATGACGATGTTGAGGGGTTTGTAGCCCACGTCGTTCGTGAGCTTCGTGCCGATCCCGAAGCCGCACTGGATGCGGTCGGCGAAGAGATCGTAGATCGAGAGCGCCCCGGCGAGGTCGAGCCCGTCAGAGAAGACGAGACGCTTGCTGTGCGGGTCAATGCGAAGCCGCTCGTAGTGCGCAAGCGCCTTCTTTCCCCACTCGATCGGGTCGCCGGAATCGTGCCTCAGCCCGTCGAAAAGCTTGGCGAAGTACAGGTCGAAGTCGCGCAGGAACGCGTCCATCCCGACGACGTCGGTGAGCGCAATGCCGAGGTCGCCCCGGTACTCCTGCACCCAACCCTCGAGCGCGGCCTTCTGAAACTGTCGCAGCTGTACCCCGACCGCCTGGTAGGTCTGCAGATACTCGTGGGCCATCGTACCGATCGCGGTGAGCCTGAGCCTGCGGGCAAGATCGACGTTTGATGTGCCCTTGAAGTACTGCGGCACCTCGCGGGCGAGTGTGGCGACCACCTCCTCGTGCCATACCCGGGAGAAACGTCGTCGCGTGCCGAAATCGAAGAACTCGAACGGGTGGCGCCGCTCCGTCACCTCCGAACGCTGCCCCGCGGAGAAGTCCCGCAGGATCTTGATCTTGTCGGCGAGCAGCTTCCGGCCCGTCTCGTGAGCCTTCGCAGTGTCGAACCTGCGGAAGTAGAGCTCGTTGACGATCGAGAGCACGTAGATCTCGAAACCCATCACGTGGATCTGCGGCCCGCGGGCGATGATCCTGAGGGTCGGTCCGTCGGTGCTGACCGTGATGTAGCGGCGCTGGAAGCGGAAGATGCGCAGGAAGTCGATGAAGTCACGCTTGAAGAAGCGCTTGCTCGCAAGGTAGGCGAGCTCGTCCTCGGTGAAGGACAGCGAGCAGAGGTGATCGAGCTCGGCCTCGACCTCCTCCGTGAGCTCAGCGAGCGGGAAGGCGGGCTCGTTGCGGCAGACGAAGGTGTAGACGGCCTCGTTGCCCGGGAAGGCATGGAGGAAGGCCTGCCACATCGTGAACTTGTACAGGTCCGTGTCGAGAAGCGATCGGATCACGGGGTCGAATCTTCGGCTCATGGAGCGTGCACCCTCTTCTTCTTGAACGGCTCGTATATCGGCTCGTCCGGGCGTGTCCGGAGAAGGACGTTCCTCGCGCCCGCCTTACATCTTCTGCTTCGAGTCGAGGAGCAGCGTGTGCGCGTCCTCGCTCGTCATGACGCGCGCACCGAGGCCCTCGGCGAAGCGGAAGAACTCCTCGACCTTCTCCTCGAACCCGGCCACCGGGCTCATGCAATCGGAGAGCAGAATCACCTGCGCGCACTCCTCGGGCGTGAAGTGATCGCGCATCAGGTGCTGCATCGTCGCCGCCACGCAGTGGCTCGAGGCCTCCCCGGCGACGAAGAGCGGGCCATCACCTTCGCGAAGGTGCTGAATGAGCGCGTGATTCGTCCGCGTCGACGGATCGTCCTCGCGTGGCACTTCGGCCTGGATCGCGCTGTACTGCTCGGTGAAGGGGTTGAGTCCTTTCAGTACCTTGTGAACGGGCTTCTGATGGCGGAATTCCCACCCGGAAAGGGCATTGGCCACTGTGCCGTGGATGTTGTGCCCCCACGTGCCGAGCACGCAGTGCACCGGCCAGACCATGAGTCGGTAGCGGCCGCCGGCTTCGAGCGCCCGCAGATACTCAAGGGCAAGCTCGAGGTGTTCCGGATGCTGAGGCAGGAACCTTCCCTCGCGCACATCCGCCTCGGTGATCTCCGTGAAGGGCTCGACCGAACTGCCGTCCGCACACTGCCAGAACGTCGTACGCTCGATGGCCACACTCGGATGCGAGTCGAGCGTCACCGTGATGCTCGTGATGAAGTCCGACGCCCTGTTCAGGAACAGAGCGAGGCGATTCATGTCCGCGTTCGCACCCGTCACGGGGAGCGCGGCCCCGGGGATGTCGCAGAAGTCGTTCTGCGGGTCGATGATGAGCAGTCGTGCGTTGATCCGTACGGCATTGGACATAGCAGCCCCCCTGTACGAATTCATTCTAGCATACTTCGTGCGTTCGCGCACGAACTATAGCGAGAGTCTTTTATACACGTCGCGCGCACAGTCGCAGGCTTGTTGTGTGCAGGAGGCTGCCGCGGTCGCTATAATAGTGCGTATCCGCACGAAGCTGACGTCATGAATACCTTCCCGCAACCGATCGTGACTGTAGACGTGGTGCTCCTGACACTTCGCGAGGAAGCGCTCTGCGCCGCCCTTGCGCTTCGGGAGCGCGAGCCCTTCGCCGGGCACTGGACACTGCCCGGGGGCTGGGTGCACGTCGATGAGGATGAGGATGCGCTTGCCGCGGCCGCGCGGATCCTGAAGGCGAAAACCGGACTGGAAAGCCCCTACCTCGAACAGCTGCAGACCTTCACGGGCCGTGCCCGTGATCCGCGGGGCTGGTCGATCTCGATCGCGTACTACGCGCTCGTGCCCTACGAGCGCGTATCGCAGGTGAAGGACGAGCGGCTCAGGTGGCGTCCGGTGGATGCGATCCGCTCACTCCCGTTCGATCACCTCGAGATCCTGCGCACGGCGGTCTCGCGCGTACGTTCGAAGACCCGCTACTCCTCGCTCCCGGTGCACCTGATGCCCTCGAGCTTCACGCTGAGCGAGCTGCAGCGGGTGTACGAGCAGGTCCTCGGGGGCCCCCTGGATAAGCGAACCTTCCGCCGGCGCATCGAGGAGCTCGATGTGGTCGAGCCGATCCCGGGGGAACTTGAGACCGGCGGCGCGCATCGCCCTGCTCAGCGATACCGGATCAAACGCAGGTTCGAGGGGCAGCTGGTCCTCGCGGACCGGACGCTCGATTTCAAGGGCTAAACCGAGGACAAAACAAGAAGGACGAGAACAGAACACATGCGACGTGCAGTACAAGACACCGGCTGGTACCTCGCCGAAGACGGCACGCTCCTCGGAATCACTCTGGGGTTCGGCTACTGTGCCGAACACGAATGCGGTGTTCGTGACCTGAAGGCGGCCTTCGGTGTCACCGCCGAACCGCCAATCGGTCTCGAGGACCGGCGCATCACGCGCGTCCCGGAATCCTTCGGCTTCAGGCGCACTCAGCGCAAGCCGAAAGACAAGCGGCGCAAGCCGTACGAGATGGCACTCCTGTCCACCGATGGCTGGCTGCTGGCTCATCTTCACGAGCCCGACTGCCCTTCTCCGGTCCGCTTCCTTTCGGAGCCTGGCGATCGCTGGTACAAACCCGCGCACGATCTGGCCGCCGCCTGGTCGTGGGGCAGCTTTGCGATCGCAGCGCGCGGCAAGGAGAACATCGCGCGGCTCGAGGAGCTCTACCAGGCTTTCTGCAACCACGACATCGTATTCGGGTCGGTCATCGCGCAGTTCATCCGCCGTCAGGGCCTGACGTTCATGATCGACAGCCGCATCCCGCAGGAGACGCGCAACCAGGTCCGCGAGGCGGATCTCGACCACAAGCGCCTCATCGACACTGCCAAGGCAACCGGCATCGAGGAACGGCTTCGCGCGGCGGGCCGCGGGTGGTTCGCACTCCATCCGCTATGGACTGACGCATCGAAGCAGACGGTGAAGTTCTGGCTCAATCCGGTGGAACAGCACCGGTACAACGCCGGCTACTACACGGTCGAGGAGCTCGATCAGTGGGCCCGCGACGAAGGGCCAGTGATGCGCGCTCGGGAACGCGCGCAGGTCTGATCAAGGCGCAGCAAAGCGGTACCCATTCGACGAGGCAGGGAAGCCGAGGAGCCCATCGACGGAGAGCCATGTGGAGCAATCAAGCCCGCCCAGCTTCGATCGCAGGCGTTGGTGGGCTCCGCGAAACGGGCGTTCGAGGGTGAAGATTGACGATGTCTCATGCGGCAC
>ERZ795042.1468-NODE-1468-length-15145-cov-6.470245_pt1 | contig 15145 bp, 11 predicted proteins | sample MGYA00375126_ERZ795042 | MGnify/ENA primary metagenome ERZ795042 (study PRJEB30171, sample SAMN05518105) | compost metagenome | isolation source: Feedstock adapted compost from Newby Island compost facility, Milpitas, CA | place: USA:Newby Island compost...
CAACCGGCGAATCTGATTGGCATCCATGCTTTGGTCTCCTTGAAAGCGTCAATGGACCATAGTTTCCTACATCCGCCGATTTACGCAAGATCAGTCTTGGGCTGTAGTATTAGGTGCTTTAGTTCACCCGGTGTGATCGCATCGTGCACACTCCACCAAGCCATAGCTTGTTTGAACGCTGTATCCATTATCTTTTGAACATGTCCTTTTACGTGCGTGGATGCTTCGTTCATCACTTCAAGCCTTTCGGGATAACTCCTTTTTGCGCTTGCACGCAAAATTGAACAGCTCGGTTTTTTCTATGTGGTCCAGCCGGTCATCTTCCCGGATTGCCTGGATGACGGCGTCCAGGCCGTCGGGCGCCGCTGTCTCGATGCTCCACCGGTATTCCGCGGCCAGCGACTGAGGGTGGGAATTCCGTGCGGCGGCGGACGGTTTATCGTCCCGCGTTTCTTCGTGGGACGCTTCCCACGCTAGTCTCGTTTCGCAATTGGCGGAACCCACCGCCGCGGTCAATTGCGGGACAAGGTATTTCGCGAGTCGCTTTAAAACCGTCTTTCTGGCCATCGCTGCCCAATCAGTGTCCCAGGGGCTATTCTGCGCCCGATACGACCCGCCACGCCCAGCATTGGCGTCGATTTCCTCCTTTGTCATCCATTCCACGAGCGGTCGTTCTGAATCGTGAAACCAGGCGATCGCGTAGGCCCCGATGGGGTCCCCATCTTCCCCTGAAATGACCGGCGAATGGGTAATGATCCGACCAGTGGGGTCCCCGAAGTTCAGCGAAAATTTGTCATGCTTCCTCACGATGCGTGTTTCCACGTGGGAGACCCGCCCATTTTGGGTCATGAGCCGCAATAATGCCCGGTAATCCGGCACAAAGACAGCCCGAAACACTCCGTGTTTCGTTTGCCGGGGGATCAGGACGCCGTCCCGGCCGAGTCCGCTCGGATCCAGGCCTAAAGAGACCGCCTCGAATACGGCATCCACGATTGATTGCGTTGAGCATTTCTCAAGGTCGGGATCCGTACTGACGGCGTAAATCACATTTTCGATGATCTCATCGACCGGCGTTCCCGCGGGGGCCACAGCCCGCAATCGGGGTAGCAGTTTTCGCAACGTTTCAGCGACCGTGCTCATTTTTCATCCCTAAAAAAACTCCGGCCGCGTTCTGGGCCGCTCTTTCGTATCCGAGCGACGGTTCCGAGCAAACCACAGCCGCGGCCGGAGCGGGGCACGGTAGGTCCCCGGCGTGGACCGCCCACGCCTAAACAGGGACGCCAGGTGGTTGTGCTTACCAGGGTTGTGGTAACTGTTCGAGCGTGGCGCGGATTACGTCGTCGCTGATGTAATGTTCGGCAAGCACGTCGTGAATGGCGTGCCCGGCGACCATCCGGGCAACCAAGGGGTTGATCATGGCAATTGCCGAAAGCGATGTCCGACGCAGACAGTGGAAGCCAAAACGGTCGTCCACGGGAATACCGGCTTTCGCAGCTATCCGGCGTCGCCACCGCTGTAAACTGAGCATTGCCCCGTTCCAGGGAAAGATGCGGCCAGAATTGCGTCTGATGGGATCCAGGGCCGCCATCACTGCCTGGTTCAAGTAATACCGGCGGCCGATTTCTTTTGGCTTCGTGGCCTCCGGCGGAACCGTGATCCAATTACCGTCGATCCATTCCCAGCGAACCTGGAGTGCTGTTCCGATGCGCCAGGCCAAGTTGTACAGGATTCGTATAAGAGATTTCCACCACTCTTGAGAAGGTATCGGGCGTGTTAGATCGGTGCGAAAGTACTCGGCCCCATCCGCAAGAGAGCGCACCTGTGTGAGTGAAAACACCGTGACCGGCCGGCGCGCCGGCCGCGGGGCCTCGATGATCGGTATTTCTTTCAGCAGCCCGATACCACGCGTGGATTTCGGTCCGAGCGATCGCAATACCGCTTTGAGGTGTTGCAAGTGCTTTCGCACTGTGTTTCGTGAAAGGGTTGTCTGGGCATGCTTGCCAGGCCGCCTCAGTAGAGTTGCTGAGAAACTGGCGATGAGTTTTTCGTCGATTTCTGTAATGGGTGGGTCGCCCGTGATTTGCGTCCAGAGATGAACTGTTGAGGCATATTCCGCTAGAGTGCGTGGATCCCAAAATGGGCGCCGTGGAACTATTTCTGTTTCGAACAATTCGCCGAGGGTGTAAATGGTTTGGTGGTCCGGGTTGTAGATTCTGAGGTGCGCCATGGTTGCCTCCACGTAGTGACAGGGCGGCCTCTAGGGCTGCCCTGCCCCCCGAAGGCCGTGGACCTATGACAGCTTCCGTAAAGAAAGCATGGCATATTCCGCGCACTGAGAGCGCACAATTTAAGCGCACGACAGCACTCCACATTGTGATTGCGCCGTTGCGGGCCTAGACGCCCAAGTTTTTAATGGGCACCCGCTCAGTCGCCGCAGAGGCGGCTAAGAAGCTGCCGGTTATTCGTACACCGTTGGTTATATACGTAAGTAAGAAACTGTCAAGAGCAAAAACGCTTTTGTCTCATGTTACAGCAATTTAATAACTTACGACACATGCCCGAGAGCGCGGCCGCCCGACCCGGCTTCTCTCAATGAAATTTCTCGCTTCGCTCTCGCGAACAAGATACACCCGTTTCCCGATTCGGGTTGCGCTCAGCTTTCCAGCGCGGATTAGTTGGCAGACGCAACGATAGGTCACACCTAAGAGGTCGGCGGTCTATTTTGTGGTCAAAAGCCGGTCCTGTTCCACTTCTATCATGCCCATGCCTATTCTATACGTATGTGCACAACCGGCTCGAGATAAAGGCAGGTGTGTACGGGCCAACCGGCACGGAAGCCCCCCGGCCCTCGCGGAGCCGGGCACCTGCCGCGGGGTGTAATCGGATCGTGAGTCCGATAACACCCCGACTACCCCCTACGGGAGTCGAACCCGTGTTTTCGGACTGAGAATCCGACGTCCTGGGCCACTAGACGAAGGGGGCACTCTGTGAAATTGCGTACGTTGATTTTTCGCGCTCTTAATGTCTTATATTAAGCCTTTCCCCGGCCTTGTCAATAGTAGGCGAAACTGACCCATCTTCAGTTTTTGTGAAGACTTCGAGATGCCGCGGAACTGAACCATCCCCAGTGGCGCGAAGGCCCATGACACGCCCCCAATCACGAAATGTTCCACGGGCAATTCGTGAATGACCTCTCCAAGTGGCGTGGCCCGGGTGCGACCGGGACCTCCCATTCAACCCATGGAGGGACGCCTTCGGAGAAAAATTGACCTGACACCGTCCGTCAACGAGCCCCCCGTTCAATCCATGGAGCGGCGACATCCCCGGCGTTCGTCGAACACGGAGGGGCACGCTTGTCGTGCCCGGAGAAAGCGAATGGATGATCCAGCCTCGAAGAGCGGACCTGACAAGCAGGTCCCTCCGAAAGAGTTCGTCGGACCTGACAAGCAGGTCCCTCCGAGAGAGGGGAGGGGCATGCTTCTCGTGCCCGACAAGACCTGCCCAGCGCCAGGCCGCTTTTCAAGGTGAGGAAGGCCCCACCGGCTATGTTGAGCCATTTCCTCACTCCTGCGACTGACCTGGCCCGGTTTGGACGACCTTTGTCAAAGTTTTGGAAAACATTTCAAAAACTGTTGCCGGGCCAACGTGCCGTCGTGTTTCGAGCTTATTTGAGCCGCCGTACTACGGTGGTGGGGATTCCGAACTTTTCCAAGAGGGATGAAATCTCGGTGAGGAACCGTTGGGCGTCCTCGGGATAACCGGCCGTGGGGCGGAGATCGGGTTTCAAACGTCGCCAATACTCATTGAATGCGCACATTGCCACCTCCCGCAGGTATTTTGAAACGATCGAGGACGCGGCCACGATGAAGTATGATTCCGCCTTGGCCCGAAAACAAAAGCGTATGTGGCGCTGGGGTTCCATGATTTCGTACTCGCTGATTTCTCGGGATTCCTGCAGGACGCGGATGTCATTTCCGGGAAAAACATGGTCAAGGTGCAGGGCGTAGTGGTCTCGGCCACCGTGCTTGTCGGACCAGACGTGGGCTTGTCCAACTTCCGGCGCGAGCTGGCGTGCCAGTTCGAGTGTCAACCGAGAGAGCAGATCGCTTTTTTTCCCAAACCGCTCCAACAGTTGATTGAAGCGCACCGCGGGAAGAAATTGCACGCGAATCTGTTCCAGCCGAAAGTCGTTCCTGGCCAGCCCGTCGGAAAGACATTGGGTTGCCGCAGCGATTTCGCCCGGCTCGCAGGTCATAGGGAGATCCTGGTCAAACGTGGCCAGCCAGGGGACAGTGTGTAACCACGGGCGAGCTGCCGGATCAAGCTGGCGGACGAGGTTTTTCCAATCGCAGGGAAATTGGAACAGTTGGCCGAGAATGGCGAGTGCCGCCTTCTCCAGATTATGCCAGCCGGAACTCCCCCTGTAGACCTTTTTGGAATCCGCGATCCACACAGGACGCCTACGCTCAACCCGGCTTTGTGCAATATCAGCTCTCTCTGAACATGCGGAGTTCTCACTTGCCGCTTTTGCCCGTTTGAGTGGTGTCACCGTTATTTCGGGGGCCAGGTGGGGATACCAGACTTCCGGTGGGTACTGGCGGGGCGCGGACCACAAGGTTGCGGTGATCACCAAGGGGCCCAGCGTGGGACCGTAACCCGCTTCGTCTGTCGCTATGTGATGAACCCAGTCCATCGAACTACCGTCAAGACCGCATCGTTCACTTTGCTGGAGCGTTGCCGGAAAGCCGACGTCCGCTGAGCGCCGAAACTTTGTGCCTTCCTGTGAAAAAAAGCAAACACGGGAGGACGACCAGATTGGATACAAGTCCGCCCACCATTGTCCAGCTTATCAGGATGCCGAAATCTGCCATGGGGACAAATTGGCTGCGGGTCAGGCTCAAAAATCCCACGACCAGCGCGAGTGTGGCGTACACCGTGGCCGGCCCAACGGTGTTTTGCGCTTCCCTCAAAGCTCCCCTGATGGTCCGCCCGGCTTTGAGTGCTCTCTGGAAGGCCGTGAGATAATGAATGGACGCATCGACGCTCAAGCCCAGGGATACGGCAGCCATCATCGCTGAGCCCATGTTGATCCGAAGCCCCATCCAGCCGAGAGCTCCCATTAGGACAACGATTGGCAACAGGTTGGCGCAAAGGGCTGCGAAAGCCCAGGTGAGATTTCTAAAAGCCACCGCGAACAACAGAGCCATTCCCACGATGGCAATCATAAAGCTCAGCCCCTGATGGACGACCAGGCCTCTGACAAGTTCTCCGAAGATAACGTAGTAACCGGTGACAAGCGGACCGACTCTTGAAGTCGCTCCATCACCGTTGGGAGACTGTTGCGCGTCATGGTGCGAGTGCATGGATGACACGTTTTCATGCGGCCAGGACTGCATGATCCGCGGCCATTCTTCTTCCACGATCTGACGCACCTGCCGGACGAGCGCCACTCGTGATTCGCCCGTCTCCCGTTCCCGTGATCGCAGCAAAACGCGAAACCACCAGCGGGTTGGTTCTTTTGGATCGGCCGTGTACAGTGCCCGGTACAAGCCCGGCATTCGCATCTGAACAAATTGAAGAGCCCAGTCTTCCGTCCATCCTGAGGAGATCACAGAGGGGAGTGGGAGGGCGTTCAGCGCAGCCCGGACATCCGCTAGACTGAGGACCTTTGCCAGCCCCGGGACGGACCGTCCTTGACTCTCGATTTTCACCTCGTTTCGCAACCGATTCTGGAGATTTTCTACGGCCGCGAGATATTCCGGCGTCAGGCGCTCGGGCGCGGGTAGCGCGATATCCCACACTCCCGCTCCCCCAAGCTCACGATCGAGCCGCTCGTAAGCGCGCACAATGCTGGAATCTTCGCGGAAACTTCGCGTGAAATCGGTTTCATACTTTGCACGAAGCCACCCCCACACACCTGCCGTCATGAGGACCATTGCCGTAGTGACGACCCGCCAGCGGTGTCGCAACGAGGTGGTCAGTATCTGGCGCAGAAATATTCGCAACGGTCCCGCTTCCGTGACGACCCGCCGCAGTTCCCGAGTGCGGAAAAGGAGGGACGATGCTGCGCCAGGGCCTGTTTGTCGGCGTATTCGGACAGCGATCGCTTCCGCGGCCATAAACGTGGCAGGCAAGAAGCAGAGCATCGCGATCAGGAGCCAGCCGACTGCCAGCACGGCGACCAGGGCGAAGCTTCGCACCGGAGTGATTCCCGAGACGGTCAAGGCGGCAAAACCGATCGCGTCAGTTGCCAGTGCCAGCATCACAGGAAGCGTGAGTTGCCGCGCACTTGCCCGGAGTGCAGACTCCGCGGACTGATCCTTCCGCCTGGCATTCTCCACCCGAACGACAAGATGCATGAGAGTGGCCACGGTAATCACCGTGATCACTGCTACCAGCGTGGAATCGATGAGACTCCCCGAGCCTCCCAGCAGCCCAAATGTGGCCTTGGCCCCTGTCACGCTGGTAGCAATAAGGATGGCCGCTATCAGTACCCAGCGGAATTCTCCCGAACAGATGAGAATGACACCGGCCAGGAGCAGGCCCGCAGTCCACGCAATCCGAGAACCATCGCGCTCCACCATTCGGAATCCGGTTTCTACTACCACGGGAGGCCCGACAATTACTCCCTGCGGCAGGCTCGATGCGATTGCGGTGAGCTGGTCGATCACCGTCCCCCGCTCAGCCTGGCCGTAATCCGAGGGCGGATCGAGGAGGACGATCACCGCTGCCATGTTCCCCTGGGCGTTGTGCGTGTAATTCTCGAACAAATGACGCACGGACTCGGCAAGCGAAGAGCGGGTGACAATCGCCGGCCCCAGGAGCTGGTCTAAGCTCCACACATCTTTGACGCCGGACACGGCACGAAGCCGTTGAGCCACCTCGGTCAATCGTGCGATGCCCTCCCCGCTTGCGGCGAAAAGTTGGGGATCTCGATAGGCGATGAGCACAAAATCTTGTGTCCCAAAGATTTTCTCAAATTCCGACCAGATTTTTCTTTCCGGGTCGTTGGCCGCAAGCATGTGCACGAGAGAGCGGTCCACAGGCAATCTGGCTGACAGCGGGATCGCGACCGCAACCAGAACAATGCCGAGCACGAAAAAAAGTCCGCCAAGTCGAATCCACAGCGCGACGAGATCGAAAGGGGGGCAACACCGAAAGCATCGGGGATCGTGCGAAGCGCGACAAAGCGTTTTCATGGCCCTCCTGATGACGAGGTCACGCCCTGCGACGGCTTTTCAACCTGCCCTCGTGCCCCGCGGAGCCCGCTTTTAATTTCCCGGAGGATTTCATTCTCGGGCAAGGCACGGTAGTAGGGATCAAGCGGATAACAACCGCTGACCAGGCCGTTGCGCGGCGCGGTGGTGCAGTCGCTAAAGGTTCGGCACAGGCGTTTGGTCTGCAGGGGTTTTCCGCCGAGGACGTCCCCCGGCAATTCCCAGTAGGCCAGCACCAGCCGTCCGATTCCTACAAAATCCGTCCAGCCTTCTCGCACAACCGCCTGGGCTACGTGGGGCAGATATTCCTGAAAATACGTGTAGGCAGTGCCCACCACAGGGAGTCGGGGCAAGGCTTGCTTGATCTGCCTGACCACCGCAATCTGCCGCAAACACCCCAACAGCGGGTCTTCTGGCGGTTGGTAGCCATCCGATGGCGGATACAGGGCCGGTCGTTGAATATGAGGGTTGTAATAGGGTGAACCGGCCGTCAGATTGACCATTGCTACCCCACATGCCTCGTGAAGTTCCTTCAGCAGTGTGATCGGCTCGTGGAGATCGATTTCCAGCGGATTCCAGCGATTGCACCCGAAGCCCGGATAAGGCACCGGAAATTCGTGGGGAATTCCCGGCCCCAATTTTCCAGGCTCCGCCCGATTGGGGTCAGGGCGAAACGGGGGAAAATCGAAAACCGAGAGTCGCACACCAATGACCAACTCAGGACATTCCGATCGAACAGCGCGAATCACTTCGCGGAGAAATCGCGAGCGTCCGGGTAAATCCCCGCCGTACGGTCCGGGACGATCGAATGCCGAGAGGAATTCATGCCCCAAATACCCATGGCAGGCCTTGATATCGACAAATTGAAAACCCACATCACGTGCCATCCGCGCGGCCTCGACGTAGGCATCGATGAGTGGGGCAATGTCTTCATCCTTGAGAACGACCGAATCATCGCGGGGATCGATACCGAACTTTTCATCCAGCACCGGATGGTGATACACGATCCGGGGTTCTGCGCGATCCTTTCGATTGGGACGGCAGAAGCGGCCGGAATGGGTCAACTGGAGCCCTACAAAAAGGTCCTCCGTCGCACGCTCACCAAAGCACTCACGATGGACCTCGCGAAGTCGGCCGAGGAGATGCCGCATCGCTTCCTTATTTTCCGGCCGGTAATAAAGCTGATGGGGATTGGCTCGTCCATCGCGCCGGACAGCGAACGCTTCCCCACCCCAGATGAGTTTCGCTCCCGACGCGCCGAAGTGTTCCCATCGCCGGATGGTGTTCTGGCTGGGCTGACCATCCGGGGTTCCATCCCAGCCTTCCATGGGGTGGATGCACCAGCGATTTCCGATTCGGAGGCCGGCCACCTCGAAAGGCTGGGCTAGCGAGGAGCCTTCCGCAGCGGACAACGGTCGATCGTCCACCGGTAATTCGTACCCCAGAGCCGCGATGCGGTCGCGAAGTTCTTGCGGGGACTTCAGGGACGCTATTTTCACGAACTCGGCACTCTTGGGTTGCATATCCTGGCAGACCTTCCCGTTGCTGTCTTTAACCCGAAATTGAATCCCGCATCGTTCCAGGGCGCATGTGCCGGAAGTGCCTGCCAACTGACAGGCCCTCTGGCGACCGTCAGACGTAGCGTTGCCGTCGCGTCATCCGCCCTGCTGCCCGGTGATCCGCGCGATCTCGGCCTCCACGCTCGCAATCTCTTTGCTCAGCGTTTCAATCTCCCGGGGGTCGTCCGGCTGCTTTTTGGCTCCCGCCAGGCGTTGCTGAAGCTCCCGCAAACGTTGTCGGAGGGCATCGAGTTTCCGGGCATCCCGCTTGTTGAGGTTTTTGTCCATCTTGCTCATTGTAATCTTTGCCTCATTTGTCACATGGGCCCCCGCCGAAGTTACGTGCGATCTCCCACCCCATTCACTGATTTTAACTTTCGCTGGACCCATTCGATGGCCGCTTCGCGCGATGGGAGGAGCCCGTCCAACTGGGCACGGCGTACTTCCTGAAGGATTTCCCGATAAATGGGCCCCGGCGGCAATCCCAAGGCGTGGAGGTCGTCTCCCTTGAGAAGCACGGGGGGATTGAGCTTTTCAGGCGGCCACTGGAGCCGTTCCCGACACCATTCAAAGCCGGTAAGATCGTGCGCACCTTCCTGAATGGCCCGGGTTTCTGCCAGTTTGAGAAGGTCGCGAATCCAGGGGGAGATGAGTAGGGGTTGCACCTCCGACCAGGGCCTGAGATGGGCCCGGTCCAGGGCCTCCTCGTGTTCGACCAACCACGTAATTTTGTCCGTGACCTGGTTCGACATGCGCAGCCTTTTGCAGATGGGCGACAGATCGCTCGGTTCAACCAGCTTCCTGGCCACGGCCGCAAACGCCACGGGGAAGTCCGGATCCGGTAACGCCCCAAGAATGCGGAGGTTGAAGCCCCAGACCGATTCCCTCTCCTGTGTATCAGGCTTGAATTCCGGCAGAAGGACGTCCAGAAATCCCAGTTCTCGAAAGAGGCGCAACCCTTCCACACGCCCGGGAGCCACAAAAAGCCGCTCCAGCTCCATGAGAATCCGCTCCTGACTCACCTCGCGGATCTGGTGAACGAGATCGCGAATGGCGGCGGCTGTGTGGGGGGCCAGGGCAAATTGAAGCTCTGCGACGAACCGTACTGCACGGAGCATCCGGAGCTTATCTTCCGCAAACCGTTGGTAGGGGTCGCCGATCGCACGAATGATTCGCTGCCGGATGTCATCGACGCCCCCCACGTAGTCGATCACACGATCTTCGATGGGATCGTAAAACAGGCCGTTAATGGTAAAATCTCTCCGCAGGGCGTCCTCGCGGGGGGATGAGAAGACCACCCGGTCTGGATGGCGGCCATCACTATATCCCAGATCGGATCGAAAGGTAGCCACTTCGATTTGGCCGGCGCCTTTCGGTCCATTAACTGTGATGACTCCGAAGGCTGCGCCGACGGCAAATGTCCGCCGGTGTCCGAAAACCTCCCGTACCTGGTCGGGCAAGGCATTGGTCGCGACGTCGTAATCTTTGGGGGTGCGACCGAGAAGCTGGTCACGGACGCATCCCCCCGCCCAGTAGGCGATGAATCCCGCGTCACGGAGTTGCCTCACCACCCAGACGGCAAACTGACGCTGTTTTTTGGGATCGAGCTCAGGCGGCATGCTGGTTCTGATGGTTAAAATGAAACAGAAGGGCAGGCTTCCCGACTTGCCGAGCGAATATTAAAATGATAAGTGACAAGCGGTGAAGAACCCAGCCCGACGGCTTGGCGCCCGATGCGCCTGGCAACGCGACCAGGTGGAGGAGCGTTACAGGTCGGCGGCATCAGACGGCTGGGATGTCCAATGCCCTGGTGGCGGAACTGGCAGACGCGCATGGCTCAGGACCATGTGGGGGAAACCCCTTGGAGGTTCGAATCCTCTCCAGGGCATCTTGTTGTTGGGTCGTGTCTCTTCTTGAATGTGTTGTCTTCGGTTGGGGTGCCGAAGTTGTCACAGTTGTAACGGGTGCGGTCGCTCGGTGGCGGTTCTTGCAAAACGCCGATTCGGAACTGCTGTTTTAAGGAAGGCAAATTTTTTCTGAGTTCTCCGGCAAACACGGTGGGGCGATTCTCAAAAGAAGTTTTCTCGAGTGGCCTCTAAAACGACTCATTGGCATCAGCGATTAAGCTGATTGCCCAACCTGTGTCTCTCCCCGAAGAACGATTTCCGGTTATACTCTGGAGAAACCTGGCACCGGCCAGCCCTTGACAGTGACCTTTTTTCCGATGAGGACGGGTTCATGTTTGCATTCTTCTGGACGGGCCTTGCAGTGGTATGGGCGGCGAGCGCACCTTGCGATCTTGTCACGGAGAAGTGGGAAGTCCTGGATGCGTGCGACATTGGGCCGGTGTGGGCAGGTCATCCGGTAGGCTTCTTTCTCCTCACGGTTCCGCCCTACCAGTACGTCGCCTTTTATGACGCCGAGCGGCAGATGGTTGTCGGACAGCGGAAACTCGATGAATCACATTTTCGCTTCAAAAAGCTGCCGACGTCGGTGGGATGGGACAGTCATAACAGCATCGTGATGGCGGTGGACAAACGCGGTTGTCTCCACGTCAGCGGTAACATGCATGTGACGCCGCTCATTTATTTCCGGATGACTACGCCGCATGATCTGGACAGTTTGATCCCCGTCCACAAAATGGTTGGGGAGAATGAAGACCGGGTCACTTATCCTCATTTCATCACTACGCCAGATGGCAGCCTCATCTTTTATTACCGCGACGGTGCTAGCGGTCGCGGGCGTCAGCTTTTCAACATTTACGACGCAGAATCACAGTCCTGGCGACGTCTTTTGCCGGTCCCGCTTTTGGATGGAGGAGAGGAAATGAGTGCCTATCCGTCGGGGCCGATTCTGGGTCCAGACGGACTGTGGCATTTGTGCTGGATGTGGCGGGATACCCCGGATTGCAGCACCAACCACGATATCAGCTATGCCCGAAGCCGCGATCTCGTCCACTGGGAGACGGTTGATGGTACGCCCCTGACCCTCCCCATCACACCAGCGACGCCGGGTGTGATTGTCGATCCGGTACCCGTCAAACTGGGACTGATCAACGTCGGACATCATGTCGGGTTCGACACCCAACACCGACCGATTATCACCTATCACAAGTATGACCAGTCTGGCCGAAGCCAAATCTACAATGCTCGGTGGGAAAGGGACCATTGGGTGATTTATCAAACGAGTGATTGGGACTATCGCTGGGAATTTTCGGGCGGGGGGAGCATCGGGGCGGAAATTACGGCCGGGCCCGTCCAGATTGCAAGAGCGGGTTACCTTTCTCAAAGGTTCAGCCACAGTCAGTACGGAAGGGGCACCTGGGTGCTCGACGAGAAAACGTTGCGTCCGATTCATACGTGTCGGCGCACCGTCCGGCTCCCGATGGACATGACACGGCGGGAATCTGAATTTCCCGGAATGGAAGTGCGCCTGGCCTGGGATTTGGGCCGTCCGCCTGGAGGGGAGACCTACGTCCTCAAATGGGAAACGTTGCCCCCTCATCGGGACCGACCTCGCCCGGGGCCGCTCCCACCTCCGAGCACCTTGCGGCTCTATCACCTGCGGCGGGTGCCATGATCAGACTCCCCGGTCGCATAACTCAAGATAAGTCAGCCGTCCGATGGTGGCGCGTTTTTAGATGATTCCCTTCATAAAGAGCGAACGGGGGAGAACCTCACGAGAACCACCGTACTCGGCCTTCAGCCGTAGGAACCTGTTCGGCCCGAGCTTACGCCGGATGGCGGCTGCGGAAATCGGACGACTTTGGCCTGGTCTCTGTTTGAAATCAAAGAGCGGATCAGATACGGTCCATTTCTTACTGCGGTGGTGGCCGTGCGGATGTGAAGTTCCGCGAGCAGTCCCAGAGCCAGGAGGACAAGACTCATTCCCCACGAGACAACCGCTGCCGCCAGAAGCGGAATGCCGAGGGGCAAACGCCCCAGGGCGGTCCAGACAAGCCCCGGTACCGCGGTCATGGTCCCCAGGCATCCGGCCACGGCAGACAGGCCTGCCATCAAACGGATGGGTTTCCACCGATATCGTGTAAGGAACACAATGAGGGGCAAATCCGCCAGCACCGCAAAGAATCGGCGCAGTCCGTACTTGCTTTTTCCAGATCTTCTCGGACGGTGATTCACGACGATCACCGTGCTTTTTGCCCCAAGGTCGCGTGCCAGGATAGGCAAATACCGGTGCATGTCCCCCACCAGTTCGAGATGTTCCACCACCCAGCGACGCATCGCGCGGATCCCGCAACCCAAATCGGGTGTGGGGGCGCCCGTCAGTTGTCGAATCAGCCAGTTAGCAACCCGGGAGGGAAGTCGCCGACGCAGGTAGGAATCCTGCCGGTGTAAGCGCCAGCCGTGGACGATATCGTAGCCCTCCCCGATTTTTGCCAGGAAATGGGGGATGTCTCGCGGATCGTTCTGGAGATCCCCGTCCAGCGTGATGATGATATCCCCGTGTGCGATGTCCATGCCTGCGCGGAGTGCCGCCGCCTGACCGAAGCGTCGGGTAAGAAAGATGACCTGAACATGGCCATCCTTTTCAGCGATCTGGGCGAGCTTTTGCGGAGTCTCGTCGGTGGAACCGTCGTCTACGTAACAGATGTCCCAAGAGCAACCGAGGGATTGAAGAACTTCGCTCAATTCTCCGTGCAGGGTCTCGATATTGCCCGCTTCATTGTGCAGCGGAATCACCACAGACACTGAAAGCGACTGCCTCGTCATTCCATTGCAGGCGTCAGAATCCATTTCAGCTTCCTTGCCGAAATCGTTGCAATCCTGGCTAGCGCGAGCAAGAATTTGACAGAGCTTCCCGTTGACTGGTTCGACGTGTGGCATAGCGCCGGGGAATCCGCCGGCGATCGTCCTCCGGGGATTTCCACATGTTGAACCCGTTTGTAACGCCGCTGTAACGCTCCGTTGGGCAGGTCAAGTATAGCGAAACTGCGCAAACTCAGGCAATGTCAAATTCCCGACGATTTCCAAGACGGGCGCGAGCGGGCAAGAATTCCAAAGGCGGCCGGGTGATGGATGAATCGCCCCGAACGAAAGCGAGTCCATCGGCCGTGGCTCTCGTTTTGGAAGGGCCATCCGTGCGTCGCCGCTACCGGCTGCTATTGCCCAGGGAATAGCGTCGGGGCTGATCCCAGAGGATGGGTCCCTTTTGCGGAAGTGCGACGGGAAGACCTCGCCTTTTGCCATATTCCCTGCGTCGCTCTGCCACCGATGGTGGGGGAACTTCGCGTTCCCTGACTCTTGACTTGGAAAGCTGGAATCAGAAACTGAAATGAAAGCAGCGAGCAGCTATGAGTGTGGACGGTCACTGTCCCCGTGTGGAGTGACGGTTTCCGCGGGAGGTGATTCCTTCTTGCGGACCAGGATGGCAGGGGGCAATGCAGGCAAGGACTTGCCGCCTTTCGTGAGGACGCTTGCGGCAGCGCTCCGCGGGCCCTGGCGGAGCCGACATGGCCACCGATGACAGGGGATGGATTCAACCCACTCAGGGAGTGGAGGAAGCAAACATGCGGGCAGACGATCCACATGCCCAATCGGATGAGCCGAAAAATCAGTCGGACCAGCCGGAAAAGGCGGCCGAATCAGCGGGCCCGGCCGATCAGCGCATTGTTGTGGACGAAGACTGGAAAGCCCGGGTGGAAAAGGAAAAACAAGAGGCCCGAAAGCAGGAGGAGTCCGCGCCGTCGCCCGAGGAGGGTGATCCGCCTTTACCACCGCCAACATTGACCGGCCTGGCGACCAGCTTCTCGATGCAGGCTCTGGCGGCCCTGGGGCTTTTGCCCGATCCTCTGACCGGAAAGGTCGAGGTGCGGCTGAATCGGGCGAGGCACCTCATCGACACCATCAATCTGCTCTATGAGAAGACAAGTGGAAACCTCACGCCAGATGAGAAACGGGCCATGGAGCAGATGCTTCATGAGCTTCGCCTGGCCTTTGTGCAGATTCAGGCGGCACAAAAGCGGTCTTCTTGAATTGGCCTTACGGCAATGAAGGTCGTACTGGCAAAGGAGTGACAGGCTCATCCCGTTCACGGCGGGAATCCCGGCGCTGAGGAAGTAAGGAGCTTTCCGCCGCGTCGGGGTTTGCATGCCGAGGTGCCACCAACCAGGTTTCTGTCGTCTTTTTCTGGAAGCCGCTGAAGAAGCCACCACTGAAGAGGCCACCAGCTTGGCCGGTCGTCACACCAGGCCTTTTCTCACCGCCCAAACCGCAGCCTGCGTGCGATCATTCACGTTCAGTTTTCGCAGAATATTCTGGACGTGCTCTTTCACTGTTTCGACGCTGATGTCCAGAGAGTTGGCGATCTCCCTGTTGGAAAGTCCCAGGGCGATATGCCGCAGCACCTGAG
>ERZ795042.1473-NODE-1473-length-15107-cov-104.494419_pt1 | contig 15107 bp, 7 predicted proteins | sample MGYA00375126_ERZ795042 | MGnify/ENA primary metagenome ERZ795042 (study PRJEB30171, sample SAMN05518105) | compost metagenome | isolation source: Feedstock adapted compost from Newby Island compost facility, Milpitas, CA | place: USA:Newby Island compost...
GCCTCTGCGCCTCGGCAAGCTCCTCCAGCCGCTGTTCGGTTCGCCGCTGCGCTTCGGCAAGTTGGTCCACCCGCACCGCAAGGGCTTCCAGCCGCTCGTCGGTCCGCCTCTGCGCCTCGGCAAGCTCCTCCAGCCGCTGTTCGGTCCGCCTCTGCGCCTCGGCCAGTTGTTCCACCCGCTCCGCGAGGGCCTCAAGCCGTTCGTCCGTTCGCTTCTGCGCTTCAGCCACCTGGCCCACCCGGACGGCAAGGGCTTCCAGCCGCTCGTCGGTCCGCCTCTGCGCCTCGGCCAGTTGTTCCACCCGCTCCGCGAGGGCCTCAAGCCGTTCCTCTGTTCGCTTCTGCGCTTCAGCCAGCTGGCCCACCCGGACGGCAAGGGCTTCAAGACGCTCGTCGGTGCGTCGCTGGGCTTCGGCAAGCTCCTCCAGCCGCTGTTCGGTCCGCCTCTGCGCTTCGACAAGCTCTTCCACCTTCTGGGCGAGCCGCTGCAGCTGCTGCTCCGTGCGCGCCTGTTCGGTCGCCAGCTCCTGCAACGCACGCGCCAACGGCTCGGTGGCGTCCCTGACCTCGGTCCGGACATGCTCTTGAATGAGCGCGTCCAAAACGTGCGCGACCTTCTGAGAAGCCTCGGGCCCCAGAGCGCCCTTCAACTCCTCGTATGCCTGCCAGATATTCATGGCTGTCACCATACTCTGTCGGAGGGGTGGAACCTTGTCAAAGCGGCTGTTTCGGCGAGGGCCTGCTCCTCCGTCCCGGACCTCACGGAGGGCCCAGAGCCCCGCAAAGGCCCAAATTCACGCTCCGACCAAACTCCACCAGGGTCGGACAGTCCCGATCGCCGGCCCAAAGCCGCCCTGGCAAACGGGCCAGCCCCGCCAACCGTTCTGCGGGCGGCTCCAACCGGCGCTCCGGTCGAGTCTCAGGCGCGGACCCCAAGCCTCTTGCAGATCAACGCAGTTCCGGTCCGGGGCTCGTCGCCCCCGCGCGCAACACGGGAAAGAGTCCCGTCTAACTCAATTCGCGGACCGCTTCCTCCCAGACCTGCGCAATCTCTTGATAGATCGCCTTGAGCCGGGTGCGGTCGGCTGACGCGGCCTCACGCCGCTGGGGAGCGAAATCCAACGGATGACCGAAGACCACGCGTACGGGCCGCGGCCTGGGCAGGCGCCGATGCCGGCTCCATGCCTCGTACGTTCCGAAGAGCCGGACCGGCACGACCGGGGCCTGGCTGCGCACCACCAACAGGCCCAACCCCACCTGGGCCGGTCGCAGCGACCCGTCCGGGCTGCGCGTCCCCTCCGGAAACAACAGCACGGCTTCCCCGGCTTGGAGGCGTTCGAGCAGTGTCCGGAGGCCGGCCGGCGCAGTGGCGTTGCGGTCCACCGGGATGCACCGGTACCGGCGCAACAGCCAGCCCAGCGGGGGAAAACTGAAGAGGCTCTTGCGGGCCAGGTACGACACCGGGCGCGTCACAGCGGCTCCCACCAGAGGCGGATCCAGGAAACTGGCATGGTTCGGGGCCAGGATGACGCCTCCCTCGGCCGGTACGCGCCCGGCATGTTCCACCTGCCAGCGGAAACAGAGTCGGAACACCAGCCGACAGAACTGCCAGCTCACCCGGTAAAGGGGATCCATCCGAGCCGCACCGGTCATGATGAGGAAGCGCCACCGGTCTTGCGGGCGGCCAACCGCTGCCGGATGTCCTCCAAAATCAGGGCGCTGGTCTGTTCGGGGCTCATCCCGGAGGTATTGATCAGGCGGGCACCCAGCGGGATCATCAACGGCGCCACGGCCCGCTGGCTGTCCTGTTGATCGCGGGCGGCCAGGTCCTCTTGCACACCCTCCGCTGCGCGGCGGCGGTGCCGTTCCTCCAGGCTGGCATCGAGGTAGTACTTGAACTCCGTTTCCGGGAAGACGTTCGTGCCGATGTCGCGCCCTTCCATCACGAGGTTGCCGAATTTCATGCACTCCCGCTGTTTCCGCTTCATCCAGCGCCGCACGGCCGGCACCGCGGCCACATGCGGAACCGCGGCACTGACCTCCGCGGTCCGGATCTCACGCTCCGGGTAATAACCGTCCACCAACAACCGCACCTGCCCGTCCACGCAGCGCAGCTCGGTTTTCCAGCGGCGGCAGACACGGGCCACCGCCTCGGGATCCTTCACGTCCACACCGAGTTTCAGGCAATACCAAGCCAGGGTGCGGTACATCGCCCCCGTGTCCACGTAGACGTACCCGAGCGCACGCGCCACGAGCCGGGCATTCGTGCTCTTGCCGCTGGCGCTGGTCCCGTCAATGGCGATGACGATGGGTGTTTCCAAATCCTTCGGTCCCCTGGCCGCCCCGGAGGACGCACCGCCGAATCAATGCTCCTGCGCAACCACCGTCAACCGGTCCGGCCCCAGCATCGCACCGGAACGGCCGTCCCGGATGCGCGCGCCCAGTCCGTCCGGAGGTGGCGCGGCCAGTTTCGCGAAAAAGTTCGGAAACGTCTTGGCCACGCAGGCGGGATTGTGGATGCGAATGCCCGGGACTTTCAATCCCAGAATCGCAAAACACATGGCCATGCGATGGTCCTGGTACGTCCGGATCTCCGCCCCGTGCAGGACGGACGGACACACCGTCAACGTGTCGCCCTCCTCCACCACCGACGCGCCGCACCGCGTCAGTTCCGTCCGCAACGCAGCCACCCGCTCGCACTCCTGCAGGCGCAGCCGTCCCAGACCGGTGAACCGGCAGATCACGCCGCACAGCGGCGCCATCACCACCGCGGTCATGATCGCGTCGCCCAAGTCGCGTTCACGCGAGACCTCGATTTCCAGACTCCGCGACCGGCCGCGCGACGCGTGTCCGGCCGACAACAGCATCTGCCACACCCCCGGAAAGCGGGCGTCCACCTGCAGTTCCGGCGGGGGCCAGCGACGCACCTGCACCGGCCACCGTGACGGGTCCAGCTCGGCCGGATCCCGGTCCAGCCTGGGCCAGATCCACGACGGATCGTTCACCGCCCAGAAATAGCTCCCACTGGAGGCGTCCGGTTCCACCACGTATTCGCCGCCCTGGGCCGGAAACTGGTCGCGCAGTTTCAGCGTCATGGCCACGTAGGGCGATTCTTCCGGGTTGTCACCCTGCACTTCCACCTCCCAGCCACCCCAGGGCGCAGCCATCAACAGCGCCGAGGCAAACTGCGAGCTCTCGCGAATGCTCACCTCGCACCGACCCGGCCGCGGCCCGCCACCCTCGATCAACGCAGGCAAGCGATCGTTCGGGCTTTCAACACGATATCCAAGCTGCCGCAGAGCCGCAAACAAGGCCGCCTGCGGGCGCTCGTGCATGCGTGGGGTTCCGTGAAGCCGGTACCATCCGCGGCCCAAGGCCACAAAGGCCGCCAGAAACCGCGCCGCCGTGCCCGCGTTGCCCACGTACAGCTCCAACGGCGCGTCACGCCGGCCCCCCGGAGGCACCTGCCCTCCGCAACCCCGGACATGGATCGTCCGATTCCCGGGCTCGGCGGGATCGGGCTCCACCCGGAGCACAAACCCCAGCCGGCGCAACGCCTCCACCATGATTTGCGTGTCCTCGCTCCAGAGCGCCCCTCTCAAGGTCACCTCCCCGCGCCCCAGGGCGGCCAACACCAGAGCGCGGTTGGTCAAACTCTTCGACCCGGGCACCGTCACCCGTGCTTCCACGGGCGCGCCCAACGGTTCGATCTCGATCACATCAGGCAACGCCATACGAACCTCCCCACCCTGCTGTGTCGCAAGCCCTCCCGGGTGTGTCGCTCCTGTCACCCATCCCTGGCCGACTCATTCCGGAGAGGGTGAGGCGCGCCGGCTCCCGCACCACGCGTCCCGCCGCGCCTTCGCAACCTGGAAGAATTCGAACAACGCCTCGGCGTCTTCCGCCGCCAGCCATTTCCGGACCTTGCCGAGCTCGCGCATCAGCTCGTCCAACGCCCGGTCCAGATGCCGCCGGTTTGCCAGGGCGATGTCCCGCCACATCTCGGGCGATCCGGACGCCACACGCGTCGTGTCGCGAAAACCGGTGGCGCAAAGATCCTTCTGCCGCGGATTTCGTCCTGGAGCCAGCACCAGCGCCGCCAAGGCCGACGCCACCACGTGCGGCAGATGGCTCGACCGGCTGACCAGCCGGTCGTGTTCGTCCGCTCCCATCTCCAGCACCCTGGCACCCACACCCGTCCAAAGCCGGCGCACCTCGCGCAACGCGCGCGCACTGGTGCGCGCAGTGGGCGTCACCACCGCCACCGCCCCCTCGAACAGGTCCGCGTGCGCGGCACCGACCCCGGTCCGTTCATTACCCGCCATGGGATGACTGCCCACAAACTCCGCCCCGGCGCGCTTCAACAACGACTCCAACCGCCGTACCACCGGGCCCTTGACACTCCCCACGTCCGTCACCACCGCCCCGGGCTTCAGGGCGCCGCGCATGGCACGGGCCAGAGGCTCCATCTGCGCCAGAGGCGTGCACAATACCACCAGATCCGCATCCGACACGGCCTCGACCAGGTCCGTCGTGGCATCGTCCACCGCCCGTGCCTTGCGACATTCCCCTCGCGCCGCCTCGCGGCGCACAAACCCGACCACCTGCCGGGCCAGCCCCCTGCGGCGCAGTGCCATGCCCAGCGACCCGCCCAACAGTCCGACGCCAATCACGGTGACCTTCTGCCAGTGCACGGGCCGCAGCTTAGGCCAACCCGCCGCGGCCACCCAAGCAAAAGGCGGTGCCCGGCAAGGACCCCGTTGACGTCCGGAACCAGGTTCGGTAGATTCTCGTCGCACTGGCGCTCCAGAGTAGCTCAATGGTAGAGCAGCCGGCTGTTAACCGGCGGGTTACAGGTTCGAGTCCTGTCTCTGGAGCCAATTCTCATTCCCGCCTCCGCATCCCAGAACGCCCGTGCCCTCGTGATTCCGGCAGACCAGGAAACCACACAGGCGCGCCTGTCCGAACATTGGCAAACAACGTCCGGCCAGAGCTGCCGGAGGATTCATCGCTCTGGCCGACCTGATCAATCCACGAGCCGTGCCCGGCAGCCCCAAACTATGCAAGCCCGCCAGACAAACCGGAGGCATGAAACCCCTCCAAGCCCACCGCCAACCACCACTCACTGCTGTCCGTGCGACGGGCAAGCTGCAGAGGCAGACGCCCACCCGACCGGTTCTTGCCACGGCCCAAAACGTGCCGCGCCCATGAATCTGGAAAAGTGTTGCGCTCACCCAAAGGCAGCGAAAGCAGGCAATGTTCAGATAAAGGCCGACTGGCCGCTTCCCGGCCGGGCACCGGCCGCCACCGGCGCCTCCAATGCCGGCCACGCATCGCTAGTGGAGGAACCATTCCTTTCGCATCGGACGCGCCCAGGCAACAGCGTGCGCTTTGACACGACCCATCCGCACAGCCTCCGATGGAGGTGTGTTGAATGAGCGCCCAGAAGAGCGACGGGACGGGAAAGGCCAGAGCTCGGGCGAAGGGAGAGCAAAAACAGAGTCTGCGCTGAAGCCTGAACGATAGCTGAGCCCTTGGCAGATCCGGTCCTGCGAACGTTCAGGGCGGCTTGCGCACCGTATCACACCTGCTCCGGGAGATGGATGTGGCCGGTAGTCGCAGGATCGGCGGGTTTCGACGCGACATCCCAGAAGCGCGCCGCAAGCCTTGACGACTCCCGGTTCGACCGCTCCAACTTCGAGACCAAGAGACGGTTCATGGAACGTGCTGAGCACACACGCCGTCTGCGCCGGCGCACGAGCAAAAAGCCCACCCTGTCATTGAGAACCACCAACACAAGCTGGCATGCCCGGAGGGCGAGACAACGGCCCAACCCCAAGGCGCCAATGGTCCAGGGAACGAGAGCACCCAGAACGTCAGGTGCGGCTAATCTTGCCTCCAAACTCGGCTACAGGGTTTCATTCTGACAAGCATGCTGATGCAATGGAGGCAGCACGGATGCCGCTGATGGTTTCTCTATGTACGACTGGACGTGCCATCTCTTGATCGCCAAAATAAGGCCACAGCTAAACCCGCTGAGAGACCGCGTCGCTGACGATGACGCAAAACGATGACCATCTCGCTCCGGGCGATATAGTCGCCGGCCTGGACCCCTCCGAACTGGTCGAGGTTCGGCGTGTCGCCCCCTTCGGCAACAAGACGCTGGTCGAAGGGGTTGGACTCCAGTCCCGCCGGGAGGTGAAGCGGCCCCTCGCGGCTGAGGAGCTGGCCGCGCTCGTCAAGGTGCGGGGCCGAGAGCGCACCTTCGATGGCGACCCCGAGCTCTTCCTCCTCGGGGCAGAAGCCGAGCGCATCCGCATCGCCCACCAGTTCGACCCGCTCTTCGCGGTCAACTCCAGCATCGTTGACCCGCTTCCTCACCAGGTCGAGGCGGTCTATCGCTATCTCCTTCCCCTTCCGAGAATCCGGTTCCTGCTCGCCGACGACACGGGGGCGGGCAAGACCATCATGACCGGCCTGCTCATCAAGGAGCTCCTCTTCCGGGGAGCCATCCAGAAGATCCTCATCATCACACCGGGCGGCCTGACCAAGCAGTGGAAGGAGGAGGAACTCCAGGAGAAGTTCGGCCTCCACGCCCGGCTCGTGAATCGCGCGTCGTTCGAGGCGGAGCCCGGCCAGTTCTCCCGCTATGAAGAGGGCATCTTCGTCACGTCCATGGACTTCCTGGCGCGCAATGAAGGCTGTCTCAAGGCCGCTTCCGAGACGCAGTGGGACCTCGTGGTGGTCGACGAGGCCCACAAGCTCTCGGCCTACGAGTACGGCACCAAGCTCGAGGAGAGCGAGCGGTACAAGGCGGTGAAGGCGCTCGCCCGCAAGACCGATCATCTGCTCTTCCTCACCGCGACTCCGCACCGAGGGCGGAAGGACACGTTTCGGAGGCTTCTCTTGCTCCTTGATGAAGACCTGTTCCAGAAAGATGAACACGTCGCTGACCGCGTTCGCGAGCAGGCCGCGCCCTACGGGGCTTCGGGAGAGGAGGATTTCGAGAACGAGCGCCCGATCAGCAAGGCCCGCAACCGGTTCTTCCTCCGCCGGCTGAAAGAGGAGATGGTCGACTGGGACGGGCAACCCCTCTTCAAGCCACGCCACACCAAGACCATCGGCTACGACCTCACGCCCGAGGAGAAACACCTCTACGACGAAGTGACGCGCTACGTCCGCTCGAAGCGCAAGGAGGCCAAGGCGAAGAACAACCGGAACGTCGAGCTGACCCTCATGGTCATGCAGCGCCGCTTGGCCTCGAGCCTCCATGCGATCACGCGGACTCTGGAAAACCGGCTGCGCGCCCTGAACGAGGTCCTCGCCATCCTGCGGGATCCGAGCCGATCGGAGGCGGAGAAGAAGAGGCTTCTGCGCGGAACCCCCGATCCCAACGATCCGCGAGACATCGCGGAGTACGAGGAGCTGACCGAAGAAGAACGCGAGCGGATCGATCAGCGGATCTTCCGCCAGGTCCTCACCGACGACCCGGACAAGGTCGAAGAGGAACGGGATGAAGTGGAGCGCCTCTTTCGCCTGGCCGAGAGCCTCAAGCATCACACGGAGGCCAAGTTCGCGGAGCTCTTGGCGGTGCTCGACTCTTCGGACGTCATCCGGGCGGAGGACGAGAAGCTGCTGATCTTCACGGAGCATCGCGACACGCTCGAGAGCCTCGCGAGACGGCTTGAGGAGAAGGGATACACCGTCGCGACGATCCATGGCGGCATGGATGTTGATTCCCGCAAGCAGGCACAGCGGCAGTTCAGGACGCGTGCCAAGATCATGGTCGCCACCGACGCGGCCGGCGAAGGCATCAACCTCCAGTTCTGCCGCTACCTCATCAACTGGGACATCCCGTGGAACCCGAACCGGCTTGAACAGCGGATGGGGCGCATCCACCGCTACGGGCAAGCCGGCGACGTCTGGGTCTACAACCTGGTCGCCCAAAACACTCGCGAGGGCGCGGTCCTGCAGAAGGTTCTCTCGAAGCTGGACGTCATGCGGGAGCAGATGGGGTCCGATCGGGTGTACGACGTGATCGACGAGTGGCTGGAGGACGTGCCGCTGGTGCGGCTGATCGAGAGCGCGATCGACAGCGAGGACGAGTCCGCAGGGGCCCGAGAAACGGACGCCGCCCTCGCGGCGGCCTCGAGCGAGAGGGCGGAGCGGCTCATGGCCCTCCAGAAGAAGACCTCGCTCGCCTCGCGGCTGGATTTGAGGGCGGCGCGCGAGCTGCGAGATGCATCGGACGAGCGTCGGCTGCAGCCCCTGTTCATCCAGCGGTTCTTCGAGCGGGCGTGGACGGCTTGCGGGGGCACGCTCCGCAAGGACGACCACTTCCCGGTCTGGCACATCAGCCCGACGCCGGCCGCCCTTCTCGAACTCGCCCGCGAGCGCCGGCAGCCTCTGTCCGAGACCTACGACACCCCCTTCGTCTTCGACAAGCAGCTCGTCAGCGTCGCGAGCAAGGTGCGTGTCCCGGAGCGCACGAAGCTCATGGGCCCCGGACATCCGCTCTTCGACACCTTGATCGAATGGGCGATCCGAGAGGCGCGAGAGGCCTTCGCCAAAGGGGCGATCCTCATAGACCCGAACATCGCCAAGCCCCAGCGCGTTTGGCTGGTCCGTTCCACCATCGAGGATGGACGGCGCCAATTCCGGCAGGATCGCCGTAAGCCCCCCGCGCACGAGCGGCTGGCGGTGGTCGTTCAAGACCTGCCTGCGCCGGGGGAAGCGCGGCAGGCAGGCCACATGGGGCTTCGCACGACCTCGCCCTCGTACCTACTCAACTGCCTTGCTCCGGAAGAAATCGTTGGATTGAGCGGCCGGGAAATCGAGACATCGAAAGATTCGCCTCCCCTCCCCCCCAATCACTCAATCAGTCAATCAGTCAATGAATCAATCCAGTTTTGGGCCTACGAGCAGATCACCGAGCGGCAGCTCGACCAGGTGAAGGCGGTTCGAGCCGAGGAGTGCGCGCTGCGGCGGGAGTACCTGAACACCGCTTTCACGGATCTCATCCTCGAGCTGCAGGAGGAGCTCAACGACCTCCAGCAGGCTCAGCTCTTCGGTGGGGACAACCACGACGAGGTCGAGCGGCTGCGGCGCCGGATCGAGGAGTTGAAGGCGCGTAAGGTGGATCGCCTGAAGGAGCTGGAGCTCATGATGAAGCTGACGGCGAACCTCCCGGACATCCTGACGGAGGCCGTGATCGTCCCCGCCCCGGTCGCCACGGTCGAAACGGACGAGACGCCGGCGAAAGGCGTCCCGATGCGCCGCGACGACGAGGTCGAGGCTATCGCCATGGAGATAGCGATGCGCTACGAGCGCAGCCGCGGCTGGACACCGGTAGACGTGAGCCACGAGGGCGAGCATTACGACATCCGCTCCGAAGGACCGAACGGGGAAAAACGCTTCATCGAGGTCAAGGGCCGGGCTCGTTCGGGGGCCATCGTCTTGACCGGCCCCGAGGTGGACAAGCTGCGCCAGCTTGGCGAGCGGGCCTGGCTGTACATCGTCACCTTCTGCAAGAGTGAACGCCCCCGCCTGCGCATCATCCAAGACCCCATTGCCAGGCTCAAGCCGGAGGCGCTGTACAGGCAGGTCCAGTTCGTGGTCGAAGAAGGTGACTGGACGGGACAAGGCGAAGAAGTCAAGGCGCCTTCGAAGGCCGAGGAGCGAGGCACATGGTGACGAAAACCGACCCCATCGCGGACGCTCTCAAGCTCCCCTCTGGTGCGCGGTTCTATAAATGCGCCCTCCAGGTGAATCCTCATCACTACAGCGCAACATTTAGGGGGCAAGCGTCGACTGAGGATGCAGCCACCTATGCCCGGGCGATTGTGAAGAAGGCCGTCGAGCTCAACATCACCGTAATCGCCATCACGGACCACAATAGTGTGAGCGGTGTGGGAGCCTTCCGAGCAGCGGCCAAAGGCACGGACGTCCACATTTTCCCGGGGTTCGAAGTCGCTTCGAGCGAGGGCGTTCACGTCCTGTGCTTGTACCCGCCGGACACGAGCGAGGATACGCTTGAACGCTACCTCGGGGAGTTCGGCATTAGGGATACTAGCCCATCCTCCGAGCTTTCAAAGAAAACCTTCACGGAGGTGCTAGATTGTGTTCGGAGCCAGGGCGGGATCGCGATTGCTGCCCACGTGACCAACGACGGCGGGCTTTTTACCGTTTTGAAGGGGCAGGCGAGGATCCGAGCGTGGCGGCATGAAAACCTTCTTGCTGTGCAGATTCCGGGGCCCATAGAGGAGCTGCCTCCGGAATACCGGAAGATTATCGAGAACAGAGATCCCAACTACCGCCGCGAGCACCCCCCCGAAGAACGACTGGCCATCGCCGTCGTCAACGCGAAGGATGTGGTCAAGCCCGAGGACCTCGAGGACCGTACGACAACCTGCTGGATCAAGATGTCCGAGGTCAGCATCGAAGGATTGCGACAGGCCTTCCTCGATCCGGGCTCGCGCATTCGCCTGAACCCCAAAACGGGGGCCTTGGAACCCGAGCGGCATGCGGAACTCGTCGCCTTGGCTTGGGAGGGAGGATTCCTGGACGGTGTCGCTGTCCACTTGAACCCCAACCTCAATGTGCTCGTGGGCGGCCGCGGGACGGGAAAATCCACAGTAATCGAAAGCATCCGCGCGGTACTTGGACTCGAACCGATCGGCGAGGAAGCGCGCAAAGCGCATGAGGGGATCGTCCGCCACGTACTGCGCAACGGCACTAAGATCTCGATGCTCGTACGGGTGCAACGGCCCGGCCTCCGCGAATATCGAATCGAACGGACCATCCCGAACCCACCGTTGGTACGAGAGAACAACGGCGCGGTCTCGAATCTATCACCGCGGGACATTCTGCCTAGGATCGAAGTATATGGCCAGCACGAAATATCGGAACTGACCAAAAGCCGCGAAAAACTCACCAGGCTACTTGATCGTTTCGTTCAGCGGGACGAGTCGCTCGCCCGCCGGAAGGAGTCATTGCGCCGTGATCTCCAAAAGAACCGCCGCGCCTTGTGCGATACGCGCAGTGAGATCAAATCGATCGAGGAGCGACTTGCTGCGCTTCCCGCGCTCGAAGAAACCCTCAAACGCTTCCAAGAGGCGGGCCTCGAGGAGCGGCTGCGCGAGCAGAGCCTTCTGGTTCGCGAAGAACGCGTCCTTGGCTCGGTTCCTGAGCGCCTTGCTCCCTTCCGTGAAGCCCTCGAGACCTTGAAACGGGAGCTGCCGATCGACCGCACATTTTTATCGGAAAGGGCGCTGAAGGACCTCCCCGGCAAAGATATTCTTTCACGCGCGAACCAGGTGCTTGTCGATCTGGAGCGCGATCTCAAGCGCATTGTCGACGACCTGGAAGGCGCTCTGAAACGGGCCGACGACGGAATGGAACAGGTGCGCTCCGCCTGGGAGGCGCGCAAGCAGCAGGTTCAGGCGGCGTATGAGAAGATCCTGCGCGACCTGCAGAAGTCCCGTGTGGACGGCGAGGAGTTCATCCGGCTGCGGCGGCAGATCGAGGAACTGCGCCCGCTTCAGGAGCGCGTTGCGCAGCTGAAGCGAATAGAGAAGGAACTCGCGGACAAGCGGCGGGAGCTGCTCGCCGAGTGGGAAGACCTCAAAGCCCAAGAGTTTCGTGCTCTCGACCAGGCCGCGAAGAGTGTCTCAAGGAAGCTCCAGAACCGCGTGCAGGTCGAGGTCACGGCGGCTGGCAATCGTGAACCTCTCTTCCAGATCCTGCGCGAGGAGATCGGTGGCCGGATGTCGGAGGCGATCGAGAGCCTGCGGAAGGCACCCGATCTCTCCCTCACGCACTTCGTCGAAGCCTGCCGTTCTGGCGCTGAGGCGCTGACAGAAGCCTATGGGATCACCCCGGCGCAGGCCGAACGCCTCGCCAAGGCCGACCCGGAGGTGTTCATGCGCATCGAGGAGCTGGAGCTTCCGCCCACCACGGCGATCCGCCTCAACACCGCGCCGGCCGGCAGTCCCCCGGTCTGGCAGGCGCTGGAGGACCTTTCGACCGGACAGAAAGCCACCGCGGTGCTCCTGCTCTTGCTACTCGAGTCGGACGCTCCCCTCATCGTAGACCAACCCGAGGACGACCTCGACAACCGCTTCATCACCGAAGGGGTGGTACCCCGCATGCGCGAGGAGAAGCAACGGAGGCAGTTTATCTTTTCAACGCACAACGCCAACATCCCGGTGCTCGGTGACGCCGAATTGATTCTCGGACTCTCCGCCTCTGGCGAGGCCGAGGGGGGCCGTGCGCGAATCGCCCCAGAGCATATGGGGTCGATCGACTCGCAGTCGGTACGGGAGCTCGTGGAGGAAATTCTCGAAGGCGGGCGCGAGGCATTCGAAACGCGGCGCAGGAAGTACGGGTTCTGACCGATGAACAAGACTGAGTTACTCGAACTCATTGCCAACGGTGAGAACTCTCGCGTCGAGTTCAAACGGGACGATGACCATCCGGACTCGCTGGCGAAAGAAATGGCGGCACTGCTCAACCTTGAGGGAGGCGTGATTCTCCTCGGAGTCGAAGACGACGGCAGGATTACAGGGCTGACGAGGACTCGCCAGGAGGCCGAAGAGTGGGTGATGAACATCGCGCGGCAGAACCTGCAGCCGGCAATCATCCCGGTTTGGAGCTCAATCACGATGGACGACGACAAAGTCGTGGGGATCGTAGAGCTCCCAGCCGACAGCCCGGGCAAGCCGTATAAGGCGAGGCGGGGTAATGCGTGGGTCACGTACGTTCGGGTCGGGAGCACCTCACGCGAAGCCACACGCGAAGAAGAGGCGCGATTGTATCAAGCGGCTCGGCTAGTTCGGTACGAGATCAAGCCGGTCCCGGACACCGATATCCACAGTCTCGATATGAACCGGCTCGAAAACTACTTCGGCCGCATTCTCAAGCGAAAGGTGCCGAACCGAAACGACCTGGAGGCTTGGCGACAGCTTCTGCTCAATTGCGATTTGCTCGTGCAGGCGGGAGAGCGTACGTGCGCGTCCGTCGCCGGTCTCTTGCTCTTCGGCGAAAACCCGAACCGTCGTCTGCCGCAGGCGGGCGTGACGGCAGTGGCGTTCCCGGGCATCGAGAAGGAATACAACACGATCGACGAAGAAAGGATCCGAGGCCCGCTCGTCTCGGTGGTCTCCGCCCGCGGGCGTGCCGTGGACAAAGGTGTAATCGATCGTGCGGTGGATTTTGTGAACCGCAACATGGGGAGCATCGCCTGGCTCGAAGAAGGGCGACGGCGCAGGAAGAAGGCGTATCCCCTCGATGCGGTACGAGAGGCAATCGTCAACGCGGTCGCGCATCGTGATTACGCCCGCGAAGGCACGGATATCGAGGTGTCGCTCTATCGCGATCGGCTCGAAGTCATTTCCCCCGGCCGGCTTCCGAACGGTGTCACCGTAGAGAAGATGAAGCTCGGCGTCGTGCGAGTCGCGCGCAACGAGCTTCTCAAGGAGATTCTCCGTGACTACGGCTATGTAGAACACTACGGAATGGGAGTGCGCAACCGGATCATCGAGTCCATGCGTACCCACAACGGGACAGAGCCGGATCTCATCGAGGAAGAGGACCGTTTCGTAGTCCGCCTTTGGAAAGAGCAACGGCAACCATGAGCGAACAACGAAACAACGCCGGAGATTGCCCCCGCCTCATCGAGGTGGCGCTGCCGATCCGGGAGATCTCGGCGGAGAGCGTGCGGGACAAGTCGCTCAGGCATGGGCACATCTCGACGCTGCACCTGTGGTGGGCGCGCAGGCCGCTGGCGGCGTCGCGGGCGGTGGTTTTCGCGTCGCTCGTGCCTGACCCCGACGATCCCCGTTGCCCGGCGGAGTTCCGGGCGGCGGTGGAGCGCTATCTGAAGGCGCATGTCCCCGCTGAGCTCAAGTATTACACACGCGGGCGGCAGGTCTATCGGGACGAAGATCCGTACCGGCCCTACGAGGGCATGCCGGATACGCTGCGAAACCGATTGCTCATGTTCATCGCCAAGTGGTCGCCGGAGTCGCTCGCCTTCGAGGCGGGGAAAGCAAAGAAGGAACCGGACCCGAAGTACCTGCTCGACGACCGCTCGCTGGTGAAGTGGGAGACCTCCGATCCCGAGAACCCACAGGGGCGCGAGGTCTTGCGGATCGCGCGCGAACTGGTGAAGGTCGCCTATGGGGGCCAAGCCCCGACCGTCCTCGACCCCTTCGCTGGCGGAGGCGCGATCCCCCTCGAAGCGGGCCGGCTGGGCTGCCAGGCCATCGCCAACGATTACAACCCGGTGGCGTATTTGATCCTACGTGCCACCTGCGAATTCCCACAGAAGTACGGCAGGATTGAGAGATTGAGTGAGCGGGAGATTGAGAGATTGAAAAAGGAGGTGCGTGAAGGGAGTGCCGGGCCACTTTTCGCCGAGTCGGAGTCCCAATCGCTCAATGAATCAATCACTCAATCGTTCAATCCACTTGTCCACGACGTCGAGAAGTGGGCGAAATGGATTCTGGAGCGGGCGCGGGAAAGGATCGGCCACCTGTACCCACCGGGAAAGGATGGCCGGCCCGTGGTCGGCTACCTCTGGGCACGCACCGCGCCGTGTTCGAACCCGTCGTGTCGCGGCGAAATTCCGCTCCTGCGGAGCCTCCTGGTCTGCAACAAGAAGGAGAAGAAGGTCGCGCTCACGATGGAGGTGGACAAGGAGCGCAAGACGGTTCGCTTCGGAATCGCGGAAGGAAAGGACATCAAAAGAACCGAGGGTACCAAGCGCGAGCGGGGGCCTGCGATCTGCCCCTTCTGCGAACAGCCGACTTCCGAGGAGGAGCTTCGCCGAGCCGGTCAGGCCGGCCAGATGGGGGAGCGGATGGTGGCGGTCATCGTCGAGGGCAAGGATGGCAAGACGTACCGCCGGGTCGAGGAGACCGACCTCGAGGCGTTCCGTGAGGCGGAAAAGATCGAGGTCGAGCGGCCGGGCGAGCTGATCCTGCCGGAGATCAACGCCGAGGATGGCGACGACGTGGCGAACTCGACGGGCATCCGCGTCCACCTCTACGGCATGAAGACCTGGGGCTCGCTCTTCAACCCGCGCCAGCTCGTGGCCATGCAGACCTT
>ERZ795042.1476-NODE-1476-length-15102-cov-24.863229_pt1 | contig 15102 bp, 18 predicted proteins | sample MGYA00375126_ERZ795042 | MGnify/ENA primary metagenome ERZ795042 (study PRJEB30171, sample SAMN05518105) | compost metagenome | isolation source: Feedstock adapted compost from Newby Island compost facility, Milpitas, CA | place: USA:Newby Island compost...
ACCTTGAACTCGAACGGGTCGTAGGCGACCGAGTACCGCACGACGTGCGGGCCCCTCCCCCACACGAGGCCGAACCGGCGGTACCGTGCCACGAGTTCGTCCGATGGCGACCCCCACTCCTCGGGGGACGGAAAGAGGCAGGCGTTGCGGGCGGCGAGCCGCGCCACGAGCTCCTGGCAGATCCCGCCGATCACCTGGCGGCCTCGGCCGTCATCGAGGGTGAGGAGGAGGATGATGAGCCCGTTCGTCGCCAGGCCGCCGAGCGAGCCGTACCGCTCGACGAGCATGGTCCGCGCGCCTCTCCGCGCCGCCGCTACGGCGGCGGCCAGGCCCGCAGCGCCCCCGCCGGCGACGAGGACGTCCACCTCGGCGATGACGGGGAGCTCGCGCTCCCGCTCGCGTACGACGGAAGCCACGGGCGAATCATAGAGGGCTGGCGGCTGGCGCGCTCCCGGCGGACCCGGCTACGCTCATCGTATGGGTGCCGTGGCCGTCTTCGTTGGCGAAGGTCGATCGCGCACGCTCCGGAACGCGACCGAGCTCCTCTGGGCGATGACCGCGCGCGATCTCCGGCTCCGGTACCAGGAGAGCATCTTCGGCTGGGGATGGACCCTCGTCCGGCCGCTCGCGCTCGGTGTGGTGCTGTACTTCGCCCTCGGAAAGGTGCTGGGCGCCAGCATCCACGACTACCCCGTGTTCCTCCTCACTGGCCTCTTCCCCTGGTTCTGGTTCCAGAGCGCGGTCCAGATGTCCGCGGGGAGTTTCGTCGGGAACGGCGGGCTGTTGAAGAAGGTGCGCTTCCCCCGCGCAGTGCTCCCGCTCAGCGTCGTCCTCGGCGCGACGCTGCAGTTCCTCCTCTCATTGCCGGTGCTGATCGGCTTCGTCCTCGTCTCCGGCTACGCGCCGGACGCCCACTGGCTCTTCCTCCCTGGCGTGATGCTCCTCCAGTTCGCGTTGACTGCGGGGGTGTCCCTCTTCGTCGCCAGCCTCACAGTCGTCTTCCGGGACCTCGAGCATCTCGTGGAGGTGCTCCTCACGTTCCTGTTCTACGGGACCCCGATCCTCTTCTCCGTCGACCTCGTTCCGGAGTCGTACCGTTGGATCACGGTCGCCAATCCGCTCGCGCCGCTGATGGAATCGTGGCGCGACACGCTGCTGTACGAGCGCTGGCCGCATCCGTCGCTGCTCGTGACCGTCGCGGCGGCGGTGGCGGCACTCCTCTTGGGGTGGACAACCTTCAGGAAGTTGGAAGATGACTTCGCCGACCTCGTCTGACGGCAGCGCACGCGAGCCGCTCGCGCTCCGGGCGGAGCGCGTGAGCAAGCGGTACCCGATGCAAGGGCGGGCGCCGCGCGAGCTGAAGACGGCGCTGCTCCACCCGCGCGAGACGTGGCGGGCCTGGCGCGACCGGAAGGCGTGGGTGTGGGCGGTGCGTGACGTAACGTTCGAGGTTCGCCGCGGCGAGTTCTTCAGCATCGTCGGCGCCAACGGGAGCGGGAAGAGCACGCTCCTCCGCCTCCTCGCTGGCCTCTCGCGGCCCACGACGGGGCGGATCGAGTGCTTCGGGCGCATCTCCACCCTCCTCGAGCTCGGGTCGGGGTTCCATCCGCAGGCGACAGGCCGCGAGAACGTGGTCATCAACGGGCTCCTCTGGGGCATGACCCGGAGGGAGATCGAGGAGCGGCTCCCGGACATCGTCGCCTTCGCTGGCCTGCAGGAGTTCATCGACCAGCCGATGCGGACGTACTCGTCCGGGATGTACGTCCGGCTCGGGTTCGCGCTCGCCGCCTTCCTCGACCCGGAGATCCTCCTCGTCGACGAGGTGCTCGCCGTCGGCGACGCGAAGTTCCAGGAGAAGTGCTACGAGCACATCGAACGGCTGCGCGATCGCGGGGTGACAATCGTGATGGTGAGCCACGACCTCCCGGCGGTGGAGCGCTTCTCGACGCGGGCGGCGCTGATGGAGCGGGGCCGGATGATCGCCATCGGAGATCCGCACGAGGTCGTGGGCCTGCACCTCGAACGGCTCGCAGCCACGTCGCCGGAGATCCGCCGCGCGCTCGAGGAAGGGATCGAACAGCGCATCCGAGAGTCCCCTGAGGCGCTGCGGGAGTTCGAAGAGAAGCTCGCCGAGAAGTGGGCTGCCGAGGCGGAGGCGCGGAAGGAGTGAGCCTCCCCCGAGTCGCCATCCTCACGGTGACGACGAACGCCGCTCCGCACCTGGGACCGTACGCGGAGGCCGTGCGGGCGCTCACCTACCGGCGGCTCGAGGTGTGGGTATCCGACAACGGCTCCACGGACGGAACGGTCGAGCTCCTCGAGCGGGAGCTCCCCCAGGCGCGCGTGATCCGGAACGGAGAGAACCTCGGCTTCACCGGGGCGTGCAACCGTGCGCTCTCGCTGATGCAGGCGGAGGGCCCGCCGGAGTACGTCCTCTTCCTGAACGATGACGCCGCGCCCGCGCCGGACGTCGTGGAGCGGCTCCTGGAGTTCGCAGACGAGCGTACGCTCGTGGCGCCGAAGACCTTCCTCGCAGGGAGCGACCGGCTGCTGGACGACGCCATCGGCGAGTTCGATTGGACGCGCGGACGGTGGCGGGAGCGCACCTTCGCCCGACCGGAGCGGGAGCGGGACCGCTACCCGCACGCGGTCGAGACCGCGAACCTCTCCTGCCTGCTCGTGCCGTGGCGGTGCTTCGACGAGGTCGGCTTCCTCGACGACGCGTTCTTCCTCTACTACGACGACACGGACTTCTGCCGGCGGGCGCGCAACGCAGGCTTTCGGATCTTCTTCCAGCCCGCCGCGGTGGTTCGGCACCGGAAGGGATCCACGATCGGCGGCCAGGCGACGCCGCTTGGTGTCTACTACCTGACGAGGAACCGCCCGTACCTCATCCGGAAGCACACCTCCCCGGCGCGTTTCGCCGTCTTCCTCGCCTACTTCCTCGCGACACGCGTCGCGCGGGCAGCGGCATGGGCGAGTCAGGGCCGGTGGGAGCTCTGCGCCGCGACCGGGTGGGGGCTGTGGGACTTCGCCCGCGGCCGGATGGGGCCGGGCAGGTACCGGTAGCCTCTACGATTGGAGCGCCTCCTCCAGCTCCTCCAGCGTCACGCGCGCCACCCGGCGGCCTCGCGCGCGGAGAGAGGCGAGGTCCCCGGCAGCCTGGGCGTCGTACAGCTGGCCGAAGGTGTACGGCTTGCCCGGGACGGGGAGATCCACCGCACGCGGCCCGACGACTTGGATGAACACGCCCCGGTCGCTGCCTCCCTTGTGCAGCTGACCGGTCGAGTGGAGGTAGCGGGGACCGTACCCGAGCGTCACCGGACACCCGCTCCGCTGCTGCAGCCGCTCCGCTGCCGCTCGGAGGCGGGCATCGTGCTCGTCGGTCTCGGCCACCCAGGCGAGGATGGCGGCGTACCAGCCCGGGCGCAGCTCCTCGAGCACGGCCGGCAGGGGATCCGGTTCTACCGGTGGCAGCGCCCCTTGGAGCGCCTGGGCGGTCGCGTCCTTCGCCTCCTGCACGTTCGGCTGGTCGAACGGGTTGATCGCGAGCACGTGTCCGGCGATCGCCGTGGCGAACTCCCAGCGGAAGAACGCGGCCCCGATGGCCGCCCCGCGCGCCTCCGCCGGCAGCCGGACCGCAGGGACCTCCTCGGGGAGTTCGCCCCCCCAGGCGCTGTCAGCCACCACGATGCGGTCACGCAGCGCGTCGGCGCGCCGCCCGATGAGTCCGTCACCGTTCACCGGCAGGATGCCGACACCGTCCTTCCCGGTTGACTCGGCGACGAGCTGCTCGATCCATGCCGCGAGCGGCGGGGCATCAGGCGGAAGGAAGAGGTGGAGCTTGTCCCGTCCCGCGCGCGCGGCTTCGCCCAGGAGCACCCCGAGCCATGCGGCCGGGTTCTCGGCTGCCGGCGCCTTGCACGCGGTTGCCATCTCCTGGGCGGCGCCGAGGAGCGGCATCGGGTCGAGCCCGCAGAGCACGGCCGGGCCGAGTCCGAAGTAGGAGAGCGCCGAGTACCGTCCGCCGATGTCGGCCGGGTTGAGGAGGAGCCGCCGGAATCCCCGCTCGGCTGCGAGGCGCGCGAGCGGGGTGCCGTCGTCGGTGATGGCGACGAAGGCGCTGCCCCGGGGGAGCCTCTCCCAGAAGTATGCGAGGTGCGAGACCGTCTCGATCGTCGTCCCGGACTTGCTGGCAACGACGAAGAGCGTGCGTTCGAGGTCCACCGCCTGCTCGATGGCGGCGATCTCCTCGGGGTTCGTGGTGTCGAGGAGGTGGAAGCGGAGCCCCTCGCCCTCCGCGAGGGCGGCGAGCACCGACGCCGCGAGGCTCGACCCCCCCATTCCCATGAGGAGGAGGTCGGTGAACCCCTCGTCCAACAGCTCGCGCCGGAGGGCGCCCAGCTCGTCGACCCGTTCCGCCGCCCACCACGGCGCCTGCAGCCACCCGAGTCGGTTCGCGATCTCCGTGGGATGCGGCTTCCAGACGGTGTGGTCGCCTGCCCAGACCCGCTCGATGACCCGCTCCGAGGAGAGGCGGGCGAGGCGCGCTTCGAGCGCCCGCTGGAGGCCTTCGGGAAGGTGCGCGTGGGCGTCGATGGGCACGGGGCATCGCTCCGGAACGACGCCCCTGCGGGCGATGAACGCCCGAGGGGCGGGTGCTGCCCCTGATTTTCGCCGGAGGACCCTGCTTCGGGCCAGTGAGCCCGTGCGCCCTCAGGCGACCTCGTGCAACCGTCCGCTCCGGACGTCGTACACGAAGCCGCGCAGGACGACGTCCTGCCGCACGATGGGCGAGGAGCGGTAGAGCGCGAGGTCGTCGCGCACCGACTGCTCTACGTCTCGGAACGGGAGGAACGCGATGTGGTCGGCGATGGCGCCGCGCTCGCGCAGGCGGGCGCGGATGTCATCGTCCGTGAACGTGGTCATCCCGCAGTCGGTGTGGTGGATGATCGCTACCTCCTCCGTTCCGAGGTACACCTGGCTGATGGCGAGGCTGCGCAAGGCATCGGCGACGCGGCCGCCGGCATTTCGGATGACGTGGGCATCGCCCTCTCGCAGCCCGAAGGCTGCGGCTGGTTCGATGCGCGCGTCCATGCACGTCACGACCGCCAGCCGCTTCTTCGGCGGCGCGGTCAGTGACCCGTGGGCGAAGGTGCGCGCGTACGCTTCGTTCGCTTGGAGGAGTTCGTCGATCGCTGACACGTCCGGCCCCCGCAATATCGAGTTGGTGGAGCGATTTCGTCGCCTTCCCGGAACACCGTAACACGCCGGGCTACAGCACGGCGATGGGGTTGACAGGGGAGCCGGTCGCGCCGCGGACGTAGAGGGGGTTCACGGTGAGGAGGAACTCCCACCGGTTCTCCTCCCGGCACGCCTCGGCGAGGGGCTCGAGGAGGGCGTTGTCGAGGAGCGGCATGCCGAGGTAGACGATGGCGAGGACGTGGACCGGACCGCCCGGCCGCGGCGGGTCCTCGAAGGTTCGGTACGGCGTCGGCCGGTGGTCCATCAGGTCCCAGACGAGGAGGGCAGTGTCGTACTTCTTGAACACGGGGACGGTGTCGGCGTGCAATCCAGGCTGGGGCCGCACGCCCGGCGTATGCTCCGGATGGCTGGCGTAGAACTTCTCCCGTCCGCCGTACACGCAGACGGCGTCGCCCGGCCGGAGTTCCACTCCCTGGGCTTCGGCGCACGCCTCCAGCTCCCAGCCGCGGATCGGCCGGTCCAGCTCGACGTACTCCGTGCCGCGGAATCGAGGGATGTCGAGCAGTACGCCGCGGGTGACGATGCCGTCCCGCCACGCGGCGACGTCGCCCGAGCGGGCGCCGAGCGAGGTCACTTCGCTCGCCGGCTTCCCGTTCCACATCTTCCCCTGCCAGAAGATGTGGCAGAGGGCATCGATGTGGGTGGTGGCGTACCCGTGGTAGAGGATGCCGAGGTAGTCGACGGACGCGTCCGCCCACACTCGGAGGTAGTGCTGGGCCGGGTTCCAGTTCCCCGGGCCGCCGACCGTGTTCCACGGCCGCGCGAGTGAGACGGTCCGGCCGGAGCGAACGAGTCTGGCGGCGTGGCGGCGCACCTCCGGCGTGATGAGGTTGATCGTCCCGGCGCTGTCGTCGGGCCCCCATCGGCCCCAGTTGCAGCAGCTCTCGAAGTAGGACAGCACCTCTTCCTCGCTGGGCTCGGGCGGAACGGGCATCGGTTCGCCTCCGTGGTCGTGGTGCTCGCGCTTGCGCTCATCCTACCGGGGCGGGTCGAAGCCCGCCGTCCCCTCGCCGTGCCGGTCCTCCAGCCAGTCCTCGACCGTCACCGCCGCCTCGGAGCAGGAGAGCCGGTACTCGCACCAGCGACAGAAGGGACCGGGCGTGGCGGGGAACTCGGTCGCCTCGCGGATCTCGTCCGCGATGCGGGCAACGTACTCGAGCGTCTCCGTGGCGTCGCTCCGGAGGAGCCGGTAGACGGCCTTCTGGCCGGTATGGAGGTTCCAGACGATCGCTTCCACGTGCTCCTCCCGCGGGACGCGGAAGCAGGTGCGGGCGATGACCGAGACGATGCCGAGCTGGAGGTCGTCTGCCTCGGTGATCCCCTGCCGGCCCGTCTTCCAGTCGACGACGCGGTAGCCGCCCGTTCTCGTGCGTTCGAAGCGGTCGAGGCGGCCCTGGAGCGAGATGCCGCGGCTCGGCCACGGGGCGTGGCTCTCCACCTCTGCGCGCGCGTCGATGCCGTCGAGCTGGTGGTGGGCCTCGACTCCGGCTTCGAACAAGCGCACCGCCCGCTCGTACGCCTCGGTGCCGGGGTGAGCGAGCTCAGGGCCGTTCTGGCGGAGCTTCCGCTCGAGGGCGCGGCGCGCGATGTCGACGTCGTTCGTCTCCGTGAGCCGCGCGAGCGCCGCGTGCACCGCCGTACCGACCACGAGGTCGGGTGACGGCGGGGGCGGGTCGCCGTCCGCCTCCAGCACGTACCGCAGGTGGTACTGCTTCCGGCAGGCGAGGAACGTGCGCAGCTTGCGCGCGCTGAGCGTGAAGAGCTTCCCGCCCATGGCGGGGCCATCGTACCGCGCGGCGGCTGCGGGCGGATCAGGTCGTCGGCACGTGGGCGCGGAGCGGGAAGGTGGCGATGATGTCGTACTCAGCTCCGCCGGGGCCGAGCCGGCTCCGCATGAGGGCGATCTCGGTCGTGCGCCAGCTGCACTGGGGCACCTCAGCCTTGCCGAGCTCCACCTCCAGCGCGGCGCGCTGGCGGGTGCCCACCTCGTCCCGCACCCGGCCGAGGGTGAGGTGAGGGCGGAACGGTCGGCGCTCCGGTTCGAAGCCCACCACGGAGAGGGCCACGTTCACGTCGCGCTGCAGCGCCTCCAGGCGGAGGATGTCGCCGGCGATGCCGACCCACATGATGCGCAGCCCCTCTCGCCCGCCGAAGCTCCCGAGGTTGGAGAACTCGAGCTGGAAGGGATGGTGCCGGAGCACCGCCTCCTGGAGGGCGAGCTTGATGGCGGGCAGCTTCCGCACCGGAACCTCCCCGAGGAACTTCAGGGTGACGTGCACGCCCTCGGGCCGAACCCAGCGGACGGCGTTCCCGCTCCGCTCGCGCAGCTGCGAGATGACCCCGGCGATCGCATCCTTCGCCTCCGGAGGAACCTCACAGGCCACGAAGAGCCGCCAGCTCTCTGACCGCGCCTCACTCATTCTCGGTACCGTTCCTGCACGAGCCTCTCGGCATTCCCTCCAAGGAACGCGGCCGCCGCTGCCTTCGGGAGTCGGCCGAGCCGCCGTAGCTCCCGTCCCGGATGAACGAGCGGGAAGTCCGATCCGAACAATGCTCGCTCAGGGCCGACCAAGTCGACGAGACGGCGAACGCTCCTCTCATCATACAGAAGGGCGCCCGCGGCCGTGTCGAAGTAGACGTTCGAAAGTTTCGTTCGGAGATCGGGCATCTGCCAATAGAAGGGCAGGCCGCCGCCGAAGTGGGCTGCGATCATCGTCGTTCGCGGGCGAAGCTCCGCCAAACGGGCGAGCTCCCATGGGAGAATCCCGCCCTCCTTCCCGGGGTACGAGCGGCCGACCGGCTCGCTCACGTGCCAGAGGAGGGGCGCTCGCGCCTCGGCGGCAAGGTCGCAGAGCAGCAGGGAGGCCGGCCCGAGCGGGTCCCATCCCTGGTTGTGAGGCCGCAGCTCGCCGAACCCGAGGGCGCCCGCTTCCAGCCGGCGAACGGCTTCCCGCTCCCACGCGGGGTCGCTCAGGTTCAGGGTGCAGAGCGCGTAGACGCGCCCCGCCGACTCGCTCGCCACCGCGAGCAGGTACTCGTTCTGGCAGCTCACGTCGCGCGGACTCGCGAAGGCGAAGCCCGCGGCGAAAGCCCCATCGAACCCGACCGCGCGGAGCGCCTCGAGCAGCTCCTCCCCGCTCGCCATCGCCGCCTTCGGGTTCCCGTACATTTCGGCGAAAGTCCGGTCTTCGTCGGCGAGGTGCGAACGCGCCCGCTGCTGCTCCGGGGGGAAGAGGTGCGTATGGGCATCGATCCGTCGCGGCGTGCCGGTCATCGCTCAGGACGCTGGTTCTTCGAACGCTCGCCCGACCTCCGTCAGCGGTGAGCCCCGGTGCGCGCCCTCGATCACGGCCTCGATGTCGAACAGCTCCCAGCGGGGCGGCTGGCCGATGAGCTCGCTCGCGCGCCCCGTCTCCAGCCCCGCGATCACGGCCCGAGCGTCCTCCTCCGTCTCGAAGAGGTAGAACGCCCCCCAGCGTCGGCTCTCCGGGTTCGAGATCCACGCCTTCAGGCGCAGGCCGGGGACGTGTCGGAAACGCGCAGCCGATTCCTCACGGATGTACCGCCGCATCCGCGCAAGATCCACCGGGCGCTCCTCCGGGATCGTCCAGAGGACGAGGAGGCCGACCATGCGGTCACTCTATCGTACCGGCGCTCCCGTCGGCGACGTCCCTGCCCCCGCACGTCTTGTCCGAACCACACGGCACGGCTATCGTCGGTCGCATGATGCAACCGACTCCCGAGATGAACGACGTAGAGGCGCTGAACCAGGCTTCCCAGGGCCGCTTGCCTGGCTACCTCGGCATGGAAGTCACCGCCGCGGAGCGGGGCCGTGTCGAGGCTCGCATCGAGATCCGGCCGGAACACCTCGCGCCGAACGGGTACCTCCACGCGGCGACGGTCGTCGCGCTCGCCGACACCTGCTGCGGGTACGGCACGCGGCTCTCCCTCCCGGAGGGGGCGACGGGCTTCACGACGATCGAACTGAAGGCGAACTTCCTCGGCACGGCGCTCGAAGGGGCGATCGCCTGCACCGCGCGGCTGGTCCACGGCGGCCGCACGACGCAGGTGTGGGACGCTGAGGTACGCAGTGAGCCGGGCGGTCGGGTCATCGCCCTCTTCCGCTGCACGCAGTTGCTCCTCTACCCGAAGGGTTGACCCGGCGCACGCCGGTCAGCGGTAGCCGAGTCCGCGGGCGTACCAGGCGATGCGGGCGGACTCCTCGAGCGCCATGACGGCGTGGGCGGCCTCCCACAGCGTCGCGCCGCGGGCGTACACCCCGTGGCCGCGAACGAGAACGGCGGGCGCGTGCGCGAGGGCCCGCGCGACCGCATCCGCGACCTCCTCGTCCTGGGGGACGACGGGCACCTCGCCGAGGATGAGCACGCCCTCGTGATCGAGGGGGAGGAACCGCTCCCCTGCGAGCGACCATGCGGTCGCACAGGCCGGGTGCGCGTGGGCGACGGCGAGGGCGTCCGTGACCCGGTAGACCGCGGCATGGATGGGGGTGTCGCTCGATGGCGCGGGCCCTGCCACCGTTCCCGCGTCGGAGACGTAGGAGAGCACGTCCCTTGCAAGCGCGCCCAGGCGTGCCCCGGTCATCGTCACCCAGAATCCGCCGGGTGCGCGGCGGCTCAAGTTTCCCCCGTGGCTCGTGACGAGTCCCAGCAGGTACAGGTCACGGCCGACCTGCTGGAACTCCTCCACCAACGCGTTGGGCAGGTCAGGCGGAATCGGAGCCGTCACCGCTGCCGGGCTTGGTCGAAGGCGAAGATGTTGCCGCCACCATCGACATAAATCCGTTCGCCGGTGACGTAGCTCGCGGCGTCGGAGACGAGGAAGCGGACGACGGCGGCGACCTCCTCCGGCCGGCAGACGTGTCCGAACGGCATCGCGCGGTCGAGTTCGTGGATGTCCTGCACCCCTTGCGTGGCCCGCACCAGCCGTCGGCCCATCTCCGTATCTACGAGGCCGGGCGCGACGATGTTCACGTGGATGCCGTACGCTCGCTCCTCCTTGTACAGGGTGAGCGCGAGCGCCTCCAGGGCCGCCTTCGCCATGTTGTACGGCGCTCCGTTCGCCGCCATCGTGCGGGTCGCGGCGCTGGAGATCATGATGATGTCGCCACGCGGCTGGGTTCGCATGCTCGGGAGGACGAGCTTGCAGAGGTAGTGTGCGCCGAACGCGTGGGTCGCGACGACCCTCACCAGCTCCGCAGGGTCGGTGTCCACGACGGACTGGCCGCGGCTCGCGATGCCGGCGTTGTTCACGAGGATGGAGATGGGGCCGAAGTCCTCGAGCACCTGCTCGACCATGCGCCTGTCCGCCTCGAAGTCGTCGACCGAGGCCTGGTACGCCTTCGCCTTGCGTCCGAGTGCCTGGATGGCTTCCACCGTCTCCTGGGCGGCGGCCTCGTCGCGACGGTAGTTGATGGCGACGTCCGCGCCGTCCTCGGCCAGGCCGATAGCGATGGCTCGGCCGATCCCTCGGCTCCCTCCGGTGACGAGCGCGACCCTACCTGCGAGTGACATCGAGCAGACTCCTCCAGGGAAAGCTGTGCGCGCTCAATCGTACCGGCGGGGGCGGCGTGCGGCGAACCTCAGTGCTCGCTGTGGTCACTCTCCTCGGCCGCCTCGGCGTACGAGCGGACCGGAGCGGTAATCTCCACCGAGCCTGCACGCTCGAACGTCAGCGTGCAGGTGATCTCCTCGCCTTCCTCCAGCGGCCGCTCGAGCTCCATAAGCATCACGTGCGTCCCGCCCGGCTTGAGGTCGACGTGCCCCCGGGCCGGGAGCTCGATCGCCTCGACGGGCTCCATCCGCGACGTTGCGCCCTCGACCACGGTCTCGTGAAGCTGCGTCATCCCCGCGAGCGGACACGTGACCTGGACGAGGCGGTCAGGCTCCGAGCCGCTGTTTTCGAGGTGCATGTAGAGCGCGGAGGTGGGATTCGGGTTGGCGCGGGCGCTTGGCCCAACGATGCGGATCGAGCCCAGCTCGAAGATCTGGGTCTCGCTCGCCGCAGCCGTCGGCGTCTCGTGCGAGCCCGCGTGGTCACTCGTGTCATCGCCGTCGCCGCCGCAGCCGGCGAGTGCGAGCGCCCCCAGGGCAGCCAGGGTGAGCATCGAAGGAGCGAGGAGTCGCTGGAAGACGAGCCGTGAGGTCATCCGGCTGAGTCAACTCCTTTTTCAACGAGGTAGGTGATGTCGTTCACCCACGTCTCGCGGGTGACGCCGAACGGGTACACGGTGTAGGCGACGTTGTCCTGCGGCGTGAAGGCGATCACGTACGCGGCGTGGTTGACCGCGTACTGGCCGTTCCCGAGGTCCTGCTTCCCCGCGGGCTGCATCCCGAGCGCCATCTGGACGCGGTCGATGGTCTCCTTGTCTCCGGTGAGCCCGATGAACGTCGGGTCGAAGAGCCCGAGCCACCGCTTCAGCACCTCGGGCGTGTCTCGCTCCGGGTCGCTGGTGATGAAGACGACCTTCACGCGCTCGCGCACCTCCGCCGGGACTTGCTTCAGGGCGGTAGCGATGTCGGCCATGTGAGTGGGGCATACGTCGGGACAGTTCGTGTAGCCCACGTAGAGGAGCGTCAGGTAGCCGTCCGTTTCCTTCCGCAGGTCGAAGGGTCGCCCGTCCTGATCGGTCAACACGACGTCCGGCTTCTCGAGCGGGGGAGAGATGCGGACACCCATGAGCTCGCTGGGCGGAGCGGTGCCCACCACCTCAATCGGAGCGCCGTTCTCGTCCTGTTTGCCGCCCGTGCAGGCGGCAGCGGCCACCACCGCGATCGCTGCGGTGGCGAGGAGCGCGAACCTCCATATGCGTCGCATCCGGGTCACCTCCCGTAATTCTCGCGAGGGCGCTCATTCGAGGTGCAGTTCCGTTTCAACCGCTCAGGGCTCCGCGTCACGAGGAACTCCCGAAAACCGCTCTGGGCGACTCGCGCCTGCACGCGCACGCGCCCTCTGGCGGTCATAAGCGCGGCCCTTGGCCTCCTCCGCCGCCGCCCACTGGTAGGCGATGACCATCAGGGCGAGAAGGCCCAGTGCTTCCCCTACCACGAACATGAAGGCACCCGCGAACTTCTGGTCCATCAGTGGGGATGGCCCCCAGAAGCGCGGGAGCGCCGCCAGCTGGTCGTAGACGACCGTCTCCGGTTGGTAGAAGAGCAGCCCAAGGAACGCATGGATGGGCACCAGCGCAAGGACGTAGAGCAGCCGTACTGGGTACGGCATGGGCCAGCGCGTCGGATTCGCCGGCACGAGCGGCCACCAGTAGTGGATGCCGGCGAAGAGGAAAACCGCGTACCCAAGATAATGGACGCCCTGGTTGGTAAGTGAAGCCTCGAACGCGGGTGTGACGTACCACAGGGTCGGGATGAGCGCGAAGAGGAGGACCCCGACTGCTGGGTGGGTGAGTGCATGGAACGGGCGCGAGTGGAGCACCGGGTAGAGGAACCGGCGCCGCCGCGCCGCACCGAGCCTCAGGAGGAGGAGCGTGAATGGCGCACCAAGGAGAAGCAGGGGCGGGCCGATGGTGATGAGGAGGAAGTGCTGGATCATGTGGACGGTGAGGAACGTGTGGTCGTACGCGGCGGCGGGGCCGAACACGGACAGAAGCACGAGCCCGATGCCGGAGAGGAAGGATGCCCTCCGCCAGCCGGGGAACTGGCGCCGGTAGCCGTGCCCTCGTGCCCACGAGAACGAGCGAACGTACCACACGGCCGCCGCACCGAGCAGGTACATGGGAATCGGCTCGAGGGCGAAGGTAAGAAGCACGTCAGGGAACCTGGGCGGAGGGACGGTGTTGAAGGTGCAAACGAGCACGAAGCCAAGGTCAGAGGCGCTGTCCTGCTGCTGGAGCCAGAAGGTCGCCGCGACGGCCGCCACTCCCCCAAGGGGAAACCAGAACCGCCGGAGGAAGGCAACGCTCGTCCGCAGGAGATTGGTCGGCATCACGCCCCCGGGCGTGCCTGTGAATGCGGGCACAATCTACTTCGACCGTAGCACTTTGAGGGAAGGCGAGACAACGGCGCGTCAATCGAGCGCCGCGGGCTCGGTAAAGCGCTCGTAAACGAGGTCCGCTTCCTTGGCGAGGAGGTCGCGCAGCATCGCCATCGCCCGCTCCGCGTCGTGGCGAATGGCATGGAGTCCCTGAAGGTCACCGTCCTGCACGCGCTGGACCTCGATGGCGAGGTCCGCGAGTTCCCGTTCGATCCGGTCCATCTGGGCGACGAGCTGGTTGACGCGCGGGATGAGCCAGGGAGCTTCGAAGCGCACCTCCTCGTACAAGCCTCCTGGACCGCGAACCTCCGCCTTGTGGGCCTCGAGCGCCTGCCGCGCCGCCTCGAGCTCCCGTGCTACTCGCTCTGCCCACGCCTGCTCCCGTCCGGTCTGGGGAAGCATCAGCGCGCGATGGAGGTGTTCCTGCGCCTCCAGCAGTGCGTTCTTCGTCGCAGCTGCCTGCGTAATGGCCCGCTGCTGGCGCTCCGTGAGCGCGGGGTTCGTCATGCATCTCCTCCCTGCGCGTCGGCGCTCTCAGGCTGCCGTGCCGCCGTCCTTCCGAGTGTGCTCGGGGTTCCGGCGCTCGCGGGGCTCGCCGCGAGGCGGCTGCTCGCCCTGGGCGCGCGCCAGCTGACGGTAGAGCTGCACGTACCGGAACGCCGCGGCGTCCGCATCGAAGAGGATACGGGCGCGCGAGCGTGCGAGCGACTCGGAGAGGAGGTCGAGGTTCTCGAGCGCCATGTTGGCCAGCTCCGCGCTGGGGCAGACGAAGCCGGACTCACCGTGGAGCACGAGCTCCGAGACGGGCGTCCCTTCGAAGACGATGACCGGCGTGCCCGAGGCCATCGCCGTGAGGGCCGCCATGTCGAACCCGCGGCGGCCGAAGGAGAGGTAGGCGGCCGCGGACCAGATCGCCGTCGGGAAGTCGAACCGTCCCAGCCGCTCCACCCGCAGCCAGCCGCCCTGCTCCCCGATGCGGAGGGCGGCCGCGCAGCTCTCGGAGAGCTCCGCCGTCTCATCCAGCACCACCACGAGCGGCCGCTCCTGCCGCGTGGCCACCGCGATCGCCGCTCCGAGCGCGTACTCGTCCCGTCCATCGAAGCTCATGGCGAGGTGGTCGCCCGCATCCCGCTCGGGCGGGATGTTCGCCATGTCCAGCGCCGGCGGGATGACCGCGATCGCCCGGGTGCCGTCGGCGCGCAGCTGGCGGTAGGTGAGCGCGACGAACGGCGGCTGAGGCGTCTCGCTCCCATACCGGGTCGTAAGGACGGCGCGCGTCGCGGGCCGGATCCCGCCCGCAGCCCCATGGAGGTGGACGATATCGAACGGTCCGGCTTCGCGCACCGCCGCGAGCCGCTCCAGCGGTACCTCCTCGACCTCGTGCCCGAGGCGACGGAGCGCAGGCAACAGCCAGCGCACGTTCGCCGCCTGAGCGTTCAGGTACGGGTTCTGCCGGGACGCGTCGTGGACGTGCAGGATGCGTAGGCTACCCATCGCTCCACCTCGCCCGTTAGCACTCTCAGGTTCCGAGTGCTAATGTACCGTGCGCTATCATGTCGGCTCAAGCCAGAGCAGGCAGGGAGGGAGTCTCGTGAAGGAGCTACGCGGGAAGACGGCCATCGTGACAGGCGCTTCGCGGGGGATCGGGCGCGCGGTGGCGCTCCAGCTGGCCGCAGCCGGCATGCGGGTCGTGCTGACGGCGCGATCGGCGGACGGGCTGCGCGCGGTCCAGGAGCAGGTCGAGGCCCGCGGCGGCGAGGCGCACATCGTCCCCGGGGACATCCGTTCCGCAGCGTTGCGGGAGCAGCTGCTGGCGGAGACGAAGGAGCG
>ERZ795042.1477-NODE-1477-length-15092-cov-18.936556_pt1 | contig 15092 bp, 14 predicted proteins | sample MGYA00375126_ERZ795042 | MGnify/ENA primary metagenome ERZ795042 (study PRJEB30171, sample SAMN05518105) | compost metagenome | isolation source: Feedstock adapted compost from Newby Island compost facility, Milpitas, CA | place: USA:Newby Island compost...
GTGAACGTCTCATACCACGCTGCCCCCACGAGAGCGGGTCTCCCTTCCGCTCAGACGCAACTCTGCGCGATAATTCTCAATGTGCGGTTAACTGTCGGGCGGTCGCATGGGCTGCGGGCAGGTGCGGTCGAGCATCAGCCGGCGATGCCGGTCATCCAAATTGTCTGAGGGTAGACGATCAACCCGGCCCCTGCAATTGCGACACCGTACGGGATGCCCTCCCTAGAATCATGCAACCGCATGGCCCACGACTGACCAAGGAGCCAGACGGGCGGAAGAATGCGCCGGTAAGTCAGCAGGACCAGAGCGAGCGCGCCGCCTAATAATGCAGTCCAGAAGAGAAATGGTAGCAGATGCTCAAACCCGAGCCATAGCGTTGCAGCGGCGGCTAGTTTCGCATCGCCACCACCGACCATTCCCCGCGCGAACAGAGCGAAGCCGATGAAAATTACAGCTGTACCCGCGACTAAGTGATTGAAAAGAGTGGAACAAGGTAGGCCGGTTAGTAGGGCGGCAGTCCAGAAACCCCCAATTAAAATAAGACAAATTCTGTTGGAAATGGTAAACGCAAGCAGGTCATTGACGCCGGCAAAAACCATAGCGAACGGAAAAAGGAAAATCAAAGCGTACTCCAGCACAAGTCCTCCAAGGAGAGTTTGATCAGAAAGACTAACCGTCCAGCCCGAGGAGCTGGACGGTTTTGCAGACGTCTTCTTATTCGCCGCCGCCTTGTGTCAGGTTATCCCTAACTTCGCCAAACGTTGCTTGCAGATTGGTTCCAACAGTTGACACAACGGAGATAATTGCTACCGCAATCAACGCCGCAATCAGCCCGTACTCGATTGCCGTGGCGCCGGACTCGTCTTTAAGAAAACGCTTGAACATGTTCATATGACTCAACTCCCACTCGTGTTTGGCGCCTCCGCGCCGTGTTCTGCTGCATTTGAGCTGAACACGAGCAAAATTAGATTTGATCTCTTGCCGAGAAGTAAAAGTCGAAGCTGAACTTTGAAAAGTTTGCTCTACTTCGGCGTGTGAGGCATGAATTTCTAGTTATATTCCGCACGTTTTGATTGTAATTAGAAGTCTCCCGAATTTTGTGCGGAATATCGCCGTGTGGTCGTGGTGATAGCATCGTTAAAATGTTGTGAAACTCAACAATTCTGAAGATTTGAAAGGAAGTACTGCGGTTTCCAGTTAGATAGCCGAGCGGCTGCCGTAGCCTTCGTGCGCCGTTTCCGAATTTTTCACGCTTCCGCGCCCTAATCCGATTGACTCAAATGATATCAGGGGGAGGCTGTGTCTTTGTATCGCGTTCAGATTGGTGCTCGCTTCACAGTGGCTTCAATTGTCGCGGGGCTGACTGCATTGACGGCATCAGCAGGCGACGCCGCGGCGGACGATCTCATCGTCAAATATGATCAGTCGCAGCTTTGGCGGCTTGAGCGGCCAATCACCGAGATCATCATCGGTAATCCCACCATCGCGGATGTCACCATTCAAAGTAACGATCTTCTCGTGGTCACCGGTAAGTCGTTCGGCATCACGAATATCATTGCGCTTGATGCTAATCGTGAAGTGGTTGCCGAGCGGCGTGTTCTCGTCCAACGGGATGAGCGAAAGGTCGTGAATCTCCACAAGGGCGGCAAGCGAGAGAGCTACAACTGCTCACCTCAGTGCAATCCAATGACCACCATTGGCGACGATCCGGAGTACTTCGAGACGGTAGCGAAGCTTTCGGAGCGCAAAATAAAACTCTCCTCCGGCGCGGGTAGTGCAGACGCCAATTGATGCTCCTTTGGATCGGAATGCGTTTGGGGAGTGTTGGCGAGCTGGAGCTGGTAACCGCCTAGCGTCGCCCTAGGCCGATTCTTCGAACGAGCCGTCGAGAGAGCGGATTATGCATTTAGGTAGCTCCGTGCGTTCGGTTTCTCAGCAACGTTCGGTTGGTCTCGCACGATCCTGGGCGCGAGATGAAAGGGGAACTACAGCCATCGAATTCGCACTGGTGGGTCTCCCGTTTTTTATGTTTCTTTTCGGCATCTTTGGTTTGGGGCTTTATTTTTTTACGACATTTTCTCTCGAAAGCGCCGTCGAGCAGGCTTCCCGCTTGATCCGCGTCGGTTTTGTGCAGGAAAGCGGGATGACGGCGGAGGAGTTCAAGCAGGAGGTGTGCAAGAGATTGCCGGCATTTGTTGATTGCGACGGCAAGATGCGTGTCAACGTGCAGAGCTATTCCGATTTCGCCTCTATAATACCCCCGGCCTGCACCGATACAGAGGGTAATCTCGTGCCGCCGCACGGCACAAGCTACAATACTGGTGGAGCGAGTGAAGTGGTGTTGGTCACGATTTGTTACGAGTGGGATATGGCTGGCCTCCTGCCCTTCTTAAAGCTAGGCAACATGCCAAGCGGCGCCGCGCTTATACAGGCTTCGGCCACGTTTCGAACGGAACCTTACGGGGACTGAGGGAAGCGGCATGAAGGGCTGGCTAGGGAATACTGCTCGGTATTTCACCTGCTACCTGCGGGACCGGCAAGGAGTGGCGGCAGTCGAATTTGCCCTGATTGTTCCGATCCTTTTTATGCTTTTTGCTGGCACCATCGAGTTCAGTCAGGCGCTGACCGTCGAACGGCGCGTGAGCCAGGTAGCGAACGCGACGGCTGATCTTGTGGCGCAGACAAAATCGATTACGACCAGCGAAGTCGCGGGCATCATGGAGATTGTTGGCCACCTTATGCGCCCCTATGATCCTCAGCGGCTGCGAGTAACGATCCTCAACGTCATCGCAAATATCAGCAGACCAAATGATACGAGGGTTTGCTGGTCGTTTGAGTACAATGGTGGCACAGCCACGTATACCGACGGAGAGCCCTATCCTCTACCCGACGACGTCGTTGAGCCGGGAGGCAGCGTTATCGTTACCGAAGTGGAATACGACTATGTGCCCATGATTTTCAGTTATTTCATTAAGTCCGCGTTTTCTCTGAAGGAGACTCATTATCTTAAGCCTCGTCTGTCGAGCTATGTACAGTACAATGGCATGACGTGCGGTTGAGCTTCAAAAAGCTCAGTTAATTACACCAAGCTGTTCGCTACCTGCTGGTGAGCAGCGTCCCGTACAAGTGTAGCAAGTCGTTTAACCACCTGGGTTTGCTCCTTCCACCGAGGAAATATCAGGATATACGTCAGTTCGATAGCTGGCTCGAAGGATCGTATGGCCATGCCAGGCTTTAGGCTGGAGCGTGCAACAAAAGCGTCAGCAACGGCGATCCCTAGGCCGCGCCCAGCAAGTTCGCAAGCTACAAGTCCATTTGGTGTCTCCAGCCGAATATTCGGCGTTGCGCCGATAGTCCGAAACGTCGCGTCAAGCCGTTGCCGCATGACTGTTCGCGGGGCGTTGGCAACTAAGGGTTGCCCTACTAGATCGGAAACATGAATTGCTTTTTTGGTCGCAAGCTCATGATCCTCGCGCATAACTGCGACGGCGCTGATCGTGACCATGGGTTCAATTTCGATAATGTCGCTGTCTAGTGGGAGAACGGTAATTCCAAGATCAAACTGTTCTTTTCCGAGCCAAAGTTCGATGTCGAGGCGAGAGCGGGCGTCGATGGATGCCGTGAAGCCTGGATATTCGGCTGTCATTCTTGCTATCGCCTCGGCAATCAACGCCTCCGTGACGTGAGGTGCCGTAAGTATGCGGACGTGTTGGCGCTGTTGGGTGCGGACGCGCTCAGCTGCGAGTTTGACTTCGTCAAGGCTGTGTAGCGCGTGCTCGACATGCGAGTAGAATGCTCGCGCTTCAGAAGTAGGAACAAGACGCCGTTTCTCGCGGTTGAAAAGCGGAAATCCAACCTCTTGTTCCAACGCAGCTAACAGACGGCTCACTTGAGGCTGCGTCTTGTGCAGTCGCTGCGCTGCCTCGTTGAGCGAACCACCCTCCATAAAGGCTCTAAGAGCCTCTAACCCCTTGATATTCACTCAAGTCATCCTTGCGCATAATGCATGAACATTTGCGTAATATGAAATTGACGCATGAAGCAACGGCTTTAGGGTGTCAAGAAGGTGTGGTGTTCCGGAGGGGCCTGGATGTCGGACAGCGACGCAATGTGCTCGGCCTGGCGCAAGCCACCGTCGCGTTACTTGGAGGAGAGGCCCCCGCGCTTCCGTCTGCCTGAACGGCCTCGCTCGCTCTATCTCACGATGCGAGACGGCTGCCGCCTCGCTGCAGACATCTATTTGCCACTGGGTGAGACGCCGGTAGGCGGTTTCCCGACCATTCTTATTCTTACGCCGTACTATCGGCGTTTCGCGCTGCGCGAAGGCGCCTCTCCGACAACGGATCCGAGCCCAAATGCAGGCAAGTATCGGGATTTTTTTGTTCCGCGAGGGTACGCACTCGTCGTTGTCGATGTACGGGGTACGGGTGCGAGCTTCGGCACACGGGACTCCTTCCGGTCACCGGTTGAACGGGAGGATTACCGCGAGATTGCGGATTGGATCGTCGCCCAGCCGTGGTCGAAAGGGATCATTGGTTCAACGGGTATTTCTTACCTCGGTGCTGCGGCTTGCTTCCTTGCGAGCACTGGGCATAAAGCGGTTAAGGCAATCGCCCCGCTTTTCGCGGTGTGGAACACGTACGCCGACCATCTCTATCCTGGCGGAGTCCTGCTGAATAACTTGGCCCGGACCTACGATGAGCTGATGATCGGCCTCGATCACGATCGTCGAGATATTCTCGCGCGCCAGCCCTACTTTAGTAATCCGGACTTCGCCGGGCCTCAGCCGGTGGATGAGGACGTCGACGGGTCTCTCTGCCGCGCTGCGGTCAGGGAGCACTTGGCCAATTTTCATATGCCGGATTTCATTTCGGAATTTCAATTTGCCGATTCTCGATTGCCTTACGACGAGGCTTTCGGCGCGTTCTCGTTTAGCCCGTACCATTACGCTGAGAGCATTGACCCTGACGTAGCCATCTATTCGATTTCGGGGTGGATGGATGGCGCAGGCTTTTCCAACGGCTCCATCGCTCGCTACTTGTCCCTGCCGAACAAGAAACAGCACCTGCTTCTCGGGCCGTGGGACCACGGCGCGAGGACCAATGTTTCGCCATGGCGCAAAAGCGTCCAACCTGAGTTCAATGTCCTGGCTGAGGTGCTGCGGTTCTTTGACCACTACCTCATGGGGTTAGATACCGGCCTCCAGCACGAGTCACCGATCCATTATTTCTGTCTGCACGAAGAACAATGGCGCGAGGCGACTTCGTGGCCTCCGATCGAGGACAGCAAAATTTTTTATCTTTCAGCTAGCGGCGCTCTTAGTGCAGCTATCGGCAGTCCAGGCGAGGACATCTATCGGGTCGATTTCACAGTTGGCACCGGTTCGTTGACGCGTCACGAACGCCTCTCAGCAATCGATACCTCCGAGTACTATACTGACTGGCAGGGGCGTGATGAGCGCATGCTTTCGTATACGTCTCCGCCTCTAGAAGAAAAGGTCGAGATTGCTGGTCATCCTGTGGTCGATCTTTGGCTAAAATCGAGCGAACGCGATGCGGTTCTGCATATCTACTTGTCTGAAGTTGAGGCCGATGGCACAGTGCGTTACGTAACGGAAGGAGTTCTGCGCGCGCTACACCGAAAAGAAGCGGAGCCCCAGCGTTTCCAGAAGTGGACATGGCCTTTCCGTGATTTTTCGAGAGCAAATGCAGAGCCGCTCACACCGGGTGAGCCAGCGCGAATGCGCTTTGCTTTGCTTCCGACGGCTTGGGTCTTCCAGCGCGGTAGCAGAATTCGCATGTCAATCGCTGGCGCAGACTGTGATCATTATGTCCAGTTGCCCCACGGACGCCCTCCGGTCCTCGGCATTCAGCGCGGCGGACGTATGGCTTCGGCACTGACGCTTCCTTGGCGTCAGGGAGGGATTCAGTCCAAGACGAGAGGAAAACCATGAGAGTAAAATCGGCCCTCTGGACGATCAGTTTTGCCGTCCTCGCATCTTTCCCAGCTTTTGCGGGGAAGGACAATGATACGTTGATCTGGGCGACAGCGACCGAGATGGACACGCCCGACTTGTATTACGGAAATCAGCGCGAGGCGTTGATCACCGCGTACGCGCAGTGCGACAGTCTTCTGTACCGCGATCCCAAGACAAACGAGTATTTGCCTTTGCTCGCAACGAGTTGGAGGTGGCTGGATGATACCACGCTTGAGATGGAACTTCGCAGAGGCGTAAAGTTCCACGACGGAACAGATTTCGATGCCCAGGACGTGGCTGACACCCTGAATCACCTCGCTGCCCCCGACAGCGACATGAAGATCCGCGTGGTCGTCGACTGGATTAAGAATGTCGAGGTGGTCGACACGCACAAGATTCGCATTCACACGAAAGGGCCTACACCAGCTGCGTTTGAATACCTCTCTGGTACCTCGCCGATTTATCCATCGGGGCACTATCAAAAGGCTCCCGAAGTTCCGGGCGCTGATGGCAAAACGCGCCGCGATTGGGGCGCAGTTCTTCCAGTCTGTACCGGGCCATACAAGATTGAGAGTTACCAGCCGGGTCAGTCGCTTACGCTCGTCAAGAATCCTGACTATTTCGAGGGAAGTCCGAAAGGAAAACCCACGATCGGCAAGATCGTTTATCGGACGATCAAGGATACTGAAACACAAGTCGCGGAGCTGGTGACCGGCGGTGTCGACTGGATCTGGGGCGTTCCGCCCGAGAATGCGGACATGCTGAACACGATGCCCAATATTACCGTGGTCTCCGCGCCAACCATGCGTATGTCGTTCCTGGCGCTCGACGCAGCGGGCCGCACAGGCAAAAATCCTCTGACAGACGTGCGTGTCCGGCGGGCCATTGCCCATGCGATCGACCGTGAGGCAATCGCAAAGAATCTCGTCGGTGAAGGTGCAGCTGTTCAGAAGTCGCTGTGCGTGCCGATACAATTCGGCTGCGAAACGGACGTGGTACAATACGAGTATAATCCGGAAAAGGCAAAGCAGTTGCTCGCCGAAGCTGGGTATCCGAATGGTTTCACTGTTCAGTTTTACGCCTATCGCGATCGGCCGTATTCTGAAGCTGTTATCAATTATCTGAGGGCAGTAGGGATCAATGCGGAACTGCAGTTCCTGCAGTGGCGGGCTCTGCGTCCCCTCATTGTAGACAATAAGACGCCGATTGCACACCTGACCTTCGGCTCGAATGGAATGCTCGACGCGTCAGCTTCGACCGGCCATTATTTCCAGTTCAGTCCGGACGACTACGCCCGTGATGAAGAGGTGCGAGATTGGCTTGCCAAAGCAGAAAAGACGATGGATCCGGCAGTCCGCAAGGAGCTCTATTCGAAGGCGCTGAAGAAGATCGCCGATCAGGCGTATTACCTTCCGCTATTCATCTATGGCCGGACGTATGCCTTCACGAGCGATCTCGACTATCCTCTGACTGATGACGAGATGGCACACTTCTACATGGCCAAGTGGAAATAGCTCAGAACGGGTGCGGGAATAACCCCGCACCCCACCGAGGGATATGACGTATTTTATCCTCAAGCGTATTTGCGTGACGTTTCTGGTGATCGCTGTTACTTCGGTGGTCGCCTTTTTGCTTGTCCATTTGTCGGGCGACCCCGCTGCGGCAATGGCTGGGGAGGGTGCTACCGAGAGTGACATTGCTGCCGTCAGACAGCTCTATGGTTTCGACCGGCCATTGATAGTCCAATATTTTGATTGGATTGGCCGTGTGCTGCAGGGCGAGTTCGGCCGCTCTTATTATTTGCGTATGGATGTCGCCGATGTCCTTGCCGATCATATGCCAGTGACAGCAACTCTTGGCGTGCTGGCACTCAGCTTCGCGCTACTTCTCTCGATCCCGTTAGGTGTTCTCGCGGCGCTCTACCCCAATACGTTGATCGATCGCATAGCGCTTTGGCTAGCTGTTGCAGGTCAGGCGCTGCCCTCATTCGTGTTCGCTTTAGGGCTCATGTACATATTTGGCGTCTATTTCCGACTGCTGCCGATTTCAGGCGGCGCTACATGGGCCCACTTCATCATGCCTGCTATTGCGCTGGGTTACTATGCAACTCCTGCTATAATGCGGTTGACGCGTTCGGGCATGATGGACGTGCTGCAATCCGATCATGTTCGCACGGCTCGCGCCTATGGCCTCGCCCCTTGGCGCGTCGTTGTTCGGCACGGACTTCGGCATGCGATTATTCCGGTCGTGTCACTCGCTGCCGTCCAGCTCGGCTTCATGCTTGGAGGCTCGATCGTCATTGAGACGATTTTTTCATTGAAGGGCCTTGGGTATCTGGCTTGGGAGTCCATTCAGCGTGCGGATATCGAGGTGATCCAGGCGATTCTGTTGGTCATTGCCACAGCTTATGCCTTTCTTACCCTTCTTGCTGACTTGCTGAACGCGGTTCTCGATCCGCGCATTCGGATGTCCTGAGTGCAATGACAGTCGCAGCTAATTCCGCAGCACCGACGATTGACCGCTCCATGTCGCCGGGCCGAGTGGCCCTGCGGCGCGCGCTCCGGCATGGCAGCTTTTGGGTTGGCGGGTTCATCCTCCTCGCGATTACGATTGCAGCGATTCTCGCTCCGGTGCTCACCCATCATGATCCGACGGCACAGGATCTGGCGCGGCGATTTCTGCCACCCATTTGGGCTGACAAGGGTTCCTGGGAGCATATTCTAGGAACCGATAACCTTGGGCGGGATTATCTGGCGCGGCTCCTCTACGGCGCTCGCATCTCCCTCATTATCGGATTGTTCACCGTACTTATTTCCGGGGTCATCGGCACGGCGCTCGGCGTGGCTGCCGGTTACTGGGGCGGTTGGGTTGATCTCATCATCAACTTCGTGGTGACCATCCGTCTGACGCTTCCGGTCGTGCTCGTCGCATTGGTGGTCGTCGCCCTGATTGGAAGCTCCCTTTCCCTGATGATTGTCGTCATCGGGCTATTGTTGTGGGATCGCTTTGCCATTGTGGTTCGAAGTGCGACTCAACAGGTGGCGCAGCGCGAATTCATCATAGCCGCGCGGACGATCGGCAGCTCGACAGGCCGTATCTTGCTGAAGGAAATTCTCCCCAACATCACCGGCCCATTGATTGTAGTTGCTTCGATCGAGTTCGCGCACGCGATTTTGCTTGAGGCTGCTTTGTCGTTCCTGGGACTCGGTGTGCAGCCTCCTGAGGTGTCCTGGGGATTGATGGTTTCGGAGGCTAAGACGCAGCTCTTATTCCGTCCGTGGATGGTCGCCATTCCAGGCGCTGCGCTCGTGGCACTTATTTTCGCAATCAATCTCATCGGTGACGCCATCCGGGACGTGACGACGCCTGAGGGAAGAGCGTGAGATGCGTGGCGAACCGATCCTAGAGGTTAAGGGGCTGCAGGTTGAAATTCCCGTAGAAGGCGCAGTTTTACGGCCAGTTCGGGGCGTCGACCTTAGCGTATCTCGCGGCGAGACTGTCGCGGTGGTCGGTGAGTCAGGTTGTGGCAAGAGCCTCACGGCGCTCGCCATCATGGGACTCTTGCCGCGGGCCGCACGATATACGTGCGAACGCATTACGCTCAAGGGCGAGGCCCTCACCAATGCATCACCACGCAGATGGCGGCAGCTGAGAGGCGATCGGATCGCGATGATTTTCCAGGATCCGATGACCGCGCTCGATCCCTGCTACCGCATCGGCGATCAGATGCGTGAGATCCTGCAGCAACATCGCCGGATTTCGAGTCAGGCTGCGCGCGAGAGGTCGCTCGAGCTCTTGCGTAAGGTCGGCATTCCGTCGCCAGAAGAGCGGCTTTCTCAATTTCCCCATCAGCTTTCCGGTGGTTTGCGCCAGCGAGTGATGATCGCCATGGCTCTGCTCTGCGAGCCGGAACTGATCATTGCCGATGAGCCAACTACAGCGCTCGACGTGACGATCCAGGCGCAAATTCTGCGCCTTCTGCGCGAAATCCAGCGCGACACTGGTATTGGCCTCATCCTCATCACACATGATCTCGGCGTCGTCGCAGGCATGGCGGACCGTATCGTGGTGATGTACGGCGGTGAGGTCGTCGAAGTCGGTGCCTGCGATGATATCCTCAGCCGTCCTCTGCACCCTTACACGGAAGGCCTGATGCGCTCCATTCCGGTGCCGGGCCAGACGAAGCGCGGCGATCTACTTGGCTTTATTCCCGGAATTGTACCTCGCCAGGTCGGCGAGCGCACGCGATGCGGGTTCATAGATCGCTGCCCTTATGCCGTCGAAAGTTGTGCAACGGGCCCTGTGCCTCTGAGCGCGGTTGGCAATGGGCGCGAGGTCCGTTGTGCTATTCCTGCAGAAAAACGCGATCCTCAAGCGTGGAATCGGTTGGCGGAGGCATCATGACAAATGATGTCCTGATCATGCGGGGGGTCACACGGGAATACGCCGTCGGGGGACCATTCGCGAAGAAAAAAACGCTCAAAGCCTTGCGTGGCATTGATCTCACCGTCTCTCGCGGGCAGACGCTCGGGCTCGTCGGTGAATCCGGTTGCGGCAAGTCGACTTTGGCGAAAATTTTGCTCGGCGTCGAAGAGCCGACAGCAGGAACCGTGTTGGTCGATGGACGCCCCCTAAATTCCTACGACCGGCTGGAGCGTGCAAAGCTCATTCAGCCGGTGTTTCAGGATCCTTATTCCTCGCTCAATCCACGTATGACCGTGGAGGCTATCATTTCGGCGCCGTTGGCGGTTCGGGGAGTGGGGACGCGTGCTTCACGCCGCAAACGGGTTGAGGAGCTCGCTGCAGAGGTTGGTCTTCCTCGTCATCTCGTCGATGCCTATCCCAGTCAGCTTTCAGGCGGGCAGCGGCAGCGTGTAGCGATCGCGCGAGCGCTCATCGGCGAGCCGAAGATCCTGATTTGCGACGAGCCAACGTCCGCTTTGGACGTTTCGGTTCAGTCGCAAATCCTGAATCTCCTGCATCGATTGAAGCAGGAACTCAATCTGACCATGATCCTCATTAGCCATAATCTGGCCGTCGTGCATCATCTGGCAGACGAAGTTGCCGTCATGTACCTCGGCCAGATCGTGGAACGTGGCCCCAGCGAAGAAATTTTCGAGCGGCCGCATCACCCGTACACTGATGCTCTATTGAAGGCCGTGCTGATCCCGAGGCCAGGATCGCGATTGCCGGATCTCGGATTGCAGGCCGAATTTCCCAGCCCCCTCAATCCTCCATCCGGATGTGCTTTCCATCCGCGTTGTCCATATGCACAAGCCGACTGTTCGCGGATAGCGCCAGCTACACGCGGCGAGCAGCGCAGCTATCGCTGCCATTATCCGCTGAATTTGGTTGAAGCATCTCTGACATCTGCAGCTTCCTGACTGAGAGTTATCAATGTCTTCTCACATCGATCTGATTGTACGAGAGCGGTGCCTCTTTGCCGACGGCCATGAGTTCGGAGATGCAGGCGCGTACGAGCGGCTGTCGGGAACCGTGGTTTTCCGTGTCGATCCCAAGGCTGAGGCGCAGCAGGGCGTGGTCGACATAGAGTTTGCCCCCACTGACGAAGATGGGCTGGTTCGGTTTGAAGCCGATTTCTGCATACTTAAACCAGTCGACCTAAGCCGGGGCAATCGGAGGCTTTTCTTCGATTATGGCAATCGGGGGAATAAGCGCGCGCTGCAGTTTTTCAATGATGCGCCACCTTCGAATGATCCGCGAACGCTCGCCGATGCTGGAAATGGCTTTCTTATGCGGCGCGGTTACACGATTGCGTGGCTCGGGTGGCAGGGAGACCTGTTGCCCGGCGATGGCCGGATGCTGCTGAAAGTTCCCGTAGCGACGGATAATGGTAAGCCCATTACGGGCATTGCAAGAACGGAATTTATCGCCGTTGAGCCAGGAACGAAAGTCTTCCCGCTGAGCTCTTTGATTTCCACCCGCAGCAATCCGACAGCATCGCTAGACACGAGGACGGCACGACTGACACGCCGCCGTTATGCCTTGAGCCAGCGCGAAGAGATTCCATCGGATCAGTGGTTCTTCGCCCGGCTAGATCAAGGCTCCGGCGTCGATAATCAGGGCCTGGAGCGCGCCGTCGTACCGTCCGACAGCCACATCTATCTCCCGTCGGGCTTCGAGCCAGGCTGGATTTACGAGCTAGTCTATCGGGCCAAGAACCCACTCGTGCTCGGCCTTGGCCACGTTGCTGTTCGGAACTTCATCAGCTTTTTGAAATACGGAGCTGAGACGAGTTCAGGAATGCCTAATCCCCTAAGGGACGGCCCAACTCGGATCGAGTACGCTTATGCCTGGGGCCGGTCTCAAACAGGGCGCTGTATTCGCGATTTCATCTACCTCGGTTTCAATGCGGATGAAGAAGGCAGGCGTGTTTTCGATGGCGTGATGCCCCACGTGGCGGGCGCGGGCAAGATGTGGATGAACCATCGGTTCGCGAACGTCGTTCTGCTACCGGGTCAAGAACATGAAAACCATTTCAGCCCGGTCGATCGGTTTCCCTTCTCATACGCGATTTCCACCGATCATTTCACTGGTCGTACGGATGGCATTCTGAAGAGACCAGAAACGGATCCGAAGGTCATCCACACGGATACGGCGTGCGAATATTGGCATCGTCGCGCGTCCCTTGTGCACACAGACACTCGGGGTAACGACCTCCCACAGCCGGACGATGTGCGGATTTATTTCTGGGCTAGCTCACAGCATTTCGCGGCACCCAACGTTGCCGCTCCGGCCAAAGGTCTCGCGCAGACCTATTTCAATGTCGTGGCCACCACGATGTTTTTCCGCGCTTGTCTCGATCTGTTAGACGATTGGGTGAGCAAGGGGATTGAGCCACCTCCAAGTCGGATTCCTCGTCGCGCTGATGGTACACTGGTTGATATCGAGGAGTGGCGGAAAATGTTTCCGCGCATTCCAGGTATCGCCACGCCGCGGGGGCCAAGTCGACTGGAACGGCTGGATTTTGGCCCCGACATCGACAGGGGCATCATCACCAAGGAGCCGCCGGATATCGTGCCAGGGGAGGAGTATCCTGTGCTCGTGCCTGCCGTCGATGAGGATGGCAATGATGTTGCGGGTGTGCGTGCTCCAATGGTGCAGGTACCGCTGGGAACCTACACAGGCTGGAGTCTGAGACGCAGGGAATTCGGTCACGGCGCCATGGTTGGTATTACGGGCAGCTATATTCCGTTTCCGGATACAGAGGATGAGCGAATGCAACTCGGTGATCCACGGCGTTCAATCCTGGCACGCTATGGATCGCCGGAGGGGTATGTTGAGGCGATCCGCAAAGCTGCTTTGTCGCTCGTAGAGGAAGGCTTTATGCTCGAAGAGGACGTAGAGCGGGCCGTGGCCGAAGCCAGGAACTGGGGACGGCCGCGCCACGATGTGCGTCTTTAATGGCGCCCCAACTCGACTGCGTAAGATGGGAAGCAGGAGGATCCTGGAATGGCGCAGAGCGGGATGGTTGTTTGCCCTCAGCCAGAAGCAGCCGAGACCGGAATTGAAATCCTAAAAGCCGGCGGCAATGCAGTTGATGCCGCCATCGCCTGCGCGATGGCGCAGACGGTTGTCGATCCGCTCATGTGCGGAATTGCCGGTTTCGGGAGCATGGCAATCTACATCCCAGAGCGCGGCGTCCACGAGTATATCGATTTCCATGCTCCCGCTCCGCTTGCAGCTAGTCCCGAAATGTGGGCGCACCTCATCAGAGGTGAAACGCGCGACGGCTTCGGCTTCATTCTCGAAGGGCGCGTGAACGAGCTCGGTTATCAGTCGATCTGTGTTCCCGCCGCATTGAGAGCTTTCGAACGGGCACACCGGACTTATGGTCGATTGCCGTGGAGTGCCATTCTTGAGGGGGCAATACGGTGGGCAGAGGAAGGTTTCTTCGTCAGGCCTGCGATGTACACCTTTTTCCTCGAAGACGGGAAAATGGGGCGGGCCGCAACGGCGGAAAGGCTGACGTACACTGCAGCGGGCCGCACCCTCTATTGTGCGCCAGACGGAAGTCCGAAGCGAATTGGGGAGATAATTCGCAATCCAGATTATGCGCAGACATTGCGCAAAATATCGGAAGAAGGAGCGGAGGCTTTTTACACTGGCGAGATCGCCGATCGAATGATCAGCGATATCCAGGCCCACGGGGGGCTGCTGTCAAGACAGGACCTCGAGCGCTATCAGCCGCGGTATGTGAAGCCGCTTGTCGGGACTTATCGCGGGCGCAGAATTACAACAAATCGTCCGCCTGGCGGCGGGGTCATGCTTCTCGAAATGCTGAACATTCTCGAGAATTTCGATCTCGCAAGCCTGGGGCACAATTCGCCAGAATACATCCGGGTTGTCACGGAAGCAATGAAGCGGGCGACCATCGACAAAGATCGCTACGTTGGTGATCCGGACTTCTTCGACGTCCCGCTGGATCGTCTAACCAGCAAGGCTTACGCTGCGACCTTAGCTGACGAGATACGCCGCGGGGAAAAAGCGCGTGTGCCGCGGTTGCAAGGGCCCGATCCGGCACCGCAGAACACGACGCACATTTCCGTCGTCGACAGCGAGCGCAATTGCGTGGCGATGACCCATTCTCTGGGAATGCCATCGGGTGTGATCACCGACGGGCTTGGCTTTTTCTACAACGGCTGCATGGGGGTTTTCGATCCGCGCCCGGGGCGCGCGGGAAGCATCGCGCCTGGGAAGTCCCGCTTCAGCGCCATGTGCCCAACGATCGTCTTCGAAGACGATCACCCGAGTCTTGTTCTCGGCGCACCTGGCGGAACCCAAATCGTTATGGGCGTATTACAGACCATTCTCAATGTGATCGACTTTGGAATGTCGATTCAGGAGGCCGTTGCCGCTCCACGGTTCTCGTCGACTGGAAATCCTATAGATGTTTCAAATCGCATTCCGCGATACGTAACGCGTGCCCTAGAAGCCGACGGGTACGAGGTCATACGCAATCCGTATGGTTATACGATTGGCTGGGTTCACGCGATCAAAATCCATCCGGCTCGCCTTGAAGGAGGCGCGGATCCTGGCAGAGACGGGGTCGCGTACGGTATTTGATCAAAGAAAAAAGTGGTCTTCCCGGAGG
>ERZ795042.1482-NODE-1482-length-15053-cov-3458.955594_pt1 | contig 15053 bp, 14 predicted proteins | sample MGYA00375126_ERZ795042 | MGnify/ENA primary metagenome ERZ795042 (study PRJEB30171, sample SAMN05518105) | compost metagenome | isolation source: Feedstock adapted compost from Newby Island compost facility, Milpitas, CA | place: USA:Newby Island compost...
ACAAAAGGTGCTGAAACGCTCACCGGCCCGGTAATGCGAAGCCTCACCGGGCGCCAGATACCCATATCGTGGTCGGGCGGTTCGGGATTCCAATCGACAAAGCCAATAGCCAGATCGCCCGCCCCGGGCGGAAAAACGCGGACGGCCAGCACATTTTTTCCTGGATGCACAATTGTTGTTACCGGAAAACGAAACCTGCGAAAACTCCCCTTCAAGGTGTCGGCCGATGCAATCTGATGGCCATTCAACCACACATCGGCCCGGTAATTGATGCCGTCAAAACACAACGTGATCTGTCGATCTGTACTTAGCTCCGGCAATTCAAACTCGGTGCGATACCACCAGGGAACCTGAAACAAAGAATCGGGAATCTGTGAAAGACGACGACCTTGAAAAATATCTTTATACACGCCGTCTTTGACCAGCGTGGCCAGCACCGTGTGCGGCACCGATGTGGGATACCATTGCAAAGCATGAAAAACAAAATTCGGATCGGACAACCGCGCTCCATCATTCCCCACCACAGCGGAAGATTGAATATACCAGCCGGCCTGCAAGGGGCGGTCGACTACCTTTTGCGCAAGGCCATCCACAGCCATCCATGTGCACACAAACAAAAGCAATACAGGTTTCATCACATGACTTTTATCACGAAAAATACAATTTTTTCAAAGCCTTGTTACGGATTAGCAACCAAAAATTCATCACAAACGTTTGTCTTGCTTCTGTTTTCCGGGAACGATTGCGTAAATTTTTTTTAACAAAAGACAAATATTTTGTAATATTAACCTCACCAGAAGCTACCATCACCGCTGATCGCAGGCGGTGAAAAGTATAAACCGATGCACATGGAAACTCCTTTTATGATTGAATTTGAGGAAGCCAATCCCAAATACCTGCAAATCGTGGATGCTGTGATCGATGCCATCCGCACCCGTAAATTACAACGCGGGCAGCGCGTTCCCTCAATCAATGAACTCAGTGAAGAATTTTTACTTTCTCGCGATACAGTGGAAAAAGCATATCGCGAGCTGCGTCGGCGCGGCATCATCACTTCCGTGAAGGGCAAAGGATATTTCATTAACCGAACCGATATTCAGGCACAGCTGCGGGTGATGTTGTTGTTCAACAAAATCAGCAATTACAAAAAACAAATCTACAATAGCTTCGTGCGCTGCCTGGGCGAATCGGCCAAGGTTGATCTGTATATCCATCATTTCAATGCCCATATTTTCGAGTCACTGGTGCAAAATGCACTCGGATTATACGATTATTACGTGGTGATGCCTCATTTTTATGAAGACACCGAACTTGCGCTTCATGTTTTGCAACAAATACCACCGGAAAAACTGATTTTGCTCGATCGGAATCTACCCCAGCTGAAAGATATATTTGGCGCTGTTTATCAGGATTTTGAAATGGATATCTGCAATGCGCTATATGAAGCGGAAGATATGTTGCGCCGTTATGAAGAACTTATTCTTGTGTTTCCGGAAATCATTCCCTATCCACCGGAGATTGCTCGCGGTTTTAAACGATTTTGCATGGAAACCAGTTTCGATTTCGATATTATTCGAGAAATATCTTCCCATACGCCCGCTCAAAAAGGTGAGGCTTATGTGGTGATCGAAGAAACCGATCTGGTGAACCTGATAAAACTATGTCGTTCTCAGGGTTTGCAAATCGGAAAAGATATCGGTATCATTTCGTATAACGAAACACCTTTGAAAGAAATCCTGTTAGACGGTATCACGGTTATCACCACCGATCATGAACGCATGGGCCAGCTGGCCGCTCAGCTGATCTTAGAAAAGAAAGGACAAAAAATCAAAAACAACTTTCACTTGATCAGGCGTCATTCGCTTTAAACCTGCACGTGTTGCGGATAATGTGTAGAAAAAATATCCAGATAACGTGCAGCGCCTAACATCGTACCGTCGGGCATATCGGGCGTGATGATGCGGGTTTGAGGAAGCGCTTCCTGCAACAGCTGCATGAAAGCCCGATTACGGGTGAAGCCCCCATCTACATATAACCTGGGTATGCGGCCATCGCTCTCTGCAGCCAGCCGAATGGCTTTGACCTGGGCTTTCACCAATGGGCGCAGACAGGCCAGATAAGCTTCTTCCGGGCTGTCAAAATGCAGGAGCTGTTCGGGATTCTTTACAAAATCGGCTTCTATTGCGCTTTGATGCATCCATTCCGGATGCATGCTCCTGGCCTGGACGGTATTCAGCAGTACGACGGGCTGTATAGCAAAATGCTCACAGATACGCTCAACCTGCTCATCATGCAAATGCCCGAGAAAATAACGCGAAGCCTTCACCGGCCTGCCCGATGGAAGCATATACAGCAAACAATCGTGCTTGAGTTCTTCAGGTGTGAGCAGATGTTGGGCAAAGGGATTCAGGGTAATGCCCCAGGTGCCGGTAGATAATAAGAGAAACGGACCTTCGTCCAGACTCAGATAAGTCAGCAAAGCCGCTGAGCTGTCGTGCAATCCCGTGCCTACGGGAATCATGCCTTCACGAAACCGCGTATAGCCACACCATCTTGAGCTGACGACAGGCGGGAATAAACGTTCAAACCCTTCTGCTTTCATCCAGTGATGATAATCATGTCGGGTGTAATCCCACATCAGGGTATGGCAGCCTATGCTGGTATATTCGCTGCACATGCGGCCGGAAAACAGATAGGCGGCATACTGGGGCAGATGCAGGCTATAAGCAATCTGATGGAATAATTGCGGCCTGGCATATTTGATCCAGTAGAGCTGCAACCCGCTGTTCAACATGCCCAGATACGGTGATGCCGTGCTCAAACAAAGCTCGGCTTCGGGGCCATAAGCATCAAAAAACTGCTGCCTGAGCTTATCGGGAAAGGGCTTAAGGTAGGAGTACAAATGCCCTACCACCTGTCCGGCTTCGTTGAGATGAACCAGGCCGGCGCCGTGTGCGGAGATATTCAGGGCCAGCACTTCTACATCTTCTTTTTCCTCCACCTGGCGCCAGACCTGTTTCATCCAGCGGGCGATGGCTTCGATATCCTCGCAGGGCTCTCCATCTTCATCCAGCCTATCGGGTATGGCTTCGGCTGCCTGGTGAACAGGCTGATACCGGGAGTCGAAAAGCAAGAATTTTTTATTCGTTCGGCCAATGTCGAAAACGGCCACACAGGGGAGTTTCGCTTTCATGCCTGTCGTGCTTTTATTCAAAGTCCGGTGGCGACGGCCTTTTTCCCGCGATGTGCTATTAGCTGCTGCCTGACCTGCAGCTGGCGGTAGGCCTGCAGGGGTGAGAGGGCACCGCCCGCACGCAAGCGCGCTTCGGCTATCAACGCGCGCAGGTCGGTGCGAAATGCTTTTTGCAGCAGCTCCTGGCACCAGGCCACATCGTTTTGCTGCTGCGCTTCTTCCAGGCTTTTTCGGTCGATAATCAGCGCCTGTGCAAAAGCCAGCTGGATGGCTTCGACCGACTGCAGTAGGTCTTCCAGCGGGTCTTTCGTATTGTGGCTGGCATCGATCATCCACGCCAGGCTGTCGACCCCTCGCCCTCGTGCCTGAAAGCCGCTCACCAGCTCATGGAAAATCAAGAACAACTGGTAAGGCTTGATGCTGCCTACCGTGAGATCGTCATCGCCGTATTTGGAGTCGTTGAAATGAAATCCACCCAGCATATCTTCCATCATCAGGGTAGCCACAATCTGCTCGATATTGGTGTTCGGCAGGTGATGCCCGAGATCTACGAGCACGCGTGCGCTGGGGCCCAGCTTGCGGCAGAGCAGAAAAGCGGTTCCCCAATCCTGGATCACCGTGGCATAGAAATTCGGTTCATAAGGCTTGTATTCCACCAGCATCGTCCAGTCGTCGGGCAGGGCGGCATAGATTTCCTGCAGAGACGAGAGCGTATGCTGAAAAGCCTGGACAAAGCTGCGCTGGCCGGGGAAATTGCTGCCGTCGGCCAGCCACACCGAAAGACAACGACTGCCGAGTGCCTGTCCATAGCGGATGACCTCGATATTGTGTTCGATCGCCTGACGACGCACGGCGGCATCGGTATGGCAGAGCGAGCCAAACTTGTAAGAATAAGGCTGGTCGGGCTGATCCTGAAAGGTATTGGAATTCACCGCATCGAACTTCAAGCCCAGTGCGGTCGCCAGGCTGCGGATATGTCCGGCGTTCTCGGGAATATCCCAGGGGATATGCAGGGAGATCGCTCCACTGGCGCGGTTCAGCGCATGCAACAACCCCACGTCTTCAATTTTTTCTTCCAGATTACGGGGCTCTCCGCCGATAGGGAAACGCCCAAAGCGGGTGCCTCCCGTGCCCAGGGCCCAGCTGGGAATCGCGATCTGCAATTGCTGAATCTGTGCAATCAGGTCGTCGGGCTGCAAACCCTCGGCCTGCAGATATGCGGATACCTGTGCAAATGCCTGCTGATGCCGGCGCAACATCGGCTCATTACAGGCTTGAATCTGTTCGGATGATAGGTGCATGGGTTAAGGTTAAAGGATTAACGAACAAAAGCTGCGGCCACGCCGCCATCGACATTCAATACATTGCCCGTACTCTTCGAAAGGAGTCCACCTACAAACGCAAATACCGCATTGGCAATATCTTCGGCATGAATCTCTTCATTGAGCAGGGTACGCCGGGCATAAAAGGCGGGCAAATCTTCCACGCTCACGCCATAAGCCTTTGCCCGGCCCTCGGCCCATCCGCTCTCCCAGATCTTGCTTCCCCGGATCACGGCATCGGGGTTCACCACGTTCACGCGAATCTTGTCTTTACCCAGCTCCGCCGCCAGCAAACGCGACATGTGCAGCTGGGCGGCCTTGGCCGAACCATAGGCCACATTGTCGGGACCCGCCACCAGGGCGTTCTTGCTTACAATATTCACGATATCACAACCCTTGATCTCGGGTAATTGCCGACGCATCCACACCACGGCCTCCCGGCTCATGAGAAACTGTCCCTTCACCAGCACATCCTGCAGTATATTCCAGTCGTCGAGCGTGGTGTCGGTCAGGCTCCTGGATATGGATAGTCCCGCACAATTGACGAGGATATCCACCCCGCCGAACTGCAGAATGGTATGCGCAAACGCTTCCTGCACCTGAGCCTCGTCGCGCACATCGGCCCGGAAAGCAGCGCACATATCCCGGCCATACCGTTGTTGCATCTCCTCGAGCGTCGTCTTCAGGGCCTGCTCATCGATATCGCTGATGACCACACAGGCGCCGGCGCCGGCCAGCTTCTCAGCAATAGCCCGACCGATGCCTCCCGATCCGCCGGTGATCAGGGCGATTTTACGCGACAGCGGCTTCTCCGGCGGCAAACGTTTCAGTTTGGCTTCTTCTAACTGCCAGTATTCAATCCGGAAGGCCTCGGATTCGGGCAGCGACACATACTCGGAGATGGCTTCCGCCCCCTTCATCACATGGATGGCGTTGATGTAAAATTCGGCCGAGACACGGGCAGTGGGCTTATCTTTGGCAAAAGCAAACAGGCCCACACCCGGCCAGAGGATGATGACCGGGTTCGGATCGCGCATGGGCGGACTATCCGGTTCTTTGTGTCGCTCGTAGTAGGCCGTGTAGTCTTTTCGATAGGCCTCAAACTGGGGGATGAGCTGCCGCCGCAGTTCATCGTCAGGCATGGTCAGCACATCGCCGTTTAGGTGCAATACCAGTGGACGGATCTTCGTGCGCAGAAAATGGTCCGGGCAGCTGGTACCCATCGGTGCCAGTCGGCTCAGATCCTGACTGTTGACGAATTCCAGCACGTCGGGCGCATCGGTAAAATGACCGATCATCCGCTGCTGGGAAGAAGCCTGAGCACGCAAAAACGGCATCAGGCGCAGAGCCAGCTCCCGACGCCTATCCGGTGGCACTTCGGCCTGTTTGACACCGCCGAATACAGGACGTTTTTTTCCATAATGCCGCTCCAGATATGCGGCGGCTTTCTCAATGATGGTAAGCGTATTCACATAGCTTTCATAAGCCGTTTCGCCCCAGCTAAACAGGCCATGGCCGCCCAGGATGATGCCTTTGATATGGGGATGAGCCCGATAAACCTCCTCCATTTTCAGGCCCAGATCAAAACCCGGTCGTTGCCAGTCAATCCAGGCCAGCTCATCGCCGTAGATTTCATGCATGATGGCTTTGCCGTCGCGTGAAGCCGCTATGGCAATCACAGCATCGGGATGTAGATGATCGACATGTTTATGTGGAAGAAAAGCATGCAGGGGAGTGTCGATGGAAGGCGCCTGCGAATGCGGGTCGTAAAGGCAGTGTGTGAACAGCGGCACCATTTCATCTTCGTATGCCAGGCCGCGATATTTCTTTTTCAACGCCTCCAGCCGCTGCAGATACAGGGCAGCCAATCCTTTGCGGGTCAATGTCCCCAGATCGCCGCCCGATCCTTTCACCCAGAGCACGGGCACCTGCTCGCCCGTCACCAGATCGGGCTCCAGCGTCTTACAGCTCGTATTCCCGCCGGCATAATTGGTCAGTCGTAAATCCGCACCCAGCAGGTTGGAGCGATAAATGAGCAGGGCCACCTCATCGCCCTGCAGAGCCGCAGCCCGTTGCTCATCCCATAAATAGCTCACATGTCGGAAAGTTTCTTTCATTACAGGTTCCATCACCATTCAAATATTTTAAAACCATTAAAAACATTTGCAGATTCGGAATAAACCACAGCATCGTGTCTTCGCCATTTGCAACGGAAAATTAGTGAGATTCCCAGACCCAACTATCCTGTAGTATCCTGCTCATTACGAGCAACCGCTATTCCTTGATCCAGCAGGTCAAGTACGCCCTGCTGCCGGAGGATGACCTGACCCAGCCGTACATCAGAAACGCCTTCTCGCAGGCGATAATTGAAGTATGGCTGTTGATCGCGCACCGATGCATCAAAATAGCAAAAGCGGATAGTGTCAACAGATTGTAGGGCGTGGGCAAGTTCGGTGAGATGAGAAGCAAACAGGGTGTAGCTGTTGTGCAGGGCCGCCAGCCGGGAAGCCACCGCCAGTGAACAATCGTATGCATCCCGGACATTGGTGCCTCGAAACATTTCATCAATCAAAATAAACATGCGCTTGCCGGCTTTCAACTGCTCGGCTAATTCCTGTATGCGGCGCACCTCACTGAAAAAATAGCTGTATCCCTGCTCGACCCGATCGGTGATATAGATATCGGTAAATAGGGCATCAAAAATCGGTATCACGGCTTCTCGAGCAGGCACACCCATGCCCAGATGCGCCAGATATACCGCTATGCCGCAGGCTTTCAGCAAGGTGGACTTACCGGCCATGTTCGGGCCGGTGAGAAAAATAAAGGGGTGCTGTTGATCGAAATACACATCATTGCGGATGCCCTCCGGTAAAAACACATGATATAAGCCCCGCAACTCCAGTTTTTGGCCCGGGTCGGTGAGTACAGGAAAAGTGAAATGATAGACCTTTGTGGCCTCGGCGCAGGCAAACAGGGCGTCTAAAGTATAAAATGCCTGGAGCAGCGATATGAACTGCGTTTTATGCAAGACCCGAATGAAATGATCGAGATAAAAAACCTGATGACTGTTTAACGTATGATCTGCTGCCGCCGTCAACCATCCATTCTGGTCGGCTGTATAGAGGCTATCACATATCCGATGCACATCATTGAGGATTTCCGCAGCCTGATGTCCGGGCATATGCACAAACGCAAATAGTTTACGGATAAATACGGCTACACGCCGGATACTGCTTTGAATAAAAGCGTAGTCGGATGCATACTGCCAGCGATACCACCACCTGTGCAGGGCATCGGCTTCCTCGAGCGGCGTGAGGTTGCTGTGAAAATATTCCTCGAGATACTTCATCTCCTGTGCTGAAAAACTTTGCTTCCAGGCCGCCAGATGCTGCAAGAGAAAACGAACCGTTTGCTGGGCCTGCCTTACCTGTGAGGCATCGAAAGTGGGTTGCAGCATGCGCCTCTGCAGGGCTTCTTTTCCGCCCGTAGTGAGCGTAAAACAATGAATCATTTCATACACACTGCGTCCGACTGCATCACGCGGGAAAATATCGAGATCATATAATGTTTGCGTATCCATCATTCAAATATTTTCCCAGAGCGCAAGCTGCTGCAAACGTTGATCAATAGCATCAATCCGGCCGGCTATGTCGCTTGTTTGTTCGGCACGCCGCAGCAGGGTATCGGCGATAATCTGTTGAATACGTGATAGCAATTGTTGCAGATGCTGATCGAGATCATAATGAAACTTGCGAAACGACTCCTGAATCTTGTATTGCAAATCGTAAATAATAGCCGACCCGTTAATGGTGAGCAATTGTTGAGCATGTGCATGCAATCGTTTCATATACCCACCGATGGTGAAACGATTGGGAAACCAGCGTGTCCAGATGGATGGCAGGATATAAGCAACCGTTAATCCTTTGCCGTAATCAAAATAAAACGATGTATATACATCGAGATCAAATTTTTCGATGATGAGATGAAAGTCCACGCCCAGCAAGGCATGCAGGTGATGGGTGAGCTCGTGTAAGAAGGATTGTGAACGGGAAGCATACGTTTCCAGCAATTCTCGAAACTGGGCGCGGGTGGTTTGTTCTAATGCGGCTTTCATCTCCTGGAAAGCCTGAATGATGGCGTGCGCTTGCTGTTCCTGATAACGACGTATGCCCAGGGAGTGCATTTCCCGCCAGGTATGCAGCTTTTCTTCCTGATAGATCTTGTGCAGCCGTGTCCGCCACTGGCGAGTCGTCTGCTGGACGGCTTCATCTACTTGCTGCTGGATATATTTGATGCGGCTGCTAATCAACGTTTCAAACTCAGCTTTTTGTTGTTGCATGAGCGACAGTGCCTGTTGCAGCTGCCGTTGCTTTTCTTCCAGCTCATTGACGGGCATGAGGAGGGTTTCTTTTTGCAGCTTCAGCTGCATGGCTACCTGGTTGTGCAACAGCCGGTACTGGCGACGAAGCGATTGCTGCAGGATATGGCTTTTTTCCTTATCCACCATCTGCAATAATCGATGGGTGAATGCCGATGCCGGATAACGCGTTTCATTGGCCTTGCACGACACCACATCCCAGCTCATGGCCGTGGCCTCGCCCATCACGGCGGCCACCTGGCTACGGTTGTATTGCAACATAGCTTGCAATTCATCCTCGGTCAATAAATCGGCCTTATTCAACACAAAACAGATGCGGGGCACCTGCTCGTTCAGGGTCTGCAGAAACCCCAGATCGGCTTTGGAGATGGGCGTATCGGCACTGAGCACAAACACCGCGGCGTCGATTTTCGGCACAAAAGAAAGGGTGGTTTGCGTGTTGTGCTCAAATGCCGAGCCGATGCCGGGTGTATCTACTATGCTCATGTTACGTAACAAAGGCGACGGATAGCCGATGCGCACATAAGCCACCTGTCTGGTATTCTCCGGATTGCCGGCTTCGGTCACATAAGCGCTGATCTCGTCCAGCGAGATCCGTCGGGGCGGCTGGTGTAAAAAATGTACTTCGGCAAACGGCTCGTCGGCATATTCAAATAAGGTGATCAGTGCGGTGAGGGGCACCACCGCCACCGGCGCCAGCTGAACGCCCAGCATGGCATTAATCAATGACGACTTGCCTCTTTTGAAGGAGCCCACCATCACCAGGTAAAACTTTTCCTGCTGTGCCTTGCTTTTCAGCTCGCGAATATCACGCCTGAGCCGATCATCCACCCAGCCCTCGGAGAGCTGCAACAGCCCTTCAACGGCTTCGATCCAATCCGGCTGATGCGCAGGGGATATCATCGATGCACGCGGATCCATGGATGTTTTTTTACATACATGAACAACAAAAGCAGGGTGATGAGTTGCATCACCATGGAAAAGGCCACGAGCCCACCGATGGAATGATCATACAGATATCCCATCAGGCTGCTGCCGGCAAACCAGGCAAAGCCAAACAGGGTGTCGAACAGGCCGAAGGCGGTGGCGCGTCGCTGCCGGGGGATGAGATGAGCCACCACGGCCTTCAGAATAGCGCTTTGCGCTCCCATACCCAGTCCCCAGCACAATACGCCCAGCACCAGCCAGGGCATAGGCAACAGGAACACCAGCGCCGGAAATGCTGTGCTCAGCACCACCACGCCCATCAGCACGGGTATGCCCCACCGGTCGAACAGCCGGCCCAGCCACAGGCTGGTCAATCCTTCTGTGAGCATGGCCAGGGCGTAGAGCACCGGTATCCAGGCATCGGTCATCAGATGTAATTGCTTGAAATGATATGCGATCAAAGGATAATCGGCATATCCCGCAGCCAGACACATCGCCGCGGCCGTGTAGAGCCAGAAGCCCGGTGCAAAACGGGTGTGTTCATGCAACGAAACCACCTTGATCTCTAATTCCTGCGGGCGTGGAAACGCTATCCTGGCCAGCACCAGCATCACCAGCGCCAGGACGGCCGGAATGAACAGGGTAAGATAGGCCGCCGTATATTGATCGGACTTCCACCATAAGACGGCGCTGACCAGCAGGGGGCCGATCGTGGCACCGATTTGATCCATCAGCTCGTGCAGACCAAATCCCCATCCATGACCGGTGACCGACGACGCATACGAAAGCATGGCATCGCGTGTCGGATTGCGGATGGCCTTGCCCGCCCGCTCGGCCAGGATAAGCAACACCGCCCACTGCCAGTGGCCCGTCCAGGCCAGCAAAGGCACGGACAGCACATTCACCCCATATCCCACAAACATGATGAGCCAGTATCGGTGCGAGCGATCGCTGATATAGCCCGAAAAAAGGCGAAGTCCGTAGCCGATTAATTCACCCAGACCCGAAAACACGCCCACCACCGTAGCACTGGCCCCTAAAATTTCCAGATAGGGACCGTTGATGCTCCGGGCCGCTTCATAAGTCATATCGGCAAACAAGCTGATGATCCCCAGAAATACAATGAAACGCACAGCCCTCGTGCGGAGCGTTTTCACCTGTGTTTGTGTATGCTGCATAGCTCATGGTTTGCATAAAATCATGCACTGCTCTTCCAGCGTGAGCTCGGCCTCAACCGTGGGATTGCCGCGCGAATCAAGCACTTCCCGCGCATGTACATAAGTGATTTTCATATTGCTGCGTTTTCTTGTGATGAACCATACGGGATATCAATTGTTTTCACAGATCTCACCGATGCGATTTGATATTGCAATCATCTGATCCAGAAACGCATCTAAATCCTGCATCACCGCTTCATCGATAACTCCATGACCGCGAATATGCCGGCTACGTGAGTTTTCTAAGTCCTCCCACAAAAATGCGTTCTGTATGATGATTTGCTTACGCAAACTGAATCTTTTATGCGGGATGTGATAGCGCATCACGAATGCTTGAAGTGCAGCAAACATCTGTTGTATCTGTTCTTGAATAAGCATCGTGGTTTGCTGATCCAGATCGTTTTCATAAATCAAATGCACCCGTGGAGCTGCTTGAAAGCGCACAAAACTCTCCTGCATCGCTATCAATTTTTCTTCAATCAGCTGTGCCAGCGACCTGAATACGCGAAAATAATTTTCTGGTAATTCAATGGTTTGCTCCATCCGACCAGGTTTTAAAAGGAAGTTTCGCCAGATTGAAATTGTCATACCGGGTATCGTAGGTAATTTCCTCCCCGACCCAATCCGGCAAAATCAAAAATTGATGTGGATCATGCAGCTCAAGTTCTGCGATTATCAGGCCTTCGTTTTGTTCATGAAAAATATCCACTTCCCAACAGTCGGTCTCATCAGCACAAACATGATATCGTGTCTTGTGGATGATATAGGTTCCGCACATCGTTTGCAGGATTTGCCTGGCATCCGAAACGGGTATGGAATATTCAAATTCATAACGCGTGGCCGGCGCAATCCTCGACTTGAGGGTTATCCAGGCGCGATCTTCCGCTATACGCACACGCACCACGGCGTTTTCACCCATACACAAATAACCCTGTGTGATCTTTACACCTTTCCCATGTAAGCGATGCAGGCGCTGCTGCCATGCTTCCGGTTTCACTAAAAATCGCCGTTCAATTTCAATGCCCACGATATATTTTTTAGTGCCTGTAATACAATACCTGCGCTTTTTCAATGGTAATCAATCCCCCACAGCCGGCCTTTTGCATCATCTCATGTAAAACCGGCATAAAGGCATTGATTTTTTCTTCCTTGTCAACAATTTCTACAACAATGGGCAAATCCTGTGATATATCAATCCATTTAGCCGTATGCACCACCGTGCCCGCACCAAACGACATGATGCCACGCAATACGGTGCACCCGGCCATGCCCTGCTTGCGTGCAGCAAATAAAATGGCTTCATACAGGGGTTGATGACCGAGTTTGTCAATCTCGCCGATGAAGATGCGCAACAATTTGGAATCGCCATTTAATGTGTCCATAATGGAAATGATTTAAAAGATTTTGACCAGATATGCGCCAAGAAAGGCAGCAAAAATGCCCAGGAAAAAGCTTAAAGAAGTATATAAACCAAAATAAAACCATTCGGCATCCATCAGCAGGGATGCATTTTCATAGGCAAATGAAGAAAATGTCGTGTAGCCGCCACAAACGCCAGTAGCAAGAAATAGCCGCATTTCGGGCGAGAGCATGCCTCCTTTTTCCGATAGGCCGTAAATGATACCTATGAGGAAACAACCACTTACATTCACCCATAATGTTCCAAGTGGAATCGGTGCAGGATAATAACGCTGAATCAGTGTTTGAAAGAGATAACGAAGAACACCGCCTATGAAGCTACCGATACCGACGAAAAGCAAATTCCTGTACATATGCAAAACTTTCATGAATGACAAATGTACAGGAGTCATCAGCCTCTGCAAACAAGGCGGTTTAAGGTGAACTCCATCACCTGAAAATAATTGCATGCCAGAGAAGCCACCGCATCCGTGATAGGCATGCTCACTTCGCGCTGTGGGTTGTACTGGATTTGAACCAGTGACCCCTGCCGTGTGAAGACAGTGCTCTGAACCCCTGAGCTAACAACCCAAAAAGAACCTGAACTGTGGGTTGTACCGGATTCGAACCGGTGACCCCCGCCCTGTCAAGACGATGCTCTAAACCAACTGAGCTAACAACCCAGCAGCCCGCAAATTTACAAGCATTTTCGCTTACCTGCATTGCTTTTTTCGAGGCAATGGATTATCTTGTACAAGATTCCTTTACCCATCAATAAATGCACTGATGTATTGCTTTCGGTTATGCCTGTTTTTCTGTTCCACTTTTTTCCTGTGTAATTCTTTGCAGGCCCAGCCCATGAACACACTTACTGCAAGTGAACAAGCAGCCGGCTGGCGTTTGCTCTTCAACGGCAAAAACTTAAATGGCTGGCATAGTTATCTGGAAAAAAAGCCGGGCAAGGCCTGGAAGGTGGAAAAGGGTTGTATTGTACTCGACAAAAATCCCCACAGCAGCTCTGCAGATGATGCAGATCTAACCACCGACGAAACATTCCGCAACTTCGACCTGAAAATAGAATGGAAAATAGCGCCCTGCGGCAACAGCGGTGTGATGTTTTATGTAAATGAATCGCCTGCTTATCGCGAAACCTGGAATACCGGCCCGGAGATGCAGATTGTTGACCTCTGCTGCAGTCCCGATAGCCGTATCCTGAAATGCCGGGCCGGCGATCTGTACGACTTGATTGCCGCCGACACCGAATGGGTAACACCCGGCGGGCAGTGGAACCGGTATGAAATCATTTGCGACCAGGGTCATCTGCAGTTGTTTGAAAACGGACATAAAATCATCGATACCCACCTGTGGACCGATGCTTGGAAACAGTTGATCGCCCACAGCAAATTTGCCACCATGCCCGATTTTGGAACGTTCCATCAGGGACATATCGCTTTACAGGGCACTGAAAACGGGAAGATCTGGTTTCGAAATATCAAGATTCGCACCTGGTAATGTTTCATTTCAATCGTTCACGATATGGCTGATCAGCAAAATCATCGCCTGTCCCGGGCGGAATTCCTGAAAACAGCCGCACTCACTGCAGCTGGATTTTATATCGTTCCCCGCCATGTGCTGGGTGGGCCGGGCTACGTAGCGCCCAGCGATACCCTGTATATTGCCGCCATCGGCTGTGGTGGTGAAGGAGAAAACGATATCCATCATTTCGCGAATGCCCCGAAGAAAAATGCCGTCATCGCCTATCTCTGCGATGTGGATCAACGCATGGCTGTTCCCCGGCGAAAAGAATTTCCCCGGGCCGGTTTTTACGAGGACTGGCGCGAGCTTTTCGACAAAGCACATGCACATTTCGATGCCGTAACCATAGCCATTCCCGATCATAACCACGCCATCGTGGCCCTGCGGGCCATGCAGATGGGTAAACATGTGTATCTCCAGAAACCCCTCACCCACGATATTTATGAGGCCCGGGTGCTTACGGAGGCGGCCAGAAAATATCGTGTGGTGACCCAGATGGGCGACCAGGGAGCATCCTGCGATGGCATGCGCACTCTGCGGGAATGGCTGGAAGCCGATATCATTGGCGAAGTACATACGATTTATTGCTGGACCAATCGCCCCGTCTGGCCGCAGGGCATTCCCTGGCCCGATGAGCATCCGCCAGTACCCGAAGCGTTGAACTGGAATCTCTGGCTGGGCACAGCGGAATATGTGGATTATATCGATAATCTGGTGCCCTTCAACTGGCGCGGCTGGTGGCGTTTTGGCACGGGGGCGCTGGGCGATATGGGTTGCCATATCATCGGCCCCGCCTTTAAACTCTTCGAATTACGCTATCCTACGGAAATCACCTGCAGTGCAGTGACCCTCTACTCCGGCATCTTCCGTGAAGCTTTTTACCAGGAAAGCATCCCTCCGGCCAGCATCCTGCGTTATACCTTTCCGCTGAAAGATGGTCGTAACCTGCGCCTGTACTGGATGGACGGCGGACTCATACCCGACCGACCCGACGAACTGGCGCCCGACCTGAATGAAAACGACGCACTGGCCAGTATACCGCCCGACAACGACTACGAGGGTGGTTCTCTTTTCATTGGCAC
>ERZ795042.1488-NODE-1488-length-15030-cov-254.925008_pt1 | contig 15030 bp, 10 predicted proteins | sample MGYA00375126_ERZ795042 | MGnify/ENA primary metagenome ERZ795042 (study PRJEB30171, sample SAMN05518105) | compost metagenome | isolation source: Feedstock adapted compost from Newby Island compost facility, Milpitas, CA | place: USA:Newby Island compost...
TTCTTCGTCCCATTTCAGCTCGTGAATGTTGTACAGGAGCGTGCGGGAAGCGTTGGTGACGTCCGTGACGTGCCGCCGGCCTCCGGTGAGCTTCCAGATCAGCCAGCTGTCCACGGTGCCGAACCTGAGCCGGCCCGCCGCCGCCTTTTCCCGCGCCCCTTCCGCATGGTCCAGAATCCATTTGACCTTCGTCCCCGAAAAGTAGGGATCGACGGGAAGCCCTGTCCGCCGCCGGACCAGGTCTTCAAATCCCTTGCTTTTCAGGTCTTCGCAAATGTCCTCGGTCTGCCGGGATTGCCACACGACGGCATTGTGGACGGGCCTGCCCGTTTCCGCGTCCCAGACGACGGCGGTTTCCCGCTGGTTGGTGACGCCGATGGCGGCGATTCTCTCCGGCGATGCGCCGCGGGCGCGCATGACGTCCCGCATGACGTCGAGGACGGTGGCCCAGATCTCTTCCGGATCGTGCTCCACCCATCCCGGCCGGGGATAGATCTGCCGGAGTTCCTTCCGGGCTGTGGCCACGGGTTCTCCGCGCCGGTTGAACAGAATCGCCCGGGAACTCGTCGTGCCCTGGTCCAGGGCCAGGATGTACGTTTCCTTCACGATTTTCCGCCTCCGTTTCGCCTCGGGTCTTCCACTCCCATCCCCTCCATCGCGTCCGGCCCGCAGCCGGCGGGACGTTTCCCCGAACCGGCGGCGCTTTACACGCGAACATATGTTTGGTATACTGAACGAAAACAAAAAATCTATCCTGCGCCGGGAGGCGGGTCGGAACGCATGAAACCCTTCACGGAACCCATCGCCGCCAAGACGGTGCTGAACCCGGTCCGCGCGCCTTCCATGCCGTTCCGCTGGTCCGTCAATCCGTACCGCGGCTGCCGGCACGGCTGCAGCTTCTGCTACGCGCGCAGCACGCACCTTTATCTCGACCAGCCGGCGGACGACACCTTCCAGCGCCATATCTTCTGGAAGGCGGGAGCGCCGGACATTCTGCGCGGGCAACTGGAGCGTCTGGCCAAGCTGGGGAAGCTCCCCGACCATGTGGCCGTCGGCACGGCCACGGACCCGTACCAGCCCCTCGAAGCCGAGGCGCGGCTCACCAGAGGGTGCCTTGAGGTGCTGGCGGAGTTCGGCGTGCCGTTCAGCGTGACGACGCGCTCTCCGCTGGTGCTGCGCGATCTGGACATCCTGCGCGCGGCGCCGGCGAAGGCGGTCAACATCAGCCTGCACACCCTGGATGCGGAGATCTGGCGCCGGTTCGAACCCGCCAGCCCCCCGCCGCGGCGGCGGCTGGAAGCCGCCGGCCGGCTCGCCGAAGCCGGCGTTCCGGTCCACATCTTCGTGGCGCCGGTGCTGCCGTATCTCACCGATTCCGCCGAAGCGGCGGCGGAACTGGCCGAAGCCTGCCGCGAGCGGGGCGTCCGCGGGGTGATGGTGGATATCCTGGAACTGGTCGCTCCGGAAGTCAAGGTGTGGTTTTTTTCCGCGCTGCGCCGGCATTATCCGGAACTTGCGCCCCTGTACGGACGCCTGTACCACCGCAGCTCCCGTCCGCCGGAGTCCTACCGCGGCCCGGTCCGGCGCCGGATGGAAGCGGAATTCGCGAAACGCGGACTGCTGAAGTCAAACGGCGCTCCCGGCCCTCGGGGCCCTCAGGAAGACGGGGCGGCACGCCGGACGGACCCGGCCGGCGGACCGGACGCGGTCCCCGGCCCCGCCTGCGAACCGCCGGCGGCCTGCGCGCCCCTTCAGCTTACGCTGTTCTGAATCCAGGCTCCGGAGGCGGCGCGCACGGACGACTCATCCGGCCGATTGTCCGGCCGCCTCGAAAAACCGCCCCAGCTCCACCAGGGCCGTGCCCAGCCGTTCCTCTTCCGGCACCACGACGCGCCGGACGCCGGCGTCGCGCAGGGCTTCCTCCGTCACTTTGCCTACCGCCGCGGCCACCGTCGGTCCGTCGAAAGCCCGCAGCGCCTCCAGGCGCCCCGTCGCGGCGGCGCGGGCCTGCAGGTTGCGCACCTGCACGGCGCTGGTGAACACCACCGCGTCCGGCTTTCCTTCCGTGAGCAGCGCCAGCAGCTCGTCCACCGGACCCGGGTCCGGTTCCACGTACAAATACGGAAGCAGCTCGATGCAGACGGCGCCCGCTTCCCGCAGCTTCCCGAGCAGGGGCGCCGCCGGGTCGCCGTACAGCTGGACGGCGACGCGTTTGCCCGCCAGGGGCCCGCGCGCCGCCAGCTCCCGGAACAGCCCGGCCGTCGTGCCGTCGTCGTCCCGCACCTCGGGCGCAAGGCCCAGCTTGCGCAGCGCGTTGGCCGTCTTGTACCCCCTCGCGGCGATGGGCGTGGATTTCATCAGCTCCAGCAGGCGTTCCCTGCAGCCCGCCGCCTCCGCCTTTTCCAGCAGTGTCTCCGTGCCGAAGCCGGTGGTGAGCACGAACCAGTCGACGGGCGCGGCGAACAGTTCCCGCAGGCGTTCCGCAACGGCTTCGTCATCCGCCTTCACGATCCCTTGCGCCGGGAACACCAGCGGGCTGCCGCCCATTTTCCGCACGATATTGGCGAATTCGTCGGCCATGCGCGCCCCCGTGACCGCCACCGTGCGCCCCGCCAGTTTCACCCGCGTACACTCTCCTTTCCGCCGCCGGCCCGGATTCATTCCGCGGACCCGAGCGCCCGCCGGCGCAGGTTCATGAGCGTTTCGTACACGATCGGCACGATCACCAGCGTGAGCAGCGTGGAGCTGATCAGACCGCCGATGACGGTGATGCCGAGCCCGAAGGAGATGATGCCCGCCCCTTCCAGGCCGAACACCAGGGGCAAGAGCGCGCCGACGGTGGCAAGGGCGGTCATCAGGATCGGCCGCAGGCGGGTGCCCGCCGCTTCCAGCAGAGCTTCCCGCGTGGACAGCCCGCCCTTTTCCATGCGGATGACCCGGTCCACCAGCACGATGGCGTTGGTGACCACGATTCCGATCAGCATGAGGGCGCCCATCATCGCCGACACGTTCAGCGGCTCGCCGGCGATCCACAGGGCCGCGACGCCGCCGATGACGGCAAAGGGCAGCGAGAACATGATGGCGAACGGCGCCAGGGCGCCCCCGAAGGTGAGCACCAGCACGAGATAGACAATGGCGATCGCCGCCAGCATGGCCAGACCGATCTGGAAGAACGTTTCGTTGATCTGTTCGGTGACGCCGCCGGCCTTGATTTCGACGGACGCCGGCTTGTCCATATCCTCCACTTTTTTCAGGAAGGCATCGGACACGCCTCCGACGTCTTTCGCCGTGATCCGGCCGCTGACCGTCACCACGGTGCGCCCGTTTTCGCGGGTGATGGTGTCAGGGGACGTGCCTTCCTCCACTTCGGCCACTTCGCCGACGGTCACTTCCACTCCGAGCGGCGAAACGAGGGGTGTGTTGCGGATGTCGTCCGCCGACCGGAATTCGGCTTCCGGCACTTCCGCATAAACGTTGTAGACTTCCCCGTCGACGGACACTTTCGTCAACACCGGCCGTTCCCGGACCGGCGTCAGCGCCATGACGATCTGGCCGGGCGTCAGGCCGTACTTGGCCAGCTTTGCCTGGTCCGCCTTGATGGTGTATTGATCGTAGGTTTTCGCGACGCTGGTTTCCACCCGCTCGAAACGGCCGTCTTCCCGCATGAGTTCGGCGATCCGTTCGGCCACCGGGCGGATTTCTTCCAGGCTGTCGCCGTAGACGCCAAGGCTGAACTGGCTGCTGCCGAAGCCGTGCGCCGACATGAACACGTCCGCCCATTCCCCTGCCGGCACGGCCTCGCGCAGACGCTCCAGGAGCGCTTCTTTTTTCGCCTCGAAATCCTTCGTGTCATTGTCGTATCTCACGAAGAACAGTCCCGAACGGGACGGCCCGGGCTGCAGCGGATTTTCCCCTCCGACCGAATACTGAAGGTCCAGAACGCCCTCATTCCTCGCCTCCAGAATCACCTTTTCCGCCGCCAGCGCCCGTTCGGCAACGAGATCCAGGGTGGCGCCCGGCTCGGGCGTATAGGAAATGATGGCGTATTTCTGCTCTTCCTCGGGGAGAAAGCTGACGCCGACGACGCGGAAGACCAGCAGCGCGACGCTGCCGAAAAACAGCGCCGTGGCCGCAAGGAACGTGACCAGCTTGTGGCGCAGCGACCAGTCCAGCGCCCGCCGGTAAACGGCAGCCATTCCGCCCGGCCGCGAAGCGTCGTGCAGCCTGCTTTCCTTCACACCGCGGCGGAAGAGGAAATGGCCGAGCGCCGGCACGACGGTGACGGCCACGAGCAGCGACGCGAGCAGCGCGAACACGATGGTGAGCGCGAACGGCAGGAACAGTTCGCCCACCATGCCGGTGACCAGCCCAAGGGGCAGAAACACGGCAACGGTGACGATGGTGGACGACAGGATCGGCTTGAACATTTCCCGCGTCGACTCCAGCACCAGTTCCTTGCCCTTCAGCTTTTCGCCCTTCAGCGTCATGCGGCGGTACGTGTTTTCGATGACCACGATGGAATCGTCGACGACGCGGCCGATCGCCACCGTCATCGCGCCCAGGGTCATGATGTTGAGGGTGATGTCGAACCGGTCCAGAAGCAGGAGCGCGATGACCAGCGACAGCGGAATGGACACGCAGGCGATCAGGGTGCTGCGGATGTTCCGCAGGAACATGAGGATCACCAGGGCCGCAAACACGGCGCCGTAGATCGCCTTGTCCAGCATGGTTCGCACGGAGCTTTCGATCAGCTCGCCCTGGTCCTGCATGACGATGAGCTCAAGGCCTTCCAGCTCCTCCGCGAACCGCTCGACTTCCGCCTTGACGGCGTTGACGACTTCCACGGTGTTGGCGTCGTTGTCCTTGACGATCTGGATGCCGATGGATTCCTTCCCGTTGGTGCGGGAAATGGATTCGGTGTAGCCGACCGTCTCGATGGCGGCGATGTCCCCCAGCTTCACCGTCGGAAGGCCTGCGGCGATCAGGGCGTTGCCGGCGAACGCGCCGGGCGCACCGGCAGGCGCGCCGGGGGCGGCATCCGGCAGATCAACTTCGCCGGCGAACGCCTCCGGCATCATCCCGCCTTCCAGGGCCGCATCCGCTCCGGACGCGTCCATGCCGGGCACGTCCGTCCCGAGCGGTCCCGCGCCCGTCCCGCCGAAGACGGCCCCCGTTCCCGCGCCTCCGGGAGCGGCTCCCGTTTCCGCGCCGCCAGGGGAAGCTCCCGCATGCGGCCCGCCGGCGGCCGCTCCGGCTTGCCCCCCTGGCGCACCGCCGCCCGGCACCAGCGGAATTTCCAGATTTTTCAGCTCTTCAAGGGTGGCGACCCCGCCGTCCACCACCACCGCCTTCTCGGTGCCGTCGATGGTGAACAGGCCGAGAGGGGCTCTCAACGCGGAAGCCCGGATGAACGCTTCCACGGTGTCCCGGCTCAGGCCGAGTTCCGCCATTTTGGCTTCGTCGTAACGGAGACGCACATCCTTGACATGCTGCCCGTACACCTGCACCGAAGCGACGCCCTCGAGGCCTTCCAGGGCGGGCCGGATCGCTTCCTCCACCAGCCGGGTCAGCTCTTCCATGCTCATCCCGTCGGCGGAAGCGCTGAGGGAAATGACCGGGATCGAATTGAAGGAAAACCGCTCGATCCGGGGCTCCGCCGCTTCTTCCGGAAGCCGCACGTCGGAGATGGCTTCGCGGACTTCGCCCACCGCCCGGTCCATGTCCGTTCCGTAATCGAACTCGATGATCAGGCTGGAGGCGTTCTCCATCGAGGTGGACAGGATGTTCTCGACGGACCGCACGCTCAGCAGCCGCTGTTCCAGCGGCGCCGTCACCCGCTCCACCACCGTCTCCGGAGACGCGCCGGGATAGACGGTCGTGACCGACAGGTACGGCAGCGAAATGTCCGGGATGCTCTCCCGCTTCATGTTCAGACCGGAATAGATGCCCGCCGCCGCCACGATCAGCGTCATCAGCAGCAGGGCGAATTTGTTGTCCAGCGAAAAACGGATGACCGATCGCATGAGGTTTCCTCTCCACCCTTTTCTTCGCGTTGCAAACCGTACACAAGCAATATGATACAAAACCTTCCGCCAAAAGGCACGCGGATGGAGTTCCAAACGGCCACAAAAAAAGCGTCGTGTCCGGTCCCGCGCCCGTGTCGCGGCCAAAACCGGCACAACGCCGACCGCACGCATCGCTTGATTGATCGGCAAGACACGAGCCCGCCGCAACCGCGCGGCGGGCTCGTTCCCCGGCGCGCCTTACTCCGCCCTGACCACCCGGACCGGCGTGCCTTTCCCGAAAAGCCGGCCAAACATATTCCGCAGCCAGGGGAGCAGGAAGTAGTCGCCGCCCCATTTGCCCGCGTTCGCCCCGGCAGCCAGCACGATCACGCCGATGAGAGCCATCCATGGATTGCTGGACACCGTGCCGGCGAACATGAACAGAAAGTTCAGCATCAGACCGAAGAACGCCGCCGCGCTGGTCAGCACGCCCAGAATGAGTCCCAGGCCGATCAGCAGTTCGCCCCAGGCGACCAGGAAGTTGATCATTCCGACGTTCGGCAGCGCCACGTGCTCCAGGAACGCGACGAAGTTCGGATACAGCGCCTCGCCCGTGGCTTTGTCCACCACCGGATTGGCGACGGCGTTACGCAGGTAGCCGCTCGCGTCGAAACCGTCCACGACCTTGTGCCACCCCGCATCAAGCCACAACCAGCCCAGATAAATCCGGAGCACCGCCAGGATCACGGAAGCGATACGGCTTTCCCTCAGCCATTGCACCATGGTCCCTCACACTCCTTGGCCCTTCAGCCATTGGCTTTCTTTTCCTTGCAGCTTCATCATAAAAAGTCTTCGCTTCCGCGGGTATCGGGAGAATCACGGAGATTCTCCGGCAGGCTCCCCGATTTTGGCGACGGGCGGCCCCCTAAACTTCCCTAAGGCACCCCCTGTCCGAAAATCACCGAAAATCCCGAAGCAAAATTCAGGAGATTCCCTGACTTACAGCGCGGTCCGAAGCGGATAAAATGTATAAAAGCGAACGGTAATCACTTCACGGAAAGCGGGGTGGCGGCGGTGGAAAAATGGAACGGAGAGATCCGGCGGGAACTCGACGGATTCCGCGGCGACACGTCCGCCGATTTCGTCGCGCTGGCGTGGATTTCGGAAGACGACCACCGCATGCGGTGGAGGGTCGCGTCCGGTTCCCGCAGCGAACGTTACCGAACGCTGCCGGTCCGCCCCGGACGCGAATTGGCCGGCACGGTGTACCGGATCGGCAGGACGCTTGCCTGGGACGGCACGACGCCCGATCTCGGGCGCAAGCGCCTGGAGTCGCCGATCATGATGGCGGAAGATCTGAAGGCGGCGGCGGCTTCTCCGGTCTTCCGCGGCGGCGAAATCCAGGGCATCGTGCTGGCCGGGCAGCGCACAGACCGGGTGTACACCCCGGACGACCTCAAGGCCCTCGAGAGCCTGTGCGAGCGGCTGGGGAAGCTGGCCGAAACGGCGGGGTGCCGGGAAAGCGACAGCCGTGGTATGATGGTGTAAACCGGATTTGTCACCCAGATTCGGAATGAGGGACGCCGATGATCCGTTTGCTGATCGTGGACGACCATGCCGTGGTCCGTTCCGGGCTCAAGGCGCTTTTGGACGGAAAACACGACATCGAAGTGGTGGGCGATGCCGCCGACGGGAATGAGGGGATCCGCCTCGCCCTGGAACTGAAGCCGGACGTGGTGCTGATGGACCTCAGCATGCCCCACGGCAAGGACGGCCTTACCGCCACCGCCGAGCTGAAAAAACTGCTCCCGGACACCACGGTGCTCATCCTGACGATGCACGACGACGACGAATATCTGTTCCGCGCCATCCAGGCCGGAGCGTCGGGCTATATCCTGAAAAGCGCGCCGCACGAGGAATTGGTGCAGGCCATCCACTCCGTCGCCAGGGGCGACGCCTATCTCTATCCCACCGCCACGCGGCGGCTGATGAACGAGTACCTGGAACGCGTAAAGAGCGGCGAGGGCGGCGGCGCCTACGAATCGCTGTCCGAACGGGAAAAGGAGATCCTGGCCCTGATCGCCATGGGCTATTCCAACAAGGACATCGCCGAGAAGCTGGTGATCAGCGTCAAGACGGTGGAAACCCACAAGAGCAACCTGATGGAGAAACTCGGCCTCAAGACCCGTCCCGACCTGGTCAAATTTGCGCTGAAAAAAGGCCTGCTGAACTTCGACACATAACGGGCTCCACCGGATTTCGAACGCCAGGGGACGCGGAAGGTGAAGCGACACATGACGGATGACAGACAGCCGGACGGCCGAATCCCCGCCGCGGAAAGCGCGGGCGCGAGGCCCCGGAAAAGCGGCCGCCGAAGCGGCCTGCCCCGTGCGGCGCTGTTCGGCCAGCGGGCGGACGAGCTGATGGCCCAGCTCGACCGGCACATCAAGGACGAAGCGTTCCGGGAAGACTTGAGGCAGATGCTGGAAGACCTCACCAACCTCAAAATCGCCCTGGACGAATCGTCCATCGTGGCGGTGACGGACCATCGCGGCATCATCCAGTACGTGAACGACAAATTTTGCGAGATCTCCAAATACAGCCGGGAAGAACTGCTGGGCAACGACCACCGCATCCTGAATTCGGGATACCACAGCAAAGCGTACATGCGGGAAATGTGGCAGACCATCCGGTCCGGCCGGGTGTGGCACGGCGAATTCCGCAACCGGGCCAAGGACGGCTCGCTGTACTGGGTGAAGACGACCATCGTGCCGTTTCTGGACGAGAACGGCCAGCCCTACCAGTACCTGGCCATCCGCAACGAGATCACCGCGCTGAAAAAAGCCGAGGAAGAAATCAAGCGGATGATGGCGCGGATGATGACCATCCAGGAAGAAGAGCGCAAACGGATCTCCCGCGAGCTGCACGACGGCATCGGGCAGAGCCTGTTCGCCCTGACCATCCAGCTGGACAACCTGCTCGCCGAAGGGAACCCGCCCCCCGCGCTGCACCAGATGCGGCGGATGGTCACCTCGATCATCGAGGAAGTCCGCACGCTGGCGTGGGAACTGCGCCCCTCCCTCCTGGACGACCTGGGCGTCGGGCCGGCCATCCGCAAGTACGCGGACCTGTTCTCCCAGCATTACGGGATCAAGGTCCACCTGAACTGCGAAGTGAAAAAAAGGCTGGACAGGTCCGTGGAGACGGCGATCTACCGCATCGTGCAGGAAGCGCTGACCAACGTGGGGAAATATGCCGGGGTGGACGAAGCGTTCGTGGACGTGTGGGAAACGGAAGACCGCGTGTACGCCCGCGTGCGCGATGAAGGGAAAGGTTTCCTGAGGCTTCCCGAAATGCCCGGCGTCGGGCTGTTCGGCATGGAGGAGCGGGCCCGCGCGGTGGGAGGCCGGACGGAAATCGCTTCCGAACCGGGCAAGGGCACGACGGTTACCGTCGAGCTGCCGAAAACGCCCGCCTCCGCCAATGGCTGAACGACACGGAACCCGAAACCCTCATTGCGCCGGCAACGACAAAAGTATCATTATTTTTCCTTTTTCATCGCCTTTTGGATAAAATGGCGACATTCGTATCATTATTTTAGGCCGGGCTGTGCGAAACCGCATAAATTTTTCCATTTTAATCACACAAAGTGCCGTTATTTCCCCGGAAAGCTCGTTTTCATGGGAAAATAACGGCACATTTGTCGTTGTTTCATTTCCCCCGTTCCGGCAGCGAGCGCGTATAGCTGTCCGACATGGCCAGCAGGTGCAGGGCGCGTTCGAACTGATCCTTCGTCGCCACGGGCCGGTCGATCTTGACCCCGTCGAAGGGATATGACTGGCCGTCTTCATACTCCCGTCCCGGCACAAACACCCCGTACATCGTGATCAATGAACCGGAAGGCAGGTAGTATCGCTCGGGCAGCAGGTTCACAGGATGGTTGAGCAAGTCCTGCCCGAAATAGATCCGTCCGTCCAGAGGAATGCCGAGCAGGTTGGCGACGGTGGGCAGCACGTCCGTCTGTCCTCCCACGCCGCCGAACACCGTGGGCAATTCGCCCGGAACATGGATGATGAGCGGCACGTTGAGCATGTCCTGCACGTCGTATTCGCGGCCGAAGATGTCGTCTTGAAGCAATTTTTTCTCGTAATTCGTCAGCGAATATTTGGGAATCCCCACATGGTCGCCGTAGATCACGACCACGCTGGTATCCCAGAGGCCGGATTGCTTCAGCCGCTCGACGAACTGCCCGAGGGCCTCGTCGGCATAGTTCTGCGCCCGGATGTAGTCGCCGACCAGCGTGCCCTCGTACCGCCCCGGGAGCTCCATGCGGTATTTCCGCTCGGGCAGGTTGAACGGATGGTGCGCGGACATGGACACGACCATGGCATAGAACGGCCGCCCGGAAGCCGCCGCCTGTTCCAGCACATCCGCGGTCTTCCGGTACAGCACCTCGTCCGAGGCCCCGAACATCACTTCGTCCTCGTCGCCGAAAAATTCCCTGTCGTAATACCGGTCGAAGCCAAGGGCCGGGTACAGCTCCTTGCGGTTCCAGAACACCACGTCGTTCGTGTGGAACGTCATCGTATCGTACCCATATGCCTTAAGGAGCCTCGGCAGGCCCGGCAACTCCTTGTGGCCGTAGACGACGGACGCCGCCCCGACGCGGGGGATATGGAGCGACGTGTTGACGACGAATTCCGCGTCCGACGTGTTGCCCTGTCCCACCTGCTGGAAGAAACGGGGGAAATACCATTCCTCCCGCGCCAGCCGGTTCATCGCCGGCGTCACTTCCCGCCCGTCCAGGTGGAGGCCGATGAGGAAATTCTGGAACGCCTCCAGCTGGATGACGATCAGGTTCTTGCCCTTCGCCAGGCCCCAGCCTTCCGGATTCGTCACCGGCCGGATGCCCTTCAGCTCGTCGATCGCCTCACGGGTCACCAGAGCCGGGTCGAACTCTTCCTCCAGCAGATCCGCAAACGCCGCGTACGCTTCGTAATTCAGAATGCCCATGCCCTGGGCTTTCTTGATCTCGTTGATGCTGTCCTTGTGCGGCCAGCTGACGGCGACGCACCACAGCATCGACACGGCCAGCCCCGCCGCGGCCAGTTTGCGGCGGCTCACGCGCACAAATTGCGGCGCCTCGGCCCACTTCCGCGCCCAGGCCCGGAACCGGCGGCTCACGAGCAGGCCGAGGAGAAACACCGCGATGTCGACGAAAACAAGCAGGAATTGAACGTGAAGCAGCGACCAGACGCTGCTTTTGACTTCGGTCAGCTGGTTGATCTGCTGCGCGGCGTGGTACGTGACGATGATGCCGAAATATTTGTAATACATGATGACCGCAAACAGCACGCCCGTCAGCAGCAGGTTCACGGCCAGGTACGCGCCCAGCCTCCGCTTGGCGGCAAGGAGTTCGATCAGGCAGAAAAACACCCAGATCGAAGGAACTCCCGTCGCCAGCGTCAGCCAGAAATCGTGATCCTCGAAGACGACGACCCCGGCCAGAATCATTTTCATGACCATGAATGCGGAAAAAACGAAGAATGGACCGGCAAGGATGCGACCCCACCGATTCCGCGGCAACCGGATCATCCCCCGAACGACCATTGTATATGGTGTAATGCTTTGCTTTACCTATTATACAGAATCGTTCGAGTTGTCAATATCGGCGGGGTCAGCGGGCGCCGGCGGCCATTTCCGCTTCCGCGTCTTCCGCGGCGGGACGGCCCGGAACGGGCTCCCGCCCGTCTTCCCCGGCGGCGGACGCCGGAAGCCGGAGCTTGCGCCGCGGCTTGTTCCAATACCGTTCGTTCCCCGGCAAATCGTCGAACCAGGCCGCGTCGTCCGGGCAATCCAGCACCATGAATTTGCCGTAATGCCCGTCCCGGGATTGATGGTACTTCAGATATGCCTTGCCGTTCTCGATGGCCAAAATCTCGATTTTGCCGGACGAATGGCTCATCGTCAGCCGCACCCGCTTGCCGAGGCCGGAAGTGCGCGCCTTCGCCTCTTCCACCAATTCGTACACGCGCCTGAGCGGCAGGACGAAGTCGCGGTTGCCGGCCACCGGACGGTTGATGAAGAAGTAATACGGCGTGACCCCGGCCCAGGACAGGCGGTCGAGCAGTTCCGCGAGCACCGCCGGATCGTCGTTGATGCCCTTGAGAACCGGCGTCTGGTTGACCAGCACGGCCCCCGCGTCGTGAAGGGCCTGGAAGCAGCGCTTGGCTTCCTCCGTGATTTCCCGCGGATGGTCGACGTGCGCCATGATGTAGATACGCCGGTCGGCCGTGGAATATTCGCGGATCAGGGCGAGCAGCTCCTCGTCCTCGTAAATGCGCATCGGGTTGAACACCGGCATTTTCGTCCCGATGCGGATGATGCGGACATGGGGAATTTCCCGGAGCCGTTCGATGATCAGGCGCAGCTTCCGGGTGGCCAGCATGAGCGGATCGCCGCCCGTGAGCAGCACGTTGTTGATCTCCGGATGCGCGGCGATATACTCCAGACCGGGCGTCACGTCGGCCATCGCCTCCCGCACGTCCTTCTGGAACAGGCGCTTGCGGAAGCAGTAACGGCAGTACGCCCCGCACACCTCCGACACGAGCAGAAGCGCCGTCGTCCGGTATTTGTGCTGGCATCCCGGCACCACGTAGTTCGCCTCTTCGTCGGACGCGTCCCACCGGCCGTATTCGAGCAGCTCTCCTTCGTTCGGAATGACCAGCCGGCGGATCGGGTCGTTCGGATCCGACCAGTCGATGAGGCCCAGATAATACTCGTTGACCCGGAACGCGTACTTTTCCGTGATCTTTTTCAGCTGGGCCCGCTCTTCCTCGGGAATGGCGGCAATCCGGTCGATGTCCGTGATGTACCTTGGCTGCGGCATACAAACTCCTCCTTTGGTGGAAAGATTTTGTACGCTTAGCCAGTGGTGGGCATACATAAGGGATTTTCCATGGGGGGTGGAATGAAAAAGACCCCTGGAGGGGTCACCGGAGAAAATCCTGGAGTTGACCCATCCACTGCCGACGAGGTTAGCTGACGGGCTCGGGCGTGATGGTACCCTAGGAGCGCGAAGCGCGCCCCATTCGCCCCTGGCTTGGGAGACCGTCGCCCGCTGATCGGGCGGCGGCACCCGCGCCGCGGCGGACCGGTCCGAAAATCCGGTCCGCCGTTGGGTCCCCCGCTTCCGGCCGGGCGGCCGGAGATTAAGCGTACTTTTATGTTACCGGAACATCCGAAAGTATGTCAATTTACAGGACTGTAAAATTTTCTTTTTTGCCGCCTAGCCGTTATACTATTTTTGTTCACATGTTCATCCTGTCGCCGAAAACCCGATTTCCCGAAACGATTTGCCGGAGGTGACCGGTGTGGACGATCTGAAAGAAGCGTACAAGGTGCTCGGGCTGTCGGAGGACGCGGACCGGGAAACGGTGGAGAAGCGGTATTTCATCCTGCTCCGGCAGGCGCGGGCCCGGCAGATGCGCGGCGAACCGGCGGGAACGGATCCGGCGGCCGACCCGGAAGCCATCGACCGGGCCTACCGGCTCATCAGGGCCGAGGAGGAACGGAAAGAACGGGAACGCTTGAGGGAACAGTTGTACGGAAAGGACGAAAAAGCCGCCGAGCGCAAAGCGAAAATCGAGCATTTTTTCCACTATTACAAATATCATTTGCTCGTCGCCGTCCTTCTCATGGCCGCCGTCATCTACGGGGTGAACAACTGGCTCGACCAACGGGCGGAGCAAAGACGGCTCGCCAGCCTCCCGCCTCCGGACCTGGAAATTCATTTTGTCGGCGCGTTTTGGCCGATCGGCGGAAACCTCGACATCGAGAACATGGAACCCGTGATGCTGGAGCAGTTTCCGGACTGGCAGCGGGTGGTCGCCCGGTTGTCCTACGTGCCGCAGGAGATGCAAACCCCCCAGGACTTCGCCTTCGCGCAGAAACTGATCATCGACCTGATCCAGTACAAGCCGGATGTCTACATCCTGGATGAACTGCATTTTTCTTCGCTGGTATCGCAGGAACTCTTCGAAAAGCTGGACGATCCGGCATTCGGAGACCTGGCGGACGCCATACCGGAAGCCGCGAAACGCCTTGGGCAAAAAGAGAATGATCCCGTCCCCGCCCTGTACGGCGTCGATATCAGCGGCAGCCCGCTCCTGAAAGACTGGCCGTTGATCATACCCGATTCGGTCATCGCCGCCGTCCGCGTCGGCACCGGGCGGCCCGACAAGGCGCGGGAATTCATCGAACGCCTGCTGGAAGGACAGGTTCCCGGCTCCTGACCATAGCGAAAGCCCGGCTTCGTGCCGGGCTTGTTCATGCCCGCGCATCGGCCGGCGTCCCGCGGATTCCCGGCGGACGCGTCTTGATGAGCACCCTCACGCCGGCGTCCGGCGGATTCCGGCAGGTCATCTCGTCTTGATCACCCGCGAGCCGGCGCCGACGGCTCTCCCGGGCGACCCGGCATCCAACCCCCTCACGCCAGCGTCCCCTTGGTCTTCGGCTGCTGCAGAAGGCTTTCGTAGTACCGGTAGAACCGCCCCATCTCGTCCCTGTAGCTCTTTTTCCACGGTTTCCGTTTCCCGCAGTAATGGATGAACACGGTGTTTTCCTCGATCCACCGCATGTTGATCCTGTGCCGGGGAATCAGCTTGAACAATTCGTAATACCGGGCGTCGAAGTTGTAGAGGAAACAGTCGGCCGGCTTGATCCTGTCCCAGTACAGGCCGTTCAGCACGTCCTGGTCCGGCAGGATCAGTTTGTGCCGGTTCTCCTCCAGAAACCGGAACACCTGATCCAGATCCATCTCCCGCCGCATGAGCTCCACATTCATGAGCAGCACGCCCGTGTTGAAATAGCCCTTGGCCTTGGGCGTGCCAAGCCGGATCTTGTTGAAGGCGGCGGTCATGCGGACCGCGGGGGTGTGTTCCGAGGCGACGAACATGCAGCCGTCAAACGGCGTCCGGTAGAACTCGGAAATCGGGTTGATCACCACGATGTCGGGGTCCAGATA
>ERZ795042.1489-NODE-1489-length-15029-cov-14.285027_pt1 | contig 15029 bp, 17 predicted proteins | sample MGYA00375126_ERZ795042 | MGnify/ENA primary metagenome ERZ795042 (study PRJEB30171, sample SAMN05518105) | compost metagenome | isolation source: Feedstock adapted compost from Newby Island compost facility, Milpitas, CA | place: USA:Newby Island compost...
AACACCTGACGGTGAAATTGCCGTTTATTCTCCAGAGGTTGCAGAACGTGCAGTAATATTCCAACAAGAACTATTGAAATACAGTAAACGGGTCGTAGCATTATGCAATTCGGAATACATGGTTCAAAACCTGAACCATGTAGCTACACAAAGTGGGATTATCTATAAAGCGACCCATCTCTATGGAAAAGATAAAGAAATGGTCGGTAGGGCTTATGAGCTTCTGGGTATCCACGATAATGAGTTAATCAAAACCAAAGCTCAATGAGTTACCCCCATGAATGGATTGCTAATCCAAACGAAAAAATACCACTTCTTGATTCAACAGAGGTTTATCAATCGTCTTGAATTTGGTTAACTCCTAATAAAAAAGGGATATTGCTGACCTCTAGTCGCAATGTCCCTTTAGCAAATATGGTCAAACCGTTCCCATACTGTCGCATGACTCAAAAAATCAATTTCCTTGCGCTAAGGAATTGGCAAAGGCTTCTAAATCTTGAACCATAAGATCCGTTCGTCTTTGTATAACTTCTTTGTTAGCCGTTTTTCTGCTTAAGGTCTCACCAAATTCAGAATCCTTGTCGTATTCATCAATCAGGAATTTTTGCGCCCACTGTCCGAACTCTGCCGCTGATAAATTCTTTTCCTGCGCTTTTCGTGCTGCGACAAAGAGGGAGGGAACAACCGATTTCTTTAGCCTCTTAAACATGTTCAAAGTCCAATCTTGGAAGCCCGCCATCATGTATTCAGCACTTTTTTCAATCTCGGTAACAATCACTGGATCAATTGGCGTCTTCCCAATCTCACGCATATACAACTTCATATCCTTGCCGGAAAAAGACATATCTCGTCCAGAAAGAAGGGCGATAACTTGGACAACCGTTTTCCGATCAACATACCTCTCGATATCAGCCTTGGTAAAATTGATTCTTTGGAAAAGCTCGGATTCCGTGATGCGTTTCAGGATTGAACGGTTATCCTCACCAAGTAGAACTTGAGACTGCTCAATATCCGATAACGGCTTGGTTTGATTAACGCGGTAGAAAATCTCCTCTACGTCCTCAAGGGAATACGATTCATCGAAAATCGTTACGGAGAAGCTATACCCCATCACTGCTTGCTTGAGGTCTTCAGGCAACTCGCTAAACTTCAAACCTGAAACGGATATGTCTCCGACCATCGGAGTGTCATCGGACAAAGCAAAACCGTCATCAACGAATAAAAACAAAGTGTTCAAACGTTGGAGACAATCAACTGCATAATAGATGTAATCGGGCTTACTTGCATTGCTATCGAGAACGTCACCGTTTTTCCAAACCAATAAGTTCGGAATGTAACCATCGGTTAAAATCGTGTGCATTAAAAGGCTTTGCCAACTCCGATCCTTTCGACGAACGTATCGACGCTGAAACGGAAGATCAAAATTAATTCGATCTCTCAATTTGATCAAATTATACGTAGTCCACTGAACTGTTGATCTTGCCAAAATTACCCCACCTTTGAGAGGAACTTTAATTAAAACACTACTTTTTATTTTACCACTAATCCGAGCTATCGTATATTGCGTTTAGCCATCCAACAGGAGATCGAAAAATTAAGTAGAATGATACGCTTTGTAGAAGCTGATCCCTTGCTTGACCCCGCTGAAAAACATAAACTCCTTAATGAATAATGACTTCCTGTCCATCACTTCCTGCAGGGCAATTAGTAGTTCAAGCTGGTCATCAGACAAGGATTTTTTTCAGATCTGCTATAAGCTGCTGCTCACGATGTCGATCTTCCTCAGGTACATCTTTATCCCGATTGGCTAGAACAGCCAACCTCATCTCATTTGAAAGTGCCTTTCCAATACAAGCAGGTAAACCAATGTCCTCCGTCAAGGTCTTTTGAGATACATTCCGATAGTGACATTCCAAGAAGAATACCCTCCTTTTAACCAATGCTTTCGCATTGTTTGGCAAACTTGATCCCGATCCTGGCTCCAGCCAGATAGACCCCTTCATACCTTCGAGACATGTTGTCTTGGTTCACTTTACACCAGATCTGCAACTGCTCGTATTGGGAAAAGGTCAGGCTGTCCTTCAACTGTTTCATGATCTTCGAAAACTGGTCTTCCAAAAGCGAAAAATCATCAGTGTACTTGGCGTCAAGCTCAATATCCCGACTATCCTCGAGAGACTGCCTTATTAAAGCAGGTAATTCGTCCGGATTTTGAGCTTCTTTGGATGGTGACCAAGGCAATGGCTGAAAACTGTCCAAAGCCAAGATCTTGCCGGCATACGAGACACCATTTCCTTGCATTTTCATCCCTCCCTTGCAAATTGTGCTTGTACGTTACCGTAAATATTAGGTAATTGCAAGGAGCTTTATGATTACTGGATCTGGAGAGTAAATAGAAAAAGCCGTTCGATACCCCTGAGGGGGAACGGCTTTAAATTGAGATTAGCGGTTTAACAAAGATACTCAAGATGCTTGCTCGTTGATGTAATTAATAAGCGCGGCGGACGGTTGCTTCATCATCCCAAGAAGCTCTTTCAATTTAGATAGGGAAGTCGGATTAGCCCACTTCAATTGCTCGCCAACAACATCATTTAGAATAGTGACTTTAAACAACCCACCTTCATCTTCATCATCATAATCGATGTAGACATCAAGGTCATCTTTTGAATTCGAATGCTCTTATAGAATCCAGAACTCTTCGTGTAGCTACCGTATTGACCATTGTGATACCCTTTGAAAACAGGAGTAATATGGTTCTCCCTTGCCAAGTCAGATACCCACTTGTTTACCAACAAAATCATATCTTCTGTTGAAAGCTGAAGCATTAGATCGCCTCCTGATTTTTGCTATACCTATGTAAATCTGATGGCGATCCGGCTCCAAAAAGAGTAAAAGGTTGACTCCCCTTGATCTGGGAGTAAACCTTCTAAATTTTCCTATGACTCTTTCTGATCATCTACTTTATTCAGAGGTGCACTTTCAACCTCCATTGTCACTTGTTGGGGCTTAGTTTCTGAATTAGTGAGATCCTTAGCTTTAGACCGTTTCTCATCTTTAACAGTAATAACCGCCTCACTAGTCTTAGAAAGATAAGGTTGCTCTGATTTTATACTATCTCCCTTACCCCACATAGATTTCCAATCTAAGCTACAGGATTCTCTAACAAAAGAAAGTATATTTCGCGCGACCTTAAATCTCTCATCAGATAAACCATAGCCGAATACTTTCATTAACCCCTCTTCCGAATATTCCTTTCCTTTTAATCCTTGTTCGAAAAGAAGAAAGTCAAGGTGTTGCGGCATCGATAGATATAAATTCGGACGAGCTAACGCTCTATCGACTAACCCTATCAGACTTTCTGTATACGGTGGTGGATCAATCGGACCGAACTCAACACTTTGTGGAGCTACTGATTTAGGCACTGAAGATCTGATTATTTCATTCGCCAAGTCTCTCACAGTCCTAATTAATTCATTTGCAGTTCTTGGGTCTAAATCTCCATATGTAAGTTTCGATGTAATGTGATCCCGTCTTGCTCGTTCGGGCAACCCTAGGACATCGGAACAAATCCAAAGGATTTGAAGTCCTACCAAAACAGTTAACTCACACGCAAGAAATTTCAATGTATCTCGGTGATCTTTACTATGGTTACCAGCGTGATCAAGCCCCCGAGCAACAGTATTCAAGGACTCCAAACAAATATTTATAGCAACGTAAGGATTCTCATATAAATATAACTTTCTTGTATTAGACAAAATATTATTAACGGTTGCGTTGGACTTTGCTACTCTTTGAATAATACCTTCATATTTACTATAGAAATCTCCATCAGCTAAACCAAAAGCATACTTTTCGTCTTTATATTCCTCCAGTATTTCACTGGTTAGCACTTTAACGCCTCCAATGGACGCAAAGCGAATAATTTCCCATTGGGTCTTATTTAAAGCAACAAATACATTATTTGCTTTCACAAATTCCCCAAGTCCTTTTGCCCAAAATATCCGTTCATAAGGCTTCGATCTGGCTTTATTCTTACAATCACAGATTATTCTGTGTCCCTGAAAAGGATTGGTGAAAATTATTCCTAATACATCAATATCAGTTGCATCATGATTTGAAACCCCATATTGAAGGGGGATACCCCTCCTTGTTAGGTAACCTTGGCTCTGAAACATACCTGAAACTAGATACTCAAAACCAATACCTTTCTTAGCCGATTTATCATCATTAATCACCTATAAACACCTCCTGTCCTTAGAGTAGTAAGCATCTTGTTTCTCAAGGCTTCAACCGGAGCTGTAGACTTAGCTATGATCTGACTCTTCCTTGTTTCAGGAATTACACAACTACTCGGTTGTTCTTTGAGCAGGTCTCCGATGTTCGATTCTGCCTCTAAAGCAACCTTATTATAGGTTATCATTTGTCGAACCAGTTCTCCAACCTCGCGCTGTCTTAACTTCATATAGAAACCATATGGCTCAGCAGGACTTGTCTGAATTACTCCATCCATCTCTAACAAAGCGTAGTCCTCACCGATTGCTGTTGCGGGTCCAACCCATTCTCCACGCAGTAATTTGTTTACTATATTCAACATCTTTTCTAAAGTCGAAATCCTTCCTCTTCCAAATGAGGATTTGGTTTGCCCAAATCTCAGACAGCTTAACAAGATTTTTGCTTTATGAAACACATCTTCGGAAAGTGAGAAGCTCCCAACCCCCTGACCCCTTAACTGAGGAGTTGTTAGAAAAGTAGCCGAACCAATCGAAGATTGGACTGTAATCCCATCAAGTAATCCAATGCCTTCCATCATTACTACTATATGAGGTTTAATCGTTGAAGGGATATCCTCGATCAAGAATCCTGGAGTCTCCGAGACTAACCGCAGGACTTCCATTACCATATCACGTTCTTCATTATCCAAAGCAGATAAAGCCTTTACTACTCGCTGTGGATCTCCATTAAAAGAGTACTCGTTATACAAAACTTGATCGGAACCTTCACCACTCGTTTTTACAAGACCGAATGTCTGCTGAAGTTCAATTGTGGTGACAGCACATTCCTCAGATATTCCATTTTGCGTTAAATATTCTTTGAGTTCATCAGGGACTCTAGGTAATTCAAAAGTATGATTCAATCCTAATAAACTAGCTTGCTCCTCTTCCTGCGGCTCAAGCTTATCATATATTGTAGAAACCGTCTCCAATGCTTCCTTGCCGGAAAAACAATATACCTCTATTTCCTTTGGTTTTCCCATATCATCAACTATAAAATCTATTTTTTCAGCTTGTCGTAAATAATTTAAGTAAGTGATCAATTCCCCACTAGTGATACTAGACTGACGGGCGAATATTCTGGCTTTTTCATACGGCACAATTTCTTGTTTGTCAGCAATCAATCTTCCAAGAAATGCACCGGCTTTTCCTGCCTGTTCGGTCGCTTCAAAATAAGTTAACTCGGTCGTATTCTGCTTTATTTCCGATAAGTGTTTGATTGTATTTACTATCCAAGTCCCCTTTGTCAACTTGTCCATAAACACTCCACACCCCTCAACCATTTTCTGAAAAGAAGTTCGACACATTTCTACGATTTTCCTCTATAATGGATACCCCGATCATAAAAACAAAAAGATGACCCTCACTCTGGATGGTCATCTTAATCGCTCATCTGTATTCGCAAATTAACCTATGAATTCCTCTCGCTCTTCCGCCATTGATACCCCATAACGGCGATATTCATCATAAATAACGGTTCCCTCTAGGTCAATAATGCCAAGGTTTGTTTGCCCATTCACTTGACTTTCGAGAGCCGTTAAACTCGGATGGAAAATAACCCCTTGTTCCACCCAGTAATTCAGGATTGTTGTGACCTCTTTATCGAAATTATAAGAGGATTTTACCCCAAGGACTCGAACATCAAGGTTTTCCCTATACGTGTAGGGAATCACGTAAAGATACACGTAGTTCCCATTTTGCAAGGCTAACTTACAACCCTTGAAATAGACCCTGCGCTTATTTGGAGTCAAAATCAAAGCACACATGTTTAGACGGTAAACATGTTTTCTCGGGAGAATATAGATGTACTTACGTCCGAAACTGGTATCAACGTAATCCACGTACTTAAATCCCTCAGATGGCTTATGCTCCCTACCATCCACAAACCTTCTCAAACCAATCGAAATCTTACTGACCACCGCCACACAATCATGACTAACCGGGATTTGGTCGTAAACATAATTACCAGAACTATCCCGACGAAATGACCCATCCGAAAGAACTTGACGCTTCTTCAGAGTCGTCCGACCAACTAACTGAACTTCTTGCTCATTCAAACGGTCAAAAAACATCTCCGTTACCCCTTTAACGAGAGCCATGCGACCCTTCGGGATGCCGTTAATCATAGTATCCAATCGAGGTAATGGTAAATCCGTAATCTTAAAGGAATGTATCATGCTTCTACGACCATTCATCATATCTCTAAACTCTTTCGCAAAGACTGCATCGTTTGTTTGTATAAAACTCCCACCTCTTTATAGAAGAAGGACTTTAATCACTAAAGAAGGACTTTATGAAGTATAATAATTTCTGAAGAAAAAATAGGCTCCGTTCAAAGCTTTGTGGATATACCCCTTACCCCATAAGGGGGATTTACAGGCTATTTGATGAATACGATATAGACCTTGTCCAACGTCAACGGCTGATCCTCCTCGTAAATCGTTACCTTGTCCCTGAAATCAGCCGATAATTTCTTGATTAAATGCTGCGCGGCGGATAAAGTATGGTCGCCAAAGTCATAGATCACCAAAAATTTATAAGCTCCGGTCGGATCAATCGACTTCACTTTCAACCTAACAATTAATCCCCTTGCAATCTTGACAATCCCGCTCTTTGGAGGGGAAGCTCTTGCTCTTCAAATATTCCTCGACTTTGATCCCATAGTTAAGGGTATCTGAAAGGAAATCTATCTCTAATTCGAGATAATCTCTTGGTATAACAAACCGAATTATTTCCTCGAAATAATCTTTAAAGAACCAATGGAACTTAATGAGCAATTCAGTCCATTCAGTTAAGTCAAATTCTTCCCGAGTGAATTGCTTTAAGCTTAAGCCATTAAAGCCAAACGGTAGGTTGCTATGATTTACTCCTAGTCCTGGTACATGCAGTGAGCCTTTATGTTTGTAATAATTATACTTTTGTCTTACTTGTTGCGTTAAACTATCATTGAACATTGTATTCATAAAATCTCTAATTTTATTCTCTTTAGCCAGTGCCAGATGATAATTTAGAGTTTCAAAATTACATTTCTTAATATACCTATCATAAAGCTTTTTATCATAGATCAAGTCCAGATCAAAATCACTCAAGTATAACCATACAACCTGCCATGACAAATCAATACAAATATTGTACGAACTCAAAGCGCTGTACATTAGAATCGATCTAAAATAGAGCTTACTAAGTTCATCTTCACGTGGAACCAATTGACCAAATTCTTCACAATCACAGTAAATAAAACTCGCTCTTCCAGTACAAAATGTACGATGGACATCAGTTATTTTTGATGCAGATGCGGTTATATTTGTCGGAAACACATTGTAATGTTGAATGTTAGGCTCATATTTATCCCACTTTGGAATATCACCAATTTTTTTTTGATTATATCCAAGTTAACCTCCCTTTCGATTCCATTCACTAAAATACAGTTATGGTTACTTGTTGTTCTTTCTTACCCCAGGCTCGAAATCGTTACGACACCATCTTACAAAGGTGGATGCATGTCGGAGGTATGTCTTGGCGGTCTTTTCTTCGAGGATACCGGCTTTCATCTTTTCCGTTACCTCTTGCTCATATGCTTCATAAAGAAGCTCCAACTGCTTGATAAAATCTTGTGACGCTCTCATAAAGCAACCCCCTATTTGATACTTTCAAGACCATTATACTAGAGTTGAAAATTCCCTGTAAGTAATTGGGGTTGTGACTGAAGTGTTGTGAGTTGGTGATTATGACAAACCTAATATCGTTCTCATCAACTCATTTGTCGGAACTCTTTAAGCATCTGATTCAAAACTTTTCCCGTTTTTAAGCAGACTATATTATGCTCCTTCTGACGTTGATTATTGGATTCAATCCACGAATACTCGCCATCTAAGGAAGATAATCTGTCCAGAAAATCATTCTTGTGAAGGTGGACATACCCCAGAAACGCATCCTTCTCTAACGTATCCTCGAATAACAGAACGACCTCGAAGAATCGACTTCGGGCATACCTCTGTTCATGGTTTTCCTCATTATAGAGAAACTCATTCAACTTGTAAGCTGGACTATCCTTAGTGAAATACTTGAGAGCATAATCAGCGTGTATCCTGTATTCGCCAAAATAGAGGAAGCCCCACTCAGGTATTGGTGTGGTATAACGACCCCCATCAAGGATCACTACCTGTCTACCATATAGCTGGGTGCCATAGTATTTGATACTCAACATTTGAAACATGGTAGAAGAATTGGTCATCGCATACGCATAGAAAGGCGGCGACAACTCCGATCCTTCATCGTCATCCTCAAGCGTAATGGTAAACTCCGGATTATAAATATTGTAGTAAATATCTTCATCTCGTTTCCATTCGTCCTTGTTTTCAAGGCGTTTCATGATCTGTTCAAAAGGAGATCTCGTTAGTAAAAATCGCTTCTTCCACAAGTACTCAATATTATTGATATCCGCGCTTTTATCGATATCGGTATTGGTGTCGCCAACTCGGGTGTAGATATAGTAGGCGCGAACCCTTCTTCCATTGTCTGAAAAGTCCTCCGTCAAAAAATACGGTGTATCAGTGCTATTCTTGATAATCAAGACATCAACTTCGTGTCCAGCAAGCATTAATGTCCGCATCTCTACTCGAGGTCGAATACCTGAGACAAACTTTTGGCTCTTCAAGAAGTCAATAATCTTCTGCTGATTTCTTCGATTTTCATCATTCTCAACCCCAACAACTTCGAAGGTTCGGTCCGCTATACCGAAAATGATATAAGCATCTCTATCGACTCGGTTGTTCGCCATGCAGATGATATCATGTAGCAGGTCAGCTTTATTGGTATGGTACTGCTGCTTGAAGTCCCAGTAGTCATCTTCCCGTTTGGAAATGATCAGAGCTTTTATTTCTTCCTCTAAATCGATACCTCGCAAGTAGAGTCACCCTCCTAACTGCATCTCTAGTTCTCCTAAATTATAACAAAAACCGGCAGATGTGCCGGTTCTCCTTAACTATCTTTCAATATCGAAGTTATATCAATAACTATTCATTTATGTTAATCTAATAACAGTCTTGAATACAAATTTTGTGATTCTCATATTTAAGGAGGAATAGGTCATTAATACGCAAGATATTATTCGCTTAGGACGCCAACATCTCGAAGGTCTTGTTGGACATACGTTTGATGTAATTGATGTTGCGAAACCAATATCTCCAGAAGCTGCAGTCAACCTAGCTAAGGTGATTTCAAAACTCTCTCCTTTGGTAGGAAATCTAATTGAATTCAACACCTGTGACTATCTAAATGGACAGGATGTGTTTGCCGAATTCGGTCAATGGAAGCGACAGGACCCCGGTTTTCCCGACACCATTTTTGAGGGAGTTATTACACCTACTCCTGGCTTTGAAATTAAAGCATGGTTCCCCCTTGCTACAGAAATAACAGCTCGCTTTAAGGATAGTCAAAATCACTTTTTAGATGACCAAACATATGTAGCAATACTAGCATGGCTCCCAGAATTTCTGATCTTTGGTAAGCCAAAGATCATCGGACTGGTTGTTGTCTCAGGTAGTTCAGTGGCAAAAGCACGTGATGATCACTATCACAATCCGCCGGATTATATAGTGCTTGAACCAGAAGATACGACAGATAGGACAAGCAATCTTCAACAAACAAACACCAACGGTTACAAATTCCAAGGAACGGAAGAACAATTTGTAGAAGCGCAAAAGCTAGTAGAAAGTTGGGGACCAAATGGTAAAAAATATCTTCCTACTCCCGAATATCAATTAAAGTTACGAGAGTTGTTAGCCCGTTACCCCTACAGACTTGATACTAACTTTGCTAAAATGGACCGAATTGTTCATGATGAAATTGAATCTTTCAAATCTGCAATATACAACACAGTATATCACGGGAAAACAATCCGAGAATGGAATCGGTTGTTATCCAGAGGTAGTGAGAATGAAATAAAGCAAGAACTAAGCACACACTTCGGTATTCATACAGATGATATTGATAAAATCATCGAATAAAATCTAAACGATTGTATAGAATCGTTCAACTCCTAACTGAAAGTAAGTTGGGTCAATCTCGGCGGCGAAAGCTCTCCGCCGAGTTTCTTTCGCTGCAAGTGAAGCAGAAAATAGTCCACCGAATGGTTCCCACACTACATCGCCAACATCGCTTGAAGCCTCAATAATCAAACGCATTAAGTCTAACGGTTTTTGATTAAGATGCGCTGCTCTGCTACTTTTTGAGGGTACTTTAACCCTTTCTGCACCTTTTAATGGATTTCGATCCCACACATTTGTAAAGCCTACAGGACAATAGAATTTGGCTCGCATTTTTACCCAATCATCATACGTTAAAGGATTAACTCCATCACGTGAAAAGTATGGGCGTCCTGCAGGATCACCGTGTTCGTTGGCATATGCCACCATCTTGACAAACATTTCTGCTGGTGGCATATACCATAGGTGCCCTTGATCCAAATATTTCCTTACGGCTACATCTTTAACACCACAAGCTTCATTCGCTTTGCTAAGAGGTAATCCCGTACGCTTCCACTCTTGATAAAGCCATTGTTGCAACGTGAGATTGTTTATACGCGGCTCAAAAACATACTGCACGCACATCTCTGTTACTACAGGAAAGCGGCGAATTTTTGCCGTGTTCACATTACCCGCAATATGAGCCTTACCTTTATTCCATATATTCGCATTTACGTACTTCCACCCATATCGTTCCAGCACAGGATGAACTGTCGCCCAACCAATCTCAGAATTCCAAAACCATAATGTTGTTTGAGGTGTGGCGTACTGACTCCAAGCCCGAATATGCGGTTCATACCAATCAGCAATTCCTTTATGATTTGAGGTGTCACCTTCAAATCCTAAGATACCATATGCGCCATCAGAAACAATAACGGTTGGAGGCTCCCAAATTGAGTAGTAATCAAGACTATCACCAAGATAAAGATGTATCTCACCGTTTGTCCAATAATCGGTTTCAGGCAAGGTGTCTAACGTAACTGCTTTTCCACGACCAACAGTGCTGGTAGGAGTATTTTTTGAAATTTGATTCGTCATATGACAAGTTTCACCCCTCACTTAAAACACTTCAACTATAGCAAAGTTTCAATAAATAGACAAAGGTATTTTCAACTACATCGCTTGAAAATAAAATCCCCTGTCTTCGAGTTTGTACTATACTAACTCGAATAAAGAGGATTCTGCAAATTTATTATTACTTTTATACTTATTGATTTTAGTATACCATAATAGTGAAATAAAGTTTAAGTTAAGTCGGCATCAAGGAAGCCAACTGCTTGCCCATTGGGTCAATGAACCCCCACTTACCATCGAAATTTTGCACCGCCGCTATACCATTACGAAAGTAACCTGCATTGACATACTGGAGTGGGATGACCTCGTTCCCTTCGCGGTCGATGAAGCCATATCTCAATGGCAGGTATGCCCCTCTGACCAATGCACGACCGTCTTGGAAACGGCTAATCGATTGATACCCCCGCGAGAAGGGAACAACGAAATTACCGGATTGATCGAGGATACCGACTAAACCGAACTTGTTCTCGGTACGAATTAGACCGTGTTCGATTGGAGCAAAGTACTGACACTCGCAAGGAACGATTTCGTTGCCTTGGTCATTAATCAGTCCGTAGAAATCTTGTTCAAATCCGTACTCGTTGATCTGGAGTTGCTTGATGACCGTTATGCTTGGTTTAAACTTGCCGGACGTTTGTACGGGATACTTGGGATTGTTCAATTCAATCTTCCTCCTTGGGATAGTAGTTACCGTTACAGGCACATCTCTATATCTCAACCTCTTAAATCAACTCAATCCTTCAATCCGGCAAATGTTAGAGAGATAACTGCTTTGTAGAAAGCAGTTATCTCTAAGAATCACTTTGTTTAGTTGCCAAGCGTTACCTCCAATCCAATCTTCAGTGAAGGCGGCTTGGCATACATACCCCACATTTCAGGTAGGGGAGGGAGGATGTTCATGGCAATAGCCTTCGCTCCATCAAACTCAGCCATCGTCCAATGCTTGACGTTTGCAAGAACTTTTAGATAGTCCTTAAAGCCATACCGAACTGAATTCTTGACTTCATAGGCAGAAGCGATGGCGGTTCCTTCATCGAGGAAAACTGCCGGGATGTACAGGTGGCTTGCTAAACCTTCAAAGAAATCTTTTCCGATACCCCCTTCAGCATGGTAATTCAACCATGATTCAAAATAAGAACTGCGTCCAATCTTCACCATCAGGGAAAAGAGATACACATCATTCAGGGCAAAGGCAGCTACTCGAATACCGATTTGTGGGTTTGAACCAAAGCTGTCACGCATGCTCTTCGTAGTCTTAACAAAGGCGGCTGGTCTCCAATTGATGCCTCCGTCAGTCGATACCATGTCCAACCCCATTGATCCGGGTGACACTTGCTTGAACAAGTCGATAATGTTAGTACCTTCGCCTTGCATAACCTCAATCTTTACCATTGTCATACCTCCAATTATTAATTTTACTTATATAGCCGCGCCTCAAGCCGCGCCTCTTCGTTCTACTGATTTTTCATACTGATCTTCCTCCTTGAAATTGGTTGTTGTATTTTGAATCTACATATATTTTTCATCATCTCTTAATTCAGATCCGTAAGTTGTCTTCAACTCCGTCACGGTTCAAAAATCTGCCGTTCATTTCAAATAAACAGACCATAAACAATGAACCGATCATGAAATAATCATCCGATCTTCAATAAGTGCAGAAAATGTTTCCATCTCCAATCGATACCCCGAATGAAGGCAAATAAAAAGATGGTGCCATTGGACACCATCTCCATTGATATATTAAACCCTATTCATCACTTAAAACTTTGTCAACCACTCTTGTCTTGATGAACTGGTATCTGGATATACCGAAGAAATTATTTACCCAAGATATAAAACTGTCCAGATCTTCAAATACCTTTGGAGGGTCACCGTAAGCTCGAGTGAAAATAACCTTGTTCCCCTTCTTAAGTTGCACTATGGAATCCTTGATAAAGTATCTGATCTCATTAAGTGCTACTTCTGAATCACTTACCTGATAGCTCCGTTTGTCAAAATCCTTCTCGATCTCTTCTTCCTGACAATTGGCTACAGTATCACAGAATCTGTTAAAGTCGATAGTTACATCTCCGTTAATAACTTGGTACTTCATGTTTGATGCCATTGGCTATCACCCCCTGAAGTTTACTTATTCCAGTCAATAATACTGATTTATAGAATAGGGCTCGATATGTCTTGCTCACGAAATGCTATATACGCCTTCCATTTTACTTACTCGTTATTGTAGGGACAAGTGGGTTGAGTGGGTAGAACGGTCAGGTGGGGCATACTAGAAACCGGTTACCCCATGAGCGAGCGAATTCAAATATAAGAAAATCACACTTTGATGAGTGTGATTTGAAGGCTGTACTATATCTCAAAATCCCGATATTTATAATTTGCCGCTAAACCCTTTACCGACAACCATTTCTTTGTCCAAAGCAACGCATACTACTAATTTACATAATAACAACCTCATTTAAGGTTAGAGGTCACCATTTTCCTTGGGTGAGCAATCCAATACCCCTGAAAGGCATCGGCAACGGACTGCATCCGTTTAAACTGTTCCCCGGTTTCGATACCTTCTGCGATGATTTGAATACCCATCTCCCTGAAGGGTTCGGTGAGTCTTTTCAACACATCCAAGGATCTCTCATTATTGCAGGAATGAACAATTTCTTTAGCCAGTTTAATATATGTTGGTTGAATGTTAAGGATAAATGGTAAGGAGAAATGACCAGAGCCAAAATCATCAATGGCGAAATGGACACCTCTGGCTACTAGTTGTTCGACATGGCTCGACAAACTCGGTTCATCGTGCAGAAAAGCTTGCTCGGTAATTTCAATGACCAGACCATGCTGCGGGAAGGGCAATGTAGGTGGGAACGGATTAACAGAGTACGGGTGCGAGTTAAGAAACAAGGGAGCATCGCTCGTGTACTGCTCTAATGCCAACTGCTTACATAGTGTGTCCATTGAAACAATCTGACTTATCTTATCCATTGAAGGGGAAGTGAAGCCATCTAAAACCTGTTTTGCATTGTTGCCTCTGATAAAGGACTCGTATCCAATAACAGATAAATCTCGATCCACGATAGGTTGGTAAACTGGAAATAGGTTGAGAGCTGATGGAAGTGTAGGTGTCTCCATTATTCGAAACCTCCGTAACCGATAACTATCTCAGATCGGTTAACTGACCCTCTGTTCGGGGTACTGCCAAGCGGTTTTCCGCTTGGCTTTTTTATTTTGGGCTTGTTTTCCTTTTTAAAAATATGGAACAACCCTTTGAAGTCCTATCCTCCCCGGAACCCAAACTTTAGGGAGGTTAGGTAGGAGTATACTTAAAAAAGATGCTTTAAATTAAAATATACCCATGTTAAAATGACTTTGAAAAATTTAGAAGCAATTTTTTTGTTTTTTTTGGGGGGATGTCCATTTGTTCATTCTCTCCTATAACGTGTATAGGAATCTGTAATTAAAGAAAATATTCGGAGGATGAAAAATATGGCTTTCAAAACGAGAAAGAAAGTAGTTGCTCTTTTGTTGAGTGCCACTGTTGCAAGCTCTATGGTAGCGGTAGATGGAGTGTCCGCAGCTCCGTTGGTTGCGGCTTCCCAACAAAATGATATCACCGTCATCATCAACGGCCAAGTTCAATCCTTCCCTCAACCTCCGGTAG
>ERZ795042.1490-NODE-1490-length-15029-cov-5.337518_pt1 | contig 15029 bp, 15 predicted proteins | sample MGYA00375126_ERZ795042 | MGnify/ENA primary metagenome ERZ795042 (study PRJEB30171, sample SAMN05518105) | compost metagenome | isolation source: Feedstock adapted compost from Newby Island compost facility, Milpitas, CA | place: USA:Newby Island compost...
ATACCATGTAAAAATCCAATGATGGTAAGGCTTGTAAGTTATGCAAAAGCCTCATCTATTATATTGGAAATAATTTCCCCTCACAATAATATAGACACAAAAGTGCGTGTCAAGGTTTGGTAGGCAAAGACCTCACTCATTCACACATTTACCTCACCACAGCCTTTGATCCAATCGAGACAACTCACGAAGCACATACTTCACCCACGGTCGACCCGCTGCACTCCCTTGCAGAGCCGGCATTCCTCCCTCCAGCCAATCCCCAGCTGCACGAGCCAATTTCCGGCCCCAATTTCTCATGACACGGCGTACGCGTTCTTCCGACACACGTTCGCTTTTTTCTCCGCTCAATCGTTCTAATTCTCCACTACCTTTCGCCGCCAACACCCGCGCTAAATGATCCGCGCCTCTGTCGCTCCACCTGGCCCCATGTCGCTTCATCCGGCGCGCCAAGTGGTGAAACACCTGCCCCTCTATCGCACCCAACCGCCAGGCTTCCGGCAGTTGCACGATCCCTTCCCAATTATTCTTCAAATATCTCTCCAACCTCCGAATCCGTTTCTGCTGAGCCTTCCCTGCCCGTTTCCAAGCCTCCCTCAACCCTTTTTGCACGTTGTCCCAATTGCCTTCCGCTATCGCCTGTGACACCTGTGCATACCCCCTGCTGTCACCACCCAGTCCTTCCACCAGTGCTCGCCGCAAATGGTACCGGTCCAATCGGTACACTGCACTGGGAAAGACCTCCATGCCTTGTTTCAGCCATGCTGCGCCGTCACTTCCGAACCAACAACGTTCAACGGCACACAGGTCCCACGTCCGGCTGCACATCGCTGCCGTCTGCTCCCAGAAATCTTCCGGCGACATCACGCCGGCGTTGACTTTCCGTTCCTTCAGCCGTCCTTTTTCGGTCCGTCCCTCATAGGCCACCCCCAACTTCACTTCCACATGCCGCGGCTGTTCTCCATGCTTTCTCCGCGCCGGTACCCATACGCTATCGGCTTCCACCGCCAATTCTTTGACCTGACGCGTACCTGTCGGGAGTTCCCCTTGGTCAAACACCAACCGTTGTTGCGCTTCGGCTTGCCGCCGCTCTTGTTCACCTGCCTCCTGTACAGCTTGCCAGACGCTCATCACACTGACTCCAGGAACCCATGTCTGGAGAATATGGGCTGCTCGATGGTAAGAGACTGCCGTGGCCAAGGCGATCATTTGCTCCCGCAACCGGGATGACACCCGTTGCCGGGGTGCAAAACCGAGGGCTTCATCGAGGAGAAAGACCCGTCGTCCGGTCTTGTTGTCGCGATAATATCGCCTCCGGAAGCAAATTTCACCAAAAGAGGTCAGGATGGTTCTCCGCTTGGTATGGATAAGCCGCCATTGACGGGAATCCCGCTGACGCATGAGATGATCGTCGTAGCTTTCCAGTAACTGCTCCAACACTTTGCACGTGAACCACTGTACAGCCCGGGAGACTTCCTCCTCCATCTGATACAAAGAAAGGGTTTGAAAACGCAAAGACAAAATTTTGCTTAGGAATTGCAGGATGATGGGCAACAGATGTCGAATCAGTTCCATGGAGACCTCACCTCTTCACTTGGCCTTGAAGGCCGTGGTTTTTTTGGGTTTTGTGAGGTCTCCATTTCTATTTCGACAGGACCAATTCCTGCATGCCTACCTAAACTTTACACGTTCTCAAACGGATTGTTGATGGTCACTGCTCGTTTTATTTTGTGTTTTTCAAAGCTTCAGCCTTGCTGGCCGCCACCGGATAAGGGAGCCAAACCTGCGGCATGAAACGCCATGCTTTTCTGCAGCCGATCCCTGATGCGGACCACTTCCCCCACCACGATGACGGCCGGGGCGCCGATCCCGCTTTCTTGCACCCGTTGTTCAATCGTCTCCAGCGTGCCGGTGACGAGCTTTTGCTTTGGTGTCGTGGCCCACTGGATCACCGCCACCGGGGTGGTCGGTGTCCGGCCATGGCGGATTAAGGAACGGCAAATGTCCCCTAAGCGGTTCATGCCCATATAAAACACCAGGGTATCGACGCCGCCGGCCAGCGCGGCCCAGGTTTGTTCGCATTCGATCCCATGCCGCCCGGCGGTTGGCGCACCCGTTTCTGGACAGCATTCCCCTTCTTCTCCGGCATGACCGGTCACCACCGCTAACGAAGACGCATAGGCCCGGTGCGTCAACGGGATGCCCGCCGCTGCCGCGGCCCCGGCAGCTGCCGTCACCCCTGGAACAATTTCAAAAGGTATTCCGTGGGCGGCAAGCCATTCCGCCTCTTCCCCGCCCCGGCCAAAAATCAACGGATCCCCCCCTTTTAAACGGGTGACCACTTTTCCTTCCCGGGCTTTTTCCACCAGCAATTGATTGATCCGTTCCTGTCGCAACGTGTGCGACCGGGGAAACTTTCCGCAATAAATCAACTCGGCATCGGGCGAGGCATAAGTCAGGAGATCCGGACCGGCCAAGCGGTCGTAGATGATCACGTCAGCTTCTTGCATGCATTCCAACCCCCGAACGGTAATGAGCTTCGGATGACCCGGCCCCGCCCCGACCAAATATACTTTACCCGTTCCCATCGACACGCTCCTTCCACTCCCGTCCAGTCTCATCATCACTTTGCTGCGTTCGGCTCCAAGACCTTTCCATCGGCTCGCCACGGTTTTGCCACTCCAGGCACGCTTGGATCCAGCGCTCCACCAACTCTGGCGCGGAAGCAAAGTGCAAATGGGTATACCCGGCAATCAACCGCTTGTACTGAATCCCTTCTGCCTTCGTCCCCCGCAACCCGGTTGTGCGATAAGCCGCCGGAAAATCTCCTTGCGGTTCATAAACGGAGTAATGAAACTCGTGCCCTTTGGCTGTGGCGCCATCCGGAAGCAGGTAGTTTCCTTCCTCTCCCTCAACCTCCCGGTATCCTAAAGCAGCCAGCTTGTCCTGCATTTTCACCTTGCCCGGGATGATACCCACCATGTGATGGACGTCTCCATCGGTGGTTTCAATGGCTTCCGTCAAGTACATAAACCCGCCGCATTCGGCCAGGGCGGGCATGCCCCTTTCAATCGCCTCCTTGACGGATGCTTTGGCCTGCGTTTGCCCGGCCAGCTCCGCGGCAAACTCTTCCGGAAACCCTCCGCCGATATACAAGCCGGCGCTGCCGGCGGGTACCGGCTCTCCCGCCAAGGGAGAGAAATAGGCCAGCTTTGCCCCAAAAGCCTCCAGCAATTCCAGATTTTCGGGATAATAAAAGTGAAACGCCGCATCCCGGGCCACCGCGATCTGAACCTGCGCCTCCCGCCTCGGTTGAAACAAGCTTGCGACTGCTCCGCCCAGGGGTTCAGCGTCAGCCAAGGCCAGCACTTGCTCCAGATCGACGGTCCGGGACACCCACCCGGCCAGCCGGTCAAAAAAGGTGTCCAGCTCCCCCCGCTCAATGGCCGGCACTAGACCTAAGTGCCTTTCCGGCATGTGCAAGTCGCCGTTCCGCTCCAGATAGCCGATCACCGGGATCCCGCATTCCTGCTCAATGGCTTGCTGCACCAGACGGAAATGGCCTTTGCTGCCCACTTGGTTCGCCACAACCCCCGCAATCTTGACCGCCGGTTCCAACGATTGAAAACCTTTTACGACGGCTGCCGCGCTGCGGGCCATGCTGTGACAATTGACCACCAAAAGCACCGGACTTTCCGTCAGCAAACTGATCTCCGCCGTACTGCCCCGGTTATCCAACGGGCTTTTGCCGTCATAAAAGCCCATGACACCTTCAATGATCGAGATGTCGGCCCCTTCGCTTCCCCTGTGCAAAATGGCCCGGACGACCGCCGCGTCAAACATCCAGCTGTCCAGGTTGCGGGAGGGACGTCCCGTCACGGCGGTGTGGTAAGTGGGGTCAATAAAATCGGGGCCACATTTAAACCCTTGGACGGTATATCCTCTTTTTTTCAACGCGGCCATCAAGCCCAGGGTCAACGTGGTTTTGCCCACCCCGCTGCCTGTTCCGGCTATGACGATGCGCTTTTCTGTCACTTCTCATCCTCCTATCTTCCCGTCCGGCTCTTGTCTTGCGCTTCAGGAATGGCGGAGACGGCCGACGGCAATGGTCACATTGCCCGATTTTTTCTTCACCAGATCCAACCGGTGGACACCGGTGTACAGTTTGACCGCCGGTTCACAGACGCCATATGCTCCGGTGTACTTGTACACCGCTTCTGAAGGTTGTTCAATGGGCACTGAGTTCAATTGCTCCGGACTGTAAGTGACAAACTCCCAGCCGTATTTTTTCACGACCGCCAAGAGCCCCGGCTCATCTCTTTTTAAATCGATGGTGCACAAGGCTTTCACGCTTTTGATGGAAAACTTCAATTCCGCCAGCGTCTCTTGAATGACGGATTCGATTTCTTCCGCGCTGGTCCCTCTGTTACACCCCACGCCTAAGACGATCACTTTGGGCCGGTACAACACCCCGTTCGCCAAAATGGCCTCTTCGTCCGGACTGAGCAGGCGGTGTGTCACCACCAGGGCCGCTTGCGGGTTCATGCGCAAAGCTTCGCGGATGGAATCAAACACGTGAATGTTGGGCGGCAAAGGACGATCATACGTCCACCAGTTCCGCTCCCCCGATTCCTGCACCACCGCCACCTGTTCCTCATTCACCACCGATGCGCTGACCGGTGTCAGCTTCTCCGGCGATTCCCATTCCCAGCCAAACTGGCGCCCAAACAAATCCACGGCAATGGTTTGTTGCACATCGGAAGCGGTGGTCACCACCGGGGTCGCCCCCAGACAGGCCGCCACCTCCCGGGTCAGGTCGTTGGCTCCTCCCAGATGCCCGGAGAGCACACTGATGGCAAACTGGCCTTTGTCATCGACCACCACCACCGCCGGGTCGCTTTTTTTGTCCTGCAATACCGGGGCTATCATCCGCACCACGGCGCCCAGGGATATGAACAACACGAGGCCTCGGTACGTTTGGAACAAAGCGGGCAAGAGCAGGCGCACGCTGCCGTCAAACAGCCGGATCCCTTTTTCCCCTTCGTCCCCCTGTGCAAATTTGGACATGTAATACACATCGGTTTGGGGGATGAGCTTGCCCAGTTCTCGGGCCATGGAAACGCCGTGCTTGGTAATGGCCACGGCAGCAAAAACGCCCTGGGCCATGATCTTGGGCTCTCTGCCTTCTTCCAGCCGAATCACCGCCGGCCTGCTCATTGCGGTTTCACCCCTTGACGGTATCGGTGTGTAAAGGCGGGATCGTACAGCTTGGACCGGTAAGCGGCCAGTTTCTCGTGGTCCGGTTCCAAAGCCCAGCCTGCTAAAATCATCGCCTGGGAACGAATCCCAGCTAGGCGCATTTCTTCCGGCAAATCGCGCAAGATGGTGCGGATGACTTTTTGGTCGGGCCAACTCGCTTTGTAAACCACAGCGACCGGTGTCTCATCACGCCAACCCGCCTCCTTTAACTCCAGAACCACCTTTTTTGCTAATGTGGCACTGAGAAAGAGCGCCAGCGTGCAGTGATGGCGGGCCAAATCTTTCAATTTCTCCCGTTCGGGCATGGGTGTCCGGCCTTCGGTCCGGGTCAAAATGACCGTTTGGGTCAGCTCGGGGATGGTCAGTTCCGCTCCTAATGCGGCGGCCGCCGCAAATACCGAGCTGACCCCGGGAATGATTTCGTAGGGAATGCCGGCTTGTTTCAAGCGGATGATCTGTTCCATGACCGCCCCGAACACGGCAGGATCCCCGGTGTGGACGCGGGCCACGACTTTCCCCTGCCGGACAGCGCCAATCATCATGACCGTCATTTCTTCCAAGGTTAAACCGGCGCTTTTGATCACTTCCGCTTCCGGTTTGGCCTCGGCGATCAAGCGCTCATTCACGAGGGAGTCGGTATACATGACCACATCAGCGCGGCGTAATATGTTTAAGCCTTTCACCGTTATCAGTTCCGGGTCGCCTGGCCCGGCGCCAATCATGTACACTTTCACCTTTTTCTCACCACCATGAGCGTCAAATACTCCAGTTCCAATCCGTCCAATCGGTCCACATTCCAAATGACCTCTTCGTCTGAGGTCACTTTGGTCACCACGGAAGCATGGCGGCGCAGGCCAAGTTCATCCAGCACAGACAAGAGCAAGTCCAGCACTTTTGCCACTTTCAAAAAGACCACACAATCGTTCTCCTCCAGCACTTTGCGCATCGCTTCCCGGTCATGTGTGGCAGGGACGATGGCCACCCGCTCATCCCCATCGGCCAAATCGATCCCCAACCGTGCGGCGGCGCCATTGATGGAGGAGACGCCAGGCACCGCTTCGATTTTCACCTCAGGGTGCCGTTCTTGCATCAGCCGTTTCATATGAATGAACGTGCTGTACAGCAAGGGATCCCCTTCGGTGACAAAAGCCACGTCTTGCCCCCGCTTGAGATATTCCCACAGAGTGGCTGTCGTGTTGTTCCACTCCCGTTCCAGGATGTTCGGGTCTTTGGTCATGGGAAAGACCAGGCCCACCAGCTCCTTTTCGCCGGCCGGAATAAAGGCTTCCGCAATCCGGTGGGCGTAGCTTTTGCTTCCTTTTCTTTTTTGCGGATAGGCGATCACGGGCACCTGCTGCAAAATGCGAAAAGCTTTGACGGTGATCAGTTCCGGGTCGCCCGGCCCCACTCCAACGCCATACAACGTCCCCGCCTTGTTCATGTCTTGTCGCTCCCTTCCATGAAAGCCCGGAGAATGAACACTGGATTCAGGGCTTCAAATCGGTTCATGTTCAGGATGGGTTTACTCCTGGACACTTGCACCTGCGTCACTTGGGTGGCAAAACCCAGCGCCTTGAAGACGGACAAGGCTTGGGACAAGGTTTCGACGGTGGCGGCATTCAGCACGATGGTGCCGCCGGGTTTGAGACGGCTGGCACAGGCGTGCAGCAAAGCGTCCAAACGGCCACCCGTCCCCCCGATGAAAATGGCGTCGGGATCGGGAAAATCCTCCAACCCTTCGGGTGCCATGCCGTGCTTCAACACAAAATCGGTCCGGAAGGTGAACATGTTGCGCCGGCACAATTCCAGATCGCCTTCATTTTTTTCAATGGCATAGACGGCGCCTTCACGGGCCAGTCGTGCCGCCTCAATGGCCACCGATCCCGTACAGGTGCCAATGTCCCATACCACACTGTCCGGCCTTAAAGCCAACTGGGCCAAGCTGAGCACCCGCACTTCCTTCTTGGTGATCAGGCCTTTATCCGGTTTGCGCTGGGCGAACGCCTCATCATCGATGCCCAGAGGCCATTGGGGGGAAGGACCGACACGTTTCAAAACGACAATATTGAGGGGAGAAAACGTTTGCGCCATCATCTCGTCCAAGGTGTACCAGCCTGTGCGTTCCTGTTCGCCACCCAAGTTTTCGGCGACAAACGCTTTGTACTCGGTCATGCCGAACTTTTTGAGATAGGCGGCAATCGCCTGCGGACTGTTGGTCTCATCGGTCAGCAACACCACTTTGTGGCGTCCGTCAATCCGCTGGGCCAAGCCGGTCAGCGGACGGCCGTGCACACTGTGAATGTAAGCATCTTGCCAGCTTTCGCCCATGCGGGCAAAAGCCAGTTGCAACGAGCTGAGGTTGGGATACACTTCAACGGGCATGTGTTTGGCCAAAAAGCCTCCGATGCCGTAAAACAAAGGATCTCCAGAGGCCAATACCACCGTGGGACGGGTTTCTTCTTTCAAACGCTGGACCACGTCTTTCAAATTGCCGGCCATCTCCACTTTTTCCCCTTGGTAGTCCGGAAAAAACGCCAAATGCCGCTTTCCCCCCACCAGGACCTGGCTCTCTTCAATCCAGCGTTCATATTGGGGAAGCAAACTTCGCCGCCCGTCATCCCCGATGCCGATCACCTTAATGGCGCCTGTCATCGATAACCGCCCTTCCCAGCAAAACCCCTTTAAAGGTAAAAATGACCGTTTCCAACGCAATCCCTCCGCCGACCTCTTTTAATCCGGCACGGCAGCAAGCTTGACACAGCTTTTCAAAAAAGCGGGAATACCCCTGTTCATGCATCAGGTCGCCCACTTCTGCTGCCGTATTCGCCTGCCTCACCTTTTCCACCACCTCGGGCGGGGCCCCGCTTTCTTCCGCCAGTCCGGCCAAAAAATTGAAGTCAACCGGGGCGCTTTTGGAGTGGACCATCATCACGCCCTGGGCGATTTTGGAAAATTTCCCCATCATTCCCACCAAGGAGACGCGCCCAATCCCTTGCCCTTTGCATTGCTTCAGGGCAAAACCGACAAAGTCCCCCATTTCGATAAACGCCTCTTCAGGCAGATCCGGATATAACCCCATGGCGTGCTTTTCACTGCGCCCTCCCGTGGATAACACCAAATGATCACATCCGTTGGCGCGGGCCACTCGAATGGCCTGGGCCACGCTGGCCCTGTATGCGGCTGTGGAAAAGGGAACCACAATGCCCCGCGTCCCTAAAATGGAAATGCCGCCGATGATCCCCAGGCGGGGATTCAAGGTTTTTTCGGCGATTTTTTCCCCTTCGGGAACCGAAACCACCACTTTGACCCCCCGGGAGACGCCGTGTTGCTCCAACACCTCCCGCACCGTGTCCAGGATCATTTTGCGAGGGACCGGATTAATGGCCGCCTCCCCCACCGGTACAGGCAAGCCGGGTTTGGTTACCCTGCCCACACCTGGACCGCCGTCCAGCACAATCCCCGGCTCAGCCATCCAACTGATCGTCGCCTCAATCAAGGCCCCATGCGTCACATCGGGATCATCCCCGGCATCTTTAATCGTTCCGGCCGTCGCCTGCTGCGGAGAAAAGCGGCAGTGGGCCAGCTGAAACGTGGCCTCTTGGCCGATGGGCAGCCGAATCGTCACTTCTTGTGGACATTGTTGGGTCAACAAAGCGGTCAAAGCGGCCTTGGCCGCCGCCGTGGCACACGCTCCGGTGGTATAGCCGTGGCGCAACTTTTTTTCCAAGTTACTCAACCACCTGTTCGGCCAAGAGGGACAAGGCATTCACAGCCGCCACCGTGACCGTGCTGCCCCCCTTGCGACCGATGTTGGTGATGTAGGGAATGTCCAGTCGGGCCAGCTCGGCTTTCGACTCCGCTGCCGACACAAACCCGACGGGAAGGCCGATAATCAATCCCGGCTTGGCCTCTCCCGCTTTGACTAGTCGGATCAATTCCAACAGCGCTGTGGGCGCATTGCCGATGGCAAAGATGCCGCCTTCTGCCTCTTTCACCGCTTTGCGCATGGCCATGATGGCCCGGGTGACATTGTGCCGCTTGGCTTCCTCAGCCACATCGGGATCGGAAATGTAGACACGGACGCTGCTGCCGAATTTCTCCAAACGGGGCTTATGAATCCCCACCTGGACCATCTGCACGTCGGCCACCACCGGCCGGCCCTGGCGGATGGCCCGCACCCCGGCTTCCACAGCCCGGGGATGAAAGACGATGCTTTTGCCCAGCTCAAAATCGGCCGAGGCATGGACAATGCGCTGTACAACGGCAAATTCGGCTTCCGAATAGGCATGCTCCCCAAACTCTTCCCGGATGATCGCAAAACTTTTCCTTTCGATTTCCTGCGGTTGCAAAGTGATCGGTTGAAAACCGCTTGAAAATTCCACGTCTTCCGCCAACCTCCCAAATGATTGACTGGTTTTCCATGCGCAGCGCGCGAACATTCCTCAGGCGCCGCCTGATCAGCGTTCACGCCTCAACCGGCCGGACAGCGAACCGATTCAGGTGACGCAACACTTCCCCGTATGTGTGATAACACACCCCGTAGTCCACCTTGGGGCGTCTGATCATGATCACCTCGATCCCCTTTTCAAGGGCCGCCTCCACCTTTTCATCCACCGCTCCCTCCTTGCCGCTTTCTTTCGTGACCATCACATTCACACCGTAATGGTCATACAAGGCTTTGTTCAACTCTTTGGAAAAGGGTCCCTGCATGGCCACGATGTGGCGCTGGTCGATGCCCAGCTGTTCACACTTCTCCATATTTTCCTTGCGGGGAAGCAATCGGACCACCAGCGTCACCTCCGGGATCCCCAACAGCCGGCGGGCAAAAATATCCACGGTTTTGCTCCCGGTGGTGAGCATGATGACGCCCTTTTTTTGCGCGGCAATTTCCGCAGCTTGTTCGTAATCATCCACCCAGACAATGCGGGAATGCTCAAAGCGTTGTTGCTCCCGCTCATAACGAATATAGGGAACGCCGGCCATTTTCGCCGCCTGGACCGCGTTTCGTGAGGCTTGATCGGCATATGGGTGGCTGCCGTCCACAACCACCCGGCAGCCGTGGGCTTTCATCACGTTGACCATCTCTTCCGCCGTCAGGCGGCCGACATGCACCTCAAGCCCCGCTTCATGCAGCCTTTTGGCAGCTTGTTCGGTCACCACCGAAGTCAGGACCCGGTACCCTGCCGCCTGGATGGCCAAGGCCAATTCCCGTGCGTCGCTCGTGCCGGCCAGCATGAAAATCAAACGCCATCGCTCCTTTCCCAAACAAGTGCCTGCCCGTGGCAGATGTCGCCTGCCACCGCTTCAACTTTGCGCGTGTTGATGGTGGTGGTGATGATGACCCAAATGTTCCAAGGCATAAAGACGATACTGACAATGATCGCAGTTCATTCGCGCCTGACCTGCGAATGCCTCCTGCACCCGGTCCAGTACAATGGACCGCAATTGTTCATGATCCCCAAAGGAGGGAACCAAACGAATCTGGCAATCAGGATGCCGTTCGCGAAAACGCTCAACCGCCCGGGCCATGCGCTTCATGAGCACGCCGGTAAAGAGAAAATAGGGAACCACCACGACCCGTTTGGCGCCGAGCTGCACGCAGCGCTCAAGGCCCTCCTCCAACAAGGGCTCCGTCACGCCCATAAACGCGGTCTCTACCCACTTCACATTCACCTTTTCCCACAGCAGACGGGCCAGCTTGTACAGTTCACTGTTGGCATCCGGATCGGAACTTCCCCGGCCCACGACAAGGACCACGGTCTTTTGGGCCATGCCGCTGTCTGCTTCTTCCGTCAACCCAAAACCGCTTTCCGCCAGTCTGGACAGCAAGACATCCACGATGTGCGGATGCTGGCCCAGCGGCCGCCCATAATGAAAGGTGACCTCAGGATACTTGCGGCGGGCTTCATCCAGTTCATGGGGAATCTGCAGCTTCGCATGGCCGGCCGGCAGCAACAGGACGGGGATCAACGCGATTTCTTGCGCGCCGTCCGCCACACATTGCGCGATGCCCTCCGTCATGGTCGGGGAGGCAAACTCCAAATAACAGTGGCGAACGAGATATTCCCCTAAAGCGGGCTTAAGCTTGTCCGCAAACACGGCCACTTCCCGGTTGCCTTCGGGATCTTTGCTGCCATGTCCGACCAACAGGACCGCTTTGCGTCTTTCTTCCAACCGGTTCATCCGGTTCCCCTCCTTAAGTTGTTTAATCTCCGCAAGCCACCGGCTCCGCCGTGATGGGCGGCCGCACATCTTGATATTGAAAGCCCTCAATTTCTTTGACCCGCTTAAAAAACCGATGGAACCGCTCATTGGGATGCCCTTCTTCAGCGTAGAAACGGACGATGCGCTCAATCAGGCCAACCAGCTCTTCAGGGGGGAGGCCCTCCGCCACAGGCTGTCCCGGATGGGCTGTGCGACCGATGTTCTTTCCGCCCAAAAACAGGTCGAAACGTCCTTTGCGGTAAACAATGCCGATGTCGTCGTTCACCGCGCCGTAGCAGGCCATGCCGCATCCGTTGAACCCGATTTTTAAGGTTTTTGGAACCGGCAGGCCGCCCAGACATTTGTGCAGCTCTTCCGCATAAGGAATGGCGTCAAATTTTTCTCCGTCGCAAAAGTCGCAGGCTTTGATCTGCACCACATTCCCCGCCGGTTCCACCAACAAACCGACATTTTTTAATTGGTTGACCACCTGCTCCGGATCGCTGGTGGGAATTTCCACCAGCAGCTGGTGGTGGCGGCTGTAACGGATCGATCCTTTGTCGCCGACCAGCTCGGCCAACTTTTGCAATTGTTCAGGCTTGAATTGCTTATTGGCCAGGCCAGGGCTGACCGCTGCCTCCAAAATCTCCTCTACCTGCCCGGTAAAGGGACCTAGGGAAAAAGCGACGGTTCCTCGCTGTGAAGCGACATCCCCTTTCCGCCGGGCGTCCAGTCTTTGCCAAGCTTCCATGGCCCACTGGTAAGGCGTCTTTTCCGGCGCTGGTTCAGAGGTTTTCTTTTCTGTCACCTTTGTTTCGGGAACGGCAGCTGGTGGATGTTTTTCCTCGGCCTGCAAGGCCCACGGCTCCGCTTCCGGACGCAGCCGCTCATGGGGCGCAAGCGGCTGTTTTTCCCGTTCCAGCGTGTATTTGCGCTGATAGCCCCGCGGTGTGATCATTTTGCCGTCGTAGACAAAGGTGGTGGAATTGCCGATTATCACCGTCGTCAGCATGCCAATCTCGTGCTCCAGCATCTCCTTCAATGTGGTCAGCACCACCTGTTGGCGTTGGCGATAGGCGCTTTTGACCAAGCCCACCGGTGTGTCCGGAGAGCGATGGGCGAGCAAAATCTGCTGGGCCTCCACGATTTGGCGGGTCCGTCGTCCGCTTTTGGGATTGTACAACGCGATGACAAAATCTGCCATGGCCGCCGCTTCAATCCGCTTTTTGATCAATTCCCACGGGGTCAAATGGTCACTGAGGCTGATGGTGCAGGCATCGTGCATCACCGGGGCCCCCAACAGGGAAGCACAAGAATGAATGGCTGATATACCCGGAATGATCTCCACCTGGACCCCCGTCTCTTCCCGCCATCCTTTGGCCATCAGCACTTCATACACCAGTCCGGCCATGCCGTACAAACCGGCGTCACCGCTGGAGATGACCGCCACCTTTTTCCCTTCTTCCGCTCTTTTAACGGCGGCCTGGGCCCGGGACACTTCCTCGGTCATGCCGGTTCGGATAATTTCCTGATCCTTGAGAAACGGACGGATCAATTCCACATACGTTTTGTACCCGACGATCACGTCGCTTTCTTCCAAAGCTTCCTTGGCCCTGTACGTCATGTGCTTGACATCTCCCGGGCCGAATCCCACAACCATGATTTTGCCCGACATCGCACGTCCCTCCATGCCAAAAACCCCCTCCTATGAATGGTTAAGAAAACAAATAAAGACACCCTTCCCACGCGGAAAGGGTGCCGTTGAAAAGGAACGATTGAGTACGTTTTCCCTCACTTGGCCTGAGCATGTCCACCACACGCGCATCAAAGTCCCCATCCATCTGGGACCCCACAACGCCTGTAGAAGCGCCAAGGCCTGATTCCCCATCAACTCTCCTATCCTCGTAGGAAGTTGACCCACACGGCAAAGGCAGGTCTCCTGACTCATGGTTCATCGATCCCCATCTTCCTTCCCAGGTGAAAAACCCAGTGGCTTCACGATGGTTCTCTCCCCAATCACAGTGGCGGGACCGTGCCGGATTCTCACCGGTCTTCCCTTTTAAGCCCATCGAACTGCCTGCGGGCACCTCTGCCGTTCCTCTATTCAGTTTGCAGCAAACATCTGGCGGCCCACGTTCTGCATGCAAGCAAAAAAGCCCTGGCGGGAGGGCCAGGGACTGTACATCCTGTCTATGCCAACGTTCTCCACCCAGTGCCATCCCAGCTTTAGGGCCGGACAACAGGCCGTTTAAAGGGGTGGACAACATGAGCGTTGCGGATCCCTTCCCTTTATCCTTCCCACCGAAAGACAAAGCGACACAAGCTCTAAAAGCAGGTCTCCTGGCTCGCGCTTCATCTTACTCTTGCACCTTCCCGGATTGTCTGGCCGGTGGCTTGCTGCAATTTCATCCACGCTCACAGTAGCGGGGGCTGCATCGGACTTTCACCGATTTCCCTATTATCCCGGGTTACGTTTCCCCGGGAACTTTTAGAGCAGGCGTATGGAATTTTCTTTAATTCATTTTAACAAAAAGCGCCTTTGTCTGACAAGCTTTTATTTAAATAAAAGAAAAAATGTAATTTTCAATCTTACGCAGCTTGCAAAATGAATTTTCTTCCGCTCCATATTATCCACCGATACATCAATTCCATCATCTTCTGGGAGCAACCGATTGAATGTCTAAAAACTTTACGGCGATGCTTAACGGCAAACGGCATGACGGTCATCACATTGCAACCCCGCCCCAAAGGGGCAACGGATGAAACCGCCCATCCCTGCCGCTGCGGCTTGACTCAAACGGTTATAACCATTTTACTTTGATGATCGAACGAAAATATGGTAAAATAAGATTAGCATGAAACGAGAAGAGAATAAGTCCCGTTGCCCGATCAATTTTACGGTTGAAATTTTCGGCGACACCTGGTCATTGCTCATCATACGCGATATAGCCGCACTCGGCAAGAAAACGTTCGGCGAATTTCTGGAGTCGAAGGAACGCATCGGGTCCAGCGTCCTCGCGGACCGGCTCGCTCATCTGGAAAGGAAGGGAATTATCAGCAAACAGCCGAGTGAGACCGATAAACGAAAGTTTATTTACTCACTCACCGAGAAAGGGCTTGACGTCCTGCCGATTTTGTACGAAATCGCAGTGTACGGCTCCATGCACAGTCCGGACCCGGAGGCGCCCGATGTGTGGTTCAAAGCGCTCGAATACGACAAACAAACGGTTATCCGGTTATGGCGCGAGGCCATCAAATCCGGAAGTTCGTTTTTCCACGGTCCGGAGAGTGTCGTGAACAAATTGGGGTTATAGTCGACAAAACCATTCCGACGCCTGTTTGCGATTCGGAATGGTTTTTGTTATGGCCACCTTCTCGTCAAAACCGGTCATTTTTAGTTTGATTATAAAAGTGAACTGCGTTATAATGCTGTCATCATCAAAATAGGAGGAAAACGATAGCGAATATTTTATGGAGTACGTTTGAAATCTGTTAAGGAGAAGCCGCCATCGATCAAGTCCATATTTGTGTGTAAATTCGCCCTCGGTTAGAATACCTCATTCCTT
>ERZ795042.1491-NODE-1491-length-15025-cov-18.472679_pt1 | contig 15025 bp, 14 predicted proteins | sample MGYA00375126_ERZ795042 | MGnify/ENA primary metagenome ERZ795042 (study PRJEB30171, sample SAMN05518105) | compost metagenome | isolation source: Feedstock adapted compost from Newby Island compost facility, Milpitas, CA | place: USA:Newby Island compost...
CAGCTCATAGGCAGGGCTGCCATCGCTCATGTGCTCTACGTCTGGCTTCATGCTAGGCCACCCTCACCAGGGCCAGCTGCGCCTCCAGCCAGCGGACCTCCGCCTCGAGGCCCTCCCTCAGGGACACCCTGGGCTCGTAGCCCAGCACCCTGTTGGCCAGGGAGATGTCCGCGGCGGTGTGGCGCACATCGCCGTGTTGGGGAGCTGTGTACTCGACCAGCAGCTCCCTGCCGAGGATCTCCTGCAGGATCGCCAGCACCTGCCTGACGGTCACCCTGCTGCCGCCACCGACGTTGACCGCTATCCCCGCAGCCTCGCACAGGCCAGCGGCGATGTTGGCCTCGACCACGTCGGAGATGAAGGTGAAATCCCTCGTCTGGTGGCCGTCGCCGTACACCTGGATTGGCCTGCCGTGCAGCGCCGAGGCGATGAATTTATGGAAGGCCATGTCGGGGCGCTGGCCAGGGCCGTAGACGGTGAAGTACCTCAGGGCTATGGTGGGCACGCCGTAGTTCTTCCAATAGAGGTAGGTCAGCTGTTCCGCCGCGAGCTTCGTGACTCCGTAGGGAGACACCGGCCTGGGGACCATATCCTCGTGCGTGGGGTAGGACTCGGCGTCGCCGTACACGGACGACGATGAGGCGTAGACGAACTTCCTGATGGGCAGAGCCTTCAGCAGCTCCAGCAGCCGCTGGGTAGCCAACACGTTGTTCCTGAGGTAAGATTCAAACTGCGCGCCCCAGCTGGCGCGCACCCCGGCCTGGGCCGCCTGATGGTAGACTATCTCAACATCTGCAAGCAGAGGCAGGAGGTTCGCTGTGACCAGGTCGAGCTCGTGGAACTCGAATCGGGGATCGGCCAACATATCAGCTATGTTGGATGCCTTGATATGGCGAGGGTAGTAGTCGGTGAAGTTGTCCACCCCCACCACGTGGTGTCCCTCGGCGAGCAGCCTGCGGGCGAGGTGGGAACCCACGAAACCGGCACAACCTGTAACGAGCACGCGCAAAGCTCTATCCTCCAACAATTTGCTGATAACATTCTCGCAACGGGCAGTGTTTATGATGTGTGTGGAAGGTTGAGAAAGCCTATAGGAGATCCACGAATGGTCAACTCTTACAAAACAGGATCGCAAGGAGTATCATTTAGGCTATGGAAATGAGCAAGGAATTGAGACATCTCAGAGAGCTGGTTCTGGGCAAGACGCCCTCGGAGAACGCCCGCACGCTCATGGCGGCGCTGTCGCTTGCGGGATGCGCTTTCATGTGGAGGGACAACCTCAAGCTCCGGCGGGAGGTGCAGGCCCTCAGGGAGTCGGAGCACATCCTGGAGCACCAGGCGCTGCACGATCCCCTGACGGACCTGCCCAACAGGGCCATGTTCATGGACAGCCTCAACAGGGCGCTCTCCCACGGGCGCAGGCACGGACACCCGGTCGGTATCCTCTTCCTGGACCTCAACGGCTTCAAGCAGGTCAACGACATGTACGGGCACGAGACCGGCGACCAGGTACTGAGGGTGGCCGCGGAGAGGCTGAGGCTGTCGGTGCGCCCGGAGGACATGGTCTCCAGGTACGGTGGCGATGAGTTCGCCATCCTGCTCAGCGACATCACGAGCGAGGAGCAGCTGGCGGAGATCGCCCAGAGGCTGGTGCGCAGGCTCAGCGCTCCCATCAGGCTGCACGACCGGGACGTAGCGCTCAGCGCAAGCATAGGCTACGCACTGGGCTCGCCCGCGGAGGTGTCAGCAGAGGAGCTCGTCCGCAGGGCCGACCTGCACATGTACCGCGAGAAGGTGCAGGACAGGGACCACACGCTGCAGAACGGCGTCTGGGCGGTGGGCGACTAGGGCAGACCAACCAGCAGAGATCACCACGAGCACGACAGGGAGGCACACCCCAAAGCCTCCCTGTCGGTGTGTCTTGCACCTGGATGTGCTAGCTTGCAAGCTAGCAATATAGCAACTCACGGCCGAGCGCCCGCGCGTTGGCTGGAAAGCGCCGCCCACATGGGAACCTAGGCCGTGAACTCCACCTTCACCCTCCTGCCCAGCAGCATCGCGAGCACCGTCTCCACGGCCATCACATGCTCGGGCTTGATCTGCGTTCGGTGCCACGGCTCGGCCAACAGGACGCAGATCCTGTCCCCCTCCGCCGAGAGGATCCGTGCCCTCGAGAACAGCATGTTGCAGGTAGGCCTGCCGAGGTGCTGCGCCAGCAGGTCCGTCACCCTGGCCCAGAGGGCCGCGTACTGGTCAGCCTCGCGGGCAGGAGCCTCTCCCGTGATGCCCGCCTCCCCGCCGGAGGCGTCCGCGGGGGCAGATCGCCGGTAGCCGGAGGGCGGGCCCCAAGATTCCCTGATGGCCTTCACCAGCACGGCCGCGGGATCCTTGGGGCGCCTGTGGGGCAGCATCTCTATCTGTTGGGAGATGTGCTCGGCATCGAACTCCTCCACGAGCTCCTGAGCGGTGGACGGGGACACCCCGTATTTAATGAGCTCGGATATGAGCTTTAATTCCTCTGCTGTCTTTTGTTTAACTGTTTCTTGTGCTGTTTGTTGTGGGTATGCCTGAGCATACCCGTTTGGCTCCTCCTGGCATACTCCCCTATCCTGCTCTGGCAGACCCTGGGGTGCACCCTTTTGAACTCCGGGGTACGGTGGAGCATCCTGGGGAGTATGTTCTTCCATACTCCGGGGTATGCTGGAGTACACCCCGGAGTGGGATTGGTCCTGCCGCAGGTTCAGGCTGTACACGGTGGGCTTGGAGCCTGTGAGGGGGTCGCGCTGCTGCTGGGCTATTATCAGGTTCTTCTCTCGCAGGGAGCGCAATGCCTCCAGCACGGTGGCCCTCTTGAGCCCTGTGCCCAGGTCCAGCCGCCTGCCGTCGCGCGTGACTATGCCGTTGCAGAGCTGCTCGATGCTGATGGCATCGGCCTCCTTCTTGAAGCCGAAGGTGCGCCTGATTATGTACAGCAACACCTTGAGCTCCGCCCCCGTCAGGTAGGGCATGATCCAATCGAACACCGCGTCGGGCGTCTGGGTATAGGTGGGCGCGGTTATCCCCTCGAACCTGGACCAATCTATCTCGGGCAGGCCGTTGTTGTCTTGTCTTCTTGGCATTGGACCCCCTTCGTGCGCTCCTGCAGCTTACTCTACTTCACCTTAGATGTTACCATCGGGCGCCTGCCTGCCCGGGCTGCTGGTGCGGGGTTAACTTATTAATAGTTAGGGTGCGCTGAGCACCACCTGCCTCGCAAGCCCTGACGGCACCGGGACGAAAGTCGCCCTGTCTGCAGTTACGCACCTGATCACCTCGACTTGTGCACGTCATAACCCCGATATGCTCACGATATAACCCCGACAACAGGTTATTACTAATAATTACCCGGTGAGCGATGCCCTTTATGTCGTGTGGTTTCATGTGAAACTCAGCCCTCCATCACCAGGGCCAGAAGGGCCCTGGCTACCTCCGGCAGGTCCTCTGCGCGCCCCGCATCCTGCAGGCCGAGGGTCGCGGCCAGCCAGCAACCGTGGGCGGCTCGCAGGGCCAGCCTGGCTGCCGGCGGGAGCGCGCCCGCCGACGTCAACCGCTCCTCCCATCGTCGTAGCCATTCGGTCACCAGCCCCAGCAGCTGGGGGGCGTTGGCCGCCGCGGCCAACAGCGGGGTGGTGTGCTCCCGGCGCTGCGGGGTCGAGGCCTCGAACAGCGCGTCCATGTAAGCCAGCAGCAGCTCTCTGCGTGTAGGCTGCTGGCCCGCCCTGGAGGTCACCGCTCTATCCAGCTCCTCGAGCATCTCCTCCAGCATGGCTTGTATCAGGGCTTCTTTTGTGGGGAAGTGGTACAGCAAGCTGCCCTTGCTCACCCCTGCCTGCTGGACCACGGCGTCCAGCGTGAGCTTGTGGGCGCCTTCCAGGAGCACGAACTCCCTGGCGGCTGCCAGTATCCTGTGGCGGGTCTGCTCAGCTCGCGTGCCTCTCATGCCTCAAATATAGTCCAATCAGACTGTTTATGCAATCCTTCAGGGTCTATTTATAGTCCAAGTGGACTATTTGGGTCATTTACAGTCTGGCTGGACTATATTTGAGGGCTGTATCTGGGTTGCTTGCGGATCCGGTCCCGGGCTGGTAGCCTTAATCGGTACATGCTGGAGTAATTAATGGTGATGCTGCAAGGTGAAGATAGAGGGTCGGATAAGTAGAAGGCAAGCTATAAAGGTGATACTAGCGGGGGCGGTCGGCCTTGGGCTTGCCGCCTGCGGGGGCGGAGGCCAGAAGGATTTCTCCTCCCGCTTTGCCGCCTACCAGCCGGCGAACGAGCCCAACGGCGATCTCTCCAAGGTGGTGTGGCCCGACTTCGTGCTCGCGGCGGGGCCCGAGGTCCGCAAGCTGTACGAGTTCCAGGTACAGCACGGGGAGATCATGCGCTACATGCCCTGCTTCTGTGGCTGCGGTCAGTCGGATGGCCACAGGAACAACCGCGACTGCTACATCCAGGCGGTCAATCCCGACGGCACCGTGGTGTTCGACAGCATGGCTCCCACCTGAGGGGTGTGCCTCGAGGTCACGCGTGACGTGATGCAGATGCTTGATCAGGGGATGACCCCCAGGCAGATACGCCTGGCGATAGACAACAAGTTCGCCTCCCAGATCGACCTAGCTACTCCAACCCCCTACCCTCCCCAGTAGGGTGTTGGGGTCTTCCATGTGGTTGATAGGTTGCGGGTCGTCCTCGGTGGCCGATAGTTGATCCTCGCCCTTCCCGAGGTATCTTCTGCCCTGCTCGCACGTGCAGGGGATGTCCCCGCCTATGAGGCCGCGATCGCGGCACAGCTCGCACCGGTACACGTAGCTCCACCTCCCTCTGTTCCCTGCCACCACTATAGGGGTATGAGGTGGAGAAGTGTACTCCCCGAAGGTGTAGTTTTCGTCACGGCTGGGAGATCGCGGCCTGCACGGTCTCCGAGGCGTCCCAGTAGGCGTCTTCCGGCGAGGTGAAGGTCCGTGAGGCGGAATCGGCCACGAGCCCCTGCTCCAGGGGGTTGCCCTCAGCGTCCACCTCCACCACGCTCCAGGTGTAGATGGTGTGGTCCCGTGGGCCACGCCTGCGGACGGTGAGCTCGAACCTGCGCCTGCCCCAGAAGGCTTGCACGGAGATGGCCGAGATCGCGTTGGGCTCCCTGAGGGGTCGCAGGGAGGCTATCACCCACTCAGCTAGCTTTATGTTCAGCTGGTCGCTGCACTCCACCCTGGGCTACCTCCTCCCTCTCGATCGGCTGCGTGAAGAGGTGTCTGTCGGGGGATGTCAGGCACCGGCCGGTTGCCAGGTCGAACTGCCAGCCGTGGAGCCTGCAGGTGAGGATGCCGTCGTGGACCTCGCCGAACCTGGTGAGGTCGGCCTTCAGGTGGGGGCATCGCCGCTGCACGAGGTAGCCCTCGCACTCCCACAGCTGCTGGTCCTGGGTTTGCTCGGCGTACCAGCCCTCGGCGTACTGCAGCCTCTCCTGGCTGAGGCACTTGAAGAAGTTGTAGACGTACTCGTTGTACGGGCCCTTGCGCTCGGCCTCGAACCTGCAGGAGAGGAACAGCTCGTTGACCCAGTCCTCGTAGTGCTGGCGCACGCACTCTTCCAGCAGGGCCCGATCGAACGCCATGCGGTACTCCCACTCCTCTCCCTGCCACCTGTAGACCTTCCGGTGCTGGAAGTCCAGCACGATGCCCTCGTCGCCGCAGTCGAGCAGCACGCGGCCGTTGACGCCCACGCAGGTCATGTCGGCCTGCTCGAGCAGCGGCTCAAACCACTCCCGCAGCGCCGCCACGAGGTCCACCTCTCCCCTCCTCCAGGAGGCCTTGATGGCGTCGATCCTGGGCTGCTGCCGGGCCTTGTACGCCTCCAGGTAGCGCCGCTTGTCCTGAAAGATCGCCCTCACCTCGTCCTCTGGAAACGGGTGCGTCAGCGTGCAGCTCGCGGGCGAGATCTCGACCGTGCTGCCGGGGATCATCAGCAGGCCGTTGCTGTGCCCGTGCTCCGCCATGTAGTCGAGGAAGACCGCCGCGTCGGGGAAGGTGTTGGCGGGGTCGCGGTCGAAGTCGTTGAGGCCGAACAGGTCATCATCTAGGAAGCACGGTGGCCCCGCGGACGGCACCACCCATCGGGCGCCGAGCAGCTCGATGTACCGCAGTGCCCTGTCCATGCCGTTGATGCGCTTCTTCCGTCCCAGCGCCTCCTTCATCTTCTGAGGCAGCTTGTACACCATCGGGTACCATATGGCGCCCGAGAACTGCAGCATGTGCAGGTCGTAGGGGCCGAAGCTGGCCAGCCTCTCGAGGTCCAGCGGGCGGGAGTCGTTCTGGTCCAGGATGCGCACCTCGCCGTCGTCGACCATGAGGGCCGAGTCTCCCAGCGGGCCGTCGGTGGGCGCCACGGCGGCGGCTATCATGATCCGCAGGCCATCCAGCTCTACCGGCTCGTAGTTCCGCGTGCGCACGAAGTGCCGAAAGCCCATCGCCCTCAGCTCCCTCTCCAGCAGGTCCAGCGGGTAGTCCGGCAGGAGCACCACGGCGTCCTTGGAGACGTGCCCTCGGAGGAACTCCGGGTCCATGTGGTCGTGGTGCATGTGCGAGATATATAGGTAGTCCGGGCTGCCGATGGCAGCAGGATCTATGTGCTCGTTGCTGGGGAAAGGGAACCACGAGGCGAAGTACGCCGGGTTGAACCACGGGTCGGTCAGGATGGTCCCGTGCCTGGTCTCTATGAAGAAGCCTGCGTGGCCTATGCTGGTGACTCTCAACGGTGCCCCTCCGATCTCGTAAGCTATCTAGTGCTACATAAAGAATAACACTTCAGTGGCTAAAAAGTTTCACCTATTAATAATTTCCCGCGGGGGTGTGGTCAGCCTGTATACTTTGTAGGATGCAGATCGACCGAGCTGGAGGATTATGAACTTCTTTCTCAAGGCGCTGGTAGCGCTGTTCACCATAGTTGACCCGATAGGCATGGCGCCCATCGTGGTGGGGCTGACGGCCCACCTGAGCCCGGCGGTCAGGCGCAGGGTGGTGACGAGGGCCACCCTGATAGCCACCGGCGTGGTGGCCGTGTTCGCGCTGTTCGGCAAGCCGCTGCTGGAGTTCCTGGGGATAACGCCCGAGGCCTTCAGCATCGCCGGGGGTGCCCTGCTGTTCCTGGTGTCGATAGACATGCTCTTCGGGCGTGAGTCGGGCGCCAGGGAGACCGGTCGCGAGGCGCGGGAGGCCAAGACGCGCGAGGACATCAGCGTCTTCCCCCTGGCGATCCCCCTGATAGCCGGCCCTGGGACGATCACCACGGTGATCCTGCTGATGGACAGCGCCCAGGGTCACGCCTCCAGGCAGCTGGCGGTGGCCGCCGCCGTGGCGATCGTCATGTTCTGCACCTGGGTATCGATGAGCCTGGCGTTCCCCATACAGAAGCGCATGGGCACCACCGGCACGCTCGTGCTCTCCCGAGTGCTGGGCATGCTGCTGGCCGCCATCGCCATCCAGTACATCCTCAATGGCCTGAGCTCCTTCGCGGAGTCCCTCAGGGCGATCCTCTCCTAGGCAGAGCGCCAATGGGGGTTAAAGCTGTTTTACAAGCATGCTTGCATGCTTGCATTCTGTGTTGCCTGTAAGCAGACTTACATCTGACGCCCTTATACACAGGCAACACAGGAGGCTTGCATGACAGTGACCATGACCGCAGGCAAGGCGGCCCCTCCCCCGCAGGCTCTGGCCAGGGTGATCGCCGTGGCCAACCAGAAGGGAGGGGTCGGCAAGACCACCACGACCTTCAACCTGGGGGTAGCCCTCGCTCGGCTGGGCCACCGGGTGCTGCTGGTGGATATGGACCCGCAGGCGGCGCTCACCGCGAGCACGGGGGTGCCCGTGGCGCAGCTGGAGGCCAGCATCTACGACCTGCTGCTGGACCCCAAGCTCGACCCCGACAGCGTGCTGCAGCACACCCGCTCGGGGGTGGACCTGCTGCCGGCTAACATAGACCTCTCGGCGGCCGAGATCGAGCTGGTGAACATGACCCTCCGCGAGCTCATCCTCAGGGATATCCTCACTCCCCTGCGCGAGCGCTATGGGTACATCCTCATAGACTGCCCCCCGAGCCTGGGGCTGCTCACGATCAACGCGCTCGCCGCTGCCGACGAGGTGCTGATCCCCCTGCAGTGCGAGTACCTGGCCACCAGGGGGCTGGCGCTGCTGCTGCGCACTCTGTCGAGGGTCCAGGAGAGGCTCAACCCGGGGCTGAGGATCACGGGGATCCTGCCCACGATGTACGACGCGCGCACGCTGCACGCGCGGGAGGTGCTGGCCGAGCTCCAGGACAACTTCCCTGGGCAGGTGTTCGACATCACGATCAAGGACAGCGTCCGCCTAAAGGAGTCGCCCGCAGCCGGGCTCTCGGTGGTGGACTACGACCCCTCACACGACGCCGCGCAATCATATATGAAGCTAGCAAAGGAGATAGCCGATGCCTAGAAACCAGCGAGTATCCATCAGGGGCAAGGGCTCAGACATCTTCTTCGAGCACCTGACCCCATCCGAGATAAGGCCCAGGCCCGAGGACGGGACCGACCCAACCGAACCAACAAGCAAGCATGCTAGCATGCAAGCAGGCGAGGAAGCAAGCGCGCAAACTCACAAGCAAGCACAGAAGCAGGCAAGCGATCAGGCAAGCGCGCAAGCGGACGAGCTTACTGAGACGACTGAGGGGGCGGAAGTGCTGGAGGGAGGTGGCAGGGCGCAGGTGCTGGAGTCTCCCCAGCCTTCCCAAGGAGATGGAGGCGCCACCGATGCCCGAGGTGAAAGCGCAGCTCTAGCTGATAGCAAGCAGTCAAGCGAGCGTGCTCGTGAGCTCGCAAGCAAGCATGCTAGCATGCAAGCAGATAAGCCTGCTAGCGAGCGTGAAAGTGAGCATGCAAGCGAGCATACTGCCGAGTATGCAAGCAAGCTCGAGGCGTCTGCTCGCTCCGATGCTGCCACTCGGGGCGCTGTCGCGGGCGCGGGCGAAAGCCTGCAAGTTAGCAGGGATACTGGCATGCATGCTCCGAAACAGGCAAGCGCGCAAGCAGGCGAGGAGGCAAGCATGCTTGCAAGCAAGCAGGATGCTGGGTCGCGCGATGGGGCCATGAGCTCCCAGCCTACGGCCGATGCGTCCCTGGGGAGGGTCGCTCCTGCCTCGCCCGCCCCTGTCCGTGATGAGGAGCATCATCCTGCGTCTGTCCAGGGGGATCCCTGGGTCGAGAGGGGGCTGGACGCTGGAGACCGCCCAGTGAGCCACCGAGCCGGTGAGGATGCGGAGGACGGCTTGCCCTCAAGCTTGCAGGGGAGCAAGCTGCCTCGTACTGATCACGCGGATGTGCTGCACGCCCTGTGGAAGGACCTCTCGGAGGCGGCGACCATCACGAACGCCTTCAGGTTCACCGACACCGACATGCGCCTTCTGACGGACGCGACCTATGCGCTCGGGAAGGAGTTCGGGATCAAGGTCTCGAAGCAGGAGGTGGTGCGCCTGGCGCTGCGCGCGCTGCTGCTGGAGTACGAGCGCGAGGGGCCGGATAGCCTCCTGGCGCGGTACGCGCTGCGCAAGCAGCAGCTGCGCCGGGGTGATATCTAGCATGCTTGCATGCATGCTTGCTTGTGAGCTCATGGCGGCCGGTGCTCGGGTTTGGGGCGACGCTTGCTACTTGGCGCTGCCCGGCTTACCTTTTAATAGGGAGCGAGTATGAGCGGGGATCCCGTGCGAGACGATTCGGAGAGGGTAGTGCGCATCGAGGCTTCGGGCAGGGAGCTGAGGGAGGCGCTCGCGCCGATGCTCAAGGACGGCCACCTTACCGTCCTGAGCGCGGCGCACTACCACGCGCTGCGCGAGGCGCTCTACAAGAACACCTTCCGCCGGGCCGAGGGCACGCCCTGGCCAACGGCCGCGCTGGAGAAGGGCAACGCTCGGGGCCTGGCGCAGCTCCGGCCCACGGTGATCGACCAGCAGCCGCTGCTGCCGCCCGAGGAAGAGGAGGCCTGGACGAAGGCGATGTGGAGGCAGCGCGAGGAGCTGTCGGACCTCGACGCCGACGTGCTGGACGCGCTCTCGGCGCTCTGGCTCTATCAGGCGCGGTCCCCGCAGGACGATGCTGTGGCCGATATCGACGGCTTGCTGGCGATGCGGGGCATCAAGCCCAAGCGGGGCGGGCAGGGCCGGCGCGGGGGCTACGAGCCCGAGCAGCGCGCCGAGATGCTCAAGGCGCTCTCTCACATCCAGAACCTCTGGCTGGACATGGCAGAGATCGAGGTGTACGAGGAGGGCGCCAGGGGAGGTCGCAGCCGCACCATCAAGCAGACGGTCCAGAGTCGGCCCTTCGTCATCACCGACAGGATGGGGCAGGTGCGTCTGGACGGCTACATGGAAGTGCGCAAGTTCATCTTCCGCCCGGGGAAGGTGTTCGCCCACTTCCTGATGGGTCCCGGCCAGCAGACGGCACTGCTGTCGGCCAAGGCGCTGAAGTACGACCCCTACAGGCAGCGCTGGGAGAAGAGGCTGGCGCGCTACCTCTCCTGGCAGTGGAGGGTGAAGGCCCGCAACGCCGACTACCTCAGGCCCTACAGGGTGGAGACGCTCATCGAGGCCGTGGGCGAGCGGGTGGACACGCGCAACCCCGCCAGGACCCGGGATCGCCTGGAGAAGTGCCTGGACACCCTCCAGCGGGATGGCGTCATCGCTGCCTGGCAGTACGACCGCTGGGACGAGCAGCTTGCGGGCAGAAAGGGCTGGATCCTCGACTGGCTGCAGGCGACCGTCCTCATCGAGCCCCCTGACCCGGTCAAGGATACCTATCAGCCCCTGGAGCGCAGGCGCGTGATCGAGCAGGAGCCGCTGCCGGACTCCCTGGGTGAGCGCATCAAGCGCGCCAGGAAGGCCAAGGGACTGTCGCAGATGCAGGCCGCCGAGGAGCTCGGCATCTCCCAGGGCTACCTCAGCCTCCTGGAGCGCGGCAAGGTCAGGGAGTCGCAGCTATCGGGCCAGCTGCGCGCCCGCCTGCAAGACTGGCTCGGATCCTGAGGCGGGGGGCAACTCCCCGGCGCGGTGGCCGGCATCGTGGGCGGTAGCTGTGGCCGCGTGTCGGCAGTGAGCTCGGCATCCGGAAGGCCCCCTACCGGAAGAACTCTGCGAGTCCCCGGGCCCTGCAGGACTCCCCGAGGCAGGGCAGTCGCCAGGACTGCTCTATCGTCCTGAGCAACGCGTAGTGGTCGTAGAGCCTGCACGACTCGTACCCAGCGGGGGTGCGGTGGGAGATCACGATCAATGGGACCTGTCCGCCCCCGTGCGCGGGCGTCGTACCCTCGTCCCAGGTGATGAATATCACGGAGTTCGTCCTCTGCCAGGTGGGTGTGTCGAGGATGTGGGAGGGCAACCACCTTCGCAGCCAGGCATCGCCGTGCATCTCGGAGCAGCTGTGCATGTCGTTGCACATGTTGGGCACGATGAGCTCGAAGCTCGCTGCCGAGGGGTCAAAGTGCCGGAAGTCCGTGATGTGCTGGAGGCAGCTGGACCTATCTCCGGAGACGTCCGCAAACGAGATGGCAGGCTCATGCGAGCGCACGTACAGCCCCGGCTCATCGTCCGGATCGTGGTAGAAGGGCGCCCTGCCGCAGACGGGAGCGCCCGTCCTGGGGTCGCGCACTCGCACGTTCTCGGCGAACACGCGCCACGTCCTGCCAGAGGCCTCCAGCTCATCTCCCAGGTGGGGAGCCTGGAACGTGTAGTTGAGGTCGTTATGCACCCCCTGGGTGGAGCCCGACCACAGCGCCAGGTAGTTGGGCTCCGAGGGGTGGGCCACGGCGTAGTAGTTCACCGCGAGGCCATAGTGGGCCGCCAGCGAGTTGAGGTACGGCAGCCTGGGGTTCCCGATGATATCGTGGAGGTTCCTGTTCTCGAAGACTATCAGGTACACGTGGCTGAAGCGGGGGATGTGGCCTCCGGGGCGTGGGACGACCTCAGCCCTCGCGGTGTCATAGCCTATCTCCCGACCGTCGGCGCGTATCGCCACCGCCGCGAAGCGATGCTCCCCGCCCAAGGCCCCCTCCGGGTGCCAGCACAGGATGAACCTGCCCTCGGGATCCCTCTGGTCCGACACGCCGACCGTGCGCCCGTCCACCTCGAAGCGCACCTCGTACGTGCCCTGTGGCGCCCTCACCTCCAGCGGGGCGCCCTCGAGGTACCTCCCCGCCGAGGGATTAACCCACGCCAGCACCTTCTCCTGGCCTGGCCACAGCAGCCAGAGGGACGCCACCGCGCCAACCACCACGCAGGCCACAAGCAACCATCGCCAGATCCTCATATGCCACCACCCAGCACAACATCGCCTCGGCCAGCAAGCGCCTTCCAGCTCTTTAATGCGTCCGAAGCTCGTATAGTTCCCACCATCATGATTTATCTGTCAGTCCGCCACTCGACATAAGGTCTATGGTACCGTTGCGGGCTCCTGGTAGTACCTATTGGCTATGGTCGCTCCTGTGTGCTTCCCCTAAGATAGTACTTGACTGGCTATATCTTCCGGAGGTAGTTTCCTGAACATCCGCAGGTCTGTATTGGTGTTGCTGCTTGCGCTGCTGTGCTTGCCCATGTGGAGTGGGGGAGCGTCCGCGGCGTCCGGGGAGGTGCTCCTTGTAGTGGATGGCGGCAGCAAGCGCTACGTTGATTCCCGGGGCTCGGGCTACCTCCTGGGTGATGCGGAGCTCACCAGCAAGTGGGCGGTAGCGTTCGGGCGCAGGATCCTCACCTCTGTTGAGGGCAGGAGCGATCCAAGGCTCGGTGGCTTCCCCTACGGGGTGTACGGCATCGACGAGACGGATGCCGACCGCGACATGAACTACACGGACGCGGGTGACGTCGACCCCGCGGCGCTCATGGCCGACATCGCCAGCGAGGGGGTGTACAACGTGGGGGTGTCGCTGAGCACCGGCAAGGTAGGCGTCGACAAGATCACCCGCAACCTGACCTACGCCCGCAAGTACGGTCTGAAGCTGATAGTGCGCTCGCTCGCGGCAGATCCTGCCACCGGCGAGATGGATGCCACCCGCACACGGGAGTCGCTGGCGCGCTTCCAGGAGGTCTTCAGGGAGCACCCCGAGCTGCGCGCTCAGGTGTACGCCTTCATCACCTACCTTGAGCCGATGGGGGATCGAGTGCCCCTGACGGAGCTGCAGGCGGCCTACAGGTTACATAAATCGGTGTTCCCCAATATCCCCGTGATGGCGGTCTTCAACCAGAGGTTCAACGTGGCCGACAGCAACCACGATGGGGTAAGCGATGGTGCGCTGGGCCAGCCCCTCAACCCCTATGGCCCGAACGTGGCGGACATCGTCGCGCTGGATGTATACCCCGTCCTGCCGGACTCCTATGGCTACGACACCATCAGCAGGCAGTACGTGCACGCCCGCCGAGTGGTCGACCGAGTGGACGCCCAGACGGGCAAGCGGACGCCGATCTGGGCCTTCGCGCAGGCCCACGCTCTGAACATCGACCCCAACGACCGGCCGGAGCCCCACCAGCTGTATCGGCAGGTGAACGACTGGCTGAGGGCAGGCCCGGAGGCAGGGCTTCGCGGGGTGGACGGGCTCATCTGGTACGCCTGGCACTTCACATCCGGGCGGGAGCAGTCGCACGTGGACCTGGAGGACGTGCCCGCAAACAGGGAGATGGCCAGGTTGATAGGTCAGCAGCTGAAGGCCGGTCGCTTCGTCACCCACGACCGGCCTTACTCTCCCGAGCTCGTGGTGGAGCCAGGGAAGTACCTGCGGGTGCGCAGCAGTGGGCATATAAACCTCTCCGCCGGCACCATAGCCCTGGCGATCGGCCACCAATGGCCTGGCAACGACGGTCGTGCCCACGTCCTGCTCGATACCGGGGGCTCATCAACCCGCAACCGGCTACGTATCGAGAAGACTTCGACCAACGTACTGCGCCTGGTGATCACTGATCGCTACGGTCGCACCAAGTGGGTGGGGATGAACGTCGGTGATGCCAACATGCCGGGCAAGCGCTACTGGCCAGGCTATAGCGAGATCGCGGCCACATGGAACAATGGCGCGATGGCGATCTACCTGGATGGCGTCCGCGGGGGTCTCTCCGGGGGCAATGGCACAGGTCAGCTCTCGGGGGTAGGGGAGTACATCTACCTGGGAGCCTCCCTGTCGGGCGGCAGCAGCGCCGAAGGCACACTCAGGCACATCACCATCCGCAGTGCTGCTGGCACCACCACCGAGGTGAGGCGATGGACGCTGTATGCCCCCCTTACGCAATCACCTGGCAGGCCCACGGGCCTCGGGCCATCGGCCACCACCATCACCGACCCCACTCCCACCCTGCGCTGGGGAGCCTCCCCTTCGGCCACGACCTACGAGGTGCAGGTGTCGAGATCCTCAAGCTTCGGCACGGTACTGCTCTCGAGGGAGATCACCTCCACGAGCTGGACTGTCCCCTCTTCCCGGCCGCTGACTAGGGGCGTGCGCTACTACTGGAGGGTCAGGGCCAAGGACCGCTACGGGATGGGGCCCTGGGCCACAGCGAGCTTCTACCTGAAATAAGCGGCCAGGTGCTCTTTATAGCTGGCGTTTTGTCACCGGCGCGGCGAATCCGTGCTTCAAGGTCCTCATCTCTCGCTGGCAACTTGTGGTCTTTGCCCACTAGTACGGCAACCCCTCGGTCCCGACCAGGCCGTAATGGCTGGTTATGGGAGAGGCAGCTGCCACGCTCCCGCAGGTGCGCAGGCAGGCACGATGTTATCCCCTCCATCTCAGGCCACCACCTTCTCCAAGCACGGGAGACACACCAGCCCACCCGCAAACACCTCCACAGGTAGGCCACGAACTGGCACCCTAGAAGAGCGGGTACAACTCAGATAACATGCCTCGACCCCTTATATGTAGGCTATGAACTATGCCCTGAGTGTTGGGAGCATATTCGGGAGGAGTAGTTTCAATCCCTTATAGGTAGGCTACGAACA
>ERZ795042.1500-NODE-1500-length-14999-cov-6.973568_pt1 | contig 14999 bp, 12 predicted proteins | sample MGYA00375126_ERZ795042 | MGnify/ENA primary metagenome ERZ795042 (study PRJEB30171, sample SAMN05518105) | compost metagenome | isolation source: Feedstock adapted compost from Newby Island compost facility, Milpitas, CA | place: USA:Newby Island compost...
GACGGATCGATCGGCTGAACCAGGAACGCAACGACTGGATTGAGCGTCTTGACGAGTCCATTCTCAAGAGTCTCGCCGCGTGGGGCGTGCGCCCTCTTACTCGGGCCAAACTGAATACCGAAACGCCGGGTGCCGCCATTGATCGGTTATCGATTCTCGCTCTTCGCATCTATCATATGGAGGAGCAAACGCAGCGCACCGACGTGGATGACGAGCATCGGGAACGGGCCAGGGCAAAGTTGAGCATCCTGTACCAACAGTACGAAGACCTCAGCACGGCCCTGGCCGATCTCCTGGCGGATCTTTTCTCCGGCAAACGTGTGATGAAAGTCTATCGCCAGTTCAAGATGTACAATGATCCGGCCTACAACCCGTATTTGTCCCAGCGGCGTCCGGCTGCCTGAGCCGTCCCCGCACTGATCTGCATCATGAGGGACACCTGAATATGCCTCTTACGTCGTGATTGGGCTTCACGGAAATTCACGAAAAACTGTGCTCTGGTCCAGGGAATTTCCCCTCCTGAACCTCTTGGATGTACTGCCGAAGCGCCTGGGTGATGATCTCCCCCAAATTGACGTATTGTTTGGCATGTTTGGGCCTGCGTCCCCCGGCGGCGAAACCAAGCAGATCGTGAAACACGAGAATTTGACCATCACACTGGGGGCCTGCACCGATGCCGATCGTGGGAATCTCCAGACCGGCGGTGATTTCGGCAGCGATCCCGACCGGGATACATTCGAGAATCACCGCAAAAGCCCCTGCCTGTTGAACAGCCTGGGCATCGGCGAGTAAACGTTCTCGATCCCTTTCCACGCGGTATCCACCGGCAGTTCGAACAGCCTGCGGGCGAAGGCCCAAATGAGCCAGCACCGGGATCCCCGCCTGTACCAGCGCTGCGATGAGCTCTGCCTGCTCCCGCCCCCCTTCCAGCTTGACTGCCTGGGCGCCGGTTTCCTTGAGAATCCGCCCCGCATTGATCAGAGCGTCCCGCACTCCCGTCTGATAGCTCATAAAGGGCATGTCCACCACGACAAGCGCGCGACGCACCGCCCGGCATACCATCTCCGCATGGTAAATCATCTGCTCCAGCGTGACGGGCAGTGTTGTGCTCTTTCCCTGGACGACCATGCCCACGCTGTCGCCGACGAGAATTCCATCCACACCGGCCAGGTCGGCCAGCGCAGCCGACGGAAAATCGTACGCCGTGACCATGGTGATTTTTCGGCCGGCGCGCTTCAACCCTGAGAATTTCGGCACCGTTAAAGGAGCGGTATCACTGCTCATCGTCGCGAGGCAACGTTGGTTCAAACAAAAAGTGCGGTCCCGTTTTCCGGAGCTACCTCAGGACGCACTTCCCGACGTGTACGAAACCGAAGAGTTGGCCTCCGGGATCACCAGCTCCGGCCCATCCATGCTCTGGCTCTGGGAAACCGCCGTCTCTTTGAGAAGCCGTTGAACTTCTGCTTCGATCCGCTCGGGATCCGGTGTTTCCGCGTCCAATCCGAAAGTTGCCGCCAGCGCACCATCGCGGCCAAACAGTTTCAGATGGGGAAGAGCTCCACTGGCGATGTTGAATTTCGTGAATGCTTCTTCACCAATGCCGTATCGGCTGACCAATGCCCGCACATCGCCCGTCGCCCCGTGTTTGATGAGGACGCCTTTGACTTCGTCTACCTTCTGCGGATCGCTGATATCCTCGATCGCCACGGTCACAACCACCAGTCCCTGCGAGGCATATTTTTTGGCAAGCTCGAGGGTATGGGGTAACAGCTCCATGCAGGGCATACACCACGTCCCCCAAAAATCGACGAGGACGACTTTTCCCTTGTTTTCCTTGAGAATCGCGTCCAGATCCTTTTCGTCCCCTACCTCGACGACCAGGTCAGGCAGTTTCACAGCCGTTTGCTTCGCTTCCGCCGATGGTTGTTGGGCCTCGCTTTTCGCTGGGTTTTCATTCTTCGAAGCCTGGCATCCCGTAAAAGCAAGGACGACAACCGGCATCAAGATCGGAAGGATACTGCGGGAGAATTTCATGTCGGGGCCTCCGTCGGGACATTCCCCAGAAACGCTTCAATGCACGAAACCAGACGGCATCCTTGTCACCGCGTGCCACCATTATCGTGGGGTCAGCAGCGTGGTTCTCCACTCCACAATAAGCTATCTGCCTCATTATTGACGCTGCTTTTAGGCCGATCAAGCCGCGAAGTGGACTGCAAGACGTGCCAAGGCCGAGCCATCCCCAATTTTGCAAAATCTTATGACTCATCGACCGCCGTTGATCGGACCTGACCAGCAGATCCCTCCGAGAAATCCTTCGGAGGGGCACGCTTGTCGTGCCCGGCGAGGAGAGATGGGGCATCAATCGGTGTTCATCGGACGTGACAAGCACGTCCCTCCGAAAGGCGGACCCGACAAGCGGGTCCCTCCGAAAGGCGGACCTGACAAGCAGGTCCCTCCGAGAAATCCTTCGGAGGGGCACGCTTGTCGTGCCCGGCGAGGAGAGATGGGGCATCAATCGGTGTTCATCGGACGTGACAAGCACGTCCCTCCGAAAGGCGGACCCGACAAGCGGGTCCCTCCGAAAGGCGGACCTGACAAGCAGGTCCCTCCGAGAAATCCTTCGGAGGGGCACGCTTGTCGTGCCCGGCGAGGAGAGATGGGGCATCAATCGGTGTTCATCGGACGTGACAAGCACGTCCCTCCGAAAGGCGGACCCGACAAGCAGGTCCCTCCGAGAGGCGGACCTGACCAGCAGATCCCTCCGAGAAATCCTTCGGAGGGGCACGCTTGTCGTGCCCGGGGCAAAAGAATGGGGCGTCAATCGGTGTTCATCGGACGTGACAAGCACGTCCCTCCGATATGCGGATTTGACAGGCACGTCCCTCCGGAGTTGTAGGGGCCATTCATGAATTGCCTCTATCGCGTCCCGCTTGGGCTTGTTTCGCCCCAGGGCTCGTTTAGAATCACCAGAAGATCACGCCCGGTTTTAACAGTTAACCACCGTTCAGAAATAAGTTTTTTCGTTTTTGGGCGCTGCCGGCCAGTAACGCATTTCCTCACTCGACTTACACTCCGATGAAAACCGCCTACTTCGACTGCTTCAGTGGGATCAGCGGCGATATGGTCCTTGGTGCGCTGGTGGATGCGGGTGTGCCCGTCGACGCCATCCAGCAGGTTGTCGATTCGCTGGGTTTGCCCGACTGCCGCCTGGAAGCTCGGGAAGTGCGCAAGAACGGTTTTCGCGCGACCCAGGTCGTGGTCCACACGCCCGCGGAACACCATCATCGGCACCTCCATCACATCGTGGAGATGATCCGCCGCTCGTCGCTTTCTGAATCGGCGAAAGAACAGGCCATCAAGGTCTTCACGCGACTGGGCGAAGCGGAAGCCCGGGTCCACGGAGTGCCCCTGGAAAAAGTCCATTTTCATGAGGTAGGCGCTGCCGATTCCATTGTGGATATTGTGGGCAGCGTGTTCGGGCTCAACTATTTGGGGATTGAGGCCGTTTACGCATCAGCCATTCCGACCGGGGGTGGAACCGTCCGTATCGCCCACGGAGAGGTGAGCGTGCCTGCTCCGGCGACGGCAGAACTGCTGCGGGGCGTTCCACTGCTTCCCTGCGATGTGCAGATGGAAATGACGACGCCGACCGGCGCAGCCTTGATCACGACATTTGCGGAGGCCTTTGGTCCGCTCCCCGCCATGGAAATTCAAAGCATTGGCTACGGGGCTGGATCTCGGGACATCCCCCATCGCGCGAATGTGCTTCGCCTGTTCGTAGGAGAACTCGCCCGTCCAAAGGAAGCGTCGCCCTCCGTTCTCCGGGACCGTATCTGGGTCGTGCAAACGAACTATGATGATCTTTCCGCGGAAGTCCTCGGTTATACTCTGGAAAGGCTGTGGGAACTGGGGGTTCTCGATCTTTTCACGACATCAGTCCAGATGAAGAAAAATCGGCCGGGTGTCCAACTCACTGTCCTCTGCAACGAGGAACTGGTGCCCGCAGTGGAATCGCTTTTGTTCCGGGAAACGACAACGCTGGGGGTGCGCTTCTGGCCGGTCGAGCGCCACGTACTGCCACGGCAGGTCACAAGTGTCAAGACACGTTGGGGAGAAATCCGGGGCAAGGTGCGGGTCTTGCCGGGTGGAGCTCGCGAGTTCTCGCCGGAATTTGATGCCTGCCGCGAAATCGCACGGCGGCATCAGATCCCCCTGCGGGAAGTTTACGAAGCCGCTGAAGCAGCTTTCCAGCAGTGCGGCGGACCCCAGGTGGAAGACGAGCATTCCCCCAAAACTGGTTGACAGGAGCGGAGCCATGGGGCCTATGCTTCAAGTGCCCGTTGCCCTCGACAACAGCACCCTGTCGTGGATCGCGCTGGCCTTAGCGATTGTCTTCATCTGGTTTTCTCTCATCCGCATGCAGCGTCGCGGCGGTCGGCAGGTCCCGCCCTCGAGCAGAGAGGAGCCGGGATTGGGCGGTTCCGCAGGTTCTGCGCATGGTGCCGGCCACACGCCGCATCCTTCCACGGTCACCGATTGGGAAGTTCGTATGCACGAACTCGCCAGGGACATCGAAGGCCGAATTACCAGCAAACTGGGACTTCTGGAAAACCTGGTTCGGGAAGCCGATCGAGCCGCTGCCCGACTTGAAGCAGCCCTGCGTGCCACCGAGCAGCTTCGTCAAACGCAGGCGGCCGGGTTCTTGTCTTCGGAAGCCCTCCATGTCCCGCAGGGCCCTGCCAGTGGTGAACCAGGTCCCTCACCCTCCGAGGCCGCGGCACAGCCTGACCCCACGTCTGAGGATACCCCGCCGAACCTTGCGCAACCCGAAGAACAGAGCACCATCGCTGCGGAAAGCCCGGGACGCGACACCAGACCCGCCGATGAAATTTACACCCTGGCGGACTACGGTTACGACCCTGACGAGATCGCCCGTCGCACCGGACTGCCGGTAGGCGAGGTGCAATTGATCCTCAGGCTCCGCAAAACGCGTGAATCCGCCGGCCAGGAGAGATCACAGGAGTAATTCACCCCCTGCCGCACATTCGAGCAAGGAAGCGACGAAACTCGATCAGTTCAGCTCAGCACTCTTTGCTCGGCAAAAGCATCCGCTCAGGCTCGGTCGCTGTTGAAAATGAGCCTGGCGAGGCAGAAGTTTTGTAAAATCGAAAGAGAGACTCGGCCGGTGGATCTCTACCGGCGCCTGGTCCGCTGGTTCCTCACCCCCTTCACCGGAAAAACGTTTGTTCGCTGTGCCGCGCTGGTTTTTGAGCAATCGTGGAACTCCTGGGGCTTTTGTATCCATGGCAACAGAAGGCAATCGCCGCGACTTTTTGCGACGGCTGACTCGCGGACAACTCGACGATGCCCCCACGCTCCCCCCTGCCGATACGGAGACCTCGAATCCGCCGACGGCTGCCGCTCGATCTTCACATCCGCGACGTGGAGCCTACAAATTGCAGTTAGGTCGGCGGGCCATGGCCAGCGATTTTCAGGTCCTTTTCAACCTGGGCCAGTACGAAAATGCCATCGAAGTCGGATTGACAGCCCTGGATCTGCTGGAACCGCTGGAGGACATGATGTCCTTCTTTCGCCCCCAGGGAGAGCTCGGACGGATCAATGCCGAGGCCCTCCATCGGGATGTGGAGGTGTCGCCCGAACTGTGGGAACTGCTGGTTTATTGCCGCCGGCTTTGGGAGGCAACAGACGGGGCGTTCGACATCACAGCGGCTCCCCTTTGGCAGGTGTGGGGATTTGCCCGCCGCGAAGGGAGACTTCCCAGCCAGTCCGAAGTGGAGGAAGCGAGGGAACTCTGCGGATGGCGGTGGGTGGAACTCGATGCTTCGCGGCAAACCGTCCGCTTCCACAAGCCCGGGGTGGCTCTTAACCTGGGAAGCGTGGGCAAAGGATATGCCCTTGATCGTCTGGCTAAGGTCATCACCGAGGCAGGTATTCAGGACTTCGCTCTTCACGGGGGATTGAGCAGCGTCTTCGCCCTCGGGGACTCCTGGGAACTTCCATTATCCGAGGACACGGACGGTCCCCACGGATGGCCCATCGGGCTGAGTGATCCCCTTCATCCGGGGCGGCGGGTCGGTCAAGTCTGGCTGAAAAACCAGGGACTCGGTACTTCCGGTACAGCGCTTCAGTTTTTCTGGCACAAGGGAAAACGGTACGGCCACATTTTGGATCCCCGCACCGGCTATCCTGCCGATAAAGTACTGAGTGTGACGGTGGTTGCCCCCACGGCGGCCGAGGCGGACGCACTGGCAACCGCGTTCTTCATCCTTGGTCCGCAAGGGGCCCGAAGGTTCTGTGAACAGCATCCCGGTGTTGCTGGTATCTTCCTTCTGAACGTCCCTGGGAGGGTGCCTCAGGTGGAAGTCGTGGGGGAACCGCAAGCGGAGCTGGAAACACGCGATCGCGACGGCGACGCCCTGTGAATTGCTTCTTCGCTGGTCGCTTGGAACGGCCAACCAGCCTGGGGCTCGTCTCCCGACCCGGAACTGCCGGACCCATGCGAGCGCGCACTTCGGCTTCTGTTTCGACTCTAATACCTTTACCTTCTACGCGTTGCACATTTAGGCAAACAGGCAAAGCGTAACGATTTTAGCGACGGGCGGGAACAAACCCGAGTTGCATGGCATCTTCTCTTCGGTTCATAATAACAAGCTCAATTGGCAGTACGGTCCTGGCCGAAGGCTCCCATAAGCCGACGTGGAAAGGAAAGGGGAGTCAAGACCAGAACAACCTTTGCGAAAATACGGGATGCCGGGTATTTGATGGTTTCACAAGACCCTGCATTGGATAGATGACTCAAGAGATAGGGAATGACGTACTGGCAATCAGCCAGGAGACGCGTATAATTCCGACAAGCCTTTTTCCAGCCGGGCAATCGTGAAGGTCGGTTGGAAGTCGGCGGAGGTGGGTTTGATAGGTGTTACAGGTTTGAGGATGGAGGTCTTCCAGTGGAACTACCCAAACGTGCTAAAAACGACCGTTTTACCGTACCCGGAAAATACCGTGAGCTCGAACGCAGTGTGCGGGAACGGGCGTTAAAAGAAGACATCCCCACGCTCATCATTTACGCTTTTGACCGCAGAACAAGCATCGGGCCGTTCGTGATGGTCCAGGACATCATGATCCCGGGTGCGCCCCGGGCGCTTGCCTCAGCCATGTATGCGGCTGGATTCCACAAAATTCGCGTGGTTATGCAGCAGTGGAATCCGAATATCCGTCCCAGTCAGGCCCGAATCGATGGCGAAATTCCTCAATTGCTGCTGATCTCCAGCATGCAGATTCACAGCGCGCGGGCCTATGATCTGATTCGGGATGCCTGGACGCTGGGCGACCAACGCCCGCTCATTATCGCCGGCGGTGCCAAGGCGATCTACGAACCCTGGGATTTCTTTGGCCTTTCTGAAGACGGAACGGTCGGCGCGGACGTGGTGTGCACCGGCGAGGAGTACGTCCTTCTCGAACTGCTCGACCGAATTCTTGAAAACAAGCTGCCCGGAGAGCACATCCGGTCCGCATTTGAGCGGGTGCGCGAAGAAGGTCTTTTGAACGACATCCACGGGCTGGTCTTTCGGCCGGATCCGCCGCGCGGCCATCCAGAGTACCTTATCGATACCGGTATCCAGCGTCTCGTGCAGAATCTGGATGAACTCCCTCTGCCCTTCGATGCCCTGAAGCTGTTTGAGCCACCTCACAAGAGCACGACGCTCTCGCCCGAGCCCCTCCCTGCGGAGAAACTTGGGAAGTACGCCAAGGTCCTCGCGGTGATCACAACCCACGGGTGCAAATTCCATTGCCCGTACTGCCCCATTCCGGCTTACAATCAGGATACGTTCCGGTTCCGGAGTCCCGAGCGGTTGGTGGAGGAATTCACAGGAATTTACAAACGGTCGGGAATCCGCTTCTTCTTCGGTACTGACGACAACTTCTTCAACAATCGGCAAACGGTGGAAGAAATCTTCTCCGTGATGGCTAAGGCCGAGATCGACCATAAGCCGCTGGGCGAGTCGATCATTTTCGGGACAGAGGCCACGGAATTCGACGTCCACAAGAACCTGGATCTGATCCCCCTCGCCCGAAAGGCAGGCCTGCGGAGCATCTGGTTTGGAATCGAGGATCTGACCGCTGACCTCGTCAAGAAAGGTCAGTCCCCGGAAAAGACCATCACGGTCTTCCGTGAGCTCATCAAGCACGGGATCGCCCCTATGCCTATGATGATGCACCACGATAATCAACCGCTGTGGACCTGGCGAAGTCTCCGCGGGTTGATCAATCAGGTGGGATTTCTCCGGAAAGTGGGCGCCATCACATGCCAAATCACTTTGCTGACTCCTTCCGTAGGAAGCAAAGGCTACGAAAAGCCCTACCAGGATGGCATCGTCCTAAAGCGAGTGGCGGGGAAACCCATTGAGGACTATCACTACGACGGCAATCGTGCCATTGCGACGGGGCATTCCAGCCCGCTGCAAAGGCAACTCAACATGATTGCCGGGTACATCGCATTCTACAATCCGCTCAACCTGCTGCGGGCCCTGGGGCGGTTCGATCCCCTTTGGACTGAGAGAGTTTTCACCCAAATCCACGGCATGATTGGCGTCGTGAAGTCTGTGTGGAACGCCCGACACTGGCTCTACCAGTTGGCCGTGGGTCCGCTGGAATATCATGACGCTCCCCCAGGACCTAAATACCCGTTGATCACCCCAACCCGGACGATCCAGCCTTCGGCGGTGCCCGTGCTCCAGGGTTGATCCATGGAAGCCGCCTCCGAAAGCGGGCTCAAACGCTGGGCACTCGCCCTGGTGCTGTTGTTGTTGATGATAACCCCCACGGTATCGGCCGTGGGGTATTTTGTTTTGGCCGAAGCACTACCTCCCTGGGTCCAGCAAACCCTTTATGCCCTGGCGAAGCTGGTGATGCTCTTCCCTGCCGTCTGGCTCCTCTGCATCGACCGGATTTCTTTTCGGATTCCTGTTCCAACACGCACCGAGGTTTTCACCGGCTTGGGCTTTGGAGTTTTCGTGGCTGTGGGAATGGGGCTGCTCTATGCCTTTCTTTTCAGGTCCACGGCCGTATTCAGCGAAGCTGCCACAGCCATTGAGAAAAAAATGATCGGTTTTGGAATAGACACGCCCATTCGATTTTTATGTTTCGCGGCCGTCATCTCGGTGGCACATTCTTTTTTGGAAGAATACTACTGGAGAGGATTTATTTTTGAAAAATTACGGCTTTTTGTGTCCGCCGAAATGAGCGGTCTCCTTTCGTCGCTCGCATTCACGGGGCATCACATCGTCATCCTCGGCAAGTACTTCGATTGGGGCTCGGTCTATCAGATTCTTTTTTCGATCGGCGTGACGATCGGTGGTATCATCTGGTGCCTCATGTTTTACCGCTGGCGGACGCTGTACGCCCCGTGGATCAGTCATGCCTGCATTGATGCCGCCATCTTTGCCGTGGGCTACGACCTTTGCCGGCAGATCTTTTAGGGGATCCGAAGCTACCGCACAAAAGACTCCTTTCGCTCCCGGCACGAAACCGACAGTCAGAAAATTCGCGTGGATTACCAAACCAGAATATTTGCACAGGGACAAATTGATCACCATCCTATCGCACACTGAATAAAATATCATACAATTGCATCAGCAAAGTCGTTGACATTTCACTTATCCCCGGCTAAGCTATCGTACACGGGACCAAGCAATTGGCTGAGGGTGTTACGGCTTTGGCCGCCATCTTGGCTCTACTCTAGCTGGAGGTGACTCATGCGGATTGGTGATCGTGCTCGTCGGAATGCGTTCACGCTGGTGGAACTCCTTGTGGTTATCGCGATCATTGGGATTTTGATCGCTCTTCTGTTACCTGCCGTCCAAGCTGCACGAGAGGCCGCCCGGAGAAGCCAGTGTTCGAACAATCTCAAGCAGATCGGACTAGCCATCCACAACTTTCATGATGTCAATAAGGTGTTTCCCATCGGGCAACCTGACGACGACAACGACAACTACGCATGGGGGGCCTACATCCTGCCCTTTATCGAACAGAAGCAAATGTACGACACGCTGGTCAGTGGCGGAGCCGCCCTGGTCTATATCCCCGGCGGAGACAATCGCCTGGTGCATGGTGCCATCCGGGAAATCCCAGGGGTCTCCCCGGCCCTGCCTTCTGGCCATCCCGTTCAAAACACTGACCAGTACAACTGGTGGTGCCAGGTCCGAAATAACCACGGTAATCCGAGCAATCAGCGGGGCGTGGCAGCCAAGACCATTCTTCCCACCTACATCTGTCCCAGTGACGTTCTTCCCAAACAAGATAACGATGGCTACGGGAAGTCAAACTACTGCTGCTGCCTGGGGAGCGACGAGCCTTGGGCGAACTACTTCATGGCCAACGGTTCAACGAGCTGGAGCCGTCCCTCCGGTGCCACGGAGCAAAACGGAATGTTTCGCTCGCCCAAACCAACAATTTCCACTATGTCATGACCTTCGCCGACATCACCGACGGATCAAGCAACGTCATCGCTGTGGGTGAGGTCTCGGAAACTGCCAACGTCACTCGGACAATGATCGATCGGGTGTTCCCCTTTGGGCCGGTGGCAACAATAATTGGAATGGTCAGTGGCGGATTCCCTCCTGGGCCCGACTGGTCGGTCCTTTCGCCTATCTGAATAACAAGGAAGTGAATAACATCATCAACAACCTGAGCCCTTCCGATTACAGTTTTGGAAGTAAGCATCCCGGCGGAGCCAACTTCCTCTTCGGTGACGGGTCCGTGAAATTTATTTCCGAAACGATCGACACAACGCTTTACGCCCGGCTGGGCGATATCCGGGACGGCAACCCGGTTCAGCTTCCGTAAAGAAACTCCCTGTGCTGGCCTTGTCAGACGGGCAGCCCAGCCGTCACGGTCGCGTTGCGTTATGCGGCCGATCGGCAATCTCGGGCCCAGGACGCGACTTCACTGTTCGGGCTTTGCTGCTTGCCAGCCGGCTTCAAGCTGCTGGTGGAGCTGAGCGACCAGTTCTTTGTATTCCGGTCGCCCTGCCAGGTTAACGTTTTCCTGTGGGTCCGTGACGTGGTCGTACAGTTCGACCGCCACAGGCTGTCCTCCGGCCGACGGTCGCCACTCGGTGTAGCGGTAGCGGTCTGTCCGCATGGAGTAGCCCATCACCTTCCCCCGCGGATACTGGCTGAAAGCAGCCTTTTTCCAGGGACGGACAGGATTCTCGAAGAGCGGAACGAGGCTGGTTCCTTCCAGTCCCTCTGGAATCGGCAGGCCGCAGAGTTCGCACAAGGTCGGATAAATATCGACGAATTCGACGAGCGCATCGGTCTTGGCCCCGGGATGAGGCTGGCCGGGCACCCGGAAAATCAGGAGGCTGCGTGTCGCGCTTTCGAAATTCGTGTGTTTACACCACAGCCCGTGATCACCGAGGTGCCACCCGTGATCGCCCCACAACACGATAATGGTTGAATCCCGCAACCCGAGGCGATCCACTTCGGCCAGCAGACGACCGATTTGGGCATCGACGTAGCTGGTCGCCGCATAATACCCGTGTACCAGGTCGCGTGCCATCGACTCCGGAAGAGGGCCGGTGGGAGGAATCCCCTGATAAGCGCGAAGTTCCCCCCAATTAGTCAGGGCGATAGGAGGGCAATCCTCGGGCGGAAAGGGATTCGGCGCCAGGGGAATTTCGTCTTTTCGATAAAGATCATAGTATTTTTTGGGCGCCACAAACGGAAGATGCGGCTTTAAATAGCCGACTGCCAGAAAGAACCTGCGATCTTTGAGTTCCCTCAAGAGTTCGATGGCACGGTTGGTCGTCTCGCCGTCTGGAAGCGCATCATCGGGCACATCGGGGTCTTCCCACGCCGGGCCATACACCCGATACCGGGGTGCCGATACTCGGAGTGGTATTCCCGTTTTTGGATCCTTCTCCAACACCCGCGTGGCTGGTCCCTCTTTCTTTCGCATCTCTTCCCGACGCCGATTCAAGTCTGCCAGCGTCTCTGGCTTCCCATACATCGGCTTACTCGGGGACCAGTGAGGAACGCTCCAACTCGCAGGGTCGTCCAGCCCACCGTGATAAATCTTGCTCAGGCCCTGTGTATGGTAGCCATGGTTTTTGAAGTACTGCGGGAGCGTAATCACGTCCGGGAGCCTTTTCCGGAAATGCGTTTGCAGGTCGTACACCCGGGTCGTGTCCGGTCGGCGCCCCAGGAGGAGCGACGTTCGCGAAGGACTGCACACCGCCTGCTGGCAATATGCTCGGTTGAAAAGCAAACCCTGAGAGGCGAGCGCGTCGATGTGAGGCGTCTTGATGATAGGCACCCCATAACATCCCGCTTCCGGTCGCAGATCGTCCACCGCGATCATCAAAACGTTGTATTTGTCGGACGGCTTGTTTTCCGTCTCCGAAGCATATGTTCCCCCAACACCATGGCACACGCAGGCCAGTGCTAATGCTACTCCACCCAGGAAAAGGCCGGACATCCTCAAGCATTTCTTCATTGCGATACTCCTCCGAAAAGGTCAATTCAGCGACCGACCCGGCACCCTTTCAAAACTCCCCTTCTTTCTGTCAACCTGTGACACCATTGTGCACCCAGAACCTCCCAATGATATCTATAGCGCGGTAAGGTGCCACCGCACGGGCCGAACTTTTCGCCCTGCTCCGCCGGGCACGACAAACGTTACCTCTCCGTTCTTCGCAGGAATTTGCGCGCAAAGTTCACTGGGAAAAGCCTCGACCTCCCGGTACGTCGGGGCGAGACTTTCGCCATTTTTTCCTCACGACCGACCCCGGATGCCAAACGCCAATGGGGTTCCCCTCAGCACCGAACGATTGACCCCGCGCCACGCCGGGATTACTGTGATATTGGCCGAACGGTCACGATGGTGCCCGAATGTGAATTTCTCAAACGCTTGGTTCGCTCTAGAAAAAGCAGCAGGAGGAGGATGCCCCATGAAAAAGCTACTTGCCACAGTAACTGGAATGTTTGTGCTGGCTGTTTCCCTCAATTTGCTTTATGTCACGTGTGTTCGGGCGGAGGAATTCCGCGGAAAATGGAAACCTCTCTGGGACGGAAAAACCTTTAAAGGGTGGCACACTATTGGGGTTGGCACCTGGACGATCGAAGATGGCGCGATCGTCGGGCGCAAGAAGGCACAAGAAAAAGAGTTCGGCCATCTCGTCAGTGATGGCGTCTTCAAAGACTTCGTGGTGCGGCTCAAGTTCAAGGTCCTTCAGGGGAACAGCGGATTCTATTTCCGTGTGGAAGAAAAAGGCTTCAACGGTGTTTCCGGGTTCCAGGCGGAAATCGCAGCCGACGCCAACACCGGTGGCCTCTATGAAACGAATGGCCGGGCGTGGGTGGTTCAGCCCCCGCCGGAAGTCGTTAAAAAAGCGTTCAAGCCCAACGAATGGAATGAGATGATTGTGGCGGCAAAAGGTGGGGACATCACCGTTTGGGTGAATGGAGTGAAGACCGCCGAGGTGAAAAACGATCCCGGCCGCCGCGAAGGACATTTTGCCCTCCAGCTCCACGGCGGTAACGACATGCTCGTGATGTTCAAAGACATTGAAATTCTCGAACCTGAGAAATAGATCACAAAATGGAGTCAAACCGAAGAATCGGTCGCCTGACGACAGGGTTCGGAAAAAAGATCGCTTCTGCCGATTCGCAATCTGGCTTACTGACGTGACTATCCACCAAGCGCGCCCCACTGGCGAAGGAGGATGCTTGTGCGCTTATCATGTTCACTCGCCGTGATCGGCATGGTCGGTGCCTTCGCTTTTCTAGGACCACGGGTTCCCGCGCAACCTGTACCTGCTCCTGAGGAATTCAAATTGCGCGACCAATGGCTTACAGAACATCGCCCCGGTTCAGGCACTCGCCCACCCTTTTCGTTCCGTTATGCGGGCCGATCTTCCGAGGACTTGTTGCCGCATTGGAACCTCCAGGAGGAAACTATTTCCGTGGAGGATGGCCGCGAGCAACACGTCTATACCTGGCGCGATCCCATTACCGATCTCGCTGTCCGTTGCGACCTCGTCATCTATCACGATTTTCCCATCGTCGAGTGGGTTCTGGAGTTCAAGAATAATGGTCGGGAGACCAGCCCGATCTTGGAAAATGTTCTGGCGATGGACGAATCGTGGGTGCGACAGGGCCAGGCCGAATTTGTACTTCATCACCATCGCGGTTCTCAGGCTTCACAAAGCGATTACGAACCTCTAACGACTGTGCTTGCCCCCGGTCAAACCAAGCGACTGAGCGGAGCCGGTGGGCGACCAAGCAACACCGACTGGCCATACTTCGACGTCGTTTATGATGATGGAGGGCGAACAATTGCCGTCGGCTGGCCCGGACAATGGGTGGCCAACTTCAGCCGTGAGGGCGAACGCCGCCTGCAATTGCAAATCGGGCAGGAAGACTGCCATCTGCGTCTTCTTGCCGGGGAATCTATCCGCACACCCCGCATTGTCATTCAGTTCTGGCACGGGGATCGGGTTCGGGCGCACAATCTTTGGCGGCGCTGGGTGATGAAACACAACATGCCCAAACCCGGCGGCCAGCTTCCGCCACCTCAATTTGTGGCCTCTTCGTCCCGGGCATACGAGGAGATGATCCACGCCAATGAGGAAAACCAGATCATGCATATCCGCAGGTACCTGGAAGAAGGACTCAAGCCCGATTACTGGTGGATGGATGCAGGCTGGTACGTGCAGGAGCAGGGCTGGCCCCAGGTGGGAACATGGGAGATCGATCCTCGCCGCTTTCCACGCGGTTTTAAGCCGATCAGCGATTTCGCCCATGCTCATGGTGTAAGAATCCTCGTCTGGTTCGAGCCGGAGCGTGTGATGCCCGGAACCTGGCTGTACCAGAATCATCCCGAATGGCTGCTTTCACCGGGGGGCCGAAATCATGCACTCGCTGGGATGAGGGCATGGCGCAGCAGATCTTTCACCACTCCCGACCCCAACGTAA
>ERZ795042.1502-NODE-1502-length-14981-cov-21.713855_pt1 | contig 14981 bp, 15 predicted proteins | sample MGYA00375126_ERZ795042 | MGnify/ENA primary metagenome ERZ795042 (study PRJEB30171, sample SAMN05518105) | compost metagenome | isolation source: Feedstock adapted compost from Newby Island compost facility, Milpitas, CA | place: USA:Newby Island compost...
GCCGCGAAGCGCGCCGGCCGGAACCGCGTGGTCGGGCCTCCGAAGGAACAGGAAGGAGACGAAGCGGCATGACGGGCGGGATGAGCGACGAACGGGGACGGGTGCGGACGATCGTGAACCGCACGGCGGAGCTCGCGCCGCTGAAGACGGTGGCAGCGAAGGCGATCGCGCTCGCGGAGGATGAGCGCACGGCCGCGCTCGACCTCGCGAACGTGATCAGCTCCGACCAGGCGCTCACGTCGAAGCTCCTCCGCCTCGCCAACTCCGCCTATTACGGCTACTCGCGGCGGGTCTCGAACGTCCGCGAAGCGGTCATCCTCCTCGGGATGCGGACGGTCCGCTCCGTCGCCATCGCCTCGGCGATCATGGAGGCGTTCCGGCCGCCTCCGATCGAGGGTTGGGACCCGGAGCTCTTCTGGGCGCACTCCGTCATGGTGGGGGTGGTGGCGGAGCACCTCGCGCGGGAGAGCCGCGCCGCCCGGCCCGAGGACGCGTTCACCGCGGGGGTCGTGCACGACATCGGCAAGCTCGCGATGGCGGTCGTCGAACCGGACCGCTTCCGCGCGACGGTGCGCCGCATCCTCGACGGGGTCCCGCCGGCGGAGGCGGAGCGGGAGTCGTTCGGCGTCGAGCACTGGCAGGTCGGGAGCCGGCTCGCGCAGCGCTGGCGCTTCCCCGAGCCGCTCGTGGCCGCGATCCGCGACCACGCCCGCGCCGAGCCGAAGCGGCTCGATTCGCTCGCCGACGTCGTGGCGGCGGCGAACCTGGCCTGCAACAAGGTCGGCTACGCTGCGGGGTTCGACTGGAGCGGTGAGCCGGAGCGGCTGCCGAAGGCGGCCCTGCCGCGCCAGGCGGAACGGCTCATCGAGGCGGTTCCGGGCGGCATCTACGCCCTCGGCGAGCGCGCGCATACCTTCCTCACGAACATGTCGAGCCGGCCGCCGCGCTGGTACCGCACGCCGCTCGAAGAGGAGGAGTCCGCCGAAGCAGGCGCTGCGCGGGCCGCTTCTTGACGGCGGGAGGCTGATGCGGCGGGCGCCGGGCGCCGAATATTCCTCCGAGAACGCTCGTACGGATGCCTTTATGGAGTCGGCAGCAGCGAACGAGGCGCGCCAGCGGCGCCGCCGTCTCGTCCTCCGCGTCGTGAGCTTCGTCCTCTGGGGGATGGTGCTCGCGTTCTACGGCTACCCCGCCATCACCGAGCCGACCGCCTCCAGCGTCACGGTGGCGCTCACGTTCCTGGGCCTCTTCCTCCTCGTCAACCTCCAGCTCTTCGCGGTGGCCTGGAGCGGACGGCGGCGGGAGCGGGCGCTGAGCGCGAAGCTCCGCGCTTCCGGCTACCTGAGCGAGGAGTTCGACCTCCCGAACCGGAACTACCTCCTCGCGGAGCTGCGCCGGGAGATGCCGCACGCGCGCGACCAGGGGGTCCCGTTCTCGCTCGTCATCCTCTCGCTCGCGGACTGGGACGGGGTGAAGGAGCGGCGCGGGGAGGCGTTCGCCCGGCGGGCGGCCGCGGCGTTCGCCGACCTCCTCCGGCGGATCACCCGCGGATCCGACTTCCTCGCCCACCTCGAGGGGGCGACGTTCGCGGTCCTCCTGACGGAGTGCAGCTTCGACCAGGCGTTCGAGTTCCTGAAGCGGGTTCCAGGCTCCATCGGCGTGAGCGACGGGCGCCGCGTCCTCGACGTGCCGATCACGGCCCGGCTCATCGAGTACGACATGGAGTCGCTCTACGCCACGGACGTGCTGCGCGAGGCGGAGGCGGCGCAGCCGCTGCGGCGGCGCGAGGAGCCGCGCCCCTGGTCGGAGGCCGCCTGAACGGGATGGCGGGCCGGGCGGGCGCGGCGCTGGTCAGGGCGCCGGCGGGGAGCAGGGGAGGGTGAACTGCCGCACCGCTCCCTGTCCGGCGCCGTCGTAGACGCCGACGGCGCCGGCTGCCGGAGCCGAGTCGTCGAGCTCGAGGAGCGCCACCCAGCTGCCGTCCTCCTGGGGCTGCAGCGGCGCCGATGCGCGGCCCGCGCGGGCGTAGCCGGAGACGACGCCGTAGTCGTCGGCGGCCGCGACGCGCACCTCGAGGAAGCGGGTGTCGGCGAGGCAGCGGGCCTCGACGGCCGTGATCCGGGGGGGAGCGCCGACGTTCGTCACCTGGACGTCCACCGTGTAGGAGCCGGCAGCGAGGGCGTCCACAACGACGCGGCCGGTGAAGAGCCCTTCGCCCGTTCCCGGGAGCTGGTCCGGCCGGACCACGAGGCTGAGCGGGACCATCGCGTCGGCCTCGACCGTTCCCTCCGGCGGGACGGCGAGGAGCCAGCCGGCGCCGGCGACGACGTTCGCAGCGAAGCGGAACCCGCAGCGGGCCCAGTCGAAGAGGTAGATGTGGGCGAACCAGTTCGGCGGCCCGACGGCGATCACCGGCTGCTGCTGGGGGAGGTTGATGCCGAGCGCGGCGGCGCACGGCGTGGGCGTGACGACCGGGGTGGGAGTGCCGCCGCCGGCGCCCTCGGCAGTAGGGGTAGGGGCGGGCGGCGGCGGCGCGTCGCCGGCCGGCCGTTCCGACTCGCCGGCGGGCGCCGGCGCCGCCCGTTCGGTGGGCGTTGCCGTCGGAGCCCCGTTCGCCGCAACCGTCGCGGCAGGGGTCGGCGTCGGGGATGGGGTTGGGGTCGCGGTCGGGGCCCAAGTGGGGCTGGGCTCGCGAGGGAGCGAGAAGTCCGGGCGGGCGGCGGGCGGTTCCGGCGGGGCATCGAGGACGCCGGCGCGGAAGACGGAGACGGGACTTTGCGGGATGAAGGCGGCGGCCGTGGCGAGGGCGGCGAAGGCGGCGAGGACGAGCGGGAGGAGGCGGCGCGCGGAGGTGGGTGGCGCTGCGGAGAGGAGCGCCTGCGCCGCCGCTTCGGCGAGGCGGTCGGGTGGTGGCAGTGGGTGGGGCTCCGGCTCGTGCTCGGCGCGGGCGAGGATGCGGGTGGCCGCGGCGGGCGGTACGCCGAGGACGGCGGCGATGTCGGCGGCGGGGAGGCCCCGGCGGGCGAGGACGCGCGCCGCGCTGCGCACGGCGCGTCCTCGCCCGCCGGGCTCGGCGCCCTCGGGCTGCTCAGGGAGGCGCCGCAGGGCCGCGCGGAAGGCGGCGGCGAGGACCGCCCGGCGGAGCGCCGGGCGGTCCTTCACGCCGCAGCGCCGCGCGGCCTGCTCGCACCCCTCGAGCACGGCCGCCGCCGCCGCCTGCGGGTCCGAAACGAGGGCGGTCACGAAGCTCCAGACGACGGGGAGGAGGGCCTCCGCCGTCTGCCGGGCGGCGGCGGTCCGCCGAGGCGCGGACGAGGCCCGGAACCTCGAGCGTCGCAGTTCGGCGCCTTCCATCGATCCTCCTTTCCGCTCCCGTTTTCCTGATCGACCGGCGCCGAGGACGATCGATTACACGGTTCGGACGGAGGGTGACATCCTTCGGGCGCGAACGCAAGACGGGGAGCGGCGCGCCCGTCCCGCGGGCGCGCCGCTCCCCGCTCAGCGAGGAGGGGGACGGCGCGGCGGTCGCCGATCAGGTGGCCGCCGCGGCCTCCCACTTCTGCGCGATCTCCTTCAGCTGCTCCCGGAGCTGGTTCTTCGCGAACTTCCCCACGCTCGTCCGCGGGATGGCGTCGACGAAGACGATCTCGTCCGGAAGCCACCACTTCGCCACCTTGTCGCTCAGGTACTGCCGGATCTCGTCCGCCGTGATCTGGTCCTTGAACTCCGGCTTCGGCACGACGGCGGCGACGGGCCGCTCCTGCCAGCGCGGATGCGGGAGGCCGACGACGGCCGCTTCGAGCACCTTCGGATGGGCCATGATGAGGTTCTCCAGCTCGACGGAGGAGATCCACTCGCCGCCTGACTTCACGAGGTCCTTCGTGCGGTCGACGAGCTGGACGTAGCCGTACTCGTCGATGGTGGCGACGTCGCCGGTGCGCAGCCAGCCGTCCATGAACTTCTCGCTCGCCGTGGGGTCGTTGTAGTACGTGCCCGTGATGTACGGGCCGCGGATCTGCAGCTCGCCGAACGACTTCCCGTCCCACGGGAGCTCCCGGCCGGTGTCCATGTCGACGATGCGCCACTCGAGGGTGGGGACGATGACGCCCTGCTTCGCCATCACCTCGAGCTTCTTCTCCTCCGGCCAGTCGGCCATGGTCGAGCGGATGCGGGTGAGGGAGCCGAGCGGGCTCGTCTCCGTCATCCCCCAGGCGTGGACGAGCCGGATGCCGTGGCGCGCGAGGCCGGCGATGAGCGCAGGCGGCGCGGCCGAGCCGCCGCAGTGCACGCGCTGGAGCTTCGGCAGCTTCCGGCCCGTCGAGTCGAGGAGGTTCAGGACCGGGATCCACACGGTCGGGACGCCGGCGGAGATCGTCACCCCCTCCTTGTCGAGGAGGTTCACCACGCGCTCCGCGTCCAGGTACCGGTCGGGGAAGACCTGCGAGGCGCCGACGTTCGCCGCCGCGTACGGCAGGCCCCACGCGTTCGCGTGGAACATCGGCACCGCGTACATGATGACGTCGCTCTCGCTGATGTTCACCGCGTCGGGGAGCGCGGCGACGAGCGAGTGGATCATCGTGGAGCGGTGGCTGTAGACGACTCCCTTCGGGTTGCCCGTCGTCCCGGAGGTGTAGCACATCGCGGCCGCCGCCCGCTCATCGAGTTTCGGCCACGGGTACTCGTCGTCGCCGGAGGCGAGGAACTCGAAGTAGTCGACCGTCCGCTTCAGCTTCCCGGTCGGCTCCGGCCCCTGGTTCATGAGGACGACGAGCTCGACCGTGGGGATCTTGTCGGCGAGCGACTCGAGGATGGGGAGGACGGAGCGGTCGCAGAAGATCACCTTGTCTTCCGCGTGGTTGATGATGTACTCGAGCTGGTCCGCGAAGAGGCGGACGTTCAGCGTGTGGAGGACGGCGCCCATGCAGGGGATGGCGAAGTAGCACTCGAGGTGCCGCTGGGTGTTCCAGGCGAACGTCCCGATGCGGTCGCCCTCCTTGACGCCTGCCTTCGCGAGGGCGCTCGCGAGCCGGTTCACGTTGCGCACGAGCTCGCCGTAGTTCGAGCGGTGGGCTTCGCCGGCCTCGTCGTACGTGGCGAGCGGCTTGTCGTAGAACAGCCGCTCGATCCGCCAGAGGATGTTCTGGATCGTCAGCGGGACGTCCATCATCGTGCTCGGGAACATGGCCACCTCCGCCTCGGTCGTGGTGTGGTCGGACGCCGTGTTCGGCGCGCCATAACAGTACCGAGCGGTAGGGAGGGGCGGCAACTCAGCCCCGGGGCGCGTACATGATGATCGCGACGCCGGCGAGGGCGACGGCGGCGCCGGCGGTCTCGAACCGGTCCGGCCGGTGGCCGGAGACGAACCAGCCCCAGAGGAGGGAGAGGACGATGAACACGCCGCCGTAGGCGGCGTAGACGCGGCCGAAGTGCGCCTCCCGCGGCTGGAGGGTGGGGAGGACGCCGTAGAGGAAGAGCACGAGCCCGCCGAGGGCGCCGAGCCAGGCGGCCCGCCCCTCGCGCAGCCAGAGCCAGACGAGGTAGCCTCCCCCGATCTCGCACACCCCGGCCAGCAGGAAGAGGAGCACGGAGCGCGCGACCGCCGCCGCATCCACGGCCGCCATGCTAGCGGGGCGGGCGCCCGGACGGTATCCCGGCGCCCGCCCCGGCGGCGCGCGGTCAGCCGAGGAAGTTCGTCACCTCCCGCACGTACTCCTCCGTCTTCTCCAGCGGGAGGAGGTGCCCCGCGCCCGGGATGACGACGAGCTGGGAGTTCGGGATGAGCCGATGGAAGAGCTCGCCGTAGGCGGGCGGGACGAGCCGGTCGCTGTCTCCCCAGAGGATGAGGGTCGGCGCCTTGATGCGGTGGATCCGCTTCTTCAGCCCCTTGTCCGGGATCGGCCAGATGAACTTCCCCGTCGCGGCGAAGTTCGCGATCTGCCGGTACATCCGCTCCGCCATCTCATCAGCGTCCGCTGGGGGCCGGAAGAGCTCCTGTAGGGCGGGCGGGAGGTTCGAGGGATCGGCGACGAGGTACTGCGGCAGCTCCTGCGGGAGGAGGACGAACATGTCCGTGACCGGCGTCTCGTCCATCCAGAGCCCCACCGGCGCGACGAGGACGAGCTTCCGCACCATGTCCGGCCGGGCGGCGGCGAGCTCGGCGGCGAACATCCCCCCGAGGGAGTGCCCCGCGAGATAGAAGGAGGTGAGACCCAAGGCGTCGCAGAAGTCCTGGTAGTAGACGACGAGGTCGTGGACGTCGTCGAGGTGCTCGAGCCCGGGCGTGTCGTCCCACCCGGGGTGGACGGGCGCGATGACCTCGTACCGTTCGGCGAGCGCCTCGAGGTCCGGCGTGAACCTCTGCGCCATCCCGCCGGCGCCGTGCAGCCAGAGGAGCGGCTCCCCCTTCCCCGCGCGGTAGACGCGCGGCTGGAACATTCCGTCGCGGACGCTGATGGTTTCCGGTTCGACAGGCATGATGCTCCTTCCTCAGCTTCGGACCCGGTCAAGCGATGACCGGCTCGCGGATGTCTCCCACCTTGGCGCGCTTCTCCGGCGGCAGCGGCTTGATGAACCAGTGGTCCTCGTAGCCGCTCCAAATCCCGCGGAGCTTCGGCATCACCTTCTCGGCGAAGAGTTTCGTGTTGTAGAGCACCTTCTCCTTCGGCATGTTCCCGATCTGCATCAGGCACATGAGCTGGCCGACCCGGAGCCCCTTGATGACCTCTTCGAGCTGCTGGGCGACGGAGTCGGGGCTGCCGGCCACCACGTACCCCTGTTCGACGAAGTCCTTCCAGGTGAGGTTCTGGCGAAGGGCAGAGGCGGCCGCGCCGACCTGGGCCCGGATCCCCGCGCGGACGGTCTTCAAGGTGCGGTAGCCGGGCGCATCGGCGAAGCCGGTGTAGACGTGGAGGCAGCGGTTGTAGAAGTAGCTGACGTGCTCGGCGTACAGCCGCTCCGCCTCGGCGTCGGAGTCCGCCACGCAGACGAGCTGGAGGAAGCCCGCGCGGAACGGGTTGTCGTCGCCCCCGAGCTCCTCCACCCGGCGCCAGAAGCTGTCCATCACCGTCTTCCCGCGGATGTAGCCGAAGTAGGAGAGGTAGCAGTAGACGTAGTTCTTCTCCGTGGTCCAGTCCCACGTCTCGAGGGAGCCGCCGCCGGGGATCCAGATCGGCGGATGCGGCTGCTGGAGCGGCCGCGGCCAGGGGTTCACGTACCGAACCTGGGTGTACTTCCCGTTGAAGTGGAACGTCTCCTTCCGCGTCCAGCACTGGAGGATGAGGTCGTGCGCTTCGTAGTACCGCTCGCGCAGCGTCGCCGGCGTCATCCCGTAGGCGAAGTTCGTGTCCATGCTCGTCCCGACGGGGAAGCCGGCGACGAGCCGGCCGCCGGAGATGACGTCGAGCATGGCGAACTCCTCGGCGACGCGGATCGGCGGGTTGTAGAGGGCGATGGAGTTGCCGAGGACGACGAGCGCCGCCCGCTCCGTCCGCCGGGCGAGCGCGGCCGCGATCAGGTTCGGGCTCGGCATCAGGCCGTAGGCGTTCGAGTGATGCTCGTTGCAGCAGATGCCGTCGAAGCCGCACTTCTCGGCGTACTCGAGCTCGTCAAGGTACTCGTTGTAGACGTGGTGCCCTTTCTCCGGGTCGAAGAGGTTGTAGTCGACGTCGACCCACACGCTCCGGTGCTTCTCCTGGAAGTCCTCCGGGAGGTAGGGCCAGGGCATGAGGTGGAACCAGTGGAACTTCATCGCCGCACCCTCCGGGCGAGCGACGCCCCCTTAGGATTCGGCTAATCAATACGCGTCCGGGAAGGGCGCGTCAACCGCGCGTGTTGAGGACCGCCGCGCCTCGTTCGTAAGCGAGCACGCTGCCGCCGCCTGCGGCCGCCCTACACTGGGGGCGTGCCGTTCGAGGAGGGGTTCGCGCAGGTCAACGGGGTCCGGCTCCGCTACCGGCTGGCGGGCGACGGCCCGCTGGCGGTGTTCGGCCACGGTCTGCTCGGCCGGATCGAGCAGTTCGACGCCGGCGAGGCGCTCGGCGCGATCCTCGAGCGGGTGCGGCTCCTCCTCTTCGACGCCCGCGGGCACGGCGAGTCCGAAGGTCCCGAGGAGCCGTCCGCCTACAGGTGGGACACGCTGGGCGAGGACATGGTGCGGCTCGCCGCGGCCTTCGGCGACGGCCCCGCGGTCCTCGGGGGCGCGTCCATGGGAGCGGGCGCGGCGCTCTGGGCGGCGGTCGAACGTCCGGAGTCGGTGCGGGCGCTCGTGCTCGCCGTCCCGCCGCCGCTCGGTCCGCCGGAGATCCGCGGCAAGGAGGAGCACGACGCCATCCGCGCGCTCGAGTTCCTCGCCGCCGCCATCGAAGCGTACGGGCTGGAGACGACCGCCGAGCTGGCGAAGTCGTTCCCCGGCTTCGCCGCGACGCCGGAGGAGGCGGAGGAGCGGGCAGCGTGGCTTCGGTCGCAGAACCCCCGCACCGTCGTCCACGCCATCCGAGGGCTGCTCGCGGCCCCGATCCACGACCCGGAGGCGTACCGGCGCATCCGCGTGCCGACCCTCGTCCTCGCGCACGAGGGTGACGGGCTCCACCCGGTGCGGGCGGCGAAGCTCCTGGCGGAGAAGATCGCCGGCTGCCGCGTCCGCGTGGCGCCGGAGCCGAACTGGTGGCAGCAGCACCCGGACGAGTTCGTCCGCGAGGTGCGTCGGTTCCTCGACGAAGTGCTCTGACGCCCCGGACCCGCGGCGGCGCTCAGCCCTCGGCGGCCGCCGGCGGGCCGCCGCGCAGCTCGGACCAGAGGTACCCGGCGAGGGTCGCGGCGACCATCGCGCCGAGGGCGATGCCCGTGAGGATGGCGAGGACGTCGCGCAGGGCATCGCTCGCATCCGCGAAGGCGGCCCAGACGTCCACCGCGGTGAGGGCGAGGACGACGGCGAGGAGGACGAGCCCCGCCGCGGCCTCGGCCAAGCGCCGACGGAGGAGCAGGGACGCCATCGCTACGCCGGCAAGCGCCCAGAAGGGCACCGTGACGGGAACCACCCAGTCGCGGTGCGAGCCCCAGCTGGCGCGCGCCTCGAAGGCGAGGGCGACGAAGCCGAGCCCGAGCGCCGTGCCGAGGATGATCGTCGCATGGGCCCGAAGGAGCTGCGGGAGCGGGAGCCGCGGCGGCTTCGGCTTCGCTTCCGCTCGGTGGAGCTCGTCCGCCTTCTGCGGCTCGTACGGTGCCGGGAGGGTGAAGTCCGCCATGCCGAGCGCGATCTTCTCCGGAACTCGCGCCGACTGCAACCCGCGGGCGGCTCGGGTAGGCTGGTGGCCGTGACGATCCGGCGCGAAGGGGACCTGGTGGTGTGGGCGCCGCGCGAGCTGCCGCCGCCCGCGGACGCGGCGGAGGCGCTCGAGGAGCACCGGTGGGAACGGGCGCGCGTCCTCCTCCTCGACCTCACGGCGGCGGCGCCGGAGGCCGGCCGGCGGTGGGACGAACGGGCGCTCGTCTGGTTCGCCCGCTTCCCGCTGCCGGTAGTGGCCGCGCTCGACCGCCCCCTCGCCGAGGCCTGGAGCGAGCTCGCGGCGATGGCCGACGTGCGGGTCGCGAGCCCCGCCGCCGAGCTCGCGCTTCCCGGGGACGCTCCCCCTGCCGTCGGAGAGCGCCTCCGCATCCTGTTCCGCGGACCGTGGCCGACGAGGGCGGCCGCGGCGGAGCTCTTCGCCAGCGGGGTAGTCACGGCGCTCTGCGACGAACCGCTGCGGGAGGCGCGCCGCCTCGGGGAGGTCATCGCCTCCCGAGGGCCGTACGCCGTCCAGCTCGCCAAGGAGGCTGTCTGGCGCGGGCTGCGCATGCCCCTCGAGCAGGCGCTCCGCTTCGAGACCGATTTGACCCTGCTCCTCCAGACGACGAAAGATCGCGCGGAAGGCGTCCGCGCGTTCCTTGAGAAGAGGACACCGAAGTTCGAGGGTGCCTGAGATGATCGTCCTGCTCGAACCGCCCGAGGCCTGGTCCATCATGATGCTCATCAGCGCGGTGGCCGTGGACAACGCCGACCTCTCGCCGGAGGGGAAGGAGGCCATCCGCCGCTGGCGTTCGGAGTACCGGGAGGGCTCCGAAGCGCTCGAGAAGCTGACCGAGGACTTGAACGAGGCGCTGAACGCGCACATCGACAAGAAGTTCATGCGGCGCATCAAGATGAAGGGGTACCGCGCCGAGACGGTGAGGACGTAGCCATGGAAGTGCGCTTCACCGACGACGAAGTCAACGCGATGCTCGTCCTCCTCATCAACCGCATCGCCGATGAGGCGGGCCTGAGCGACCGCGACCGGGCGATGCTGAAGCGGTGGCGGATGTCCGAGATGCGCATCGGCAGCGACGAGATGAACGACCTCGTGCGCAAGGTGAACGAGGACCTCGCCCAGAGCTTCCGCCGCCGCGAGCGGAGCCAGATCCGGAAGCCCGACTGGCGGGAGTGATGGCGGAGGAGGAGCTCGTCCTCTTCTCCGTCGACGACCGGGGGGTGGCGACCGTCACCCTGAACCGTCCCTCGCGCCTCAACGCCATCAACCTCGAGATGCGCGACCTGCTCTGGACGTACCTCCTCGCCTGCCGGGAGATGCCGGAGCTCCGCTGCCTCGTCTTCCGGGGGAACGGCCGCTGCTTCAGCGCGGGAGCGGACATCTCCGAGTTCGGCACCGCCCCGAGCATCATGGACGCCCGGCGGGCGCGGCACGACCGCGACGTCTGGGGGCTGCTCCTCGCGCTCCCCGTGCCGACCATCGCCCGCATGCACGGGCACTGCTACGGCGCGGGCTTGGAGCTGCCGCTCTGCTGCGACGTCCGCATCGCCGCCGCCGACGCCCGCTTCGCCCTGCCGGAGGTGACGCTCGCCTACATTCCGAGCGCCGGGGGGACGCAGACGCTTCCCCGCATCGTCCCGCCGGCGGTGGCCGCGCACATGATCCTCAGCGGCGAACCGATCGGTCCCGAGGACGCTCTCCGCTGGGGGCTCGTCCACCGCGTGGTGCCGCCCGAAGAGCTCGACCGCGCCGTGGAGGAGGCGGTGGCGGACGTCCTCGAAGGGAGGGAGCTTCCGGGACGGCGGCTGCCGCTCGAGGACCTCTGGACGGGCGTGCTCTAGGCGGAGGTTCCGGCGCCCGTACACTCCTCTTGGAGTGCAGGACGTCCACCCTCCCCGGCCGCCCCTCATGCTTGGCTGCGGCGTCGCCGCCCTGGCCGCCGCGGCGCTCGTTCTCCTCGGCGCCTGCTTCGTGGCCTACATCGAGTCGGGCGCGAACACCGGGCGCGTCACGCTGCTGCCGTACGATGCCTACGAGGTGGGGTCGATCGAGTACCATCCCGCGGAGCACTTCTACCTCGTCCGCCTCTCGCCGAGCGAGTTCGTCGCCCTCGCCGACCTCGACGCCGCCAATCGGGCCGAGGAGGGGCGGCGCTGCCGGGTTGCGGCGGTCGCCCGCACCGATCCGAAGCTGCCGGAGCTCCTCGAGCGGTACGGGGAGCGGATGAACCCGGCGCTCGCCGGCTCCACCTACCTGCTCCGGGAGGAGTGCTTCGGCGCGCTCTACGACGCCTCCGGCCTGCGGCTCGATGCCGACGGACGGAACCTCGACCGCCACCCCGTCACCATCGACGCCCAGGGGCGCATCGTGGTCGACACACGGGTGCGCATCTGCAGCGAACGAACGGAGCGGGAGCTGTTCGCCGAAGTCCCGTGCGAGGGAGGGCGGTGAACCGCGCGCCCGCCGCCGCCGTTCGCGTGGACGACGGATGGCTGGTCGGCGCCGAGCCGGAGCGCTGGCTCGTCGCCCGCCGGCTCGACGACGTTCCGGCGGTGCTGGCGGCGGCGGAGGAGGAGGCGGCGCGCGGCCGGCTCGCCATCGGGTATCTCGCGTACGAGGCCGGTCCGGCGTTCGACCCCGCAATCGCCGCCTGGCCGCCGGGCGAACTTCCCCTGGCGGCGTTGGCCGTGTTCCCCGCGCTCGAGCGGGCCGATGCCGTGGCCGCGGAGGGGGAGTGGGAGCTCGGCGCCTGGGAGGAGGAGCTGCCGGAAGCCGCGTACCTGCAGGCGGTCGAGCGCGTGCGGGGCGCGATTCGGGGTGGGGAGACGTACCAGGTGAACCTCACCTTCCGCCTGCGCGCGCCGTTTGGCGGCAGCAGCTGGGCGTTCTTCGCCGCGCTGAGCGCCGCCCACGAGGCGCCGTACGCCGCGTACTTGGACCTCGGGCGGTTCGTGATCTGCTCCGCCTCCCCCGAGCTCTTCCTGGAGGTGGACGGCTCCCGGCTGCGGAGCCGGCCGATGAAGGGGACGGCGCGCCGACACCCGGACCCGCGGCGCGACGCCGCCCGTGCACGCGGGCTCCGACGCTCTCCGAAGGAGCGGGCGGAGAACCTGATGATCGTCGACATGGTGCGGAACGACCTCGGCCGGGTCGCGCGGGTCGGTTCGGTGCGGGTGCCGCACCTCTTCGCGCTCGAGCGGTACCCGACCGTCTGGCAGATGACCTCCACCGTAGAGGCGGAGAGCGATCGGCCGCTGGCGGAGGTCGTGGGCGCGCTCTTCCCGCCCGCTTCCGTCACGGGCGCGCCGAAGGTGCGGGCGACGGAGCTCGTCAGGGAGCTGGAGGCTTCCCCCCGCGGGGTGTACACGGGGGCGATGGGGCTGATCGGCCCCGGGCGGCGGGCGCGGCTGAACGTGGCCATCCGCACCGCCGTCATCGACCGCCGCACGGCGACGCTCAGCTACGGGGTGGGCAGCGGGATCGTCTGGGACTCGCGGCCGCGGCGCGAGCTGGCGGAGTGCCGGCTGAAGGCGGCCGTGCTCGGCGTCCGGCCGCGCGGGTTCCGCCTGCTGGAGACGATGCGATGGGACCCGCGGCGCGGGTTCGTGCTCTGGGAGGAGCACCTTCGGCGCCTCCGCCGCTCGGCGGAGCATCTCGGCTTCCGCTTCGACGGGGCGCGGATCGCAGCCGAGGCGCGCGAGGCGGCGGCCGCGTGGCGGGAGCCGATGCGCGTACGCCTCCTCCTCGACCGCCGCGGCCGCACGGCGTGGGAGGCGGTGCCGCTGCGCGAGTCCCCGTTCCCCGCGCGGGTCCGGCTCGCTCTCGCGAAGGAGCCGGTTCCATCGGGGGAGCTCGCCCTCTACCACAAGACGACCAAGCGGTCGCCGTACACGGCGGCCTGGGACGGCATCGCCCGAGAGGCCGTGGACGACGTCCTCTTGTGGAACGAACGAGGGGAGGTCACCGAGACGACGGTGGCGAACGTCGTGTTCGAGCTCGACGGGGAGCTCGTCACCCCGCCGGTGCGGTGCGGGCTCCTGGACGGCACGCTCCGGCGGGTGCTCGTCCGGCGCGGGATCGTCCGGGAGCGGGTCGTGCGTCTCGAGGATCTCGGACGCTGCCGGCGCCTCTGGGTGGTGAACTCCGTCCGCGGCTGGCGGTTCGCGCAGCTCGTGCAGACGGGGGCCGCCGGGGGCGCCGACGGCGCGCGAGTCGCAGAGGCCGTACGGGTGCGCTAGCATATCTCCCGTCCGAAACGCAGGCCCAGACTGACCCCGGAGATGCCATGAACACCATCGAGTTCCTGCAGATCTCGTCCGCAGTCGTGCCCGCCCGCGAGGCGCTGGTGGAGTTCGGGGGGAACAACAAGCGGATCACCTACGAGGAGATGGTCCCCCTCGTCTACAAGCTCGCCAACGCCCTCCAGGGGCTGGGGCTGGGACGGGGCGACAAGGTCGCCGTGATGGCGACGAACAGCGCCGACTACGTCATCACCTACTACGCATGCGCCGCGCTCGGCATCACCTTCGTGCCGCTCAACTACCGGGCGAAGGACGAAGAGCTCACGCACATGCTGAACGTGAGCGACGCGCAGGCCCTCTTCGTCTCCCGCCGGTACCTCGACCTCGTCGCGCGGATCCGCTCCGCTCTCGGCTCGGTGAAGCACTACGTCTCGTACGACGGGGAGGCCGAGGGGTACGTGAGCTACGACGAGCTCGTCGCGAACGCGAGCGATGAGCCGGTGTTCGCCGACGTGGACGATGAGGACCCGACGATCCTGATGTTCACGAGCGGCACGACGGCGCTGCCGAAAGGCGTGGTGCTCACGTACCTGGACCTCACGGTGTACGTCACGAACACGATGGCGCCGGCAGACCCGGAGGTGCACGAGAAGACGCTGGTCTCGGCGCCGTTCTTCCACATCGCGGGCGCTACGGCGATGGTCTCCTCCATCTGGGGCGGCCGCACCCTCGTCATCCTCCCGCAGTTCACGCCCGAGGACTGGCTGAAGGCGGTCGAGCAGGAGCGGGTCACCCACGCCTTCGTGGTCCCGACGATGCTGAAGCGGATCATGGAGGTGCCGGACTTCGAGAAGTACGACATCAGCAGCCTGAAGCTGATCACGTACGGCGCCGCGCCGATGCCGTACGAGGTCGTGCGGAAGGCGTGCGACATCTTCCCGCCGCGCGGCATCGGTCTCATGAACGCCTACGGCCAGACCGAGTCCACCTCCACGCTCACCTTCCTCGGTCCTGAGGACCACGACCTGAGCACGGACCGGGAGAAGAAGGAGAAGCGGCTTCGCTCGGTGGGCAAGCCGATGGACGACGTCGAGATCGCCATCATGGACGACCAGAACAACATCCTTCCGCCGGGCAAGGAGGGTGAGATCTGCGTCCGCTCGGCGCGGGTGATGAAGGGGTACTACAAGCAGGAGGACGCCACGAGCGCGACGATCATCGACGGCTGGCTCCACACCGGCGACGTCGGGTATCTGGACGAGGACGGCTACCTGTACATCACCGGCCGGAAGAAGGACCTCATCATCCGCGGCGGCGAGAACATCTCCCCGGGCGAGATCGAGGCGGTGCTCGAGGAGCACCCCGCCATCGAGGAGGCGGCGGTCATCGGCGTGCCGGACACGGACTGGGGCGAGGTCGTGAAGGCGATCGTCGTCCTCAAGCCGGGCGCGAAGATCAC
>ERZ795042.1504-NODE-1504-length-14959-cov-6.735910_pt1 | contig 14959 bp, 8 predicted proteins | sample MGYA00375126_ERZ795042 | MGnify/ENA primary metagenome ERZ795042 (study PRJEB30171, sample SAMN05518105) | compost metagenome | isolation source: Feedstock adapted compost from Newby Island compost facility, Milpitas, CA | place: USA:Newby Island compost facility...
GCGCTACGGTGAGGGGAGAACTGGTGGCATACACCAGATCAAACTTGGGAAGCCGGCGAATGTGCTGCGTGCACCAGGCGGCAAACGCGAAAAAAGACAAAATCCGGCGCCAGTAGGGCATATTGTTGGAGTAGGCGATACGAGCCCAGTGAACCTCGACGCCTTCCTCGTTTGTGACATAGCTTCCACCGCGTCCTCCCCCCTGGTCGGTCGTCAATACCGTGACCTGGTGGCCCCGGCGTGCAAGACCCGACGCTAACACAAACGGGAAGGTACCGGTCGCTAACCGGGGAACCGCAAAGTGCTGGTTTATGAGCAGGATTCTCATAAAAATGCGCGATCTCCTCTTCCGTGAAGCCAATGACCACCGCAATTCATTGGGTGGGGAGAACTTCATCGACTAGTGACAGCCATTTCGCCGCGATCATAATAGATGCCACGGTACCGGGACAATGGCAATTCTCTAAGAAAAAGGAAAACTGCGTAATGTTCGCGACAAGGGGAGATGGAAAAGATTGGCCAGGAGGGCGAAGACAGGAGAAGATTTGCTGATCCCCTATGCGGAGGAGTTCGTGCTGAAGGGGGAACTATTGCAGGGCTTTCGCTGCTTCCAGCCGTTTTTGCTCCGCATACCACTGCTTCCATAGGCGGACGTCGAAGCTGAAGTTCTTGCCGCCACTGAGCTCCACGAGCGCTTCGAGCACGCTCCGATTCGGGATCGCCCGCTCGACGATCTTTGTGCTGTCACCGCCGCCCCCAGCACCGAACGTCATGCCTGACTGGCCCGTGCTGGAACTACTGAATCCCGCGCCAATAGCGCCGGGGGGCCGCCTACCCGGTATGACGAACTTGTGGCGTGTGATCAGGGCGTCAATAAGGGCTGGAATGGCGGAGGGATCGCCCATTTTTTTCAGGGCCTCACCGGCGCGATTGACAATCACGTTGTCTTTATCTTTGAGGCGGCTGACAAAATAGGAGACCACCTCGCCTGACTTGGTTGGAGCCAGAAAGTCGAGGGCCCGGAGTCGTATCTCTTCCACGGGGTCTTCAATGGCGATGATCGCCAGGGCTCGCAGCGCCTCTGGTGAGCCGATCCCTCCCAGGACATCGACCAGCAACAAGCGGACAGCGTCCCGGCGTTCATCCTTCATCGCAAGCACCAGCGGTTTGACAGCGGCCGGGTCCTTAATAGAGCGGAGCTCGTGTTCGGTACCCACCGGGTCGGCTTCCAAGCGGGTTAACAGCCGATGGATTTTCTGGGCCCACTCGCGTTGCACCGCCGATTGCTGCTCCTTTTCCTGTTCAAGCTGCACTTGCTGGGGGAGCATCCATCGGCCCTTGTAAAGGACATAGCCCATCGACTTCATGATCTCGTCGCGGGTCTTCCACTCGTTACCCACCTTTTGGTAACCGAGAAGCGCCCGGGCCCGCGCGTTTTCCGGGTCCAGTTCGATGATTCGCCGGAGGTGCAGCTCACGCTGCTCCGGGAGATGATGATCGCGACACCAGTCTGCCAGCTTAAAGTGGCCATCCACAGTATCTGGAGTCTGGGCCTTTAACTGTTCGTATTCGGCCTCCACTGGGCTTAGCCGAATGATCTCGGCAATCTCTTCGCGGGGAACACTTAAAACAATGTTGTCTTTAGTTTGAATGCGGACGGCCTGATCACCGTGAGGCATTGTCTCCGAAAGAACCTCTCCTGTGACCTGACCGCCTGACTTCAAAACGATTGTGTCGGCACACGATGGACCGCCGGTCACTCCTGCAATCCAGGCCACAAGAATGCCGAAAGCCAGTATCCGAATTGTCAAGAGACGGTCAATGTTTTTCATTCTGCAGTGACCCTTCAGAATAGCTGCCAGGGCGGATCGAATAATTCCGCCTTCATGCCCCTCTTTTAGTATAGGTTCAAGGGCGGACGGCGGCCAATCACGACGGGTCCTGACAAGCGGGTTGTGCGGAGAAGTCCTTCGGAGGGGCACGCCTGTCGTGCCCGCCGAAACGCAATGCGTGATCCAGCATTGGAAAGCGGACGTGACGAGCACGTCCCTCGGAAAGGAGTCCTGACAAGCAGGTCCCTCAAGGTTGAGTCTTACTCACCCACGAACCCCTGTAGAGGTCCGCCTCCTTGTTGGCGAACGAAAAAGGGGGATCGCTCAGCAACTGTGGCGTCCACAATATCACCTCGGCGGAAAAGGGAGAGACGTCAAGGAAGAATTGGGAAAAGGTCCGGAAACTGCCCTTCCGCATCCTCATTCGGCGGCCAGAAGATTCCCTGGCGAATCTTCCGGATGACCTCTTCCGCTGTGGCGTCGGCCTCAGCTAACTCTTCCTCGCTCCATGACGCTTCGTAAAAGCCGGTTTGCTGGATGTCCTTGGGAAGAACGATGTAGCCCAATTTGAGTGGCTTCTGCTTGATCACCGATTGGGCGAGATGGCGGTAGAGCGGCAACTGAAGATCAACCCATTTGAGAACGCCTTCTTGGCGCCGGCGGTGAGTTTTTTCTGGTGGCGTTGGATCTTCACTGATCTTGTAATCGATGATCAGGAATTCCGAGCCATCTCGCCGGCGATCGATGCGATCGATTCGGCCGACGAGTGTCACAGCTTCGCCATCGACAACCAATGTGGCCTTCTTGCTGGGCGTGTACTCGGAGTGGAGGATCTCCCATTCCCGGGCATGGCGGGCCTGAAAATTCGCGAAGGCCCGGAGCCGTTCTCGAAGTTGCTCGAGCTGAAGCGGCACGGAAGGCCGGGGGGTGTGCGCCAGGGTTTTCCGGATCATGTGATCCAGGGCGCGGATGAGGAACTCGGCGATCTCATCGGCGGCCGTGCTGTCCCGACATTGGGATCGAGCAAATTGACAGAGTACTCGATGTGCCAGGCTTCCAAAGCTGAGCGAGTCCAGTTCTTCCACGTCGTCGGAGAGCGTCCCCAATTGAAGCACATGGCGCAGATAAAACCGATACGGGCAGGCCAGATAATCACGAAACTGAGTCACACGCATTTCAGAAATGGAGACTGGCACAACCGGTGCCGGGGGAGCGAGTGCCTCCCGACTGGTGAAATGTTTGCGCCATCGCGGCGGCCGACGCGGCGGTTCCTCGATGACCCCAAACAGGGAAGATACGCGTCTGACCAGGCCGTCGTCATCGCAGGAAAAGAGAAACCGGCTGGGGAAAAGCGGGTTCTCGTCCGTATCCTGCCGCCCCACGATGAGATGAAACTCCTCGCGACTCGAAGTGATCAGACTGAGCAAATAAGCATCGCGCGCGATACGCCGAGCGCTCCCCTCCAATTGGAGCCATTCCCTCAATTCGGCCGTCAGGAACATCTCGTTGCGCGCGATCGAGGGGATAAAACCCTCGTTGACGCTGGTCAAAACGGTTACCGGGGCATCGTCCCAGGGGACATCAAGCCATCCCATAATTTCCACAGCCGGTCCTTTTAACGGAGCGGGGACGCGACTATTGGCTAGGTGATAAGCGACCCACCGCAGCAACTCCCCAGGTGTTGTTTGCCATTCCAGGGAACTCTGGACTCGCTGCGGTACCTGCATCCACTCCCCAAGCGTTTCCACGATGGTGCGGCAGACTTCGAGAGTTTCTTCCTTTGCTTCGGAGTTCCCTCCCGGCTGACCTGCGGCAGCCAGCATTGGCCCGTAGAATTCGAGCAGAATGTCGCGAAGTCGTTCCGCGCACTCTGAGATTGGCTGAACATGAGTCCAGGTGTCGGGTGAAAAACGCTGCCAGAGGCTCAACCATGCTTCCTTGACGGCGTTTTTTTCTCCCTGCATGTCGGCCTCGTCCATAAGAAGCGGGATTCGCTCAGCGCACCACGTATCGTACTCCGTGAGGAGGTCAATCTTCCCGCCGATGTGTCGAGACAGCCATCGTTCTGCCACCGGGTGTCGGAGGAGCGAGCCAAAGGCTTCGGCAGTTTTTTGCTCCAGGAAATCGCCCAATGCTTCGAGCAGTGCCCATACCGAAGTGCGAATGAGAGGCCGTCCAGGCCCGTACCGGGCAGGCAATCCGTAGTGCTCGAGAGCGTCCACAATCAGGGGAACAAGCGACTCGTCGGGCGCGCCCACCGTGATATCTTCGATGCCGTGTCGTTCATCCAAACGTGAGAGAAACCGGACAACAGCATATGCCTGATCCGCCGGCTGCTGACACAGGGTGATTCGATCCTCGGGGACTGGCCCGGGGAGTTCCTGCCAGTACTCCGGAATCAAGCAACCCAGCTCGTCAAAGCGATCGGCGAAGTCCCGCGGGGCGACGGTGAGAACCTTGACTTGGTCACGCACCTGACCCAAAAGCTGGCGGACAATCGGCGGCAGGTCCACAAGTCCCACGAGGAGTGTCTCTCGGTCAAGGTGACATAAATAGCGCGCACGGGCTTCAAAACGTGCGGCCACAACATCGCAAAGACCTTCCCGGTCGAGGGTCTCGAGATACAGTCGTTCCAGGAGATCAAGCGTCTCCCATCTGCCGCGATCAGGGAACTCTGGATCCTGTTGAAGGGCAATTTGCAGAACATCATGGAATGAAAATCCTCCACCACTCAGTTCGTATCTCAACTGAGCGAGAGATTGCGCCAGCGAGAGCCACCGCTGGCTTTCCGTGGAGGTTGTCCAGTGGGGGAAAAGCCGACGCAGAGCCGATTCGTCCCGATATGCCAACTCTCGCAGTGCGATGCACCACGCCAGGAGGCAGGTGGGTTCGTTGGCAAGTGGCTTATCGCAGGAGTAAAGGCGTTCAGGAAGCTGTCCCACCGTTATGACGTCTGGCGGAAGGAGGATCACGCCATGACTTCGGGCTGTTTCGGCGAGTTGGGCCAAAAGGCGCCGAACGGCCCAACTGGTGGGCAAGACGATAGCCAGGCGAGAAAGGTCCCACAGATTGCCATTAACACTCGGTGGGTAAATTTGGCAGAGATAGTCCAGGACGAGTTGAACAACAGGACGGGACCACCCCAAAAAAATTTGCCAGAAATTGCTTGGTCCGCGCGTCTCTTGATGCTCTGGCGATACCTCAGCCTGCTGCGCGTGCGTTTTGACTGAATTGCAAGATCGCCGTGATCCTTTACCCATGATTCGCTGTTGCCCCGCCTGGAGTATCTTGACCGAGATCCCTTTTCTCAGCCGTCCCGTGATGGTCGCGATTGAGATAGGTGTTCGCCCAGGAAGAAGTATGTGCTAATTCTGCATTGTACAAAACCGGCGGTCCGGTGAGCATCTCTTCGGATTCCCCGTAGGCTTTCAACCGTTCATAGACGATAGCCCACAGGCATTCCTTATCGCGAAGCTCGCACTGTCCATCCACAGAGCCTCCGCATGGTCCGTTCCGGCTGCACTTGGAGCACCAGCGTTTCGGGCAGACATAGGCACAATCCGGCAAACTGCAGTCCCCGCAGTCCTGACAACCATACATTATGTACTTGGAAAATTTTTCCAGACCATAGAGAAGACGAGCCGGGGTGGGTGGCTGCGGTTTGCCAGCCCAGCGTTGGTAGAGTTTCTGCGCGAGATTCCACAACCCCTTGCCTCTTGTAAAAGCGATTTGATGGACTAGCCGGGAAACGCGGTATCCCAGCGTGACGTATGGGGAACGCCTTGGTTTTCTCAGCGACTCAAGATATTGCCGATTGATCTTGTCAGGTGCGCTTAACCCCGTTTCGGGATCGTGCTCGAAAAAGAAGAATTCATCGGGAAACGAGAATTGAATCTCTTTCAAAAACTGGCGCCAGTCCTCGGGGGCGAAAGAGTCTAGATGTCGGAGAACCTCTTCGAAAGATTCCAGCTTGTGAATGCCTCCCAAATAACCTGCGGAGAAGCCCAGGCCCCGTAAAACAGCGAGTTGCTTGGCAGTCAGTTCGGCGAAAAATTTCTTTCCTCGATCGGGGCCGGCAGCGTATTTTTGGCACAGTTCCCACAGCTCATCTGTGACGACGCACCCCGGAAGTTGCCGGTCGTGGAAAAGTCTAGCGACCGTCTTGGTGAGAAGGTACACGTTACCGATGACCGGCACGCCCGAAATGCCCCTTGCCTGGAGGAAGAGTTTCACCTCGTGGTATTTGCGCATATCATAGCCGAGTTGGGTGATCACCCACTCCGCCCCGGTCGCGATTTTGCGTACGAGTTTGAAATATTGCGGAACCAATTCCCGTTCATAACGTTTGAAGGGAGAAACAGCGCAACCTATGTAGAATCGCGTGGGCGAAAGAAGTTCGGTTTTACCGGGGCGAGGTGTCACAATGCGGCCGTCATTCATGGCCTTGAGGAGAGCGATCAGGCCAACCGAATCGAGATCAAACACGCCCTGGGGCTTGCCGCCGAAACCGACGGCGGGATAATCGCCCGTCAGGGCCAGTATGTTATGAAGTCCCTCGGCCGCCAGCCGCCAGGCGAGGCTCTCCAATCCCGCTCGGTTCGCGTCCTTGCATGTCATGTGGATGACGACACGATCCCGGTCGTGGGACAAAAACTGGGCAATCCAGTCCGCCGGCAACATCGGATTGCCGCCGGGATTATCGGTGATCGAGAGCCATCCGACGCGGGGATGCGAGAGAAGTTCCCGGGCTAAAATGATCGGGGGTGCATCACCCGGATTCGCCGGGAATCCCCGAGTGGAGACAATCTCCACCCCGATTGGAAAACCGCCGTTTTCCAGGAGTTGTCGAAAGCTCAAACCGGAAGGCTTGGCGGTCGTCCCGCCTGTCATGGTTCAGCTCCCAAAAAGGGACTTTGTTGATCGTGGCCACAAAGGTTTTCGGTCGACATTTCCGTTGCCGATGACAAGGCGGTCGCTCCCGGGTGTGCTGGACAAACGTGCTTCCATGCTGCACGGGAAGCTGCCAACACCAACCACCTTGCTCTCACGGGAACATTCGGCGGGTGTCAGCTCGTGGTGGCCGCCACGGACCCCAGTTCGGCTGCCAACCGTCGCGCGACGTCAACGGCCTCGGTTGCGTTCTCACCATAGCCGTCGGCCCCGATCTGCTGGGCGAATTGCGGGGTGATGGGAGCCCCCCCGACCATGACCCGCACCTTGTCGCGAAGACCACTTTGCTGAAGAGCCTCGATCACATTCTTCATGTTGAGCATGGTGGTCGTAAGCAGGGCGGACATCGCCACGATCGTGCCCGGTTTTTCCTGAGCGGCCTGCACGAATTTTTCGGGAGGGACATCCACCCCCAAATCGACGACTTCGAAACCGGCACCTTCCAGCATGGAAGCCACCAGGTTTTTTCCGATGTCGTGGAGGTCGCCTTTGACCGTCCCGATCACCACCCGCCCGATGCGTTTGGCGCCGGTTTCTGCCAGTTTCGGGGTGATAAGCTCCAAAGCCGCTTTCATTGCCCGAGCGGCAATGAGAAGTTCCGGAACAAAATATTCGTTGCAGGCAAACCGCTGCCCCACTTCGTTCATTGCCGGGATCATGTATTTGGAGATCAACTCTGAAGGATCAACATTGGCCTCCAGGGCGGCCTTGGTGACCTCGACCGCAGTCCGGTGATCTCCGATCACGATCGCGTCATAAAGTTTAGAGTAATCGCTCATGGACCCCTCCGAGTCGCTGTGGGCCAAAAGTCGTCATGCGATCAACAAAATGAGCGCGACATACTGAAACTGTCTGCGCTCATCTCCGTCCCTGCCGGGCAGTGTTCCCCTCAACTCCCGGGCGCTTCCAATATTAACCGGTTTGACAACCGCCTGCCAAGGGTGGTTGGCTCACCGGCGGAAGATCAGCCAGCTTATCAGGCTACAATTGTTGTGTTGCGGCTCGGCGATCATGCGTACCAGGGGCGTTCACGTCGTCCGACTTTGTTGAGAGCTTCAATAGCCAGACGCACATCCATCTCGACCTGAAAATCGAACATTCCCACCACGATGAAATCGGCCCCGTTTCGAAAAGCATAGGCGAAGCCCTGCTGCGGATGGATGGCCCCGGCGGCGAGGACCTTGAAGGCCAGCCAGGGTTTCTCCACCGTTTTCATGAAAGCAGCGGTTTCTTCAGGGTTGTTGCACCACATATTGTCATTATTCGCATCGTGGTCGCTGGAATTGCCCCGCATCCAGTCGAATTCCTGCCGTCTGTTCTTCGGCGTTGCTGACCAGTAGCGATCTGAATGAAACGTTTTCATGTAAAAATCGACGGGAAGTTTTGCCTGTTCGCACGCCTTGACCACTTCCAGCGAATGACAGCCAATCCCCGCCGGGCGGCCGGTCTCGTGGATCAGGTCAAGCATTTGAGCGAGGGCTTCGAGACCACCACCGTTCATGAAATGGGAATCCGTCGATCCGCCGTGTGAATATATGCACGTGGCTCCACGCTCAACCTGCTGCTCGATGACACGTTTCATTTCGGCCCGGTCCTGGATGACGGGAACACACACGATCGTTTGAATCGGAGGGTTGCGGTGCCGGTTGTACTTGGCGACAACATCCCAGCAGGCTGGGTCAAGTTGGATCGTATTGATCCCACAGGCCATGGCGAGGTCCAAAGTTTCGAACACCTTCGATTCGGTGTTGTACTCGCGGAAAAGGCGAGAAACATAGATGAGGTCACGACTGTGCGCCCAACCGCCGATGAGATTACCTCCGATAATCAGGCGACTGATCGTGACGTTCCCAATTTTCCCTGTGGGAAGGGGACTGGGCAGCGGTTCCGCAGGCCGCCTCGGTGGTGGAACGGTCTCCTTCTCAGGAGCGGGCTGCGCCTTTCCTTCTGCTACGGCGGCGCGAAGGATCTCCTCCTCGATACTCGTGTAGGCCAATCCGAAACCCGCCGCGCCGGCTAATCCACGGGCAAGAAAACACCGCCGGTCTGTCTTGTGAACGTCGTTCATGATCAACCCTCCCGGTTAGTTGGAACCCGTTCGGCTGAGGATATTTTTTCCTCATCTCAGCAGCGAGCCGCAGTGGGGGCAACAATTCACTCATCTTGGCCGCGACTCATCTGCTACTCATTGTGTTCTGGCGAAGGGCCATCGATCAATCAGCGCGTCGTCCGTTCCTCAGCGCGGTTCCACCCACGACAGGGCGACCGCGGTAAAGATGATCGCCTGGTACGCCTTCTCCCATAAGATGCCGAGGCTCTTATCAGGCAGGACCGCAAGGTCGGAGTAAGCTCCTGGTCCTTCGCTTATCAAACGGGGATTTTGGAATGTTTCCAGTTCGTCGTAGCTTATCCAGAGCGTGAGGTTATTCCGCCCGGGACCACGTGGACCCGTCCATGCAATGCGATTCCGATCGTCGCCCCTTTTCACCGACGTCCACCTTTCCACCGCACAGCACACGGGAGTGACCTGCTGTCCAGGCCGGGGCTTTGACCACGTTTGGCCACCGTCCCGACTGAAACTGATCCAACGGTGGGGACCGCTCTGCTGCCGCATGTCCAAAGCAAGCCTTCCGTCTGCCAGTTGCACGAGCTGGCACTCGTCCACCCCCATTTCACCGGGGACAAATCCGCCTCTCTGCCAGGTTGCCCCATGGTCGTCACTGAAGAGCACAAAATCCCGGAAAGGACGGTAACGCCACATTGGAATGACGAGCCTCCCCGATGACAGTTGAATTCCGCCCCCCGGCCCCGGTACGCTGATGCCCCATTCCTTATCCTCCATATCCCGGGCAATCGGGGTCAAATCGACAGGATCGGACCAGTGTTCCCCATGATCGTCACTGAATCGGGCAAGATTGAGGACATCCCGTGACCCCGGGCGGGCGCGGTGGGTATTTGCTCCCGGCGCGCAGCGAAGGTAAAAAAGCCAGATCCGCCCCGTGGTTTTGTCCACCACCGTGGCAGGATTGGCGGAGGACCACTGGGGGCCCGAATGTTCGATCACTCGTATCGGCGACCATGTGCGGCCACCGTCGCGACTGGTTTTCAATAGTAAGTCAATTTCCTGGCCGGGGTGGCCCGGGTCCGCACTGCTGTTGCGACGGCCTTCCGCAAAAGCCAGGAGGGTACCGTCGGGAGCCACTTCCAGAGCGGGTATCCTGATCGTGTGGTAACCTGCTTCCCCGGACGTATACACGGTTACATGGTGTAGGCCGGCTTCGTTGGCCTGTGCCGAATAGGGCCAGCACAGGACGACGTTAAACAACAAGACAATCAGCACCCATAACATTTTCTGCTGCAAAAACGCGTAAAAGGGAATAATCCGTGCACGAACCAGACGTATTTTCATGGGTGACCACCTTTCAATTGCAAGAGTAATAACGGGGATCCAGCAACTCTATTTCTTCAATTGCTTTTTCTAAACGGATCTTCTTCAATCCATTCGTCGGCTCCGATATCCGGACGGCTGTCTCGCGGTTGCCGGTCGAAATCTTCTATCACCTGCGGTAACGGGTTGCCCACGTCGCAGACGGCTGGCTGGCGGGTTCGCAGGTGCAGGTCCCCACGTTTGGGATCTACAAATAAATCCGGGCTGGGCGATAGAATGAGATTCTTTATCAGACGGATTTCGCCAGTAGATTCGTTGCGAACGGGACTTCCCACGAGAAGATTGTTGACGACGATGGTGCCTTGATTATCATGAACCAGTCTGATAAGCCTTCCGAGACGATTGTCGGGATCAAAAATGGTGTTATGGGCGATAAGGCAGTCCCGTGTGTAGTCGGAAACGATACCCGATTCTGGACATTGAGCAATAAAATTATTTCTTACGATAATATTTGCTGAATGGACCGGAACATCCGGCGGTTTGTACGAGTTTCCGAGGGCAATGCCCACATCGCAATTGATGATGACATTCCGCTCGACGATGCAATCGCGGCTGTCGTGCCACAGGAATATGGCGCCGCGCCCTTCTCGTGTGCGGCCCTGAATGTTGTAAAAGACATTGTCCGATATAGTCCATTTCGCCGCGAACATAATGTCAATACCACCAATATAGTTACCCTGAAAATTCTCGGGCGTATCTGCGGGATCATCTGCGTAACTTTTGGGGCGATCATTATAGAAGAGGCAATACATGACTCGGGAGCCTTCCGGCCGGGCAACCGTGGCTGGTACGCGGACACCCTTGACGGCACGCTGCCAGATGTTGTGCAGAATACAGTTGTAAATGGTGACGCGATGGACTCCCGAGTCTGTATCGAGCTTGATGCCGTTCCATCGAACGTTTTCAATCGTAAGATCCGCGATAACGACGTCCGAACAACCATGGATGGCGAGAAGCTCGCCGAGTTGGTGCGGCCCACCGTCGAGGATGACTTCTTCCCGTCGACCGGTCGCACCGCGCAGCGTCACCCTGTCCGTGCAAATGTCCAACCGATGAGGAAGCACGTAGCGACCGGGACTCAGAAAGATCGTTGTTCCTTCTTTTGCGTGCTCCACAGCCTTAAAGAGTTCCTCCACGGAATGTACGCGGATTACCGGCTCCGTTGGGGCTGGTAAAGGTGGGGCCGCGCGGATGACTTGAGGGGCGATGGGCAACTCGGGTGGCTTGGCATGCACAGCTGACACACGCGGAGATGCCAGGCAGCGAATGGCACCCAGTAACAGTGCAATTGACGCAATGAGGCGGGCGAATGCGTGGGAAGCATGCAGGTGCTGCGGCACGGTAATTTCCTGGTCAATTCGGCATTAAATTAATGACGGATCGCTAATCCGCTGCCTATTATGTACCTCTGGTAAGCCGAATAGCAAGTGGTTTGAGAAAGGATGAGTCCGGTGGAAAATTACGGCCAAACAGCACACCTAGGGAACGTCATCGATGGATGTTGCAAAATGGAAAATCGTATTTATTCTTATGCAATTGTACGTAATCACCGGATTGTCTGCTCGGTGAAAATCGCATTATTCTGAACAGGCGAAACGCTTTGCAGTGCGCCGATTCTCGAGAGCGTCTTGAGGAGGCCACGAACCATGCCGCAATGGATGATTTTCATTCTTGCCGGACTTGTTAGCGTCAGCACTTTGGCGCGTGCCGGGGAAGAACAACCTGTTCGGCCCAATATTATTCTCGTCTTCATTGACGATATGGGCTGGGGCGATTTTTCCTGTTTTGGGAACACGGAAGCCAAGACACCGAATGTGGACTCCCTGGCGGCCGAGGGAATTCGATTCTATCAGTTCTATGTCAATTCGCCGATTTGTTCGCCCTCGCGGTGCGCGATCACCACTGGTCAGTTTCCCGCACGATGGCGGATCACATCCTATCTGAACAATCGGGCCGACAATGCTCGCCGGGGAGTGGCCGATTGGCTGGATCCGTCGGCGCCCACGCTGGCGCGGATCCTCAAGGAGCACGGATACGCCACCGGGCATTTTGGAAAGTGGCATCTCGGCGGGCAGCGGGATGTCGATGATGCTCCACCAATTACTGCTTACGGTTTCGACGAATCACTGACAAATTTCGAGGGGATGGGCCCCAAGCTGCTTCCTCTCACTCTTCGTCCCGGTGACAGGGAGTACGGCAGGATTTGGGCGGATGCCGAGATTTTGGGAGGACCCGTCGTGTGGATGCCCCGTTCTCAAATCACCAGCGGCTACGTCAACGCCGCCTTGGCGTTCATGCGGAGGGCGATTCGAGCAAACAAGCCGTTTTATGTGAATATCTGGCCGGACGATGTGCATTCTCCATTCTGGCCACCGGTGGACAAGTGGGGTGACGGAAGCCGGCGCCAACTGTACAAGGCTGTCCTGGAAGAGATGGACCGGCAACTTGGGCCTCTGTTCCAATTTGTCAGGAATAATCCCAAATTAACAAATAATACGCTCATCCTTGTCTGCTCAGACAACGGTCCGGACGTCGATGCCGGAAGCAGCGGTCCTTTCCGTGGGAGTAAGGCCACGCTGTACGAGGGTGGCATCCGGTCACCCCTCATCGTTTGGGGGCCTGGTCTGGTGGCGAAGGAAGCGGCCGGCACCTGGAACAGAACGTCTGTTTTCTCGGCCATCGATTTGGTCCCATCTTTGCTGTCGATCGCGGGGATTGCAGTACCGCAGGGAGTCTCTTTTGATGGCGAGAATGTATCTCCTGCTCTTCTCGGCAAACAAGCGGCTTCCCGTAAGTCACCCCTTTTCTGGCGGAGGCCGCCGGATAGAAAATTCTTTGCCGGTACCGGACCATATCCGGATCTGGCCATCCGCGAAGGGCGTTGGAAACTCCTTTGCGAGTATGATGGTTCCCGGCCGGAGCTGTACGACCTGGAGGCCGATCCTGCGGAAGCGAAGAATCTGGCCGACCAGCAGGGCCAGGTGGTTTCCTCGCTTCGAGAAAAACTGGTTGCATGGCACACAGGTATGCCGCAGGACAACGGGCTAAAACTCGGGGAGGAGGACCTCCGCCGAAACCACAATCGCTGAAGGGCAAGAAGCCCGGATTGGTGAAACCGGCTTTGGACGCTGTTCACGCCTGTGGACCATCACCTTAAAAATTGTTGACAGAGCGGACACGAGAAGGCCTGCTGATTAGCCGCGCACCGCGGCCATTTGCGGGTTCACTTGCTCTTTTCCGACGCCGCTCCATAGAATCTTTTGATCGCGGCCAGAACATGCAGGAATGAGGCGGCCGTGGCCAGCGGTGTGGGGTCGTCAAGTTCAACCCGCGGATGGTGAGCGGGATACCGTGGATATGCTCAGGAAGTTACTCATCCCTTTGTGGTGCTGCACGCTTTTGTGGCTGGGCTGTTCAGACGAGAGAGGTCTGGTTCCCCATCCGGAAGAGCGCACCACAGGAGCGGCGAAGAGCGTAGGCGAAGAGTCCAGCCATCATAGGAGTGGTGGGGCCAGGGTATCTGATCGGCTCCGGCTGGCATTTTCTGAATCTGCGCGAGAAATTCTCGTGGGTACGCTCGAACTGCGGCCCGGAGATGCTTTGCCGTTGCAAGCGGGTTGGACACCGATTGCTGGACAGCTTCTCGAAAAGGCGCCTGCCGCCGACTGTGCCTCGCTGACGATCGACTATCCTCTTGATGGTTCAATCTTTCCTCCGGAAATCGTGCCGCCCACACTGCTCTGGCATGACGATACGCCGGGGGTAGACTGCTGGCTGGTGGCGTTCGTTCTCAACGACGGCAAATCCTGGTTGGGCGCTTTGGTGCCGGGCGACTCACCCCCAGAAGGCGAAATCGACCCCCGCTGCCTGACAGAGACAAACGAGATCTATCGGGGCACACCGTACCAGCGGACGGCGAAAGCCTGGACAGTTCACAAACAAGTCTGGGATAGAGTGAAACAACATTCTGTGGAAACCCCATATCGACTGTACATTGTAGGATTTTCCGGTGAAAATCCTGGACAGGTTCTTTCTTGCGGTGCCATAACGTGCGTGACGTCGAAAGACCCCGTAGGAGCTCCGATATTTTATCGGGATGTTCCGCTCGCCCCGTCGCAAACGGAACGCGGCGTCATCAAACCGCTCAGCGAAGCCTTTCTACCCCTGATTGCCTGGCGGCTGCGCGATATTTCAAAGCCGGAGAGCCGTTTGGTTCTGACTGGGTTGCTGACCTGCGCAAATTGCCATTCTTTCTCGACAGATGGGAAAACGCTGGGTATGGACGTGGACGGTCCGGCCGGGGACAAAGGGGCTTACGCCATCGTTCCTATTGAGAAGGAAACGATCATCGAGCAAAAGGACATCATCAGTTGGAACTCATTCCAGGGCAAACCGCCGGGCCAGAAGACGATTGGATTTCTCTCGCAGGTCTCGCCAGATGGGCGTTACGTGGTTACGACATTGAACGAGTCAGTTTATGTGCAGAATTTTACCGACTATCGTTTCCTTCAGGTCTTTTATCCAACTCGGGGAATACTCGGCTATTACGACCGCGAAACGAAGGAGATAAAACCGCTTCCCGGAGCGGACGATCCTCGATATGTGCACTGTGACCCGGTGTGGACTCCTGATGGGCAGACGATCATTTTTGCCCGGGCGGAGGCGAAAGATCCATATCCGCCAGGTTATCGTCCGGCTGTGAGAGCGAACGATCCCAACGAGCCGCAGA
>ERZ795042.1506-NODE-1506-length-14940-cov-82.733960_pt1 | contig 14940 bp, 11 predicted proteins | sample MGYA00375126_ERZ795042 | MGnify/ENA primary metagenome ERZ795042 (study PRJEB30171, sample SAMN05518105) | compost metagenome | isolation source: Feedstock adapted compost from Newby Island compost facility, Milpitas, CA | place: USA:Newby Island compost...
TACTCCGCGGCTTCGCGTGCTAACGTCGCCACAGCCGCGCTTTTCAGCAGGGCTTTACTGGGAATGCAACCGCGGTGCAGGCAGGTGCCTCCCACTTTGTCTTTCTCAACGACGGCGACCTTCAGCTTAAGCTGCGCAGCCCGAATTGCGGCAACATAGCCACCGGTGCCACCGCCGAGAAAGACGATGTCATACTGATACTGTTGCTCGCCCGCCATCTCAACCCCCTTCACTGGTGCGCTGGTGCAGCCAGCGCCACCGGCGAACCTCTCCTCCCAGTATAACCCCCGGGCCGAGACTTGCCCGCTGATGCTTAGTGCCGCGTAGGATCATGCTGTTCAGCGACATCGACGACGTGTCCGCCTGTCAGCGTAAGCAGTTCTTCTGGCCTCAGGCGAAACACGGCGTGAGGGGTGCCAGCTGCAGCCCAGATTTCCGGCAGGGTCATGAGCGTTGATTCAATGTAGGTTGGCAGTGGCGTCTGATGGCCGGCTGGTGGTACTCCGCCAATGGCAAAGCCGGTTTGCGTGCGCACAAAATCGGCGTCAGCGCGCTCAACCGGCTCGCCGACGAGTTCAGCTAGCCGTGCTTCATCGACGCGCACTGCCCCGCTGGCAATGACGAGGATCGCGCGTCCGCTCTGGCGTCCACGGAAGACGAGCGATTTGGCAATCTGGGCAACAGTGCAGCCAATGGCTTGAGCTGCTTCCGCAGCTGTCCGTGTGCTTTGTGGTAGTTCGATCACGCGGCCTGGCATTCCCCGTTCGGCTAGGAATGCCTCAACCCGTTGGGCATTCGGGTGGAACGGCATACCGTGTTATCCCTTCTCCGCCCTACTCACTCTGACAGCCTCGCACGTCCTGCCTCTTGTCATCCGGCAAAGGTACTTCGCTCCTTAGGCCTGCGCCTGGACAGTGTGGAGCGCCTCGTCAAGCACCGCAAGTGCGCGTTCAAGTTCAGCCTCATTGATGACGAGAGGTGGCTGAAGCCGAAGCACGTTCCCTTCCTGCCCGCCGACGCCGATAAGCACGCCGTGCTCGCGGCAATAGGCGCGGATCGCTGTGGCTTGCTTTGCTGCTGGCGTCTTCGTGCCTCGGTCGGTCACAAGCTCAACGCCAATCATCAGACCAAGTCCGCGTACGTCGCCAATCAGCTCGTGTTCAGCGGCGAGTTCGCGCAGTTGCGCAAGCACGATTTCCCCCTTGCGCGCTGCTTGTCCAGGCAAATCTTCTTCCAGCATGACCTCTAGATTCGCGAGGGCAGCTGCGCAGGAGACCGGATTGCCACCGAATGTCGAGAGGTGCTCGCCCGGCTGGAATGCATCGGCGATCTCTGCTCGGGCAATGCACGCTGAGAGCGGGAAGCCGTCAGCAATGCCTTTGGCCATGACCATGATGTCCGGCTCAATACCGTAGTGCTCGATGGCGAAGAGCTTGCCAGTGCGACCAAAACCGCTCTGCACTTCATCGGCGATGAAGAGGATGCCGTATTGGTCAAGCACGTCTTTGACGAGGCGGAAGTAACGTGCTGGCGGCACGATGATGCCACCTTCGCCAAGCACTGGCTCGGCAATGAACGCTGCCACGTTGCCCGACGTCTGGTACTTGATTGCCCATTCAATCATCTCAGCACAGCGCTCGGCGACAAGGTCAGGATCATCGGTGTTGAAGGGATTGCGGTAGACGTATGGAGCAGGAGCGAAGGCGACACCAGGAAGGTAGGGGCCACCTCGCTTTTTCCGCAGCATGTTGCCGGTCACGGAGAGCGTTCCAATAGTACGCCCATGAAACGAGTGTGTCAGGGCGATGAATTCACTGCGGCCCGTGTACGCCTTGGCCATGCGCAAGGCGGTCTCGATACCCTCAGCGCCACTATTGGCAAAGAAGGTCTTTTGCAAGCGCCCAGGCGTGACGTGCGCCAATCGCTCGGCAAGCTCAGCGGCTGGCGGTACGTAGTAAACGTATGTCCCTGCGTGGACGAGCTTGTCAATCTGCGCCTTCGCGGCAGCAGCGACTTTGGGATGGCAATGCCCGGCATTCGTCACCGCAATGCCAGCGAAGCAGTCGATATAGGCTTTCCCGTCAGCGTCGTAGATTGTGGCTCCCTGCGCTCGTTCAACAACGACTGGCTCGAGTGAAGCGACGAAGCTGGTGCACACATACTGTTGATAGCGCTCGACTGTTTGGTTCATCATCCCTGCTCCGTTCGTGTTGTTTCTTCTTCCCGTCGGCATTGTACGGTAGAGTGCCTCGAGCTGGAATTGCGTACAATCCCAGAGATCCGGTCGGTGCGGGCCGGGCAAGTGGATGAAAGCCGGGAACGTATGGGGTGGTTAGATAGCTGGCGCTGGGCGTTTCGCGACCCAATACTTCGCCTTGTCTTGATCGTCACGGCCTTCGCTGGCCTGATTGTTGGACTGGCGGTGCCCTTCCTCTCGCTGGTTGCCTACCAGCGTGGCGCCTCGTACACGGTTGTCGGGGCGATGGCATCGAGCTACCTGGTCACCCAAGCGGTGTTGCTGTTCCCAGCTGGGGCGCTCTCTGACCGCGTCGGGCGGATTGGCCCGCTGATCGTTGGCCTATTGCTTGAAGGAAGCGCAACGCTCGCCTTTGCATTTGTCAAGCTGCCGATCCTCTTCGTTGCCCTGCGGGTTGTGCAGGGAATTGGTCTTTCGCTCACCTATCCTGCTGCACGTGCCCTGATCGTCGATACGACCGATCCCGAACACCGCGGCCGAGCCTTCGCGGCGTTCCAAGGGGCTTTTAACCTCGGCTGGCTTCTCGGGCCAGCCATTGGTGGTGTCCTTGCCAGCGTCGTCGGCATTACCCCGTTACTCGTTGTTGGTGGTTTGAGCGAAATTGCGCTTGCGCTCACTGGACTGCTGTTCTTCCGGCGGTTGCCAGTGGTTCACCAGTTTGTGCGACGTGCAGCCTCCAAGGAGACGCTGACGCCGCGCCGCGTCGGTCTGTCCTCGCTCTTCGCCTTGCCCTTGCTCGGAGCCTTCCTGTTAGCGTTTGGTTATCAGGTTCCCTATGGCCTTTTCAGTGGCATCTGGAGCATCTATCTGAAGCAACTTGGCGCGAGTGACGTCGAGCTGGGGCTTTCCTTTACCACGTATGCAGTGGCCAACCTCCTGATGTTGCCAGTTGGCGGACGACTTGCAGACCGTGTTCCTCGCTGGCGACGGCTCTTGCCCCTCTCGTGGCTGCTCGGCCTGGTGATTGTGGGGTATGCCATCCCGGCTGTGCCGGCTATCCTGGTGCTCGGTGCCGTTGAAGGTGCCCTCGGGGCCCTCATCGTTCCTTCAGTCGATGCTTACCTCGCTTCAGTCAGCGATCCCCGTGCCCAAGGGCGTGTCCAAGGCGCCTATACGACGATTGGTGTGGCTGGTGCAGCTCTGAGCGCGCTCTGCAGTTCTGTGCTCTATCAGGCTGGGCGGATCGTGCCATTTGCCACGGGTGGTTTCGTACTTGCCCTGCTTTCGACCTTGGCCGTGCCATTGATACGGCTAGGCGAACGCCAGCGTGAGCAGGAAGCCGTGCCTGTCTCGGATGAAGCGCCTCTTGTCCGTCGCTAATGTACTCCATGAGGAGCGTATGACTGTCTTCCAGCAGTGCGAACAGCAAGCGGGTGCCGAGTATCCCGTCAACATCTCGAGGACGTTTGGCGCTAATAACGAGATTCACCAACCTGTTCCCATGCTTGTGAGCAGAGGGATGTGCTCGATGACTTGACAGCGTCTCGATTCTGCGTGACAACACGCAATGGCACAGTGTGGGCCAAGGCTGAAGCCCTGTGGGAGTTCAAAGTGCTGATGCCGGGACGGAGAGGAGAAGAGCAGCCATGGCCGAATCTCAGACGGCGTTTGCGCAGCTTGCGCGTGCGCTCGAGTTCCGCGGCATTGGTCCGTATCGCGGCGGACGCGTGGTTGCCGTTGCTGGACACCCGACTGAGCGCTTAACGTTTTACTTTGGTTCCACTGGCGGAGGAGTCTGGAAGACTACTGACGGTGGCCGATACTGGCGCAATATCTCTGATGGCTTCTTCCACCGTGCCTCGGTGGGAGCGATCGCCGTCAGTGAGGCTGATCCGAACGTGATCTACGTTGGCATGGGTGAAGCGTGCATCCGCAATAACGTTTCACACGGTGACGGTGTCTACAAAAGCACTGATGGCGGGCGGACATGGACGCATTGTGGCCTGGCTGATACACGCCATATTGGTGCACTCGCAATTCATCCGAAGAATCCCGATATCGTCTATGTTGCTGCTCTTGGTCATGCCCATGGAGCCAACACCGAACGCGGGGTGTTTCGCTCGCGCGATGGAGGCAAGACCTGGGAACGCGTCCTCTTCCGTGACGAACAGACGGGAGCGATTGACATTGCGCTCGACCCTCATAACCCGCGAATTGTTTACGCGGCACTGTGGCAAGCCATCCGACGGCCCTGGGAACTGGTCAGTGGCGGGCCGGGGAGTGGGCTTTTCCGATCGACTGATGGCGGTGACACCTGGGAAGAACTTTCGCACAAGCCTGGCTTGCCCAAGGGTGTGCTTGGCAAGATTGGCATCGCTCCCTCTCCAGCGAAGGAAGGACGGATCTGGGCGATTATTGAGGCCGAGGATGGAGCGGTCTTCCGTTCCGACGACTATGGTGAAACCTGGGAGCGGCTTTCCGAAGACCAAAGTCTTCGCCAACGTGCCTGGTACTATCACCACATTGTAGCTGACCCCCAGGATCCCGAAACCGTCTGGGTGCTGAACGTCGAACTTTGGAAGTCAAACGATGGTGGGAAGACGTTTTTCAGTATCCCAACCCCCCATGGTGACCACCACGCGCTCTGGATCGATCCGCACGATCCCAAACGGATGATCCTTGGCGACGACGGTGGCGCCAGCGTCAGCTTCGATGGGGGCAGAACCTGGTCAGACATCTATAACCAGCCAACGGCCGAAATCTACCACGTGACAGTCGACCGGCAATTCCCGTTCCGGGTCTATGGTGCCCAGCAGGACAATACAACGATCAGCATTCCGAGCCGGTCGCACCGGGGCGCGATCACCGTTGCTGAGTATGAGGAGGTTGGCGGCGGCGAAAGTGGCTACATCGCCGTCGATCCGCGCAATCCCAATATTATCTATGCTGGCAACTACCTCGGCTACCTCACGCGCTACGACCGAGCTGCCGGCCAAATCCAGAATGTCCAAGTCTGGCCGGAGACGACGCTCGGTGCTGGTGCGGAAGAGGCGAAATACCGTTTCCAGTGGACATATCCAATCGTCATCTCGCCGCATGATCCTGATGTGCTTTACGTCACGTCGAACGTCGTGCACCGCTCACGTGATGGTGGCCAGAGCTGGGAAGTGATTAGCCCTGACCTTACCCGCAACGATCCTGACAAGCTCAAGTCCTCAGGTGGGCCGATTACCAAGGACAATACGGGAGCGGAATACTACTGCACGATCTTCGCGTTTGCGGAGTCGCCGGTGCAGGCTGGAGTGCTCTGGGCCGGTTCGGATGATGGACTGGTCCATGTCTCACGGGATGGCGGTGCCACCTGGCAGAACGTCACGCCGCCGGACTTGCCCGAGTGGGCGACAGTTAGCATCATCGAACCCTCGCCACATGATGCTGCGACCTGCTATCTCGCAGCCCATCGCTATCGCCTTGATGACTTCCGTCCACTCTTGTTCAAGACGACGGACTTTGGTCAGCATTGGCAGCTGATCACCGCTGGCCTGCCGGACGATGAAATTACTCGGGCGATCCGCGTCGATCCACAGCGGCCAGGTCTGCTTTTTGCCGGAACCGAGACGGGGCTTTGGGTTTCCTTTGATGATGGGGGGCAGTGGGAACGATTACGGGGCAATTTGCCGGTTGTCCCCATCCACGACCTCGTGATCACAGGCGACACCTTGGTGCTGGCCACGCATGGCCGTGGCTTCTGGTTGCTCGACGACCTCACGCCCATACGCCAGTTTGCTCCGGAGCAGTTTGAACAGCCGGCCTGGCTCTTCGCGCTCGGTGACGTGGTGCGCTATCGCTCATATCGCGGCTTTGGTCATGCTGCTCCTGGCCAGATTAGCCATCGTGGCGCTGGTGCATTTCGTGTTTCGTTCGAGCTTCAAGAGACTGAGACGGGAGAGCGACGGGAAATCTTGCTCGATGCTGCACCAAATCCTCCTGATGGTGCAGTCCTCCGCTACTTCCTCCGTGAGGAGCCAGCAACTGAAGTAACAATCACGATTTATGATGAGGCAGGCAATGAAATCCGCCGCTTCTCCAGCACGAAGCTGCAGCCTGCACCAGGACAAGAACCGCCGCGTGAGCCTGTGCTGCAGAAAACTGCAGGAGTGCACCAGGTCGTCTGGAACCTGCGCTATCCCGATGCAACACTGGTTAGCGGTGACAAGTCAATGGAATTTGTCCGCGGCGGACTCGCAGGCCCGCTGGTGCCACCGGGGACGTACATTGCGCGGCTGCAGGTAGGCGATCATGTCGTTGAGCAACGCTTCCGCGTGGTGCGGGATCCACGGATCGCTGCTCGCGATGCTGATCTGCGCGAGCAGTTCGAGCTCGCGCTTGCTGTCTGGAAGAAACTCTCCGAAGTGCACGAGGCGGTCAATCGCATCCGTACCTTGCGCCAGCAACTCGAGCCGTGGGAACGGCGTACCGATCACGAGGCGCTCAGCAGCCAAGCGAAAGCGCTGCGTGATCGCCTGCTTGAGATTGAGGGTGAACTCATCCAGTACCGGGCCAAGAGCAGCCAGGATTCGCTCAACTTTCCAGTTCGCCTCAACGCGAAATTGGCGGGGTTGGCTGGTGCCATCGGCTCAGCAGATGCGCGGCCAACTGCTGCTCAGCGTGCCGTCTTCGCCGACCTCGTCGCACGAGCTGATGCCCTCCTTGCCCGCTTGCGCGAGGTGATCGAGCGTGACATCGCTGCGTTTAACCAGCAGATCCGCGAGAGTGGCGCCGCCATTATTGCTGGTTCATAGCTATAGGGCGTGTCGAGGCTTGGCTGCCGAGACCATCCAGCTGCAACGACGTGGGGGCAAGGCACCTCCACGTCGTTGTATGCTTGCGAATGAAAGAGGCGTGAAGGGGCATTCGCGGTGAGGGAAGCGCCTCCTATCGTTACACCAAACGGCAAGCCCCCTATCGCAAGGAATGGGTACCTTCCGCCGTTGCCACCACGCTGGCTCCTCTTCTGGCGTGGTGCGACCAAGCGTTGCCCCTATTGTGGTGAACGGCGCATCTTCCACCGATGGTTTACGCTCGTTGAACGCTGTCCTCGCTGCAACTTGCTCTTCGAGCGCGAGGAGGGATACTGGACTGGCTCGATTGCGATCAACACCGTCATGACCGAGTTCGTATTTGCCGTAGTACTCGCCATTTGGGTTGCGCTGACTGTGCCATCGGTACCGATCGCGCCACTCCTCATCACTGGCATTGCCATCAATGCGACGTTCCCGCTGCTGTTTCATCCTTTCTCAAAGACGCTCTGGCTTGCGCTTGACCTTGCCTTTCATCCGATCGAGCCACAAGAGGTCGAAAGGCTCTTCGGCAAATCCTTCGGCTAGCTCTGCGCGCTATGCTGTTGGGCTCGCTGGCGGAATGGATGGCCGATTTCCGTTATTGGCCGTTGGTGCTCGGCAAGCACTGCCCATGGTTGCAGCGCTGACTCCGGGACTCGTGGTAGAGGCTGACCATCCTTCAATGTCAGCGTGTTTACAAGCAGCTTGTCGCCTTTTCTGGCCTGCATCTCGACATCGTAGAACGTGAAGTCGCCGTCGACGAGTTCGAAGAGCGCAAGGTCAGCGGGAGTGCCGACTGCTAGGGTGCCGAGATCAGGGCGCCCAATAATCCGAGCGGGAGCAACGGTTGCTCGCTCGATCACCTCAGGGAGGCTCATCCCGAGGGCCAAGAACTTCGACAGGGTTGTCGGGAGATCAAACATTGGCCCTTGGATTGCGAGTTGATGGATGTCGCTGCTAATCACGTCTGGCAGTACGCCTTGTCGCAGCAGTGCCTCAGCGACGGCAAAGCTAAATGATCCTGCCCCGTGGCCAATATCCAGCACAAGCCCGCGCTCATGCAATTCGCGAACCTGCGGGTGCAGCGTGCCATCCGGACGAAGGATGCGCATTGAGCCGCCAGTGAAGCAGTGGGTGAGGATATCACCAGGGCGCAGCAAGGCTGCGACCTCGTCGATCTCCGGTGGCCCCTGACCGATGTGCACCATGAGTGGCAGGTTGAGCTGGTCGGCCAGGTGCCGTGCGAGTTCAAGCGGACGGATACCGACACCACGTGTGGTATTGCGATCGATCCGTGCTTTGATACCGAGGATGAGATCACGATGCTGCTCAATCATCTGGGCGGCGAGGTCGAGGTCGCAGTAGTCGAGGTTGGCAAATTCCCAGGTTGGTGCGACCAGGCCGATTGCGGAGAGATTTAACAGCGCGTAGATGCGGACGCGACTTGGCTCGACAATATAGCGGCGAAAGCCGGGGAAGGTGTACGCCCCGGCACTGCCGACATCAAGCCACGTCGTGACACCGGTGCGTGCCGCGACAGGGTCAGCCTCGATGCCCCAATATGTGACCCCCCAGTAGACATGGGTATGGAGGTCGATGAGGCCCGGGGTGACGATCTGCCCCCGTGCGTCGATGACGCGTTCGGCCTGGACACCCTGCAAGGAAGGGGCAACGGCCGCGACCATGCCGTCCTTGATCGCTACATCAAATCGCCCCACCCGCCCAGCGCCCGGGTCAATAAGCTGCCCACCGAGAATTACAGTGTCATAACGTTCAGTTGAGAAGTCTGGAGCCCTTTCCGACATCGTATGCTCCAATCTCGTGTTATCGTGGTCATCCTAAAGCGGCGACCTTTGAGTCAATATCGCCGGTCCTTGTGCGACAGTAGCACGCACCTCATCCATGCGCAACTGGATATGCCAGTTCCATGCCAGATTCAAGGAACAGAAGTCCTCTTCACGTTTTGAGCAACTGGGCGAATTCTTCGACGCTCTGTGGGAAATGGCCGAGTGGAATGACTGGCAAGCGGCCCGGCCAGCTCGACTGCATGAGTGCTGCGTGCCCACCAACAACAATCCATCGAGGGCGTACTGTCGGCGATAGCCGATCGAGTCGCTCGATCGTCTTCAGGAGCGCAGGGAGATGCTCGGGGTAGACGGCTGCCAGGATGACGAGGGGAGCATGCCAGCGGCGTACCGCGTCGACAATATCGTCGATTGGGGTATTCGCGCCAAGATAGTGGACATCATAGCCGAACGATTCAAGCAGGCAAGCGGCCATATAAAGGCCAAGCTCGTGGAGTTCACCTTCAACGCAGGCCGCCACCACCGGCTCGCGTGTGATGGTCGGCCGCGGTGCTTGGCTGGTGAGCATCGTTACCAGTTCACGAATTGCTGCACTCACCTCGTGTTCTTGGCCAATGGTGATCTCTCCCCGTGCCCAGCGCTCACCGAGTTCACGCAGGGCTGGAGCAAAGACGTATTCAAAGAGCACTGGCAAAGTCATCCCGCTTTCGACAGCATCGTGCATCAACTGCTCGGCTTCGGCTGTGCGTGCCTGCAGCAGTAGCTCAAGCAACTGCGCTGCGAGCTTTGTGGGATCGTGCTGCGCCATCCGCTCGAGGCGTTCGCGAATCTCGGCAAGCGAGAGGCGAGCGCGCTGCCACCGCTTGATCTGGCGAATCCGCTCGATGTCCTGCAGTGAGTAGAGTCGATGTCCTCCCGGCGTGCGTTCGGGTGCCAGTAGCCCGATTCGCTCCAAGAACCGAAGGCTCGACATCGTAAGCTCAGGGAATTCTGGCTGCAGTACTTTCACCACTTCCCCGATCGTCAACCGTGTCAGGGAAGAGGATGGTGATCCGCTCTCGTCCCGTCCAGTAGCGTGTTCATTGGTCATCCAACACCCTCTCCTGCTCGCCCAGACCATGATCCTGTGCCGGCTTGACACCGCCGCGAGGATAGCGTACACTGAACTTGAACTTCAAGTATAAGTTTACCTTCGCTGCGGCGAGGGTGCGAGTGAAAGGAAAACGCGACAATGGAGACCCTGACCGAGCAACTCCCCCGCAGCACGACGCTCTACACAGCGGCATTTGCCTCAGTTGCCTTGTCGATCCTTGTGTGGCTGTTACGCCGCGGTGATGACCGAGCTTCTGCCGAGCGCTTTGGCATCTTCGTTGGGCTGTGGGCTCCAACCTTGCTCATCCTCGGCAAAATCGCTGAAGACCGAGAGCGCGCCCGGCTCTGAGACACCCTCATCGGAGTACGCGTCGTGTTGCGCAGGAGTGGAGAGCGACCATGCAACGACACATCACGCGAATATCATCACCAGCTGGAATCGTCTTGCCGGTCTGTATTCTGCCGTTCCAGGAGTCAAGATTCCGCCTACTCCTGCGCAGAATGATCCGGATTGTTCGCGCTCGCTTGCTCGGCGTGCCGTTGCTGCGTCCGAGTGTTGATCACGACCTCACGCCATCAGGTGCTGTGCAGCGCAACCTCGTCTGGTTCACGGCCAGCACAACACGACGAGTGCGCGGCCGTGTCGGTCAGTGGCATCCATGTCCTTCGAGTGCCTACGCCGCGGCACGGCGAGCACGTCGCCGCCCGCGTCCTTCAGCGCAGGACTGGCCGCATGCCGCGTAGGTATGACCATCCTCACGGCGATCGCGGCGTTTGTTGGTTGCTGTAGCATATCCCGTTCCTGCCCCTCCCCACCCCACCGGCGCTGCCTCATCCACATCGAGGCAGCGCCGGCCATTTTCTCTATACTGCATGGTGATAGGGAGGCGAATGATGACGCTTGAGAACCAGCAGGTCCTCGCTGAACAAATTCGTGCCAACCTTACCCATGTGCGCCAGCGGATTGCCGCAGCGTGTGAGCGCGTCGGGCGTGATCCGCGTGAGGTGCGGTTGCTGCTCGTAACCAAGACTGTGCCGCCCGAGCGCATCCGCTATGCTGTTGAGGCTGGTGAGCGGTTACTTGGGGAAAATCGTGTGCAGGAAGCCCTCCAAAAGATTCCGGCTCTGCAAGACTTGCCGATTGAATGGCACTTCATTGGCCACCTGCAGACGAATAAGGTGAAGGATGTGTTGACCTTCGCTCAGATGGTGCATTCCGTCGACCGCCTAGCCCTCGTCACTGCGCTCCACAAGCGCTTGGAGCGGCTTGGCCGCACCCTTGATGTCCTGATCCAGGTCAATACCTCGGGTGAACCGAGCAAGTTCGGTGTTCCACCCGAGGAAACGCTCGCCTTCGTCCGCCAAGTCGCTGCCTATCCGACGCTGCGTATCCGCGGACTGATGACAATCGGCGCACTGACTGAGGACACTGAGCGGATCCGTGCCTGTTTTCGCACGCTGCGGCAGCTCCGTGACCTGCTCGTCGCAGCAGACATCCCCGGTGTTGAGCCACAGATCCTTTCCATGGGTATGTCCAGCGACTTTGAGATTGCCATTGAAGAGGGCTCGACGCTAGTGCGGATTGGCTCAGCCATCTTTGGTCCGCGGCCAACGCCCCATACCATGTACTGGCCAGAAGACACGCCGCAAGCCCACTCACGCTGATTGCGCACGCAACGGGCTGCTCCCCTGTGCGCGGCACCGATGAAGGGTGCCCGTTCTCGCTACCCCAGTGCAGCACTGGTGCTCTGTTCCCTTGGCATTTGCGGGACTACGCATGCTCGATGCGCAACGGTGATGCTGCGCGCAATTGACAAGGCGAATGCGTGGGATGAGAATCGCAGGCGGTGAAGCCGGTCGCTGGTGGAACAGGGAAAGGAGCTGTGGTGCGCGATGGCGGTTGAGCAGGTCGTGCAGGCGCTCACGTTTCGTTGCATTGGCCCCTATCGCGGTGGACGCGTGGTTGCCGTTGCCGGTCATCCGTCAGAGCCAGGCACGTTTTATTTCGGCGCGTGCGCTGGCGGGGTGTGGAAGACGACGAACGGAGGCTCGCACTGGGAGAACATCTCGGATGGTTTCCTCGGCACTGCCGCGATTGGGGCAATTGCTGTCAGCGAGGCCGATCCGAATGTGATCTACGTTGGTACTGGTGAGGCCTGCATCCGAAACAACGTCTGCCAAGGGGATGGGGTCTATAAGAGCACGGACGGTGGCCGAACCTGGACGAACGTGGGATTGCGTGACAGCCGGCATATTGGCAAGATTGTCATTCATCCGCACGATCCTGACACAGTCTATGTCGCGGCGCTTGGCAATGCCTTCGGCCCGAATCGAGAGCGTGGTGTCTTTCGCTCGCGGGACGGCGGTCGGACGTGGGAATGTGTTCTCTTTAAGAGTGAGCATACCGGGGCAATCGATATCACGATTGACCAGCAGAATCCTCGTATTCTCTACGCTGCGCTTTGGCAAACTCGCCGCTATCCTTGGGCGCTGGTTAGCGGCGGCGAAGAGTCCGGTATATGGCGCTCACTCGATGGTGGTACGACGTGGGAGGAGATTACGCGCCGGAAAGGATTGCCGAAAGCTGCCGTCCTGGGACGAATTGGCCTTGCTGCTTCGCCAGCGCAGTCGGGCCGCGTTTGGGCGATTATTGAAGCTGAGGACGGCGGCCTCTTTCGTTCCGACGACTATGGCGAGACGTGGGAACTCTGCACTGATGACCTCGAATTACGCCGTCGGCCGTTCTATTACATGCACTTGACCGCCGATCCCGTTGATCCCAACACGATCTGGGTGATGAACTTGCAACTCTGGAAGTCGGTTGATGGCGGCAAGACGTTTGAAAGTGTGCCCACGCCACACGGCGACAACCACGCGCTCTGGATCGATCCGAAGAATCCGAATCGCATGATCGAAGGGAATGATGGTGGAGCCTGCATTAGTTTCGACGGTGGGCGTACCTGGACGTTGCCGTTGAACCAGCCGACGGCGCAGTTCTATCACCTCGCCGTTGACCAGGCGACGCCCTATCGAGTCTACGGCTCCCAGCAGGACAACTGGGCGATCTCGGTTCCGAGCATTGGCACGGAGGGCGCGATCAGCTGGCCCGATTGGGTCGAGCCAGGCGGCGGTGAGAGCGGCCATTTGGCCATTAGCCCAAAGCCACCCCATGTTGTCTACTGCGGCGCAATCGGCACTGGCTATGGCCATGGTCGGCTAATTGCGTGGGATCCGATCACAGGGCAGAAGCGCAATGTGACTGTCTGGCCGGAAGTGCATGGCTCGGGCGTTGGCGCCGAGTATCACAAGTATCGCTTCCAGTGGACGTTTCCTATTGCTATCTCGCCGCATGATCCCGATGTGCTCTATGCCTGCTCGAATGTTGTCCACCGTTCGCGCGATGGTGGCGAAAGCTGGGAAGTGATTAGCCCTGATTTGACGCGTAATGATCCCGAAAAACTCAAAGCGTCTGGAGGGCCGATTACTGCGGATAACAGCGGTGCCGAAGTCTACTGCACGATCTTCGCGTTTGCGGAGTCGCCGGTGCAGGCCGGGGTGCTCTGGGCTGGTTCGGATGATGGACTGGTCCATGTCTCGCGGGATGGCGGTGCCACCTGGCAGAACGTCACGCCGCCGGACTTGCCCGAGTGGGCGACGATTGCAACGATTGAGCCGATGCGTGACAACGCTGGTGGATGCTACCTCGTTGCTCATCGCTATCGACTCGACGATGACTGGACGCCCTACGTCTACGTGACCACGGACTTCGGGCAGACATGGCGGCGCATTACCAATGGGTTACCCATGCGCGAGATCATCCGCGTTATCCGCATTGATCCAGCGGAGCCACGGGTACTCTATGCCGGTGGGGAGTTTGGCGTCTATGTGAGCGTGGATCAGGGTGAGTACTGGCATGCGTGGCAGGCGAATCTGCCGGTCGTACCTGTGCATGACCTCGCTGTCGTTGGTGATGAACTTGTCGTTGCAACGCACGGCCGCAGCTTCTGGATTTGCGACGATGTCACACCGTTGCGCCAGCTCGCTCAAGGCGTAGCCCCTGGGCAATCCGCCGTTGTGCTCTTCCAGCCACGCACGACAATTCGATGGCGCATCTATGGCCGTGGCTATAACAACGCGACAATCTACACCAATTACAAGATGCTTGGTCCGGTAACGGGCTCCTATCGGGTGCGTGAGACCCCGCTCGGAACCAAAGAGGAGGTCTTCCTTGATGCTGGACAGAATCCGCCGGATGGTGTGCTGATTCACTACCAGCTTCCGACTGATGCAGAGCGGGTTGAGTTGCGCATCCGAGACGCTGCTGGCAATCTGATTTGCGCGTTCTCGAGTGCGAGTGAAGAACCACCGCGTCCTCCAGCGACCGCTGGTGTCCATCGGTTTATTTGGGACATGCGCTATCCAGCACCGGCGAAACTCGAAGGTGAGGCCAAGAAGAGCCGGTTCGAGCAAACACTTGCGACGGCTGTTCGCCCGCGGGCCTTGCCTGGCGAGTACCAGGTGGAGCTTGTGGTCGGCGATCAGACGGTAACGCAGCACTTCACCATCGTCAAGGATCCGCGCGTGCGTGCGAGTGATGCTGACCTCCGTGCCCAGTTTGAACTCAAAGTAGCAATTCGTGATCGGATTGATGAAATCCACCAAGCCGTCAACCGGATTCGTCGGCTGCGGCGCCAGGTCGAAGAATGGGAGGCACGTGCGCAAGGCGCAGGAAAGATTGAGCAGATCGCTGAGGCAGCTAATGCGCTCCGTGAGCGCTTGACAGCGCTCGAGCGTGAATTCATTCAAGTTGATGCAGAGAAGGCGCAACCTGGTCCGACACGTGTGCGCGAGAAGCTCGTTGCCCTCAGCTCGATGATCGACGAATCCGAGGATCGGCCGACACAAGGCGCCTATGCCGTCTACGAACAGCTTGCGCAGGAGGTCGAGCGCCTGCGCCAGCAACTCGAACATGTCGTTGCCCAGGAAGTAGCAGCCTTCGCAGCCC
>ERZ795042.1528-NODE-1528-length-14824-cov-317.784616_pt1 | contig 14824 bp, 9 predicted proteins | sample MGYA00375126_ERZ795042 | MGnify/ENA primary metagenome ERZ795042 (study PRJEB30171, sample SAMN05518105) | compost metagenome | isolation source: Feedstock adapted compost from Newby Island compost facility, Milpitas, CA | place: USA:Newby Island compost...
TCGCGCGTTCCGGATCCTTCGGCTTGCCCACCTTCACGGTGAAGCGGTAGCTGTCGCCCTCGATCACCGGCTCGACGTAGGCCTCCTTGCCTTTCTTGGTCGAGAGCATGAAGGTCTTGGCGAGCGGCACTTCCACGTGGGCGAACGCGGGGTTGGGGCTCCTGACGGTGCGCGCCCAGATCCACGCGATCACCGTGAGTTTCCTTCCCACATAGAGCTGGAGATCGGGCCGGTCCTTGGCCATCTCGGCCGTCACCTCGATCTTGGGGTAGAGGTGGCCGATGCGCTTTTCGGCCTCGTCGCGCATCCACTTGCCGTAGTAACGCACGTCTTCGGCCAGGCCCTGCGCGCCCTTCCACTCGGACAGTGCTTTTCTGCGCTGCGCCTCCGGGTTCACGGGCGGGCGACCCGCGAAGCGCGGCGGGATCTCGATCATCGCCTTGTTGATGAGCACGGCGACCGGGTTCAGGTCGCTCGCATGGGCCTCGAGTCCGAGCCGCTGGGCTTCGAGCGGCAATGACCCGCCGCCGGCGAACGGGTCGTGGAAGGCCGGCAGCCGGTTCGGATCGAAGAGCTCCTTCGCCCGTGGATGGTCGGCGTTGTCGGCGCACGCGCGTCGCCAGCTCTTCCAGATCTCGGCCCGGGCCTTCTCCAGCACGGCCTCGTTGGTGGTGTTCTCCCACTGGACCAGCTCCTCGATGATCCGGAAGAGCCGCTCCCGCTCCTTCTGCTGCTCTTCCGCTGTGGGGAAAAGCTCGGGCAGCGACGAGGGATCGTCCACCATCTGCGCGAAGATCACCGCGCGCGCCGCGGCGAGCGGCCGCCGCGCCCACCAAAGATGCAGCGTGTTCGGATGCCCGTGTCGGATGGACTTTTCCCGGGCCGCGGCCTTGTTGATCGCATCCAGCGGAAGCGCAACCTCGATGAGTTTTCTTCTTGCCTTCATGCGGGCTCCTCCGAGCGAGCAAGCAGCTCCGCAAAGCTGTAGTTGACGCTGGTGACGCCGAAGTCCGGCTCTCGGTGGAAGGGTCGGCGCACGTAGCGGACGCGGTGGCTTCCGTCGTCGTGGAATTCGACGAGCGCCAGGATGTAATCGTCCGGCTTGTTGAGCGAAAAGAGGATCTCGTTCTTCGTGACCGTGATCGTGTCGGCGCCCGCAACCCGTCCCTTGACTTCGATGAAGCGCAGTCGACCGGTTCCGGGCACGCGGCTTTCGATGTCGTAGCCGAGCTTCTCCTGCTCGCGATCCACCGGCTCGTAGCCGAGCTGGCGTTCCACCTCCATGACGATGGCCCGCGCTCGAGCGGCGCTCGCCTGGGTATCACCGGACGTGATCGCCGGAGCCTCGCGGCCCATCACCTTCGCGAGCAATCCCATCGGAACGACGACGACGCCGCCGATCACGACGGGGGGAAGGGCGGAGATCTGCGCCTCCCGGTCGAGTTCGGCGAGGCGGCGCTCGAGCCGCGCCTGCAGCTCATCGGCCCGGCGGCGCGCCTCCTGCGAGTTGAGGCGCGCGCCCGCCTTGCCCGCCTGCTCCTCCAGCTTGAGCTGCTCGGCCCGATGATCCCAGTAGGCGATCTCCTTGGTGAGGCGGTCTTTCACCGCCGCCCGCGTCTTCTCGATCCAGGCGAGTCGCCGGTCGCTCACCTCGCGGAGGTGCTCGGGGACGACATGGAGGATGGCGTAGTTCTTGACGTGTTGCTCCAGGTCCCGGGTGATCCACGCGGCTTCCGGCCGCCCGAGCAACGTCGCGGCGTCCGGCTCGCCTTCGGCGAGCGGTCGGTAGTCGAGATAGGGCGCGTAGTGAAGATGTCGCGCCTTGCCCTCCCTGTCGATCTCGACGAAGAGCATGCGCCGGGAGATGGTGCGAGCCTCGCCAGAGGCCAGCTTCGTACCGTCCTGGATCGAGTGCTCGAGGAAGAAGAGGACGCGCGGGGACGTACCCGGATCGCGCTCGTCGACCAGCACCGCGCCGCGCTTCAGCAGGTCCCGGTGGCGCTCCAGCGTGAGGTCGAGCACGGCGTCGAGCAGCGGGTGCCCGGGACAGACGAAAGCTGCCAGAGGCTTGCCCGGCGGCGCGATGAGCTCCTTCTCGAAAACAATGCGCTCGTAGCGGGCGAGCACCGGATCGCCAGAGCCGATCTGCCGATCCCGGTTGCGAACCGGCGCAGGTACGTGCGTGACTTCGTAGCGCCGCGGCTCGCGCTCCCGGACAGTTCCTCCGAGCCGCCGAAACGCCTCGAGGAAGAACGATTCGATGTAGTGTGGCTGCAGACGGCGTGCTTCGGCCCGCTCCATCTCCTCGCGGACGCGCGCCACGCGGCTCTGATCCATCGCGTCGTGCGCCAGCGCCCGCTCTTCGAGAAGGTCTTGGATGTGGGCGCGGTCCACCGCGTGGTCGATGGCCTGGGTGAGGCGCGCCCGCACCTCGGGTCGGTCGCCGTAGCGGATGGCCTCGATGATGAGGTCGCGAAGGGGCTTGCCTTCGAACTGGAGCTTGCCCAGCACGTCGAAGACCTGGCCGCCCAGAGCCTGCCGCGCCTCTTCGAGCTTCTCCAGAAGGCGACGATAGACGTCGCCCTCCCGCGTCTCCGTGGCGACGAGATTCCAGAGATGGCAAACTTCGGTCTGCCCGATGCGGTGGATGCGGCCGAAGCGCTGCTCAAGGCGATTCGGATTCCACGGCAGGTCGTAGTTCACCATCAGGTGCGCGCGCTGGAGGTTGATGCCCTCGCCCGCAGCGTCGGTCGCGATCAGCACGCGCACTTCGGGATCGTGCAGAAACCTCTCCTGCGCCTTGCGCCGCTCCTCGCGCCCCATCCCGCCGTGGATCACGGCGATCGCTTCCGAACGGCCGAACAGCACGCCGATCCGGCGCTCGAGGTAGTGGAGGGTGTCGCGATGCTCGGTGAAGATGACGAGCTTCTGGTGCGGCGACGGCTTCGGCTTCGCGATCGCGCCCGCTCCGTAGGGGGGCGAATCGTTCTCGGAGACTCGATTCGCAAACGCGGCCGGAGTGAAGATCTCGCCGAGCACCCTCGACAGCTCACTCCACTTGGTGTCGTCTCCTCTGCGGCGGATCTCCGCCGCCAGGGATTCCAGCCGAGCGAGGGTGTCGATCTCCAGCTCGAGCTCGGCGATGGTGCTGGCTGCCGTGGCCTGATCGAGGATCTCCTCCTCGGCCGCCTCGATCTCGTTCTCGGGCGCGTCCTCCAGGTCCTCGATCGCATCCGCATCGAGAACCGGTCCCCCGTCGATGCGAGCCGCAATGGCGCCTCGCTGCAGCAGTTCCAGTTCACGAAGGCGCTTTTCCAAGCGCTCCCGGCGCCGGCGCAGCGACTGATAGATGGCCTCCGGTGACGACGCGAGCCTCCGCTGCAGGATGGTGAGCGCGAAGCCGACCGTTCCTCTCCGCTTCTCGTTCTGGAGCGCCTCCGCGCGATTGAACTCCTCGCGCACGTAATCCGTGACTGCCTTGTAGAGGCAAGCCTCCTCGGGGGAGAGCTTGAACGGCACCGTATACGCGATGCGCTCGGGGAAAAGGGGGGTTCCGTCGAACTTGAGGAGCTTCTCCTTGACCATTCGACGCATCAGGTCGGAAACGTCGAACTGATGCACGCCGGTCCGAAACCTCCCCTCGAAACGATCTCCGTCGAGCAGGGCGAGAAAGAGCTGAAAGTCCTCCTCCTTCCCGTTGTGCGGCGTGGCCGTCATCAGCAAGAAGTGGCGCGTGATGCTGGAGACGAGCTGCCCGAGACGGTAGCGCTTGGTGTACTTGATCTCGCCGCCGAAGTAGGTGGCGGAGAGCTTGTGGGCCTCGTCACAGACGACCAGGTCGTAGCGGTTATCCGGGGCGGTGAGCTTTTGCTGCACGCTCTCGTCGCGCGCCAGCTTGTCCAGACGGGCGATGACGAGGTCATGCTCGAGAAACCAGTTGCCGGTGCGGGCCGCTTCCAGCTTGTCGTTGGTCAAGATCTCGAAGGGCAGGTGGAAACGCCGGGAAAGCTCGTCCTGCCACTGCTCGACGAGGTTGCCAGGACAGATGATGAGGCACCGCTTGAGGTCCCCGCGGGCCATCAGCTCCTTGATGAGGAGCCCGGCCATGATCGTCTTGCCGGCGCCCGGGTCGTCGGCGAGCAAGAAGCGCAGCGGCTGGCGGGGAAGCATGACCTCGTAGACCGCGGTGATCTGGTGGGGCAGCGGATCCACGAGCGAGGTATGAACCGCGAGCAGTGGGTCGAAGAGGTGCGCGAGGCGGATCCGATGGGCCTCGGCGGCGAGGCGAAAGGTCGCGCCGTCCCCGTCGAAGCTCCACGGGCGGCCCTGGTCGACGACCTCGAGCCGAGGCTCGTCGTGGCGGTAGAGGATCTGCTCGCTCACCTTCCCGGCCGGATCGCGGTAGGTCAACGTGAGCGCATGGGATCCATGCCACTCCACGCTGACCACCGTCACCGCCCCGTCGGGCCGGATGCCACGGACAGTCGTTCCCGGTGTAAGGTCCTCGAGTCTCATGCTGGCGGAGCCTGTCCGATGCTTGCGTCCAGATTCCGAGGCGTCCGGGTCGCCTCTTCGTCTCGCGCTGTTCGTTAGCGTCCCTCTCCCCAAGATCCGGCCATGAGGAGGCGCCGCTCGAGCAAGCGCTCGAGGTCGATTTCCGTCCTCGCCGGCTCCTCCCACGCGGGCATCTTCCGTGGGCAGCGGCACGGCCGCACCCACGCGCTGACGACCGAAACGGGGAGCAGCTTAGGCGAACCACACTCCGCCCACAAGAACGGGAGGAAGGCGAAGAAGCCAGCCGCGCTGGTCATTCTGGCACCTCGACCACGACCTGCACCTCTTCCTCCTGACGAGGACGCCGGCAACGGGCATTTCCTTGCACTGCAAGACGACGACCGGGCGCGCGCGGGACGGCACGAAGAAGGGTCGAACCGCTCCGGCGGTCGCTCTCCCCTTCAGCGCGGGTTCAGACGGCGCCAGATGGCGTCTTCCTGCCCAGCACCGGCTGGAGCAGCAGGGAGAGGACGACCACGGCGGCGCAGCCGATGAGGTTGAACCAGAGGAAGCCGAGGTCGGTGGTGAAGAAGAGGGCCAGGACCAGGGTCTCGGCGAGGAGGGCGGCGAGGAAGACGGGGGTGGCGGTGACGCGCCGGAGGAAGAAGGCGACGACGAAGAGGCCGAGGACGGTGCCGTAAAAGAGCGAGCCGATGATGTTGACGGCCTGGATCAGGTTGTCGAGGAGGGTGGCGAAGCTGGCGAAGGCGATGGCGAAGAGGCCCCAGAAGACGGTGAAGGCCTTGGAGGCCAGCAGGTCGTGGCGATCGTCGGCGGGGCGGCGGCGCAGGCGGCGGTACAGATCCACGGTGGTGGTGGCGCCCAGCGCGGAGAGCTCGCTGGCGGTGGAGCTCATAGCGGCGGCGAAGATCACGGCGATGAGAAGGCCCACCAGGCCCGCGGGGAGCTGGCCGAGGACGAAGGAGATGAAGACGAAGTCGGACTCCTTGGCGTCGACCTCGGGGGCGATCTCGCTCGCCAGGGCGCGGGCGTCTGCTCGCACCGCCTCCACCGCGGCGTGGGCCTCGCGCAGCCTTGCGCGCGCGGCCTGCTCGAGCTCGGTCCCTCGCGCGGAGACGAAGGCCAGGGCGGCCTCGCTGCGGGCGGCGAAGGCCTGGTCGAAGCGCGCTTCCAGCGCCTTCCACTCCTCCGCTCGCTCCGCCGCGACGCGGGAGGCGACCTCGGGATTGAAGTGAAGGGGCGGCCGCACGAAGAGGTGGAAGACGAAGACGGCGATGCCGATGAAGAGGATGCAGAACTGCATCGGCACCTTGAAGATGCCGTTGAAGACCAGGCCGAGGCGGCTCTCGGTGACGGAGCGGCCGGTGAGGTAGCGCTGCACCTGGGACTGGTCGGTGCCGAAGTAGGAGAGCGCGAGGAAGAAGCCCCCGGTGATCCCCGACCAGAAGTTGTAGCGGCTCGACCAGTCGAGGTCGAAGCTCACGACATTCATGCGGCCGAGCGCGCCGGCGAGCTGCACCACCTCGGGAAGGGCCACGCCCTTCGGCAATCGCCACAGGGCCACGATCGCGGCCACCGCCATCCCGGCGAGGATGACGATCATCTGCTGCTTCTGGGTGCGGCTGACGGCGTTGCTGCCTCCGGTCACCGTGTAGACGATGACCAGGCTGCCCAGCCCGAGCACGAGAAGATCCATCCTCCAGCCGAGGATGGCGCTCAGGACGATCGCGGGCGCGTAGAGGGTGATGCCGGCGCCGAGGCCCCGCTGGATCAAGAAGAGAATGGCGCCGAGGAAGCGCACCTTCCCGTCGAAGCGGTGCTCCAGGTACTCGTAAGCGGTGTAGACCTTCAGCCGGTAGTAGATGGGCACGAAGACGGCGGCGACGACGATCATCGCCAGCGGCAGTCCGAAGTAGAACTGCACGAAGCGCATGCCGTCCTCGAAGGCCTGCCCGGGCACGGAGAGGAAGGTGATGGCGCTGGCCTGGGTGGCCATGATGCTCAGGCCGATGGTCGGCCAGCGCACGGTGCCGTCGCCGCGCAAATAGCTCGCCATGTCCCGCACGTGGCGGGACTGCCAGACGCCGGCGACGACGATCCCCAGCGTGGTGGCGCCGAGGACGAGCCAGTCGAGCCAGCTCACGACGCCCACCTCGTCAGCGCCCAGAAGAGCGCGGTGAGGACGAGGAGCTCTCCGACGAGGAAGAGGTAGACGTTTCGCCAGCTTCCCAGAAAGGGAGGCGGCTCGTTTTCGGCGGAGATCTCCGGGGCGCGCTCCCGTTCGCGCGCCTCGAGCTCAGCGGGCTGCCTGATCATCGCTGCGTCCATCTTCCTCGCGTGCGAGCAGGTTCAGAAAGAGGCGATAGGCGCCAGGGACTCCGGCCGGGAGCTGCCGGAAGAAGGAAAGGCCGGTGTAGACGAAGCGGCCCTTGCCATGCCGCGCCACCAGCGTCGATCCCAGAAGCGGCTCCTCGCCCGGATCGCGGCAGGAAAAGAGCGGCTGGTACTCCGGACTCCACTTCGAAGCGAAGTAGAGGCCGCGCTCCTGCACCCAGCCCTCGAAATCGGCCTCGGTGATGCGGTGGGGGCGGTGGAGGGCCGGATGCGCCGGGTCGACGAATTCCATCCGCGCCGTCTCGTCGGTGACGCGGTCGGGACCGATGCGCAGCTCGTAGGGACCGATGGACTCGTCGAAGGGCGTCCAGCGGTTGGAGACGATGTACTGCACGAGGAGCGTCCCGCCGCGCCGCACGTACTCCATCAGCCGCTCGTGCGCGCCCCGCAGGTCGTCGCGGGTGTTGTAGGCGCGCACGCCGACGACGATGGCGTCGTAGCGGTCGAGGTCGCCGCTGCGCAGCGCCTGGGCGTCGAGGGTCTCCACCCGGATGCCGAGGTGCGCCAGGTCCTCGGCGATGGTATCGCCGGCTCCGGGCACGTAGCCCACCAGGCCCACGGGGATCTCGAGCTCTGCCGGGACGAGCCGCACGGTAGCGGGCCGGTACAGCGTCTGCGGCGGGATGTGGGGGTGATCGATGCGGTCCTGGCGGTAGGCGTAGCTCCTCCCTTCCACCTCGATCCGCGGACGCAGCTCGAAGGCGCTCGCGCCCGGCCGGGCCGCGACCTGGAAGTGGACGAGCCGCTCCGCCCCCACGCCCTCCAGCTCCACGTGCAGCTCCCGCGGCGCGATCTCCCATCCCTCGGGCGCTTCCAGCCGGATCGTCGCTCGCAGCCGCTCGACCGCCGCGCGCACCGCCAGGGTGAGGGTGCGGGGCTCGCCGTACGAGACGAGGATGGCCTCGCGGGTCGGCGTGAGGGTGGCCGGCGGCGCGATGCGGACCTCCTCGATCCGCTCGCCGTGCACGCGGTCGACGAAGGAAAAGACCACCGGCCGAACGAGCTCGACGCGCCGCCCCTCGATCGAGAAGACCGCCCGCACCGCCAGCGCCGGCGCGTCCTTCGGCCGCCCGATCTCGCGCAGGGTCGAACCGAGGAAGCGCCCCTCGGTCGGCGCCTCGCGCAGCCAGGAGGGAACGCTGATCGCCGCGCCCGGCGCCACCGGCACCACCGCCTCGAAGGTGCGCTTGTGGTTTTCCGCCAGCGTCTCCTCGATCTCGAGGACCTCGCCTCCGGGGAAGTCGATCTCCTCGAGGACCGCGCGGGCCGGCCGGCGCAGGACGACCTCGACCTCGACCTTCACCTTCTCCCCCGGCGCCACCGCAGGCCGCTCGGCGGTGGCGCGGACGAAGAGGCCGGCGGCGGCGGCCATCACCTCCTCCAGGCGCACCCGCGCCTCGCGCACGCGCACGTCGTCGGGGAGCTTGGCCAGGGCCGCGCGCGCCTCGGCGAGGGCGACGAGCGCGCGCTCGGGGTGGTCGCGGTCGAGCGCGGCCCGGGCGTGGTCGAGCGCCTCCACATAAGGCCGGGCCGCCTCGCCGTATCTCCCCCACCCCAGGTCGATGCCGTCGAAGAGGCCCTGCGCGGGCCGGCTGCCGGCGACCCAGACGAAGTGCTCGAGCTGGCTTCCGCGCGTGCCGGCCGCGCCGAAGCCCTGGCTCTTGTGCTGCGAGCGCGAGACCGCGGCGATCTCGCCGTAGCTTCTCCCCAGTCGCGGGTCGTAGCCGCCCACGTCCACGGAGATGGCGTCCTCGGGGAGCTTCTCCGTGCGCCAGGGAGCGAGGTTGTGCAGCAAGCGCTCCGCCTTCCACGGCCGCGCGCCGGCCTCGAAGTGCTCGGGGAAGCGCCGAGGATCCGCGGCGGCGTCGAAGGCGAGGCGGGCCAGCCGCGCCGAGGCCATGTGGTGGCCGTGGTTGGGCGGCGTCTCGTCGAAGCGGGTGATGATCACGTCCGGCTGGAAGGCGCGGATCACCCAGACCACGTCGGAGAGCACCTGCTCCAGGCCCCAGATCTCCAGCGCCTCCTCGAGTCGCTTGGAGTAGCCGTAGTCGCGGGCGTTGGTGAAAAACTGCCGCGCGCCGTCGATGCGGCGGGCGGCGAGAAGCTCCTCGGTGCGGATCACGTCCAAGAGGACGCCCTTTTCCGCGCCGATGAGGTTCTGTCCGCCGCCGCCGCGAGTGAGCGAGAGGTAGGCCACCTCCAGGTGCTCGGCGTTGGCCAGGTAGGCGAGCAGGCGCGTGTTCTCGTCGTCGGGATGCGCCGCCACGTAGAGGACCCGGCCGGTCCGGGAAAGGCGGTCCAGCTGATGTGCGAGCTCTCCTGCGTGCATGTTCCCATCCATCGCGGCCAGCGCCGGGAAGGCGATCGACAGAAGAAGTAGCGACGAGGCGAAGCGGATCATCTCCCCTCCTGCTCGACGAGGACGCGTCGAAAGAGGGATTCGTAGCGGTCGAGGGCCGGCCCGGGGCGGTACTGCGCCTCGGCGCGCGCCCGGGCCTTGCGGGCCATCTCGGCGCGGCCCGGCGATTGCAAGAGCTCGATCGCCGCCCCGGCGAGCGCCTCCACGGAAAAAGGCGGCACCAGCCGGCCGACCTCCTCGGTGACCAGCTCGGGCAGGCCGCCGACGCGGTAGCCGATCACGGGGACGCCACAGGCCAGCGCCTCCAGCGCCGCCAGGCAGAAGCTCTCCGACTCGCTGGTGACGACGAAGAGATCGGCCTGCCGCACGATCGAGGCCAGATCCGGCGTGGTGCCGAGGAAACGAACGGCGTCGGCGATCCCGAGCTCCCATGCCCGCGCCTCGGTTCGCTTCCGCTCGGGTCCGTCCCCCACGAGGATCATTCTCGCCGGGAGCCGGCGCCGCACCCGCGCCAGAACCTCGACCAGGTCCAAGGTCCGCTTGATCGGTCGGAAATTCGAGACGTGGACGAGAAGCGGCGCCTCCGGTTCCATCCCGGGAAAGAGCGTCCTCCAAAACTCGATGTCTCGCTTTTCTGCCGGCCGGAAGCGCTCCACGTCCACGAAGTTGGGGATGACGTCCACGCTTCCCTCGATCTCGAAGACGCTCCGCGCCTGGTCGGCCAGAAATTGCGAGGGAACGGTCACGGCATCGGCAGTGCAGATGAGAAAGGACAGCGCGGATCGGTACGAGGGATCGGCGCCGAGCCGCGTGACGTCGGTGCCGTGCAGCGAGACGACGACGCGCGGCGGCGAAGGCCCGAGCGCCCTCGCCGCCAGAAAGGCACTCAGCGCGTGCGGCGCGGCGTAGTGGACGTTGACGATCTCCAGGCCTTCCTGCCGCGCCACGTCCACGATCCGCGACGCCAGGGCGAGGGCGACGTCCGGATGGCCCAGCACGGGATGGGGTGCCGCGTCCACCACGTGCACCCGAAGCGAAGGCGCCCTCAGCTCTCGGTGCGGTGTGCCGGTCGTCAGCAGGTGCACCGCGTGCCCGCGCGCAGCTAGCCCCGCCGCCAGCTCTGCCGCCACCACCCCGCTGCCGCCGGGCGTGGGGAAACCGACGATCCCGATCCGCATCACCGCCCGCCCCCAGCGATCTCCTCTTCGAGCAGCGCTCGCGACGCAGGGTCCAGCGGATCCGCCTGGCGCAGCACCGCGCGCAGAAAATCCCGCTGCCCGAAACGGGCCGCCGCGTAGGCGAGCCCGAAAAAGCGCTCCTGGGGGATACCCTTCGGCCGAAGCGCGTCGCGCAAGTACCGCAGATCCTCGAGCACCCTGCCCTCGCGCTGAAGCTGGGCGCGAACCACCTTGGAAGAAAAACGAGACACCGCCCGCTGCACGGAAAATCGCGTCCGCCGGATGGCGCGTTCGAGCGAAGGATCGACCGCCAGGATCTCGGCCGCGCGCCTTTCGAGCGCGGCCAGGAGGGGAGAGAGCAGCTCTTCCTCGAGCGAGGAAAACTCGCTTCCGCCCAGGCGCGCGAGAAGTTCGGAGTCGTCGCGCTCGAGGTCCTCCTCGCGCAATCCGAGGCGCGACAACCGCCTCGTCACCCGGCCCTCCAGCACGCGGAACTGGGCGCGGTGAAAGAGGAGCGGCATCGGCCGGCCGAAAAGCTCGTAGAGAGGCCCGAGCTGCGCGAAGTACGCGATCTCGCCGGGCCCTCCGACGTAGGCCGCCGTGGGAAGAAGCCGGTCCTGCAGCAGGGGCCGAAGCAGCGCGCTGGTGGAGAAGCGCAGCGGGTCGTCCCCGAGGATCCGCAGCAGCTCGGCGCGCGACCAGCGGCCCTCGGCTCCCGCCAGCGCGAACGCATCCCCTTGCGCCACCAGCCGGTGGCGCGGCCCCTCGCGCCCCTGGGGATGGAAGAAGGAGAGCGGCGAGCGCTCGCGAAGCGCCACCGCCACTGCAAAGCCCTCCGCCCGCAACGCCTCGGCCCGCGCCCGCAATCGCTCCTCGATGGAGCCCGCCTCCTCGAGCGCCCAGCGGTGCACCTCGACCGCGACGCTTCCGAAGGCCTCGTCGCGCGGGTCGACGAAGACGAGTCCCTCGTCGGCGAAGAGCTCCGCCAAGAGCCCCACGAAAGCCGCGCCGAAGCCCACGCCTTCCTGGTAGTGCGCCCCGAGCGCGGCCAGGTGCTCCGCGGCGAAGGGGAGATGCCCCAGGGCCTCCCCGAGTTCGGCGAGCAACGACGCGATCTCCGCCGGAAGGCGAAGATGCGCCACGGAGCGCCGGTTCCGCGGATCGCAGGGCAAGACCAGCTCGAGGGGCCGCCCGTCCGCGTCCGGCACACCGACGCGCGCGATCTCGGGGAGATCGTGGTCCTCCGTCTGCAGCCAGAAAATGGGGACGACGGGATGGCCGCTCTCCTCCTCGAGCAGCCGCGCGGCGCGAATCGCCGTGGCCGCCTTGTAGACGGTGAAGAGCGGCCCGCCGAAGAGGCCCACCTGCTGCCCGGTGACGACCGCGACGGCGCCGCGCTCGAGCGCCTCCAGGTGGCGCTCCCGCGCCGGGCTCGGCGGGAGAGCGGCGTTCTGTCGGCGAATTCCCTCCAGCACCGCGGCATCGATCGGTCGAGCGGCCGCCTCGTGGACGGCCTGCAATCGGTCCGCCTTCGATCCGAAGTGCAGGGGGAAGAACGACCGGGCCTGCCCGCGCAGGTAGGCCGGCGTCACGGGGCGCGGCGCGGCCCGGTCGTCGATCCGCTGCGGGCGCATCCGCTCACTTCCAGCTCTCGATGGCCCGCGTCACGTCGGCGGCGTAGAAGTTCTCGAAGATGTAGTCGCCCTGGCCGAGCTTCTGAGCCTGCCGGGCGACCTGCACCGCCTGCTTCTTCTTTCCGAGCTTGTGGAGGATCTGCGCCTTGGTCCAGTGGTTGCGCCAGGTGGGCCGAATGGCGATGGAGGCCTCCACCAGCTCGAGCGCGCGGTTCAGGTCGAGCTCGTTGTCGAGCAGGTACTTGGCGGAGACGGCGTGCGGCTGCCAGGCCTGGTCGACCGCCCTTTCGATCTCGGCGAGGACGTGCGCCTTCGTGTCCACGCGAATGGGGATGCGCAGGCGGATCTTCTCCCACTCGAGGTCGAGGTTCACCGAGTCGTCGGTGGCGTCGGAGAAGATGTAGGTGAGCCGCTCGCGGGACTCCGAGAGCGCAGTCGGACGCACGCGGATCCGCGCCACGTCCTTGGCGGCATCGTAGCCGCGCGTGCCCCAGATCTGGTGGTCGGAGTTGAGGACGACCGTCCACTCGCCCTCCTTCGCCGGGATCACGAAGAGCGAGTAGGAGCCCGCCGGCACCGCCGCGTCGCCGAGGAAGAAGTCGCGGCTGGCGCTCAGCACGGTGGCCTCGTTTGCGCCCGCGCGCCACAGCTCGTCGTAGGGGACGAGCTCACCCCAGATCGTTCGGCCCTTCACGCCGGGGCTGGAATACGAGATCGAGAAATCGGTGATCCCCACGCGCTGCTCGACCTTCGCACGCGGACTGGGGTGGGGAACCTCCGGCATGGCGGAGGCGGAAGCAGCGGACAACGCGAAGAGCGAAGCGGCCGTCACCACGAAGGTTCGGATTCGACAGTCCATCGGATACCTCCCGTGAAGGAAGCGAACGAGGGCCTGGGCCCTGGCGATGCAAGCGACGAGCGACCGGCGAACCGCATGTGGGGCGGGACTATTCCCCGCCCTGCCTCGCCTGGGCCTCCTCGTAGGCCCGGATCACCTCCGGCGGCGCCTGCACCAGCTCGATGAGGACGCCCTCGCCCGAGAGCGGAAATTCCTCGTTGCCCCTGGGATGGATGAAGCAGACGTCGTGGCCGGCCGCGCCCTTGCGGATGCCACCCGGCGCGAAGCGGACCCCGGCGGCGGTGAGCGCCTCGACCGCGGCCGGAAGGTCGTCCACCCAGAGGCCGACGTGGTTGAGCGGAGGCTGATCGACCCGGGGTTTTCTGCCCGGATCGAGCGGCTGCATCAGGTCGATCTCCACGCGGAAAGGCCCGACGCCGGCGACGGCGATGTCCTCGTCCACGTTTTCCCGCTCGCTGCGGAAATTGCCCACGACGGGCAGACCGAGCAGATCGACCCACAGCCGCCGCAGCGCCGACTTGTCGGAAGCGCCCACGGCGATCTGCTGCACCCCGAGCACTCGAAACTTTCGCGACATGGCGGCAAGTTTCCAGAAAGGCCCTGGCCAGGCAAGGGGCCTCGGCAGCGCAGCCCCTACGCGCGGGCCTGGCGCAGCGCCTCCAGGTCCTGCTGGAGCCTCTTGCTGAAGCGCACCGGGTATTCGGCCGTCGGATCCAGGGCGCGCACCTCCGGCGGCAGCGCCGCCACCTGCTCGCGCGCCCGCCGCCGCGCCTGCGGCAGGCCCTCGCGCAGCAGTCGCTTGCCTCCGGCCATGACCTGGACGAGGAGGGGCTCGCCGGGAAACCACTCGCTGTGACGGGCGATCACGTCCTCGACGAAGCGGCCGCCCTCCACCCTCCGAAACACCTGCTTGCCCCCGGGGTAGATGGGCTTTCCCGCCGAGAGCTTGATCCGCCCCACGCCCTCGTACTCGACCAGCTTGTAGGCCATGTCCAGCGTCGGAGCGTCGGTGGAGATCACCAGCCGCGTCCCCACGCCGAAGGCGTCGATGGGTGCGCCCGCGCCCACGAGAGCGGCGAGCTCCCACTCGTCGAGGTTGGAGGAGGCGAAGATCTTCACCTGGCCGAGGCCGGCGGCGTCGAGGCGCGCTCTCGCCTCCCGCGCCAGCGCGCCCAGGTCCCCCGAGTCGAGCCGGATCGCCCCCACCTGGAAGTCCGGTCCCATCCTCCGCGCCAGCGCCACCACCTCGTCCACCGCGCGGAGCGTGTCGTAGGTGTCCACCAGCAGCGTCGTCCCCGGGAAGAGCCGCGCGAAGATCTCGAAGGCCCGCGCCTCGCTGCCGTGGGACTGCACGTAGGAGTGGGCCATGGTCCCGAAGGGCGGGATCCCGTAGCGCCACGCGGCGAGCACGTTCGAGGTGCCATCGAAGCCCGCCAGGTAGCTGGCACGAACCGCCTTGATGGCCGCGTCGGTGCCGTGGGCGCGGCGTGCCCCGAACTCCACCAGCGCCCGCCCCCGCACCGCGTCGACCATGCGCGCCGCCTTGGTGGCGATGACGCTCTGGAAGTGGATCTGGTTGAGGACGTAGGTCTCTAGTAGCTGCGCCACGTGGATGGGCGCGATGATCTGGACGATGGGCTCGTAGGGGAAGACGACCGTCCCCTCCGGCACCGCCCACACGTCGCCGTCGAAGCGAAGCTGCCCGAGCCGCTCGAGGAAATGGCGCGGGTAGGCGCCCAGCCCGGCCAGCCACTCCAGCTCGTCCGGTTCGAAATGGAAGTCCTCGAGAAAGTCGAGGACGTCCTCGAGCCCGGCCGCCACCACGTAGCCGCGGTTCTTCGGCATGCGCCGGAAGAAGGTCTCGAAGACGGCCAGACCCGTGCGC
>ERZ795042.1529-NODE-1529-length-14820-cov-82.466305_pt1 | contig 14820 bp, 13 predicted proteins | sample MGYA00375126_ERZ795042 | MGnify/ENA primary metagenome ERZ795042 (study PRJEB30171, sample SAMN05518105) | compost metagenome | isolation source: Feedstock adapted compost from Newby Island compost facility, Milpitas, CA | place: USA:Newby Island compost...
CTCCTCGCATGGTCACCTCCTTGCTGGAAAATTGCTGGAGTTGAATATCAATATACACGAATAAATGCATCAACGCAAGATAAGGACGTTACTCCTCCACCCTGGGAAGCAGGACGGCCCATCCAGCCCGCCGTCAGACGAGCGCTGGATAGACTGTTGCCTGCGTCGCGGAACGATGTGTGAGAGCACCGTTTGTCAGCTTGTCCTCTGCCTCGATTCTTTGGTCTCGATCGGCTCGCTCAGGGTGGCAGGGGCAGCGTAAGCGCTACTCACCAGTCGAGCCTGTCTTTGGCAATCAGTCGTGCGCTACGCTCCCGCATGCTCCGGAAGCAGAGCATGACCCGTTGTTTCACCTGAGAGAACATGCCTAGAGAATCGTGCCGTGTTTACGGTATGGCAACTCGACACGCTTTGTGCGATAGACCTCAAATGTGTCTATCAGCACTGAACGCAGTTCGCTGGGCGGCACCAGGGCGTCAACAACGAGTTCCCCTGCCAGCCGGAAGATGTCATACCCTGCTCGGTACTCAGCTCGTAGTTGTTCGACGACACGTCGGCGTTCCTCGGGGTCAGTGATTGCTTGAAGCCGGTTATAGTAGACCGCGTTGACTGCTGCCTCTGGCCCCATGACCGCAATTTCAGCCGATGGCAGAGCAATGGTGAGCTCAGGGTCGTAGGCTGGGCCGGACATCGCGTAGATTCCTGCGCCGTACGCCTTGCGCACGACTACGCAGATTCGCGGCACGGTGGCGCAGGCGGTCGCAAAGATAAATTTCCTCCCACGACGAAGAATCGCGTTCTGCTCAACGGCGGTTCCCACCATAAAGCCAGGCGTGTCAACAAGATAGAGCAGGGGGATGTTGAACGCGTCGCAGAACCAGACAAACTCTGCTCCTTTATCGGCCGACTCTGGGAAGATTGTCCCACCACGGACAGCTGGCTGGTTCGCTACAATGCCAATGACATGTCCGTTGAGCCGGGCAAAACCAGTGACGAGTTCGGCAGCGTATTGGGCTCGGACTTCGAGGAAACTGCCGGCATCGACAAGTGCGTCGATCAGTCGATGCACGTCATAGGCGCGGTTTGGATCCTGCGGAATCAGATCGTCAATCTGCGTTGGATCGAGTGCAGGGTCGCGTGGCGGGGCAACTGGTGGTGTGGTCTCACAGTGATCGGGTAAATAGCTGAAAATCTGTTTGACGAGCGCTGCTGCCTCCTCTTCAGTGTCAACGACGAAGTGGGCCGAGCCGCTCTTGCGTGCATGCATCTCCGCGCCGCCAAGTTCTTGCGGCGTGACTTTCTGTCCAATCGCCACTTCCACCATGCGCGGAGACGCGATCGCCATTGCTGAATCACGCATCATCACGAGCAGGTCGCAGAAGACTGGCGTGTAGGCTGTTCCAGCGAAGCAGGTCCCGTAGAGCACGCCAATTTGTGGCACCACGCCGGACATGATGCTGTGCTGGTAGAAGATCTCGCCAACGCTGTCTTTGTCGACATGGTGCCCGCCGGTCTCGTCAATGCGGGCCCCTGAGGAATCGATGAGATAGAGGATGGGCCGCCGTGCGCGAATTGCCGCTTGCTGGGTGCGCACGAATTTCCGCGCGTGGAGATGGCCAATTGAGCCCGCCTTGACCGTGTAGTCGCTCGCGACAAAGAAGACCGTACGTCCGTCGATGTGCCCGGCTCCGGTCACGACGCCGTCAGCTGCCAGCTCAGGATCCCAGTTACGGGCGAAAAGGCCAGTCTCTACCAACGGTTCTGGTTCGTCGAAGAACAGCCGTAATCGGTCGCGGACGAAGAGCTTGCCAGCTGCTTGTTGACGCTCGTGGCCGCGCGGTGGCCCGCCCTGCTTGATCCGGGCGATCTCCTGCCGTACTCGTTCCTCACGCTCACCCACCGGTTTCCTCACTTTCCCTGTCCACATCCCGGCACTAGGCTATGCTTAGTTAGTAGGAGCGTGGGAGCCCAAGAGCGTGTTCGGCTATGTAGTTCAGTAACATTTCGTTGTTGATCGGTGCCGTCTTGAAGAGCCGAGCTGGCGCGAGCATCTGAATCAGGTGATAGCCTTTAACGAATCCATTGCCGCCATGCGTCTGGATAGCCCGGTCGAAGGCATCAAAGGTCACTTCCGAGGCGAGATATTTGGCCATAGCGGCATGCAGCCCGACCTCACGCCCTGGCACGCCATCGTCATAGGCCTTGGCGGCCCGGTACGTTAGGAGCCGAGCGGCCTCGTGCAAGACAGCAAGCCGAGCAAGCGGATGTTGCACGGCTTGGTACGCACCAATCGGCGTGTCGTCAAACACCTTGCGCTCTTTGGCGTACGCTGCTGCTGCCCGCAAGGCGTACTCCGTCATACCAAGACACAGCGCGGCTGTGAGGATGCGTTCGACGTTCAAGGCCGCGAACAGCGGCGTCAGCCCCTGTTCGTCACTACCGAGACGGTCTTCAGCTGGGACAAAGACGTCATCGAAGAAAACGAAGTATTGGCGAAACCCTTCAATACCAACGGTATCCATCTCCTGGAGGGTAACTCCAGGGGCACGAGGGTCAACAAAGAACAACCCAAGTCCAGCGCTCCGCGGTAGACCACGGCGTTGCACTTCTTCATATGACAGCGTCCGTGCTACCACAAGCACGCTCTGGGCGCGGTCGACGCCAGTAATCCAGGCTTTTTGTCCATTGAGTCGGTAGCCATCACCATCACGCCGTGCGAGCGTGCGAATCCGGAAGGTGTTTGTGCCAGCGTCGGGTTCGGTGATCGCAAAGGCCAAGCAGCGCTGCCCGCGGGCAATGGCTGGCAACCAGCGCTGTTTCTGTTCCTCCGTGCCTGCTTCGAGAATGGCGGCTGTGTCCATCGCCGTTAGCATCACCATGGTATTGCCGAGCGCGTGGCTTGCGAAGGTTTCAACAGCGACGGTCAACGGCAGTAACCCCATGCCCGTGCCGCCGTATTGCTCTGGGATGAGCGCACCGAGGAGACCTAACTCGGCGGCCTTGTCCCAGAGTTCTTGTGGATATTCAACCTCGTCGAAAATCTGGCGGTAATATTCTTCACGCTTTGGCTCGAGTCGCCGTAACAGCTCTTCAACAGTCGTGCGTACCATTCGCAGCTCGTCACTGAGCAGCGCTTCTCCGCCTGTCATCGCTCGGCTCCTTACACTCCGCTTGCCTGCGTGACAGCCTGGTTGTACTGAATCGGCAACCTCGTTGTCAAGCGCTGCCTCGTTTGCCTTGACAAACCCTGCTGCATCAGCTACCACAAAGGCGGCAGCATGAGTGAAGCGCGATGAAGCGATGGAAAGGCGGGAGGAATGCAGGTGACCGCGAGTATGAGCGGGATTGTCTCCCGAATTTGTGTCCAGCCTGGCGATGTCGTCCAGCCAGGAGACACGGTCGTTGTCCTTGAATCGATGAAGATGGAGGTTACCGTCGCGACTGAACATGGTGGTGTGGTCAAGGATGTACGTGTTCGGGAAGGTGAGTTTGTCGACGAAGGGGCAGTGCTCGTTGAGCTCGATGCTGGTGAGCCTGCATAGGGGGACAGGGTGTCGTACTTCCGCAAGATCTTGATCGCCAACCGCGGCGAAGTTGCCCGCCGGATCATTCGTACCTGCCGTCGACTTGGTATTGCAACCGTTGCCATCTATTCCGAAGCCGACCATGATCTGCCATTCGTCCGCGAAGCTGATGAGGCGGTGCTGATCGGGCCGCCTCCAGCCCGTGAAAGCTATCTGGCGATTGACAAGATCCTTGATGTTGCCCAATCGACCGGAGCTGAAGCTGTTCATCCTGGCTATGGCTTTCTTTCAGAGAATCCCGTCTTTGCTGCTCGGTGTGTTGAGCGAGGACTCGTGTTCATCGGCCCTCGTCCCGAAGCGATCGCGGCAATGGGGAGCAAGATCGGCGCTCGTCGCTTTATGCGCCAAGCTGGCGTGCCGGTGCTGCCTGGCTGGGATGAGCCGCTGACGGATCTGGATCAGGCACGCGCAGTAGCTGCCCAGCTCGGTTATCCCCTCATGCTGAAGGCCAGCGCGGGCGGGGGTGGCATTGGCATGCAGTACCTTTCCTCTGAGACAGAGCTTATTCAAGCGTTTGACTCAGCGCGCGAGCGCGCACAGCGCTATTTTCGCGATGGCACGCTCTTCTTTGAACGTGTCATCCCACATGCCCGGCACATCGAAGTGCAGATTGCTCGCGATGTGCATGGGAATGGCGTTCACCTCTTCGAACGCGAATGTTCGGTTCAGCGTCGGCACCAGAAAGTCATTGAGGAGACGCCGTCGCCATTCCTCACGCCAGAACGGCGTGCGGCACTGTGTGCTGCCGCCCTACGGGGGATTGAAGCTCTCGACTACACGAACCTTGGTACTATTGAATTCTTGTTTGACCAAGCAGGGCAGTTCTATTTCCTTGAAATGAACACGCGCTTGCAGGTTGAGCATCCGATCACGGAGGAGGTGACGGGCCTCGACCTCGTTGAGTTGCAGCTGCGGATTGCTGCTGGCTTGCCGCTTGGCCTAAACCAGCATGAGATCCGCCAGCGTGGACATGCTATCGAGTGCCGAGTCTATGCTGAAGATCCTCGGACGTTCCTGCCCTCGCCCGGCCAGATTACACGCCTCGAATTGCCACCTGGCGCCCGATACGAGTTCGGCGTCGAGGCTGGGAATCGAATGACGCCGTACTATGATCCGCTGGTTGGTAAAGTCATTGTTTGGGCTGAGACCCGTGATGCGGCAATTGAACAGATGCGGGCTGTGCTTGATGGCATAGTCATTGAGGGAATTAAGACCAACGTGCCGCTCTTGCGGGAACTCATGCATGATCCAGCGTTTTGCTCGGGTATGTACGATACGACCCTGCTTGCGGCGCGCACTGGATAAGGCACGCACGGAGTAAGGCTTTGCCTACGGTGACATTGCCTGGAGTCGAAGGTGGGCGCAGGCTTGTATGGCCCGCACCGTGTTATCAAGCTACGGTGGCGAGCTGTGGCGACGAGCTGGGCGAGTAGACAAGCAGCACAGCCGCGCTGTGGAAAACTAGGCTGCGCTCCAGCGTCAGCGCCTTAGGTCGTGGGGACGAAGAGTTCAGGCGCAACAGCAGCGATCGCCTGCCGGACTGGCTCAGGGATCGGAATCGGCCGTTTTGTTGCAAAGTCGATCATGACCATCACGAGGTGGCCAGTAACGGCTGGCTCGCTTTCCCCTTGTTTGGTGAGGGCGAAATCGAGCCGGAGCGACGAGCGTCCGATGCGGCTAAGCCATACCCGGCAGGTGCCGATGTCGTCGACAACAAGCGGCGTATGATAGTCTGCCTCGACGTGGACGCGTGGATTGGCGTATCCCTGATTGATCATCGACAAAGCTGAAAAGCCAATGCTCCGCCACAGCGCTGCTTCTGCTTGCGTAACGTAACGGAAGATTGCCGGGTAGTAGATAAAGCCTGAAGGATCGACATCGCCCCACGTCACTTCAAACGGTACGCTCGCTTCTAGCACCGTTGCCCCCTTGCGCCACACTACTGTGTTCCGCAGTCAGCATACCAAAGTATTTCATGTGCCGGTAAGATGCAGCAGATCACCTGGGTGACGTGACTCGTTGGAGGAACGTGCTAACTAGGTTCTGGAAGATCTCGGGTTGCTCGACATGAACGGCATGGCCAGCGTCCGGCACGATGACAAGCTCAGCATGCGGGAGTTGCGCTGCCATGCTCTGGCCAATCGTGACGTACTTGGTGTCAAACGCGCCGACGATGAGGAGGACCGGCAGATCCAGTTGTGGCAAGTGATCCCAGAGCGGTGTCATCACACCAGTGCCCATGCCGCGTAGGCTATTTGCGAGCCCGCTCGGGCGCTGCGCCAGCCGTTCGGCGCGAATCCGAGCACGGACATCAGCCGGTAAGCGCGCCTGCGAAGCGAAAAGGGGTTGCTGTTCCCAGTATTCGACGAACCAGGCAATACCCCGTTCTTCAATCATGGCCGCGAGGGCCTCGTCCTGGGCCTTACGAGCCGCTCGTTCGCTGGGATCAGCGATGCCAGGTGATGTGCTCTCGAGGATGAGCGCGCTTACACGCGCTGGCGCATGCACGGCAAATGTGAGCGCGAGGCGACCACCAAGTGAGTAGCCCAACACAATACATTGGTCGATACCGAGCGTGTCCAGCAAGGCGAGCAAGTCGTCTACTGCTTCTTCAAGCGTGTAGCGTGCGGGATCGGTTGGAGCAGCACTCTGCCCATGGCCGATTAAATCGGGAGCAAGCACCTGATATTGTGTTGACCACTCTGGCAAAAACGCGGCCCACGTTGCGCTGCTGCCAGTAAAGCCGTGGAGAAGAAGCAACCCTGGTCCAGTACCGGCCGTCTGAAGGGAAAATGGTATCCCTCGAACAGTAACCAGGCGTGTTGTGGGCTCCATGGGTCCCTCATTGCTCGTATTGTCCGCGAATATTTTGTCCTCCTCACAAACCAAGAAAAACCTTAGTTAACAGCTGCCTGCAGCGCTCGACCTGGCCGCCTTGCCTGCTAGCCGGCTGATCGAGTGGCGACAGCAGCAAGGGCGTCGCGGCCAGCGGCGATCGCCTGCGACCAAAGCGCACGGTGCAGTGCGACGTTCCGTGCTCGCTCAGTGCGCAATTCGATTACTGTAACCCCTGGGCTAGCAAGACTGTCACGAAGGGCCGACTGGAAGTCTGGCCAGGAATTCGGCGTAACATAGTGGAGCCCATAGAGTGCCGCGGCATGGCGGAAGTCGAGGCCGTGCGGCGTACCGAAGAGCAATTCGAAGTGGTCGGGATAGGCTGCCTGGGGCAAGAATGAGAAAATCCCGCCACCATCGTTGTTGAGCAGCACGATCGTCGCGCGAAGCGCGTGACGTCGAGCGGCAAGTAAGCCGTTCATATCATGATAAAACGAGAGATCGCCGATGACGAGCACAACCGGCTCCGAACTGACCGCGGCAACCCCAAGTGCCGTTGAGACAACACCGTCAATGCCATTGACACCACGATTCGCCACGATGCGCAGTGAGTGAGTGGTTGCTGGGAAGAAGCTATCAAGGTCTCGTACCGGCATGCTATTGCCGACAAACAGGGTCGCACCCTCTGGAAGTAACTGAGCCAACTCAAAGAAGAGGCGTGGTTCAGCAATCTCCCGCATTGCAGCAAGCGCTGCATTGAGAGCTGTTCGGGCTGCCCGATCAGCCTCCTGCCATTGCTTGACCCAAGTAATGTCCAGGGGTGGCTGGTTATTGGCCAAGGCATCAGTAACTGCCTGGCAGAACGACGTCGGCGGTGCCTGGATAAGTTCATGTGCCAGGTGGGAGGGATCAGGCCAGCCCGCAGGATCGACGAGGACATGCTCGGCTGCTGGTTGCCCTTCCAAGAACTGCCAGAGCGCCTTCGATGTCGGAATAGCACCCACACGCAGCACGAAGTCTGGCGTGAGCAGGTAACGCAACGTCTCATCACGTAGAAGCGCGTCATAGGCGTCAAGAACAAGCGTATCCACGTGCGGGCCAGCTCGTACCTGTGAAAGCGGATCAGCGAGAATCGGATAGCCAGCTACGCTTGCCAGTTTGACGATTGCTGGCCCAAGCTGCGGATCGGGTTGCGGCCCGGCAATGATTAGGCCGCGCCGGTGTGCGCGAATCCGTTCTGCAACCTGTGCCACAGCAAGCGGATCGGCCATTAGCACTGCTGGCCGGCCACGGACGGATGGCTGGATCGTGTCATCGGTCTGTTGGCGACCGTCGTGGAGGGCAATGCCGTCAGTTGCAGGGATCAGTGGCTCGCGAAACGGGAAGTTGAGATGGACCGGACCCGGCGGGCAGGCACGTGCCGTCATCACAGCACGGGCTGCTAGTGCACGGGCATAGCGAAGGAGTTCAGGGTGATGCTCTGGCAGTGGAACGTCCACAAACCATTTGACGAATGGGCCGTAGAGCCGTATCTGGTCGATTGTCTGTGCTGCGCCCCAATCACGTACTTCCGGCGGGCGATCGGCCGTCAGAACGAGCAAGGGGATGTGGCTCGCAGAGGCCTCGACAATAGCTGGCAAGAAATTTGCCGCAGCCGTGCCACTCGTACAGACGAGTGCAACAGGCTCGTGCAGTGCCTTGGCCATGCCGAGGGCGAAGAATGCGGCGGATCGTTCGTCAAGGTGGTCCCACAGCCGCAGCTGTCCAAGGCGAGCTGCCTGCATGACCAGCGGAGTTGAGCGTGATCCAGGAGCAAAGCAGAGATGCTGCACGCCGTTCCGAGCAAGCTCATCAAGGAACGAGCCAACAAACGCTGCGAGGGCCCGTGGATCAGCGCTCATCAGCTAACACTCCCAGGGCGGCACGCATTGGCCGCAGTTTCAGCTCTGTCTCTGCCCACTCGCTGTCCGGCTGAGAGGCGGCAACAATGCCACAACCCGCATAAAGCCAGGCGACTCCGCCGCGGAGAAGGGCTGAGCGGAGTGTGACGACGAAATCCCCAGATCCTCTTGCATCGATCCAGCCGAGCGTCCCCGCATACCAGCCACGAGCAATTGGCTCGTTCGCACGCAGGAAGGCGAGCGCCGCTGCGCGAGGTTGGCCACCCACAGCCGGTGTTGGGTGCAGCCGATCGACAAGGTCAAAAATCGTTGCTGTGCTATTGAGTGTTCCCGAAATGGGGGTAGCCAGATGCTGGACATTCGGCATCGTGAGCACTGATGGTGCTGGGGAAATGGTGAGTTCGCGGCAGAGCGGAGCCAGCTCATCACGAATCGCCTCGACAACGAGCTGATGCTCATGGCGATCTTTCGCGCTGGCAAGTAATGCCGCTGCCTTTGCGGCGTCATCGGCTGGCGTGGTGCCGCGCGGTGCTGATCCCGCAAGTGCCATCGTTTCGATATGCTGGCCCTGTACTCGGACGAGACGTTCGGGTGTCGCACTCAGAAAGAAGGCATCGCCCCAGCCGAGTGCACAGATGGTGCAGGTTGGGTAGGCGGCTGTAAGCCAACGAAGCGTATGCTCGAGTGTGACTGTTGGGCGTTCAACGACAGCGCGGGCTAACACGACTTTTTCGAGGATACCAGCGCGCATCGCTGCTTGTGCGCGCGCAATTAGTTGTGTCCACGCTGCGAAGGAGAGCAATTGCTGTGTCTCAGCGTGCACCCTGCCTTCTGATCGACGCGGCGGAATTGACCACGCGTGCTCGATCGGCAACTGCCCCGTGATCGTCAGCTCCCGTGCCTGTTCCTGCGTGCCAATTGCAAGGTGCTTGGGCAACACGAGCAACCCTGGAGGAAAGTCCTCCCAAGGGGCGATCCCAGAAGAGAGAGGATCAAACGATCGGCCGCCGATGAGGAGTGGCCCGTTGAGCGGCAGACCAGGCAGTGCAACCTGTATGGCTGCGAGTGCTTCCTGGATTGCTCGCGCGCGGTCGCCAGTCGGCCAAGTGGGCAGCATATCAGCAATGCCGTATGCGACGATGTGCAGTCCTTCAGTCGGCTGCAGCCAGAGGAAACGCCACGCGGACGGGGCAGTAAGGAAGCGGCAGATAGGATCAAAGGGGGCTACGGCATGCTGCGTGCAGGCGATTGCCTCGGTGAGCGTAAGGGCATGGTAGATCATTCGTTGCGCTGCCTCTCATCGTTTGTCTCATCAGGGCCAACCGGAAGGCCAACACTGCGCCGGAGGCAAGCGCGAATCGTGGGATACGCGTCCTCCAGTCGTGCAGGCTCGCCGGTCAATGCCCAACGAAGCACGACCTCATGCAATGCGCCGAACCACGCGGTCGCGATAAGCCAGCTATCCATTGCCGGCAGTGTGCCAGCGGCAATCGCCGCGTTGAGGCTGCGTGCAATCAGTGCAATGACACGGTCATGCATCTGAAGCAACGCCTGGCGAATCTCCGGCCCCGTTCCAAGCGCATCAACGAGAAATAGTCGTGTGAGGGAACGGTGATTGGCAAACGTGTGCAAGACGACGGTCAGGGCGGCGTCGAGTTGGCGACCCGGATCTGTTTCCGCTGTAATCGCTGCCTCAGCGCGTTCGAGCAGTTGTGTACCGAGACGATCAATAAGTGCCAAGAAGATGGCTTGCTTATTGGGAAAGTGGAAATAGAGGCCACCTTTCGATGTCGCCGCTTCTGCGGCAATCTCATCCATTGCGGCGTCGTGATAACCACGAGTAGTGAAGATCGCCAATGCTGCATCAAGAATGCGCTCGCGGCGAGCACGAGCGCGAGCTTGGCTACCTGGTGCCACGGTGCACACCCCTTGCTGAAAACCGACGCATGCGTCGGTTTCTGAGGGGAGTGTAGCAGTGACGACTCAGGCGCGCAAGGCTATCGGCGGTGTTGGAGTTGCCGAACGGTACGGGCCGCGACGTCGGGGATGTCGGTAATGATGCCGTCGACTCCAAGCGTGGCGAGTGCAGCGATGCGTGGACCAGTGTCAACCGTCCAGATGTTCACCGCGATGCCTTCAGCATGGGCAGCCGGGAGGATCAGAGCAAGCTCCGCGTCGCACTGAGTATCCATTGGATGGAGGGCATTGTACCCAGCGCTGCGGACGTGATCGAGTTGCTCAGCGAGTGTCGTGATTGGCACGGTGCAGAGGCCAACGCGAATGGTGGGAGCATGCTCTCGCAGGACGTCAAGGACGGATGGAGTAAACGATGAGACGAGGAGGCGCTCCGCGAGAGCTGGTTCTCGTTGGCAGCGCTTGGCAAGCCAACGGGCAATAGCTTGTCCACGGGCGCGGTCGGCGGCATCCCAAGGCATGGCCTTGATTTCCACGTTGATACCAACATGATGTGGGAGCGCCTCGAGTACCTCATCGAGGGTCGGAAGTGTAATTCCTAGCCCCCGGAAAGGATACGTTGCTCCACCATCGCGCGTGAACCAGTAGCCCGCGTCGAGCCGTCGGAGCTCAGCCAACGTCAACTCGTGAACAAGACCATGGCCGTTGGTGGTTCGATCAACTTCAGCATCGTGACAGACGATCGGCTGCCCGTCACTGGTGAGACGCAAGTCAAGTTCGACCATGTCAGCGCCAAGCTCAGCAGCCAGCACGAATGCTGTTACTGTGTTCTCGGGTGCATAGGCTGATGCGCCACGGTGTGCAATCACCCGAGGCCGTGCAAGTGGCGTCACTGGTGTTGCCCCTGATCGTGCCCCAAGCTCGATATCCATCCGCTTGCTCCTCGCTTCCCTAATCAGCCCCACTCGTCCACCAGTAAGTGTGCGCGTGATGCCGAGCCAAAACGTGAAGGGATCGTGAATAACGCCATCGCGTGGCTCGGCATCTGCGTTCACACAGCTGCAACACGTACGTCGCCGCAACTCGCTAGCCTCTGCAATGGAGACAGGCAGAGAGCCTGCTGGCGAAGGAGGTGAATCCTCAATGGCACGTGATGTTGCGCAGCCGGCGGTCGCCTCGGGGTTCCACTGGCGAGCCGTGCTGACCTGGATGCAGCAAAAGCTTGGCGATTGGCCGCTCTTCGTCCTCTTCGCTGGGCCAAATCTTGTCTTGCTCGCTCTCTTCACCTATTGGCCATTGCTCTATAACGCTTACCTGAGTTTGACAAGCTGGGATCTGATTGCTCCAGTCAAGCCTTTTGTCGGCATGGCGAACTATCGCGAGCTTGCTCTCTCCGCGGAGTTTCACACGGTACTGCTCAATACTGCGGTCTTCGCGCTCGGTACGGTCGGGGGGACAACCATCCTTGGCCTTGCGCTCGCACTGTTACTGAACTTACGCCTTCGAGGCCGAACGCTCGCGCGCGCTATTCTCTTCGCCCCCGTACTGTTGAGCGGAGCAGCAATCAGTGTGTTTTGGATCAACATGCTCGATCCCCGTTACGGGCTTGTCTCGCTGCCGCTGCGGTGGCTGGGCTTGCCAGTTCCGGACTGGCTCAACTCACCGCACTGGGCCATGGTAGCTGTCATACTGGTCTACATTTGGCAAAACACTGGCTTCAGCATGGTGCTCTATCTCGCTGGCCTACAGAACATCCCCAACGAGCTCTATGAGGCCGCGCGGATCGATGGAGCAGGCGCCGTCGCGTCATTTCGTCATGTGACACTCCCGCAGCTTGGCCCGACTACGCTCTTTGTGCTGGTTGTGTCAGTCATCAACTCCTTCCAGGCTTTTGACTTGATCAAAGTCCTGACGGACGGGGGCCCGGTCAACGCGACTACGACGTTGCTCTTCTACATCTATCAGCAGGGGTTTGTGGCCTTTAACGCCGGACGTGCTGCCGCCGCGTCAATCGTGCTGTTCGTGCTTCTCCTTGGGCTGAGTCTGCTGCAGCTGCGGCTTGGTGAACGGAGGGTGCACTATGGCAGCTAAGGTATGGCACGTGCTCCGTCAGCTGCCCTGGTATAGTCTCATGCTCGTCGCCGTGTTCGCTATTGGCTTGCCCCTCTTCTGGGTAGCGACTGGCTCACTGAAGACAACACGCGAGATCTATACCTTCCCGCCGGTGTGGCTACCTCAACATCCGCGGTGGGACAACTTTTCTGCTGCCTGGCATGCTGCTCCATTCGGGCGGTTCTATCTGAATAGCATCATCGTGACACTAGCTGACACTGCCGCCAAGCTCTTCTTTGCGCTTACCACCGCCTACGCATTGGTCTTTCTCAACATCCGTGGGCGCAACCTTGTGTTCTTGTTCGTGCTCGCTGCGCTCTTTGTGCCCGTGCAAGTTACCTTGTTGCCGAATTATCTGACTGTAGGTCGTTTGGGTTGGATCAACACCTATTTTGGCCTTATTGTCCCAATGATGCCCGTTGCTTTCGGCACATTCCTCTTCCGCCAACACTTCCGCACGCTGAGCCGCGAAGTGCTTGATGCAGCCGTCATCGATGGCTGTGGGCACTGGCGATTGCTGTGGGATGTTGTCTTACCGATGTCGCGTCCAGTTGCTGTGACAGTCGGACTCTTAGCGTTAGTCGGACGCTGGAATGACTTTCTCTGGCCGTTAGTCGTGACCAATACCGTTGAGATGCGGACATTACCAGTCGGCATCACCTATCTCTACCAGGTTGAAGGTGTGCAGAACTGGGGGCCGATCTTCGCCGGGGCTCTCTTTGTCATGGTGCCAGTGCTTCTGCTCTACATCGTGGCCCAACGCTGGATCGTCAGTGGGATCAGTAGTGGGGCTGTGAAGGGATAGGTTCTTGGGCGAGAAGGAGGAACATGTGGTACAGCGGGAGGATCATGGCATGTTGCGTGTCCAGCTGACGCGGCGACGTCTGATGGCTGGTCTCGTTGGAATGAGCGCGGCTACCCTCCTTGCAGCCTGCGGTCAGAACCAATCAGCGAGTCCAACGGCCAATGCACCGGCTGTGCAGGCGGCTACCCCTACGCCTGCCCCAGCGACTGCAGCGTCAGCCGCAACACCGAGTAAGACGATGGCAGCGACTGGTGCGCCTGCAGTGGTGACACAGACTGGCTCCAAAGTGAAGGTCACCTATTGGGGATCCTTTAGCGGAAACTTAGGGGAAGCCGAGCAGGAGGTGGTGCGCCGATTCAATGCCTCCCAGAACGATGTCGAAGTGACCTACCAGTATCAGGGGAGCTATGAGGATACGGCACAAAAGCTTACCCAGGCGTTGGCTGCCAAGCAAACGCCTGACATCGTCCTCCTCTCGGATGTCTGGTGGTTCAAATTCTATCTCAACGACGTGCTCCAGCCGCTTAATGACTTCTTCGTCCAGGCGAAGATCGATCTGAGCGATTATGTCGATCCGCTGATTAACGAGGGAACACGAAAGGGCCAGGTTTACTGGGTGCCGTTTGCGCGTTCGACGCCGCTCTTCTACTACAACAAGGCTGCCTGGTCGGAGGCGGGATTGCCCGATCGTGGTCCTGAAACCTGGGACGAGTTTCTCCAGTGGGTGCCCAAACTGCTGAAACAGGATGGGGGCAAAACTACTCGTTTCGCCTTTGCTCACCCAAACGCTGCCAGCTATGCTGCCTGGGTCTTCCAGCCGGTGGTGTGGCAGTGGGGTGGAAAGTATTCTGACCCTGACTTCACCATTCATCTTCAGGAGCAACCAGCGGTCGAGGCTGGGCGCTTCTGGCTGCGCTCGATCACTGAGGGTTGGGCGGTTTCATCAAAGGATCCCAATGCTGACTTTTTGAATGGCGTCACGGCAGCAATGCTCGCTTCAACCGGCAGCCTTGCCGGGCTGGAGCAATCAGCAAAGTTTCCCGTTGGGACAGCGATGCTGCCGAAGGGGCCGGCTGGATTCGGTTGCTGCACCGGTGGATCAGGCTTAGCGATTCTCAAAGGCAAGCCCGCTGAGGTACAGCGAGCAGCGTTCCAGTACGTGGCCTTCGCGACCTCACCGGAAATGACGACGTTCTGGTCGCAAAAAACTGGATACATGCCTGTGCGTAAATCGGCAGCTCAAAGCACAGCAATGCAGCAGTATTTCCAGAATCATCCCAATTTCAAGACTGCTGTTGATCAATTGCCCAAGACCCGGCCGCAGGATGCCGCACGGGTGTGGATTCCGAATGGTGACCAGATCATCGGCAAAGGTCTTGAACGTGTAACGATTCAGCGCGAAGATCCCCAAAATGTGTTTAACGATGTTGCGCGTACCTTGACGGACGCGGCGAAACCAGTGGTCGAGCAACTCAAGCGGCGAGAAGGCTAGCGAGGATCCGCACAAGCGTGGGCATGAGCATCCAATGCTCATGCCCATTGCAGCAGGAGTTTGCCATGCTCATTCGTTCGGGCAATCCCGATATGGATGGGCGCATGGCCGACTGGATCGTGGGCGAGGTCTCGCAGGAGTAATGGGACTGTCTCCCGCGTATTATCAATCAGCGGG
>ERZ795042.1531-NODE-1531-length-14799-cov-4.613131_pt1 | contig 14799 bp, 17 predicted proteins | sample MGYA00375126_ERZ795042 | MGnify/ENA primary metagenome ERZ795042 (study PRJEB30171, sample SAMN05518105) | compost metagenome | isolation source: Feedstock adapted compost from Newby Island compost facility, Milpitas, CA | place: USA:Newby Island compost...
GTCGGCCCGCAAAATGCCCCGGGAATCCCGGCCGTCGTCGTATTTGACGGCAAATTCGATAGCCTCCACCCGGCGAAAATAATCTTCGTCCAATTGCCGCGCCAATCCCGGTTGCAGTTTCGGTGTTTGCTCCAACTTTTCAGCCAAGGCATGCATGACCGGTCCCATGATGTCGACGGCGGGCACGCCCAACTCGGCAGCCCGCTGGAGCAACAATTGCCGCTGTTGGGGGCGGACGAGGGTGAAAATGATCAAAGCGTTGTTTTCCTGTGCCGAACGCACCATTTCTTCCACGGTGGCGTCATCTTCCACGTACGGGATGCGGCGGATGGTCACATGTCCCGGGTCAAACTGGCTCAAGGCGGCACGCGTCACCAATTCGGCGGTTTCCCCCACCGAATCCGAGAGAATATACAGCATCATTTCTCGAGCAGCCATGCACATTCTCCTCCTACACCGACTTCTCTTGACCCAGTTCGACAAAAGCGCGGGTGATGGTCGTCTTCGTGATGCGGCCGACCACTTCCATTTTTTCCTTGCCACCCTCGGTCATGACCTTTTTCACCACCGGCAGCGCATCGACTTGGTTTTCAATGAGTTTTTTCGCCGCGTCCAAAAGCGTTTCATCCGGGGTACACGTGACCAAGTTGGGCATGCGGGTCATGATAATGCTGACCGGAATCTCGTCCAAGGGCTGTTTGCCCATGGCGCTGCGCAACAGATCTTTGCGGGAGATGACCCCCGCCAAGTCGCCGTCTTTTTTCGTCACGAACAACGTGCCGACATCTTGCACGAACATGGTGACGATGGCTTCGTATGCCGACGTCCTCTCATCCACCATGACCGGGACCGCCTTGTAGTCACCGACGCGCATCTTGCGCATTTCCTCGGCAATGAGGGAATTGCCGCCGCGGCCGACGTAAAAATACCCCACCCGCGGCCGGGCGTCCAGATAGCCGGCCATGGTCAAAATCGCCAAGTCCGGCCGAAGCGTAGCACGGGTCAGCTGCAACGCCTCGGCGATTTGTTCGCCGGTAATCGGCCCCTTGTTCTTGACGATTTCGAGGATTTTTTCCTGGCGTTTGCTCAATTCGATGACCACCGCCCCCTTTCCCGGTACATGTGAATGGCCATCATTACAATTGCAACTGGGTAAAATCGGCGTATTGATCCGTCAAATCGGCGATTTGGCGCAACAAGGCCAAGCGGTTTGTCCGCACGGCGTTATCCTCGACCATGACCATGACATCGGCAAAAAACTGGTGCACCGGTTCCACAAGCTGTGACAACACGGCCAACTGCCGCCGGACGTCGGTCGACTCAGCCGTCTCCCATGCGGCCTGCGTCTGCCGGTACGTCTCGTACAGCCGCCTTTCCGCCGCCTCCTTCAGCAGTTGGGGATTCACCACGGCTGAGGTGGCTTTGACGGCTAAGTTTTTCACCCGAGTAAACGCCTCGCACGTCGCCTTCATTTCCTCCAGCTTCACTTGTTCGTGCAACAGCCGGGCCCGCTCGGCCATCCCCGCCAGTCCGTGACGGGTGGAAGCGAACACCGCTTCGATGCAGTCATGCCGGATTTGTTCTTCCTGCAACAAGTGCTTCAATCGCTGGAACAAAAATTCCCGCAAGTCGGCGATCACCGTTTCGGCCGGCCGCGGCAGTCCTTGCCGTTCCCGATAAGCTTCCAAGGCCGTCGCCAACAATTCTTCCACCGGTAAATCATACGCGCCGTGCACGAGAATTTGCACAACCCCGTTGGCTTGGCGCCGCAAGGCGTACGGATCTTGCGAACCGGTCGGAATCAATCCCAAGGAAAAGAAGCCGGCCAGCGTGTCCAGCTTGTCCGCCAGACTCAATACGGTGCCGACGGGACTTCGCGGCAATGCGTCGCCGGCGTGCCGCGGCAAGTGATGCTCAAACACGGCGCGGCTTACGGTCTCCGCTTCACCGGCGAGCCTTGCGTACACTTCCCCCATGATCCCTTCCAGTTCGGGAAATTCGTACACCATTTGCGTGACGAGGTCAAACTTGCTGATTTCCGCCGCCCGGGCAAGCTGTTGTTGGCCCGTCGCATCCAATCCGAAGCGGGGCGCCAACGCCCCGGCGATTTGCCGCACCCGCCGCAATTTGTCGCCCATGGTGCCGAGCCCTTCGTGAAAGACGACTTGTTCCAACTTGGAAACCGCTTTGTCGATGGGCAGCTTTTGATCTTCTTCATAGAAAAACCGGGCGTCGGACAGGCGGGCGCGCAACACTTTTTCATTCCCTTTGCGCACGACGTCCAAATGGCGGGCGTCGCCGTTGCGGACGGTGACAAAATACGGCAACAACGCCCCGTTTTCGTCGGTCACCGGAAAGTACCGCTGGTGTTCCCGCATGGACGTGATGAGAACCGGCGCCGGAATTTCCAGGAAGGCCGGGTCGAAGGAACCGTACAGTACGGTTGGATATTCCAACAAATGGACGATTTCTTCCAACAAATCTTCGTCCATGGGCACCGTCCAGCCCTTTTCCCGCGCAAGCTGCTCCACTTGTTCCACGATCAAGCGCCGCCGTTCGTCCACATCGGCGATGACCCACTGTTCCCGAAGCCGCTCCTCGTATTCCGACGGATGGGACAGCAGGACGGTCTCGCCGAGAAAACGGTGTCCCCGCGTCCGGCGATCGGCCGTCACCCCCGCCACTTGTACCGGCACGACGTCTTCGTCCAGAAGCGCCACCAGCCAGCGGATGGGCCGGATATATCGGAGCGTCTCGCTTCCCCAGCGCATTTGCTTCGGAAAATGCAAACCCGTGATGATCTGGGGCAAGCCTTCTTCCAATAGCTCCCGCACCGGGCGGCCCGGACTGTCTTTGACGGCGAAGACGTAGCTGATCCCGCCCACTTCCCGAAAGACCAATTCCTCCGGCGCCACGCCTTGACTGCGGGCAAAACCGAGGGCCGCTTTCGTCCAGGCGCCGTTTTCGTCCACGGCGATGTTGCGGGCCGGCCCCTTGATTTCTTGATGCAAGTCATCTTGTTTTTCCGCCAAACCCGTCACCAACACCGACAGGCGCCGCGGCGTGGCAAAGGCGCGCAACGTTTCGTACGGGACACGCACCTCCGCGAGATACGCCGCCATTTTTTCCCGTAATTGGGCAAGCGCGCCGGGAACGACGCGGGCAGGCATTTCTTCCAGTCCGATTTCGAGCAAAAAATCCCGTTTAGCCATGCCGCTTCCCTCCCTTGAGCAACGGGAAGCCGAGCCGCTCCCGTTCTTTTAAATAAGCCAAGGCGCATTGGCGGGCCAACGTCCGCACCCGGGCGATGTACCCGGTCCGTTCCGTGACGCTGATGGCCCCCTGGGCGTCCAACAAGTTAAAGGTATGGGAACATTTCAGCACCCAGTCGTAGGCCGGAAAGACCAGGTTGGCCTCCAGCGCCCGCTTCGCTTCCGTCTCGTACATTTGAAACAAGTTGACGAGCATTTTCCCGTCGGCCACTTCAAACGTGTACTTGGAATGTTCGTATTCCGGCTGCAGAAAAATGTCGCCGTATGTAAACCCGTCCACCCAGACGATATCAAAGACGTTTTCCTTTTCCTGGATAAATGAAGCCAGCCGCTCCAATCCATATGTAATTTCGACGCTGACCGGATCGGCTTCCAACCCGCCTACTTGTTGAAAATACGTAAATTGGGTAATTTCCATGCCATCCAGCCACACTTCCCAGCCCAAACCCGACGCTCCCAGCGTCGGCGATTCCCAGTTGTCCTCGACAAAACGGATGTCGTGTTCCAACGGCTCAATGCCCAATTGACGCAAACTTTCCAAGTAAAGCTCCTGAATGTCGTCGGGCGACGGCTTCATGATCACTTGAAACTGGTGATGCTGATACAGCCGGTTCGGGTTTTCCCCGTACCGTCCATCGGTGGGACGCCGGGACGGCTCCACGTACGCCACGTTCCACGGTTCCGGCCCGATGGTCCGCAAGAACGTCATCGGATTCATGGTGCCGGCACCCGTTTCCACATCGTACGGCTGGGCGAGAATACAACCTCGCTCGCCCCAAAATTGCTGCAAACGCAAGACAATTTCCTGAAAATTCACCGCTTTTTCTCCCCCGATTTTTTCAGAATCTTGTGCAACCAAAAGAAACACTCCCGTACCCACCTGGGGAACAAGAGTGTTTCGGCGCCAAACACTGGCCCCCATCCGCAAACGGCCTTTCTTATCAAGAGGAATATAGCAAAAGGGCGCTGGAGCTGTCAAACGCCGTCCCACCGGGCGAGCTGGTCTAAAAAATCGGCCGTTTTCAGCGGCAACTCCAAATATTCTTCAACAAACCGGCGCGTCAAACGGCCCAAGGTTTCTTTCGTCTCTTCCCGGACGCGCACCTGGCCAAGGCGGGACAAGGGAACGTCCTGAAACAGACGCAACAGTTTCACCCCCGTCTCCGGCACCGCCGTGGCTTGTGCGTCCAAATGACGGCAATCGGCGCACAACAGACCGCCGTGCCGGACGCTGGCCAAAAAGGGCCCCTCCCGCCTTCCACAATGGACGCACCGTTCCCAGACGGGGCGATACCCGGCGGCAGCCAGCGCCTTCAAATCGACGATCATTTTCAGCACCTGGGCGTCGGTCCCCGCTTCCAATTGCTTTAAGGCGTGCAGCAAAAACGGGTACAACGCTTCGGAAGGGCCCTCGCCGTCGGAAAGCTTGTCGGTCATTTCCAAAAAATACATGGCGTACGCCTGTCGCTCTAAGTCCGTCTCCACGGCCCGGTAAAAATGATGCAACACTTCCGCGTGCCGCAACGTGCCCATGCTGCCCGGCTGTCCCGTGTGGGTATAGACGAACATTCCCTGCACCAAGGGCTGGGCGACGCCGGAGAAGCGGCTTTTCGGCTTCCAGGCCCCCCGGGCCATGAGGGACACCTTGCCCCGGGGAGTGATGACGGCCAGAATCTTATGGGCTTCGCCGTAATTGCGGCACCGCAGGACGATGCCTTCGGTCTGGTGGAGCATAAAAAATCCTCTCCTCGCTTGCAATCAGTATAAAGCAACGGGGAGAGGTTGGGAAAGGGAAAGAATTCGCCGTATGATATCGGTTCAATGGATCGGGCCCTTGGCGACGGCGCGGCCTTGGTCAGAATCGGGTTCATCCTCGCCTTGTGACAACTGAAGGCGTTCCAAGTCTTTAAACAGTAAGTAGGCGTCCACACTGCCGGTTAAGGTGAACAACTGCCACGATAAATCCCGCAATGGCACCATCCTTTCCCTCTACGGCAAGCCTTTGCGGCCGCCTATTGAATAGGTTGGACGGCTGGACGCGCTTCATGCCAAGAAGATGTTTCCGCCTACTGCTTCGGATCAAAACCCAACGATTTCAACAGCATTTCGCGGTTGCGCCAGTCTTCTTTCACTTTCACCCACAAGTCGAGATACACCCGGGAACCGAAAAGGGCTTCGATTTCTTGCCGGGCCCATTGTCCCACTTGTTTTAACATGCGGCCGCCTTTGCCGATGAGAATGCCTTTTTGCGATTCCCGCTCGGTGTAAATGACGGCCCTCACGTATACGACATCCCCTTCACGGCGGGCCATTTCTTCCACGACGACGGCCACCGAATGGGGAATTTCCTCCCGCGTCAAATGGAGAATTTTTTCCCGGACGAGTTCCGCCACGATAAACGACTCGGGATGATCTGTCGTCTGATCGTCGGGATAATACTTGGGCCCTGGCGGCAAGTAACGGAAAATGACCGACACCAAGGCGGAGATGTTGTTGCCCAGCAAAGCCGACACCGGAACGACTTCGGCGAAGAGAAACTCGCGACGGTAGTCGTCGATGCGGGGCAACAAATCGTCGGGATGGACTTGGTCGATTTTGTTCATTACCAATATAACCGGCGTTTCGACGCTCTCCAACAGTTGAAGGATGTACCGTTCGCCGGAGCCCATAGTCTGGGTCACGTCGGTCAAAAACAAAATGACATCCACTTCCGACAACGTGTTGCGGACCATTTGCATCATGTAGTCGCCCAATTTGTGCTGCGGCTTGTGCACTCCCGGCGTGTCGATGAAGACGATTTGTCCTTCTTGGCTCGTATACACGCCGTGAATCCGGTTGCGGGTCGTTTGGGGCTTGTCGGAGGTGATGGCCACTTTTTGTCCTAAAATTTGGTTCATCAACGTCGATTTTCCGACGTTGGGCCGGCCAATTAACGCCACGAAACCTGAACGAAACGAAGTTTCGCTCATTGTCTCTCTCCTTTCTTGGCATGCTCGGGCAAGAAAGGCCGGGGAAGCAAGTGGGCCACTGTGGTGCGCATCGTTTGGCCCGTCGCATTGGCCAATAAAACAACGGTAGATTCGTCTAAAAATTCGGCCATCACTTGTCGGCAAGCGCCGCACGGCGCCACCGGTTCGTCGGTCATAGCCATCACCGCCAACGAACGGAAACTCCGCTTCCCTTCGGCGACGGCGCGAAACAATGCCACCCTTTCGGCGCACATGCTAAGGCCGTAGGATGCGTTCTCTACGTTGCACCCGGTGATCACCGCCCCGTCCTCGCACAAGACGGCCGCCCCGACGGGAAACCGGGAATAGGGTGCATAGGCCCGTTCCATCGCCCCCCGGGCCGCCTTCAACAACGTCGCTTCATCCATTGGACTTGAAAACCTCCCGTATGGAAATCCGTCCGATAACCGTATTGATAAAGAATTCACTGAAACACCGGCGACAGGCGTTCCCATAACGGAACGGCAAAGACGAGCAAACCGGCAATGACGGCAAACACACTGGCCACCAACACCGCCCCGGCGGCCACGTCTTTTGCCACTTTGGCGTGCGGGTGCAACTCCGCCGTCAACAAATCGACCATATGTTCCACCACGGTATTCATCAATTCGGCAAAGACGACGAAGACGATGGCCACCAGCACGATGAGCATCTGCCACGTTTCGATGCGCAACCACCAGGCGCCCACAAGGACCAACAAAGCGGCCGTGGCGTGGATTTTCATGTTCCGTTCCGTGCGGAGGGCAAACCACAGCCCGTTCAGCGCGTAGCCCAAGCTTTCGAGAAAATTGCGCGCTTTCAATTCCACCGCCCCCTGCCTTCTCGTCCGTCCAAAACCCTGTCGTCCGTCAACGGGTCAAGCCGAGGGCGGTAAGCACTTCTTCCTGCCGGGAAAACATGGCCTCTTCCGCTTCCGGAGTGTCGTGATCATAACCGAGCAAATGCAAAAATCCGTGCACGACCAAAAAGCCCAATTCCCGCTGGAACGAATGGCCGTAATCTTCGGCTTGCTCCCGGGCCCTAGGCATGGAAATCAAAATGTCGCCCAACAGCCGCGGCAACGGTTTGGCAACTTCGTCATGATCGCCCGGCTCAATCTCAGGTTCTCCATCTTCCCCTTCCAACATGCTGAAAGAAAGAACGTCCGTCGTCCTGTCCACGCCCCGGTATTGTGCATTGTAACTTCGCATGGCCGCATCGTCGATGAGCACGACGGACACTTCGCCGTCCTCGAGGTGTTCCAGTTCGGCCGCTTTGGCGATGACCCGTTCGATGAGGCCCACTATTTCCTCGTCAACCGGCACTTGCGCCTGATCGTTTTCGATGTACACTTGAACACTCATGCTTTTTTGCGCTCCTTCTGCATTTCCGGGTATTCGATGCGGGGGTGGAAAACGCCGTTCAGCCGTTCGCAGATGGCTTCCGCCACCCGCTCCAAATCGCGGAGCGTCAGATCGCATTCGTCGAACTGGCCGTCATCGAGCCGCTCTTTGATGATTTTGCGCACCAGCTGCTCGATGCGTCCCGGGTCTAGCTTGGACATGGAACGGACGGCCGCCTCCACCGAATCGCAAATGCCGACGATGGCCGTCTCCCGGGTTTGCGCCTTCGGCCCCGGATAACGGTAATCGGCTTCCAATACTTCGGAACCGTCTTCCTGTTCCAAAGCTTTATGGTAAAAATATTTCAGCAACGTCGTGCCGTGGTGTTGTTCGGCAAAATCGCGGATCACTTTCGGAATGCCGGCATCTTTCAACATTTTCACGCCGTCGGCGGGATGGGCTAAAATAATGCGTTTGCTCAAATGGGGCGACAACTTGTCGTGGGGATTTTCCTGGTTTAATTGGTTCTCGACGAAAAAAGCCGGCCGTTTCAATTTTCCCACGTCGTGATAATACGCCCCCACTTTCGCCAGCAATCCGTTGGCGCCGATGGCTTCGGCCGCCGCTTCCGCAAGGTTGGCCACCATCATGCTGTGGTGGTACGTCCCCGGCGCTTCCGTCAGCAGCCGTTTCAACAGCGGCTGGTTCGGATTGGATAGTTCGATCAGTTTGACCGCCGACAAAAATCCGAACACCGCTTCAAACATAGGCATCAAGCCGATGGTCAAAATGGCCGCCAAAAGCCCCGCCAACAGTCCGTACACGACCGCATAAGCCCACTCCTGCCACGTCGTGCCCGGCAACAAAAACAACATGGCGGTGATGCTCAAAGCGTTGACCAGGCTGGCGTACAAACCGGCCTTGAAAATGGCCGACCGTTGGCTCACTTGGCTCAGGACGTAAAGGCTGGCGATGGAACTTAAAAAGGCGGCAAAGCCGTACCGGAAATCGAACAATTGGCCGGGATCGGTATTGAACAGCACCGAGGCCGCAACGGCCGTGAAAAAGGCCGCGAAAAACGCCAGCCCCCGCCCCAACAACAACATAATTAACACGGGTCCCATGACGGCCGGGGCGGCAAAACCGATCAAGGGATACCCCAATGCCAGCACCGCCGCGAACACTTTCATCAACGCCACGTTCAACAATAAGACGCTCAAAAAAAGGAGGAGCGGTTTGTTGCTCTTCTGCAGCGGCGACGGGTACTGGCGCAAAAAGGCCGCCAGGCCCAGCACCAACAAAAGCAGGAATCCGCTGGCCGCCAATTGGTAAATGGTGCTCTGCCGGGCGTCCCGCACCAGCCCCACCATCTCCAACCGTTCGTAAATGTCCCGCGTGACCCATTGGCCTTGCTGAACAAGAAGTTCCCCTTTCTCAATCATCACCGGTTCCACTTTGTTGCGGGCTTCTTCTTTCAACCGCCTGGTCGTCTCCGGGTCGTAAAGCAAATTGGGCCGAATGGAGGCGACCGCCAGCTCCGTCACAAAACGGGCCTCTTCATCCGTCAAGGAAAACGTCGACACTTGCTCCTCGACGAGCCGACGGGATTCTTGCAAGTAGGCGCTTCCTTCCTGCACGCCGCGATTGAGCACCCAGATGACGGCGCTGCGGGCGATGGAACGGAGGTTGTTGAGCCGCTCCGCGTCGAGGGTCACCAAAAATTTCACGTCTTCCTCGCCGGCCCGGAACAACGTCAATTCTTCGGCCAACCGCTCCACCTTCTCCTGCCGACTCAACGCTTCATCTTGCACGACGGCCGTCATGCGGGCGAACTCGTCATCCAAACGTTCCACTTGCGACTCCAGCACCGAATCGTCCCGCACGTACTGGGGCGAAACCGCGTCTTCCGCCCGTTTCTTGGCGGCGTCGGTCGCTTTCAAATCAATCATTTGCACCGGTGAACGAAGCGTTTCTTGGCTGATACGTCCGATTTGCACATCGTACGTCTGGGGAATCAAATGATTCCACATCAAGGCAAAAAGGAGCACCCACAACGCGAAGTACGCCAACCAACGGATGTCCGACCGGTACTCCCAATTGATCCCCCATCGCTCGAACCACGCTTTCACGCGATGTATCATCGAATCCTCTCCTAATGGTCTTGTCGGTTTTGCTCCGTTCCCGCTTCGCTTGCTTATTGCTCCGTTTCCGCATCCAGGCCGCCTTTCATCCTGTCGTACGCGGCGACGATTTTTTGCACCAAATAATGCCGGACCACGTCGGCCTGTTTCAAATAGACGAAGGCTATCTCTTCGATACCGCGCAAAATTTTTTCAGCATCGACCAGCCCCGATTTTTTTCCTTTGGGCAAGTCAATTTGCGTGATGTCTCCGGTAATCACCATCTTACTCCCGAAACCGAGCCGGGTCAAAAACATTTTCATTTGTTCCGGCGTCGTGTTTTGCGCCTCGTCCAAAATGACAAAGGCTTCGTTCAGCGTCCGCCCGCGCATGTACGCCAGCGGCGCCACCTCGATGATTCCCCGCTCCATCAATTTGGCCACTTGCTCGGCTCCGAGCATTTCGTATAAAGCGTCGTAAAGGGGGCGCAAATACGGATCGACCTTTTCCTGCAAATCCCCCGGCAAAAAGCCCAAACTTTCGCCGGCCTCCACCGCCGGCCGCACGAGGACGATCTTTTTCACCGCGCCGGCCTTCAACGCCTGTACCGCCATGACGACGGCGAGAAACGTCTTGCCGGTGCCGGCGGGCCCGATGCCGAAGATGGTGTCCCGTTTGCGGATGGCCGTCACGTAAAGGCGTTGGCCCAATGTCTTCACCCGCACCGGTTTGCCCCGGGCCGTGTGGCCGATCTGTTCGGCGTACAGGTCCAACAGTTCTTCCTCTAATCGCTGGTCCACCAATTCCATGGCATATGTGACATCGGTTTCCGACAGGTGAAACCCTTGCCGGATCAGTTTCAGCAAAATGGCAAACAGACGCTCCAGCTTGTCCACTTGGGCGGGAGATCCGGTAAAGGTAATCTTGTCGTCCCGCGCCACGATGTGGGCGGCGGCGTGTTGCTGAATGAGGCGCAGAAAAGCGTCGTTCGGTCCGAACAGCTGCAGCCCCTCCGCCGCGTTGGCCAGTTGCACAGATTTGGTCAATTCTGCATGTACACTCATCGGTTCCGTCAAATTCCCCTTACATCGATTGCTGCAGCTTTGGCAGCGGCTCTATTTCGGGAAGAATCGGCAACTCCTCGGCGATTTCTTCCAGCACTTCGTAGTACAATTTCACTTTCAATGTACCATTGACAACTGTTTCTTGCAAAACTTTTTCCATGACAATTTCCCCCTTGTCGCCCAGGCGCCGCATCAGATCGTCCCGGGACCGGGTTTTGGCCAAGTCCAAGGCTTCCCGGCGTGTCAACGTCCGCCGCTCGGTGCCGGTTTTGTAATACGTTCGTTCATGCAGGCCAAGGGGCAACGCCCAGTTGCCCAACCGCCACAGCCGAACCGTCTCTTCCACCTTGTACTGCCGATAATCCGGTCGCGAAAAGTCGAAGGAAATGAGCCGGGAACCGATGAGCAATGACGTCTTTTTGAAACTTTCACCGCTCAACTGGCGGTACTCTTGCGCCAGCGGCACCGTTGCCGACACTTCGTACCAGACCAATCCCAAAACCGTCCCTTGCGCGCTGACAATCCGCCGGTTTTCGCCCTCGCCCATGTATCCGGCGATGAGAATGTCCCCTTTTTTCACCGCTTGGTTGCGCCTTACCCGGGCGGTTCCTTGCTCGACGAAAATTTCTTTCACAATGGCACCTTTGGCCGCCACCAAATGGCGGGGGTTGACCAAAGGACGCTGTGCGGGCGATTTGCTTTCGACAACCCGGATGAGGGCTTTCGTTCCTTTCACCTCCACGCCGACCCAGGTCAAACCGGGAAACCGGCTGAGGAATTCCGTTTGCAACGCCTTGTTGGACGGCAGACGATGCCGAAACGCCCCTTCCTTCAAGCCCAATTTCGCCGCCGCCGCCAGAAGATCGTCGGCCGGGATGTGCTCGTTGCCGACTACTTCCACCGACCAGATGAATTGGAACGACAAGGCCAGCAACAGGACAAACGCCAGGGCGCCGGCCCAAAACGACTTCCGCCTTTTCGCCCGCCAAAAATAAAAAGGCAGTCCCCGCTTGTCCACAATTTGGATGCGCACCGGCAGTGTTTTCGTTTTCCGGACGATGCGGCGATAATCCCGCAACGACAGGCAAAAGGCGACTGTATCGGCATCGATCTCTTCAACAACGTCCCAGACGTCCACGTCTTCTTGTCGCAACAGTTCGAACAGCGCTTGCCGATCCCCACGGCGCATGCGGCAAACGACGTAACCGAACAGCCAAGTCCACCAGGAATCCACAAGCCCAGCCTCCTTCCCGTCAATTGGTGAATGTCAAGGAGGCGATGTGCTCCCCTTCCACGAACATTTCCTCGCGGTTGATTTGCCGGATCATCAATCCGCGGCCGGTAATGAGCAACTGGCCGGCCATCATCCGCAGCCGTAGCCGCTCACTCGTAAATTCCAAAACGCCTTGATGGTTTTCAATATACACCTGGTACGTGCCGATGATGGTCACCCGCGGTACGTTGAGGATGGTGTTCAAGGGAACTTCCAACGTCGTCCCCAACTGTTTCTTCAGCCCCGACCAGCGGCTCATGACCATGCCTCCTCCCCGCATATTTCACGAATATGCGCCCGGGGAAGGGTTTATGATGGGTATAAAAAACGAAACACCCCATTCCTCGCCCGTGAGGAATGGGGTGTGGTCGGCGATTTCGTATCGCATTCCGTTATTTTCGCATTCATTTTTCGCCATCAGGCGTCGCCCAAGCGTTGTTGCACCAGTTGATTCACCTTTTTCCCGTCGGCCCGGCCTTTCACTTTGGGCATCAGGATCCCCATCACCTTGCCAAGATCCCGTTTCGTGGTCGCTCCGGTTTCACGGATGGCTTCGTCGATGAGGGCAAGCAAGGCTTCTTCATCCAGCGGTTCGGGAAGGTACTGCCGCAAAATCCGGATTTCTTCCTGGGCTTGCTGGCTCAAATCTTGGCGGCCGGCTTTCTCGAATTCCGCGAGCGCCTCCTGCCGCTGTTTCAGCTCGCGGTTGAGCACGTCCAAGATTTCGTCGTCATTCAGCGGACGCTGCTTGTCGATCTCCGCATTTTTCATGGCCGCGCGAACCATACGGATGACTGAAAGTCGAACTTTGTCTTTATCTTTCATCGCCTGCTTGAGATCTTCAGCTAAACGTTCCGCAAGCACCTGTCCGTCCTCCTAATACTTCCGTTTCCGTGCTGCTTCCGATTTCTTTTTGCGCTTGACGCTGGGTTTCTCATAATGCTTCCGCTTTTTCATCTCGGCCAGCACACCGTCGCGGGCGACGATTTTCTTGAACCGACGCAGCGCGCTGTCGATGGATTCGTTCTTGCGCACTTTAATTTCCGGCACCGGCGTTCCCTCCCTCCGCTCCAACCGCGTGACCGACTGCGACCATTTTCCAAAGGCTTACAATCGCCACGTGTCCGGTAAGAGAAAGTTCCTAAATCATTGTAATTATAATACAAACCCGGTCCGCGGTCAATCACGCCCCGAAGGGAGAACCGAGACGGGTGCCCCCCAGCAAATGATAATGCAAATGGAACACTTCTTGGCCGCCGTCTTCTTTGCAGTTGTTGATGAGCCGGAACCCCTTTTCCGCCACGCCCGTCTCCCGGGCGACGGCGAGGGCGGCGCGGTGGATGGCGGCAATGGCCGGCAAGTCTTCTTCCGTCACGTCGGCCATGGTCGGAATGTGTTTGCGGGGGATGATCAGCACGTGCACCGGAGCTTTCGGCGCAATGTCGTGAAAGGCGATGACTTGCTCGTCTTCATACACTTTTTTTGCCGGGATTTCTCCCGCCACGATTTTGCAGAAAATGCAATCGGCCACTGTTTTCAACCTCCTTCGCCAACAACAAACATGTTTGTCCGTCGGGCGCCGTATATTGAAGCAGGGAGGAATGGGCATGCGCGAATTTCTCATCCCGCTGGTCGGCGGTCTCGCCGTTTTTTTGTTCGGCCTTGCCATGATGCGGCACGGCCTGCAGTCGTTGGCCGGACCCCGCCTGTCCCAACAAGTGGAACGCCTCACGGTGACGCCCTGGCGCAGCTTCCTCATCGGCACGCTGGCCGCCGCCGTCCTCCACAGCAGCGGCGCCGTCACCGTCTTGGCCGTCGGGCTCACCGCCGCCGGCATCCTGCCCTTTTCCCGTACCATCGGCTTGATCTTGGGCGCCAACGTAGGAACGACCGTGACATTGGAAATGTTGACGTTTCCTTTGGACCGACTCGTTTTGCCGGGCCTTGTCGCCGGCGTCGCCCTGCTCCTCATGCCCGCCAAGACGTTACGCATGGCCGGCGCTGTGACGGCGGGGATGAGTTTATTGTTCGTCGGCCTCGAAATGGTGCGGCTCATCGCCGAACCGCTGACGCATAACCCGTGGTTCGGCTACGGACTTGAGTGGGCCAACGAAAAATTGAGCGCCAGCTTCCTCTTGGGCGTCGCCGTCACCGCCCTCATCCAAAGCAGCACCGCCGCCATCGCCTTGCTGATGGGGCTCATGTCTTCTGGGGAAATCGCCACCGCCGCCGGGCTGGCCTATGTCTTGGGCAGCAACGTGGGCACTTGCGCCACGGCCCTCCTCGCATCCATCGCCGGCGGAACGGAAGCGAAAAAAGTGGCCTTGGCCCACTTGCTCCTCAATCTCGCCGGCGCCGTGTGCTTCTTCCCCCTCATCCCGTGGTACGCCGGACAGATGTCGGCATGGGACGCCCCACCGGCGGTCCAAATGGCCCATGCGCAAGTCGCGTTCAATTTGCTCTGCTCGCTGGCCGTTCTGCCGTGGGCCCGCCAATACGCCGCCGCCGTTCATTGGGCATATCACAGACTGTTCTGAAGTCCCAGCGCTTCCCACGCCTTTTCGATGATGGCCGTGTTGTTTTCATAACCGTTTTCCCGATGGCACTGCAAGAAACTGGCCGGATCGACCCAGGCGACGCCGCTGATCTCTTCCATCTGCGGCATAAGCTCGTCGGTCAAGGCCCGCACGAGGAAATAGTGCACTTCTTTGTCCATGTGCCCGTATTCCGGATGGTAATA
>ERZ795042.1535-NODE-1535-length-14759-cov-68.957495_pt1 | contig 14759 bp, 11 predicted proteins | sample MGYA00375126_ERZ795042 | MGnify/ENA primary metagenome ERZ795042 (study PRJEB30171, sample SAMN05518105) | compost metagenome | isolation source: Feedstock adapted compost from Newby Island compost facility, Milpitas, CA | place: USA:Newby Island compost...
CCCCCGCCAGCGGCAACCAGCCAACCACGCCGTTTGGTATGCTTAACGGCTGGCCTGTCGCCATTCCGTCGGATGACGACAGACCACCCAACTGGGAGAACGCAAAGGACATGCTGATGTCGACGAGAGCTACTTCACCAACAACGCGCGCCTCCCGCCCGCGCATCGTCATTCTCGGCGGCGGCTTCGCGGGCGTCACCGTCGCGCAGGCACTCGAGCACCACCTCCGGACCGGCGAGGCCGACGTCGTGCTCGTCAGCCGCGACAACGCCTTCGTCTACTACCCGCTCCTGCCCGAGATCGTCCCGGGCCAAATCCGCATTGAAGACATCCTCTCGCCGATCCGCCTCGTCGCCCCGCACGCCCGCCTGCTGATGGGCAGCGTCCAGGCGATCGATCTCGACGCCCAGCTCGTCCACGTCCGCTACGGACTCGATCACGGCCCGACCGACGAGTTGACCCTTCCCTACGACCACCTCGTCCTCGCGCTCGGCGGCATCCCGGCCACCTTCAACATCCCCGGCATCAACGAGTACAGCTACCAGATCCAGCGTCTTGGCCATGCCTTCGCGTTGCGCAACCACCTCATCGACCTGCTCGAACAGGCCGAGGCCACCGACGACCGTGAACTCCGCCGCGCCCTGCTCACCGTCGTCGTCATCGGCGGCGGCGCAACCGGCGTCGAACTCGCGGCCGCGGTCGAGGAACTGCTCAGCCGCGCCCTCCACTACTACCGCGGCCTGCAGCAGAGCGATTACCGCGTCGTCCTCGTCCACGCCCTCGAGCGGCTCCTGCCCGAAGCCCCGACCGCCCTGGGCGACTACGCCGAGCGCATGCTGCACCGGCGCGGCATTGACCTGCTCCTCAACCGCCCAGTCGTCCAGGTCGAACCCGACGCCGTCATCCTCAAGGACGGCACCCGCATCGCCGCCCACACCGTCATCAGCGCGATCGGCGTCCAGCCTCACCCCCTGGCCCGGGCACTGCCGGTTGAGCACGACCGCCAGGGCCGCATCGTCGTCGAACCCACGCTCCGCGTTCCGGCCTACCCGAACGTCTGGGCGATCGGCGACCTCGCTGCTGTCCCCGACCCGAACACCGGCAGCGCCTATCCGCCGACGGCGCAGCACGCCATCGCCGAAGCCGAGACCGCAGCGCACAACATCGCTGCTACCCTCCGCGGCCGCCCGCTCCATGCCATCCAGTATCGCACGCGCGGCCAGATGGTCACTCTTGGCCACCGCACTGCCGTTGCTGCCATCGCCGGCCGTGTCATCACCGGGCACCTCGCGTGGTGGATCTGGCGCACCTACCACCTGCTGCGGCTGCCACGCTGGGAGCGTCGGCTCCGCGTCGTCTTCGACTGGACCCTCGACCTGTTCTTCCCACCCGAGCTCGTCCGCCTGCCGGTCAGCCAGCTCACGCCCCGTGCCAACGCGGCCGCGCCGGTCGCCGAGCCCGTCAGCGCGCCCGCGAACCCGCGCTAGCCCGCGCCCGCCGCCGGTGCCTTGCCTGCCTCATTGTGCGGCAAGGCGGGCGGCGGCAACACGATCGTGAGGCCGCTTCCCGTTTTGCCGAGCGCTTTTGCCCGCTCCTATTCGAATACCAAGTAATGGAGGAAGACCCCAAGTTGCGCGGCATCCCGCATGCAGCGCGTCGCCCGCGCACCACGGCCCGTGCCACAGGCCCGTGCCATAAGCCCTTCCGTGTCAGATCCCTGCCACACGCGCGCCCGTGAGCCGGCCGCAGCAGGCAGCACACTTCGCCACCCGATTGACAGCGCCGGCCAAGACGACTATCCTGAGGGAAGAACCGCGATTCAACCCAAACAGTGCGTCGCCGCAGCAAAGGAGGTGAGGGGTGTTGAAACCAGAGCCGAGTTTGCCTGACCTCCAGTACCTCGTTGCCCAGTCCGGGCTCACCCGCGAGCAACTCCTCAATGCCTACCAGCAGCTCTGCCTCATCCGCGCCTTCGAGGAGACCATCGCCGACCGCTACGCCATCGGCAAGACGCCCCAGTTCAACATGGCCGCTGGCCCGATCCGCGGCGAAATGCACCTCGCCGTCGGCCAGGAAGCGGTCGCCGTCGGCGTCGGCCTCTTCCTCACCGACGCCGATGCCGTCGTCAGCACGCACCGGCCACACCATCACGCGCTGGCCAAAGGCGTGCCCGTCGACAAGCTGGCGGCCGAGATCTTCGGCAAGGCGACCGGCCTCTGCCGGGGCAAGGGCGGGCACATGCACCTCTTCGATGCCGAGCACCGCTTCGCCTGCAGCGGCATCGTCGGCGCGTCCTTCCCCCAGGCTGCTGGCGCGGCCTTCGCGTTCAAGCACCGTGGTGAACCGCACGTCGCCGTCGCCTTCGCCGGCGAAGGCGCAGCCAACCACGGCACGTTCACCGAGACGCTCAACGCCGCCGCCCTCTGGCAACTCCCACTCGTCATCGTTATCGAGGACAACCTCTACGCCGACTCGACGCCCAAGTGGGCTGCCCTCGCCCAGCCCCACCAGTTCCAGCGGGCCCTCGGCTACAACGTCACCACCTACCTCGTCGATGGCATGGATCTCATCGATGTCGCCCGCGCCGCCCGTCAGGCCATCGCGCGCGCCCGCGCCGGCTACGGCCCCAGCGTCATCGAAGCCCTCTGCTACCGCTACCGCGGCCATTTCGAGGGCGACGGCGAAGAGTACCGCACCAGGGAAGAAGTCGAACGCTGGCGCCAGCTCGACCCCATCCCGCGCCTGGCCCGGCGCCTTACGGCCCTCGGCTGGGCCGACGACGCCGTCCTCGCTGGCCTCGCCGCCGAAGCCACCGCCCGCGTCGAGCAGGCCATCGCCTTCGCCGAGCAGAGTCCCTTGCCCGAACCCGATGAAGCACTCGTGGGGGTGTTCCGATGAGCATGACACACACCATCACCGGCATTGCACCCGCCATCGCCGAAGCCATCGACCAGGAGATGGCCCAGCGCGCCGACATTGTCGTCCTAGGCGAAGACGTCACCTACTGGGGCGCCGTCTTCGGCTTCACCATGGGCCTCTTCCAGAAATACGGCCGTGACCGCGTCATCGACACGCCCATCACCGAGCAGACGTTCATGGGGATGGCGGTCGGCGCGGCAGCCGTCGGCCTGCATCCCGTCGTCTCACTCATGTTCGTCGACTTCCTCGGCGCCGGCTTTGATCAAATGTACAACCACATGGCCAAGAACCACTACATGTCCGGCGGCCAGTTCGCTATGCCCGTCACCGTCCTGACCGCCATCGGCGGCGGCTACGGCGACGCCGAGCAGCACTCGCAGGTGCTCTACGGCCTCTTCGCCCACGTCCCCGGCTTCAAAGTCGTCGTCCCCGCCACCGCCTACGACGCCAAGGGCCTTACCATCAGCGCCTTGCGTGACCCCAACCCCGTCGTCATCTTCGGCCACAAGCTGCTCACCGGCCTGCCGTTCCTGCCCTTCGAAGGCATCGCCGACGAACCCGTGCCCGATACCCCCTACACCGTCGAGTTCGGCAAGGCCGCTGTCCGCCGCGAAGGCCGCGATGTCACCCTCGTCGCCGCTGGCCTCATGGTGCACCGCTGCCTGCGCGCCGCTGAGCAGCTCGCCCAGCAGGGCATCGACGCCGAGGTCATCGATGTCCGCACCCTCGTCCCGCTCGACACCGCCACCCTCGTCGCGTCCGCCCGCAAGACCGGCCGCGTCCTGATCGTCGACGAGGATTATCAGAGTTTCGGCATGACCGGCGAACTTGCCTTCCGCATCCAGGCCGACGCCTTTGACGCCCTCAAGGCGCCGATCCGCCGCCTCGCCGTCCCCGACGTGCCCATCCCCTTCTCCGCGCCACTCGAGCAGCGGGTCATCCCCAGCGTCGAGCGGATCGTCGCTGAAGCCCAGGCACTCTTTGGCGCGCCAGCCCGCGCAACGGCACGGTAGGAGGGATCACCAGATCTGATGCACCGGTTTCCATTCCGCCGCCTGCTGGTCGGCACGAGCACAGCCGCCCTCGCGGTTGTGCTCGTTGTCCTGCTCGCACTCCCGCTCGGCCCACTCCCCGCCCTCGGCCCCACCTTTAACCCCGTCACCGGCGTCTTTGCCGGCATTGACCGTGATCCAGCGTCGACGCTCACCGTCCCCGGTTTACAGCAGCCGGTCATCATCAACGAAGACGCCTACGGCGTGCCTCACATCTTCGCCCAAACCGACCATGACCTCTTCTTCGCCGAGGGGTACATCACTGCGCGCCATCGCCTCACTGAACTCGACCTGATCCGCCGCCAGGCCGAAGGCCGCCTCGCCGAAATCGTCGGCCCGGCTGCCCTCCCCAGCGACGAACGCGAGCGCGTCCTCGGCCTCGCCCGCACGGCGCAGGCCGCAGCCGCCCGCCTCCCTCAGGTCGACCCCGAGGCCGCCGCCGAGCTCGACGCCTACACCGCGGGCATCAACGCCTGGATCGACGAGGCCATCCGCACCCACGCCCTGCCGCCTTTCTTCCGCTTGCTCGGGTACACCCCCGAACACTGGCAGGTCGCCGACAGCCTCGCCATCCAGGGCATCATGACCCAGGAACTCGCCTTCAGCACTGCGCCCATCGACCGCGCCAACCTTGCCGACGCCCTTGGTCAGGACGCCGCCGACACGCTCTTCCCGCAGCTGCCCCAGAACCCTCAACTGCCCTACGCGCCCGGCCCCTACCCCGCCATCACACCCGACCAGGCCGCCCTCGACGCCGCCTTGCTCCCCTATGGCAATGGCGCTGGCACCGGCGGCCGCCAGCCGTCGTCCGCTGACGCGCCGCCCCCGCCGTCACGCGCCACTAGCCTCCCGTCCTCGCGCACCGTCGACCGGCTCATCCAGTCCATGCCCTGGCTCGTCGATCCGCTCGGGCTCCTCGTCCGGCCACAGCTCACCGAGGGCAACAGCAACAACTGGGCGGTCGGCGGCGGCCTCACCGACACCGGCAAGCCCTACCTCGCCGGCGACCCCCACCTCGGCCTCACGTTGCCAGCCATCTGGATCGAAGTCCACCTCGAGTCGCCGACCATCCACGTCTACGGCGTCAGCATCCCCGGCACACCCGGCATCATCATCGGCCACAACCGTACCGTCGCCTGGAGCCTGACCAACACCCAAAACGCCCAGACCGTCTTCTACCGCGAGCAGACGAGCCCTGACCACCCCGGCCAGTACTTCTACGCTGGCCAGTGGCGCCCCTTCGTCGACCACGACGAAACCATCCTCGTCCGTGGCCAGCCCGCCCACCACCTCACGGTCCACTGGACCGTCCACGGCCCGGTCATCCCCGAAGGGCTTGCCGGCATCCCGCCGCTGAACGGCCGCACGCTCGCCATGGCCTGGACCGGCAACCTCTTCTCCGACGACGTCGGCGCGCTCCTCCGCCTGATGCAAGCCCGCACCGCCGACGACGTCCGTGCCGCCCTCGCCCGCTGGGGCGCCCCAACCCAGAACTTCGCCTACGCCACCACTGACGGCGCTATCGGCATCATCGCCGCAGGCTACTACCCGCTCCTCGCCCACGGCCAGCTTGACACCCTGCTCGACGGCAGCGACCCGCAGCAGAACTGGCAGGGCCTCATCCCAGCTAACGCTGTCCCCCAGGTCCAGGGCAAGCCCAACCAGTTCGTCTGGTCAGCGAACCAGCGGCCGGTCAGCGCTGACTACCCCGCTGATATCGGCAGCGCCCTCGGCTTCGACGCTGGCTATCGCGCAAGCGTCATCTACGCGTTCCTCAACGACCCCGCCAACCGGCCACTCACGCGCGATCGCCTCATGGCCCTCCAGTCCTCGCACCAGGACGCCCTCGCGCGGCGCATGCTCCCCGTCGTCGTCCAGGCTCTCGTCCAGGACACCACGCTCTCTCCACTTGCCCAGCAGGCTCTCGCCCTCCTGCGCCAGTGGGACGGCACCATGGCAGCCAACCAGGCTGCCCCCGCCATCTGGTGGCATTTCCTCCAGTCTTTCATCGTCCAGCTCTTCGGCCCCTGGTGGGCCCAGGCCGGTCTCGACCAAACCACCTACACCTTGCACACCTTCACGCCGCACCAGGACGGCTGGGACGGCAACCTCGTCGTCGCCGCCGAAGTGCTCACCACCGGCAACCCCGCCGACCGCGCCCAGGCCCTCCAGCGCTGGCTCGCCGACCCCTCCACCGGCCAGCCCCGTTCACTCCCCACCCTCTTCCATAACGCGCTCGAATCCGCGGTCAGCGACCTCGCCCAGCGTCTCGGCGCCAACCCAGCCAGCTGGCAGTGGGGCGCCATCCACCGCCGCCTTATCCCGTCCCTCACCCAGGCCCCACGCCTTGCTCGCGGCCCCTACCCCACCGACGGCGACAGCTTCACCGTCGACCCCAGCGGTGGCGAGTCATCGACCGGCGGTGCCAGCTGGCGCATGATCGCTGACCTGTCTGATCTCACTCGTTCCGTCGGCGTCTTCCCCGCCGGCGAATCCGAAGACCCGACCAGCCCGCACTACGACGACCAGCTACCGCTCTGGCGCAACCACCAGGTCAAGCCGCTCCACTTCCCCAACACCCCACAGACCACTCCAGGCGGCTGGGTCGTCCGCGTCTGGCAGCTTCGCCCGAAAGGAGCATCGTGATGCGCGCCGCAGCCCGCTGGCTCCCCTGGCTGATCCTCCCCCTCGCCCTGCTCATCGCCGCAGCTGTACTACTCATCGGCTGGTGGTGGGCCGTGCCCGTCGCCGGCCTGCTCACCGGCCTCGCCGGCCAAGTAAGCCGTCGCCACGCCTTCAGCTCCGGCTTCCTCGCTGCCCTGCTCGCCTGGCTCGCCTTGCTCGCCTGGCGCGCGCTTGCCTGGCGCGGCCTCGCCCAGCTCGCCGTCGTCGCTGCCCTGGCACGGTTGCCCACGGTGGCCGGCGTCGCCTTCGCCCTCGTCCCCGCCCTGATCACGGCGCTCGCTGCGGGGCTCCTCGCCGTCGCGGCCTGGACGCTCGCCCGTCTCGCCCGCTAGGCTTCGCTCGGCGCTGGCTCTTCGGACGGCCGCACCAGCAGCAATGGCACCGTGCCCTCACGCAGCAGCCGCTCGGCCACGCTCCCCAACACCAGCCGGCTCAGCCCGCCGCGCCCGTGCGTCGCCATCACGACCAGGTCAGGCTGGACTTCCTGCTCCAGCGCCAGCAGTTCCGCGACTGGCAGGCCGCTCCGTACCCGCGTTTTGACGTCAACCCCCTGCGACCGCAGCTGTTCGGCCACCATCGTCAGGTAGCTCTCAGCATCCTGCACCAGATCCTGCTCGAGCTGGTTGATGATGTCCGCGCTCGCTGGCATCTGCACCCAGCTCTGGTAAAGCATCGCCGGTACATCGACCACGCGCACCAGATGAATCGTCGCTCCCGTACGCGCCGCCAGCTCCACCGCATAGGGCAGCGCCGCCTCCGCCAGGGCCGAGCCGTCCAGCGGCACGAGCAGCGTCCGCAGCGTGTCCGGCACGGCGTGCGTCACCCCCGAGCGCAACAGCAGTACAGGCACACCAGCGTGCCGCACCACCTTGTCAGCAACACTGCCGGAAATCCAGCGCCCAACGCCGCCCCGCCCGTGCGTCGTCATCACGATCAGCGGATCGGATTGCTCCTGCGCATAGTCAATAATCTCCCCAGCTGGATCGCCATAGCGGATCTCGCCGTGCGCCGCGACGGCTAGCCGCTTTGCCACATCCTCGACGTACGCCCGAGACTCAGCGCCCACCTCCGGCGTCGCATCCTCGGGCACCACCCGCAGCAGCCGCAGGGGCACGTCGAGCTTGCGCGCTAGCAGCACCGCGTGGGGCAGCGCCTCCTCGGCCAGCGCCGAGCCATCGAGCGGCACCACAATCACCCCGATCCGCTGTCGTTCCTGCATCGGTTCCCTCCTAATCCACCCTGACAGACGACCACTGGCATAGTACCATGCCCACGAGCGCACAACGGTTGGCGCGCCTGTTCGGCAAGCACTGCGTTATTCAGGAAAAGGGGGACTGTTGTGGGGCAGAACGAGGTTCGCGTGCCGGTCGACACGCTCCATGCTTTCGTCGTTGACGCCTTCCGCCGGGTCGGCGTCCCTGATGACGATGCCCGGATTAGCGCCGACATCTTGATCGCATCCGACGTCCGCGGCATTGAGTCGCACGGCGTCCCACGCCTGCGCGGCTACATCACCCGCATCCGCCAGGGCGTCATCAACCTGCGGCCAACCCTCCGCGTCCTCGCCGAAACCCCCGCGACGCTCGCGCTCGACGCCGACAACGGCCTCGGCATGCCGTCGGCCTACCGCGCCATGCAGCGCTGCATCGCCAAGGCCCAGCAGACCGGCTTCTGCCTCACGACGGTCCGCAACAGCAACCACTTCGGCATTGCGGGGTACTACGCCACCATGGCGCTCGAGGCCGGCCTCTGCGGCGTCGCCATGACCAACGCCACGCCGCTCGTCGTCCCCGCTGGCGCGCGTGACCCCTATCTCAGCACCGCCCCCATCGCTGTCGCCATCCCCGCGGGCGAGGAGCCGCCCTTCGTCCTCGACATGGCCACGAGCACCGTCGCCTGGGGCAAAATCGAAATCGCCCAGCGCGAGGGAAAGCCCATCCCCCGCGGCTGGGCCTATGATGCCGACGGCGAGCTGACCACCGACCCCTTCACCGCCGTCGCCCTCACGCCGCTCGGCGCGCTGCCCGAACTCGGCGCGCACAAAGGCTACGGCCTCGGTCTCTTCATCGAAGTCCTCTGTGGCCCACTCGCCGGCGGCCCCTGGGGCTACCACGTCGCCGGCTCACGGAGCGCGCCACGCCCCTCCGGCACTGGCCACGCCTTCATGGCCTGGCGCATCGACGCCTTCCAGCCCGAAGACCAGTTCCGCGCCGCCATGGACGAGATGCTCCGCACGCTCCGCTCCGCCGCCCCACGCCCTGGCGTTGCACGCGTGCTCGTGCCCGGCGATCCCGAGCGCGAGGCCGAGGCCGACCGGCGCGCCAACGGCATCCCGCTCCATCCCAAAGTCCTCGACGACCTCCGCGCCCTGGCCGCCGAACTCGACCTGCCCGCGCCCTTCTAGCCGTCGAGCACCACCGGGCTATCAGCGCCGCACTCCCGGCACTGATAGGAGACAAATTCAACCCAGGAAACAACCTCGTCTGGCGCTGGAAAGGCGTGCTCAGTGCCAGCGTCCCAGCCTGCGTAGATCGTCCCAAGGTCGTCGGTCACGACCAGCGCCGCCACCGGCTGACCGCCCACGCCCCGCAGCCCACACTGCCCATGCAGCGCGCCATCCTCGTCCAGCAGCACCGCCGTGCCACGGCCCAGCCGCGTCAGCTCCCCCACCGCGATCGTCGGCCCCAGGGCAACCACCACGAGCAACTGCCCGCGCGCTGCGGCAATCGCTGGCTCGCGCTCCGCCAGCTGCTCCACGTAGGCCGCACAGCCCGGACACGGCCAGGCATGCGTGAACAGCACCACGAGGTTGCGGCGCCAGTACCACTGCCGCGTGTCCACCTCGCCGCCCAGCCCCGCGCCACGCAGCCGCGGCAGCTGCTGCCCGCGCGCCAGCCGTTCACCGGCCTGTTCCGCTGCCATCGCCGCTTCCCCCGCTACTGCGTGATGATGCCCGCTTGCACGGCCGCATCCACCATCTGCCGTGCCAGCGGCGCTGCCGTCACCGAGCCCTCGCCACCGTGCTCGATCATGACAACCGCTGCCAGCTTCGCCCCGTCCACCGGCGCAAACTCCGCGAACCAGGCGTGCGGCTGCTGCTGCCCGCTCTCGGCCGTCCCCGTCTTGCCCGCAACCGGCACCTTCTCCCCGCGGAACGCCGTCACCGCCGTGCCATTCGGCGCTGACGTCACGTCATGCAGCGCGCTGCGAATATCCGCCAGGTGCTGCGGCGAGACCGGGAGCGTGCCCCGCGCCTTCGGCTGGTGGGTGTAGAGCTTCGTCCCGTCCACCGCCACCACCTCTTGCACCAGGTAGGGCTCCCAGAGCGTCCCACCGTTCGCGATCGCTGCATAGGCATCAGCCAGCTGCAGCGGCGTCGCCAGGAAGAAGCCCTGCCCAATCGCCAGGTTCACCGCATCGCCCCGCGCCCAGTAGTCGTTCTTTTGCTGCCGCTTCCACGTCGGATCGGGCACGAGCCCAGCAACTTCCGGTAACTCCGCCAGCCCCGTCTGCGAGCCAAACCCAAAGCCCCGCGCCATCTGCGGCAGCAGGTTCGGGTCATGCTCGTCGAGCTGGGCACCAATCTGGTAGAACACCGTGTCACACGACTGCACCAGCGCATTGTGCAGCGTCAGCACACCCTGCCCGTTCGGGCTCCAGTCGTGCCACACCTGCGAGCTGCCAGGCAACGAGAACGTCGCCGGACAGTTGATCCGCGTCTGCGCCGTCATCCCCAGCTTCTCGAGCGCCGCGGCCATCGTCACGACCTTAAACGTCGATCCCGTCGGGTAGGCCATCTGCGTCGCCCGGTTCACCAGCGGCTGCTTCTGCGGGTCATTCAGCGCGTTCCACGCCTCCGGCGTCATCCCCAGGATGAACTGGTTCGGGTCGAAGCTCGGGTTGCTGGCCATCGCCAGGATCGCCCCGGTGTTCGGGTCGAGCACGACGATGCTGCCAACCTTGTCCCCCAGCGCCTTGTAGGCCGCTTGCTGCAAATCAGCGTCGATCGTCAGCACGATGTCAGCAGCTGGCTGGCTCGGCACCTCCGCCAGCAGCTTCCGCTCCTGCCCGTCCGGCCCGACGATCACCAGCCGCCCGCCGCGCTTGCCGCTCAGGTACTGCTCGCCCCACGCCTCAATGCCTGCCCGGCCAATCCGGTCGCCAACCTCATAGCCCCGGTCAGCATACTTGGCCAGCTCGTCGGCACTAATCTCCGTCAAATAGCCCGTGATGTGCGCCGCCGCTGGCCCCAGCGGGTAGACGCGGTCGGGCCACTGCCGGATCACCACCCCGGGAATCGCCAGCAACTTCTGCGCCAGCTGCGGATCGACCGGATCAGGCAGTGTGGTGATCGGCATGAACCAGTCCGGCTGCCCGTTTGCATAGCGTTGCTTGATGACGTCCTTCGGCAGGTTCAGCAACTGGCTCAAGCTCTCCAGCAGCGCGTTCTCGTCCTTGATCTGCCCGGGAATCACCCCGACCTTGTCCACCATCCCCAGCTCCGCCAGCGGCCGCCCCTTGCGGTCAAGGATCCGGCCACGCTGCGGCACCACCGGCACCCAGCGCACGTAGCCGTCTCCCAGGTCAGCCACAATCAGCGAGGGGGTCCAGTCTACCCGATATTGCCCTTGCTCGCGAATAATCGGGATCACATTGTCTTCGGTCAGCGTCCCCACCCGGCTCGTCTGCCGCACCACGTGGATCGGCAGCCGCATTGCCCCCGGCGCGGCCGTCCCCAGCGTCACCGTAATCGATTGCTGCCCCATCTCGGCCGCGATGTCCTGGTACCGCTTGACGAAGTCCGCCTGGCTGATGTGCGACTGCGCGGCACTTGAGATCAACGGGTACATCGCGGCATAGTCGCCCTTCTGCCAGGCCGCGATGAACGCCTGGGCCAGTTCCTGCGGCGAAGCAAACGTTGCCCCACCCGGCGCGGGCGTGCCGCCAGCCACCGCCAGCGGACTCGCCGTGCTCGTCGCCGCCGCTGTCGCCGTTGGCTCCGGCCCCGCGGCAAGGCGCCCCAGCCGCGCTGCGAGCAGGAACGCTCCCCCCACCACGACCAGTACGCTGACCACACTGACGATGATCAGGGCAGGATTCCGGCTCCGTTCGAGGCGTCGAGCCGGGACCGTTGAGTATCGTCGCACTGCACACCCCCGGCATCGTAGCACCGGCCGCTGTCGGCGACCCGGCGTGCCCTAATGCTGGCAGCTGAAGGGGGTGCGCGTCAACCAACCGAAGGCCACCGCAGCCGCGCTGCACTGCGGTAGGCCAGGCTCACGCTTGCCCCGGTGTGAATCCGCTGGATCGACTCCCCGAGCAGCGGCGCCACCGACAGCACCGTGATCTTCTCGAGGTGCTTGTGCGGGGGCAGCGGAATCGTGTCCGTCACCACCAGCTCCTGGATCGGGCTGCGCGCGAGCCGCTCCACCGCCGGCCCGCTCAGCACCGGGTGCGTGCAGGCCGCGTAGATCGTCCGCGCCCCCCGCGCCAGGCACAGCTCCGCCGCCTGCGTAATCGACCCCGCCGTGTCAATCTCGTCGTCGATCAGAATCACCTCAGCGTCCCGCACATCGCCGATCAGGTTCAGCAACTCGGTCTGGTCGTTGTTCCCCTTGCGCCGCTTCTCGATGATCGCCAGCGGCGCATTCAGCTCGTCCGCGAAGTTGCGTGCCCGCTTCGTGCTCCCCAGGTCAGGCGAGACCACTACCGGATTGCAGAGTTGCTTTTCCTGGAAATACCGCGCCAGGATCGGCAGCGCCGTCATCTCGTCTACCGGGATGTTGAAGAAGCCCTGAATCTGCCCAGCGTGCAGGTCGATCGTCAGCACCCGGTCAGCCCCGGCCACCGTAATCATGTCGGCGATCAGCCGCGCGGTAATCGGCACCCGCGGCTGATCCTTCTTGTCCGTCCGCCCATAGCCGTAGTACGGAATCACCGCCGTGATCCGCCCAGCCGACGCCCGCTTCAGCGCGTCGATGATGATCAGCAGCTCCATGATGCTCTCGTTGACCGGGCTGCTGAACGACTGGATCACGAAGACGTCGTTCTCGCGCACGCTCTCGCCGATGCGCACAAAAATATTCTCGTTGCTGAACTTGAAGACCTCGATCCGCCCGAGCGGGATATCGATATACGCGCAGACTCTGCGCGCCAGCTCGGGGTTCGCGTTCCCGGTGAAGATCGTCAGCTGGTCATAGAGCCCCATCGCGCCCCCTCGCCTCCTCCGCCTGCAGCCGCTCGAGCGCCTGGCGCGCCGCCTCTTGCTCGGCCGCCCGCTTGCTCGGCCCTTGGCCAATCCCCAGCACCACCTCGCCGACCTGCACCGCCACAGTGAACATCCGCTGGTGCGCCGGCCCCACTTCCTCGAGCGTTGCATACACCGGCGTCACGTGCAGCCGCTCTTGCGTCCACTCCTGCAGCCGCCCCTTGTAGTTGCCGATCCGCCGCACCAGTGACCCCTCGTCCGCTTCCCGCTTCAGGAAGCGGGCCAGGAATCGCCGTGCCGTCCGAATCCCGCGATCCAGGTAGATGGCGGCCAGCACCGCCTCGAACGCCCCGGCCAGAATCCGATCACGCACTGGCTGGCCCGGCCGTGGCCGCTCTCCATGCCCCAGATATAAGCACTGGTCGAGTTCCAGCTCCCGTGCCCAGCGTGCCAGCGTCTGCGTCCGCACCAGCGCCGTCCGGTAGGCCGTCAAGTCGCCTTCCGGCGCGCGCGGAAACCGCTGGTAGAGAAATTCCGCCGCCAGCAGCCCAAGCACCGCATCGCCGACGAACTCCAGCCGCTCGTTTGAGGCTGCCACCGCCGCCTCGCCGCTCAGCCCCTGCTCGTTGACGTACGACAGGTGCGTCAGCGCGCGCCGCAGCAGCGCCACATCACGAAACTGCACCCCCAGCCGCTGCGTGGCCAGCGCCAACCGCTCGTCCAGCTCCCCCGCCTTCGCCATCGTCGCGCCTGCTGTCGCGCTCATCGCATGGCAAGTTTCAGCATCGCCTCAAGGTCGACCTGGGCCTTGCGCGCGAGCTCGGCCAGCTTGTCCCAGTGGATGGAGATGATATAGAGGTAGTGCATCGGCTCCGTCTCGCGGCTCATCGAACTCGCCAGCCCCGGACCCACCAGAAAGTGGATCAGCGCCTCGGCCATCATGTTCTCTTCCGCGTTGCGATCGTCCAGCGTAATCGCGTTGCCCCCGGCGCAATACGCCGCGTACGCCTTTGCCAGACCCCGCAGAAACGGCCGCACCATCCGATCGGCCAGCGCCCGCTCCTTGCGCATCACCCGTCGCTGCTCGGCCTCGATCTCCTGCACAGCCTCAGCCGTCGTCGCGCTGCGCTCGACGTCCTTCACCTCCTCACGCCCAGTGTAGTGCTCGACAATGTAATACAGCAGGCGCTGTGCCTCGTCTGCCATATCCACCCTGCCCCACTGCTGGCCAGCCCAGCCCTCTGGCCTGCCCTTATTCTCGCATAGTCTGCCTCACGAGGAACACCTGCGCGCACTCCAAGCCTACCGGTATCCCCGCCCGCTCAGCAACCCCACCCGGCAATCGTAAGAAGCCGTTTACACAACGGTTACCATGCGGCACTATTATGAGCCAGGCCGGGGCATCCTTCCCCGGCAAAGTCAGGCGTGTCGTGCTGTCAGCAAGGAGGCCCACTGCCGATGAGCACCGGAACTGCTGGTCTGCGTGCCCCGTGGTCGTTCCCCAAGTTTCCGTTTTCCTGGACACAACGCGCCGTGCTCCTCGCCGCGCTCTTGATCAGCGCCGTCGTCGGCCACACGGCCTACTACCGCGTGACCGGCCAGTCATCTGCCCCTGTCACACCGCCGACCGTCACGCCCGTCCGCCGGGGCACAGTGGCCGCGACGGTCTCGGCCTCCGGCAACTTGACGACTGACACGACGCTGAACCTCAACTTCGCCACATCGGGCCGTGTCCAGGAAGTGCTGGTCAAGGTCGGCGACCAGGTCAAAGCCGGCCAGCCACTCGCTCGCCTCGACCCGACCGACCTGCAGAACCAGGTGAACCAGGCCCAGGCCCAGGTCGCCGCGGCCCAGGCGCGCCTTGACGCCGTCATGCACCCCTACACCCAGGCTGA
>ERZ795042.1539-NODE-1539-length-14704-cov-75.174415_pt1 | contig 14704 bp, 11 predicted proteins | sample MGYA00375126_ERZ795042 | MGnify/ENA primary metagenome ERZ795042 (study PRJEB30171, sample SAMN05518105) | compost metagenome | isolation source: Feedstock adapted compost from Newby Island compost facility, Milpitas, CA | place: USA:Newby Island compost...
CGCTTGAGGATCTGTTGCAGGACGCCGTCCTGCTCGGCCGCGACTTCAACGTTGACTTTCTCGGTTTCAAGCTCAACGAGCGCCTCGCCAGCCGCAACACGGTCGCCCTCTTTCTTGAGCCACTGCCCGATCACGGCCTCGACGATCGACTCGCCGAGCGCTGGAACGCGCACCTCAATCGCCATTGCCCACTCCCGTATGTGCTAGACGCGTGCAGCCCGCTCAGGCACGCCCTGGAGTGCCTCGGCCAGGATCCGCGCCTGCTCCCGCTCGTGCAACTCGGCGAACCCTTCGGCCGGGCTGGAGCGCTCCGGCCGCCCGACGTAGCGCAGTGGCCGGTCACCGAGCAGCGCTTGCAGCCGCGGCTGGATGAACGTCCAGGCGCCCATGTTCTTCGGCTCTTCCTGCAGCCAAATCCAGTCGACTGCCTGCCGGTAGCGCGCGATGACGTCGGCCAACTCCGCCTCTGGGAAGGGGTAGAGCTGCTCCACCCGCACCACCGCGACCTGCTGCTTGGCCTTCTCCCAAAGCGGGCTCGTGACGAGATCAACGAACACCTTGCCGCTGCAGAAGACAACGCGGGCAATGTCGTCAGGATGGCTGCGGGCTTCGGCGTCGTCAAGCACCGGCTGGAACGCCCCCTGGGCCAACTCGCTCAGGGCTGAGGCTGCCTTTGGATGCCGCAGCAAGCTCTTCGGCGTCATGACGATGAGCGGGCGCGGCATCACGCGGAGCAGTAATGCCTGCCGCCGCAGCAGGTGGAAGTACTGCGCTGCCGTCGTGCAGTTGGCAACACGGATATTCTCTTCAGCAGCCAGCTGCAGGAATCGCTCGAGACGCGCGCTGGAATGCTCTGGCCCCTGGCCTTCATAGCCGTGCGGCAGGAGCAAGACCATGCCCGAATCCTGGTGCCACTTCGCCCGGCCACTCACGATGAACTGGTCGATGATCACCTGGGCAACGTTGGCAAAGTCGCCGAACTGGGCCTCCCAAAGCACCAGTGCCTCTGGCGCTTGCACGCTGTAGCCGTACTCGAAGCCAAGCGGCGCCGCTTCCGAAAGCGGGCTGTTGTGCACGTCGAAGCTCGCGCGCGCTGCTGGCAAGTGCTGCAAGGGGACGTAGCGCTCGTTGGTTTCGACATCGAAGAAAGCGATGTGGCGCTGGCTGAAGGTGCCGCGAATCGTATCCTGGCCAGTCAAGCGGATCGGGATGCCGTCAGCCAGGATCGCGGCAAAGGCCAGCAGTTCGGCATGCGCCCAGTCAACCGGGCCATCGCCCTCGCCCACCTCGAGCCGCCGCTGGAGTTGACGGCGCAGCTTCGGATTGAGATGGAACGTTTCTGGTAATGCGTGGGCTTGGCGGTTGAGCTCGCGCAGGCGCTCAAGCGGCACGGCGGTCTGAATCTCGAGCGCTCGCCCGTTGCTGCCCACCAGCCCATTCCCGCTGACGCCATCAGCATGCTGGGCCAACTCCTGGCGAATCTGCTGCAACGTGCCCAGCGCCTCCTGCACCATCTGCTCGGCTTGCTCGACCGTGACAAGCCCTTCGCTGGCAAGCCGCTCCGCCCAGATTGCCCGCACCGTCGGGTGCTTCGTGATCGTCTCGTAGAGCACGGGCTGGGTGAAGCTTGGCTCGTCACCCTCGTTGTGCCCCCACCGCCGATAGCCGATCATGTCGATCAAGATGTCCTTATGGAAGGCCTGGCGATAGGCGAAGGCAATGCGTGTGGCAATCAGACACGCCTCAGGATCGTCAGCGTTGACATGGATGACCGGGATCTCGTAGCCGCGCGCGATATCGCTTGCGTACTGCGTCGAGCGGCCTTCCCATGGCTCCGTCGTATATCCGAGCTGGTTATTGACGATGATATGCACGGTGCCACCGGTGGTATAACCCGGCAACTGTGCCAGGTTGAGCGTTTCGGCAACGATGCCCTCGCCAGGGAAAGCGGCGTCGCCATGGATCAAGACTGGCAAGCACGCATCAACTGAACGCTTCGGCGCGCCTGGCGCTGAACGGTCATCCTGGAGCGCGCGGGCCATGCCTTCAAGCACTGGGTTGACAAATTCAAGATGGCTTGGGTTATTGGCCAGCACGACATGCACCGGCAAGCCATCACCGGCGGGACGGTCGGCCCCAAGGTGATACTTCACGTCGCCGGTGTACCCGAACGTGCCGCCGCCGGCCTCAGAAACGGGCTCGCGATGGTGCAGCCCCATAAACTCAGCGATGATCGCTTCATATGGCTTCCCGAGCACGTGCGCCAGCACGTTCAACCGCCCGCGGTGCGCCATGCCAAGCGCCACTGTGGGAATACCGCCGAGCGCTGCCGAGCGCACGAGGAGATCGAGCATCGGCACGAGCATGTCGTTGCCTTCGATCGAGAAGCGCTTCTGCCCGACGAAGGCGCGGTGCAGGAACCGCTCAAAGGCCTCCACCTGGGTCAGTCGCTCGAGCAAGGCCCGCTTTTCCTCTGGCGACAGCGGCGCTGCATAGCGCCCCGATTCGACAGCGTCAAGCAGCCAGCGCCGCTCAGCTGGCGCCTCGACATGGCCGAAGTCGTAGCCGATCGTTCCGCAGTAGATGTGGCGCAGCCGCGCAATCGCCTCAGCCGCATTCGCCGCACCCTCGCTGAGCGGCCCCCCGACAACGCTCGCCGGCAAGGCCGCCAGGTCGGCTTCGGACAGCCCGTGGCTTGCGAGCTCGAGGGCAGGGTCACCTGGCGGCGGCGATCCCAACGGGTCAAGGCGCGCGGCTAGATGGCCACGATGTCGAATGGCCTGGGCCAGGTTCACCGCCGCGACCACTTTGCTCAGATCAAAAACCGGCGCCACCCGACCATCTGGCGGCGCCGGCGCAGCCAACTCCTGCACGAGGCGAGGGCCCCAGTGTGCGAAGAAGGCTTGCCACGCCGGATCAACCGCATGCGGGTCACGCTGATACTGCTCGTAGAGGTCCAGGAGATACCCGAGGTTGATTCCTGTAAACTGCCGTGTGATTTGCATTGGTCTACCCACCCACCTCCGTGCACTGGCCTTCGTGCCTCCCAGATACCGGCAGGCATCCCCCACCTGGGAGGCTGGGCAGGGCCACCGCCATCTGAGGGCGCGTAACCCTCCCCCGGCACGAGGTGCCGCAACAACAATGATACTCGAGGTTGGGCATTTGTGGGGCACTCAGCTTATCGCTCGGGCGCATTCACCTTATCGTGTGGTGGCTTTCCTGCCTGCCTACCCAGGCACAGGGCCAGGGACCGATCTCCCAGCCTCTGGCCCTGTGCCGTCACCGATCGGCTCCGGATGGCGCATCGCCCGCGACGCACTCCGCAGCTGATCGGGTCACCGGCGAGGGCTGCCGCTCCCAACCGAGAGGTGCTGGCGCTGGCTGGCCGCTGGCACCACCGCGCGCCACCGCAGCCCGCCCACGATGCTCGCAGCGCCGCCGAGGACCACGCCCGCGCCGACCAGCCAGACCAGCCACCCTGGCCGGGGCGCGGTCCAGGGCGCCGGCGGCGGCGTAGTGCCGATTGTCACCTGCCCGACGGCGCGCCAGTCGGTCATCCCCGGCCGGCGCACGATCAGCTCAAGCTCCCACGTTCCAGCCAGACTCAACTGACTGCCAACGGCGCTGAAACGCTGGCCACCGAGCGGCGTCAGCGCCACTTCCTGCTCACTCGTCGCGAGATCGCGCGGGGCAACCCGCAGCAGCACCTGGGTGGCAGGGTTCGCTGCCCCTGGCACCGCAACGTCTGCGGTATAGCGGTTCGGGCCAGCCATCCCCGGCTCGATCGTCAGGTACACCTGGCCGTGCTCGCCCGCGAGGGTGACAGCCACGCGCCCAGCCCGCGCCTCCACGACACTGCGCGCCGGCGGCAGGCTGACCAGGAGTCCCGTCACGGCCAATACCCCAAGGCCCAATGCGGCCTCCAGTACGAGGGTGCGCGCGAACCAGTGCGGGCCCTCAGCAAGCCGCGGCAGCGCAACCCATCGGTGGAGCGCAGCCAGCGCCAGCATCAGCACGACGAGCCCAAGCTTGACCGCCAGCGTCTGTCCATACGCGGTGGTCAGCCCGTCCGGTGTGCCGACGTCGAGCCAGGTCGCGTAGAGACCGGTGAGCACGAGCGCGACCACACTCCCGAGAAACAGCGCCGAGCCCCGCTGCACCGCGGCGACAACCCGCGGCCGATCGCTCAGCGCCCGCAGCGTACCGAGCGTCAAGCTGACCACGATCACGCCACCGACCCAGCAACTCGCAGCCACGAGGTGCACGAGATCGGCCAGCACGGCAACGGGTGCGCCCACCGGCTGTGCCGCAGCGTGGCTCATCGCCGCTTGGGCCAGCGCCGCCAGCCCCGCACCACCCTGGACGATCCACCCGCGCCGCAGCCACAGTCCAACGCCCGCACCAGCGAGCGCGAGTAGGGCGAGCCCAAGCAACTGGCCGGCTTGGGTCGCGACCAGCGCCTGCCACACGGCTGCCGGGCCAAAACGGTGACGGCCGGTCAGCGCCTGGGCGAGCACGACCAGCCCCGTGCCGCTCAGAGCAAGCAGCCAGGCGACGGTTGCGGCACGCCAGACGCGCTGGGCAAGGCGGTCGGCCGCGGCTGCCTGCTCGACGGCGCGACGGATCAGCGCCCAACTGAGGAGGATGCCCAGCAGCCCCGCCAGGCCGATCGCGCGCAGCCCACGGGCCACGGCCGCGAGCCAGATCGGCGGGCCACTCGGTGCTGGTGGCGGGGGAGCAGGCACGACCGGCGCACTGCCAACGGTGAAGGCGACCAGCCCGCCCGTTTGGTGTCCGTCCAGCGTGGAGACGGTCACCCACTGCACGGTATAGGTGCCGGGCGGCAGCGTGGCAGGGAGCGGCAACACCAGGCTGTCAGCGGTAGGGCCGGGATGACTCGGCGCTGTCTGGACAGGTCGCCCCTGAGCGTCGAAGAGCTGGGCGTAGCTGTCCTGGGGCGCGATCGGCTCGGTGAACCAGAGGGTGACAGCAGCCGGTGGCGTTGGAAGGACAGCATTGGACGGCGGGTCACTACGGGCGAGCAGGGCGTGGGCCATGACCAGCCCACGCCCCTCTCCGAGCGCGCACCCCATCCCAAACAACAGGGCGAGGACAATCCCGCCCCAGCGGTGGGGACGCATCGCGTCAGTCTCCGCTCTGGCCCGGTGCCACTCGCGGTGCGGGGCGCATCGCCTGCGCCCGGCGCGCCGCCAGCAGCCCGCCAAGTCCAGCGATCAGGCCGAGCACGCCGACGACGAGGCCAGCAATGCCGAGCAGCCGCGCCTGATCCGCCGTGTGCTGGGCCTGCATGGTCATGTCGTGGACGGCCGCCAGCGGTGGTTCCGCCGCCGGGAAGGTCAGCGTGCTGCGATCCTGCACAGGCGAGAAGGTAGTCGGGCTACTGGTAAAGCGCTCGTCAACGGACGTGCCGTTGATCGTGCCGAAGATGTGGAACGTGTAGTCGCCCGGCTGCGTTGGGATGAAATCGGCGGTGTACGAGCCAGGCTTGCCGTAGACCGCCCGCAAGGTCAAGGGCATGCGCTGCCCGCCGAAGAGTACTTCGGCCTTCAGCGTCTTCTCCAACCCTTCGACCGGCTTGGCATCCTGCCCTTCCCCTTGCGTCACCCGCAGGTCAAGGCCGTTCGGCTCATCGGCAATCGCAGGCTCATTGCGAAAGCCGACCGTCAGGGTGTAGGGACCAACGTCGCGATGTTCATGGGCACTGGCCAGCCCGATAACGCTCACCAGCATGCTCACGGCGAGCGCCAGTGCCGCCAGCATGCGCAACCACCGCGCACCACGCATGACTGCTGCTCCTTTCGCGCTTTCGTTCGCGTTTACCCGACAGAAACTACTGCGAGTGGTCGTGCGTGGATCACGCGCGGGGGCGGCGGATCAGGGGTGACCGAGCGACCATGTCCCATCAGGGGTGCACCGAAGAGGATGCCCAGCTGATCACGACGACGGAGTAGCCAGGCCAGCGCCAGCGCCGCAGCCAGCGCCTCGCCGAACGCTGGTGTCACGGCCGGCGCCTGCAACTGAGGCCCGCTCGCCGTCGCCAGAGGACCCTGCACCTGGTGGCCCGCCGGCGTTTCAGCCAGGGGACCGCCGTGGTAGTGACCAGGCAAGAGAAACAGCACGTGCGGGTGGGGCAGGACGTCGCCACATTGGCATGTCGTGGGAAACGTCAGGAGGCCGCACAGTAGCGCAAGGGTGAGCACGACACGCAGGCCACGCGGAGCACGCACCCGGCCAGTTGACGCTGCTACCTGGGTGAGCGCTGCCTGGCTGACGGATGCAACAGCCCCAGCGGCAAGCCACACGCCACCGCCGGTGGTAAGGTCAGCAGTGGAAATGGTCGGCAGGTTGCTCGTCAGTCCAAGGCACATTGGTCAGTCCGCCAGGGCCAAGCCTGCCGCCGTCGCTATGGTAACTATAGGCGAACGCACCGCGACCGTGTCGTCAGGAAAAGCTTGACGCATGCGACTGCAGTATGCCGGCCGCCTCAACCGCCGCTCGCACGGCCGCTGGCGAGTAGACTGTCGCTGGGTCAACGGCGTGCGTCATTGCTGCCACACGCTGCTGGGCCAGTACCGCATCCTGCCAGGTGAGCTGGCTGTAGGCCTCCCAGACGTCCTCGCCGACTGCTTGCTGGAGACGGAAGGTAGTAAAGTCGTACATTGGCCGCAGGTCGGCATCGCGCGCCTGCTGGTACCAGGCAAGCGCCTCGGCTTCTGACCATTCGCCACTCCACCAGCGCTGGAGCGCGTGCGCGAGCAGGCGAGCGCTCCGCATGGCGTCGCCGATGCCCTGGACGGAATGCGGATCTTTATGGCACCCGGCATCACCGACGAGCGCCCACCCTGGGCCTGCGGCAGTGCGGAAGAAATTCGGCAATTCGCCGGTGCCGTAGATCGGTGTCTCCTGGCGCGCCAATCCGACACGGTCCCAGATTTCAGGCCAGCAGCGCAACCCTTCCCAGAACCAGCGTCGCGCGTTGCGCCGCATCCGCGGGAACGCCGCGTGGTCAACACCAAAGCCAACGAGCGTCAGGCCATGGTCAGCGGGGAAGAGGAACGCCGCCGCATAGCGTGCAGCAAGTGCGGGGAACTCGCCACTCACGGCAAACGCACTCGGCGGGCTATCGATCGGCACGTCGGCGCAATAGGTGTAATACCAGGCGTAGAGGGGCGGAACAGCGTCGTACGTTGCGGCCTTGACCGCTTTGGCGACGAACGACGCCCGGCCATCAGCCCCGATCACGATGCGACCGCGGGCTTCGTGCTCGGCCCGTGAGCGGCGCAGCCGATAGCGCACGCCACAGACACGGCCATCGTCCCACAGGAGGCCGGTCACCTGGGCCTCTTCGCGCACGGTGATCAGCGGATGCTCGGCCGCGCGAGCGAGCACAAGCGGATCGAGCACCTCGCGCCGGATGCAGAGTGCAAATGCGTGGCCAGCCTGCTCGGGAATCGGCGCAGCGACGTAGGGGAAGCGGATCCACTGCAGCCGGGGCGCCGGCACAGCGAGCACGGCATCGAGCGCGCCGATATCGCGCAGGACAGCCAGGGTATCTGGGAAGAAGAGGTGGGTTGACAGCGTCGGCCGGTTGACACGGTCGCGCTCGAGGACGAGCACTCGCGCACCACGCTGCGCCAGGAGCACTGCCGTCGTCGCCCCGGCAAGCCGCCCTCCAACAAGAATCGCGTCGTAGTGCTCGGTGTCCCTTTGCAGCATGCCAGTATCCCTTTCCCCATTCTGTAGTATCGCACGGGCTGGCAACCGATGATTGCCGGCTCATGCCACGCGCTGTAGACTCGCCCAGGGCAGAGCAGCACCCTTCAAACGACCGGTTGCCGAGGCATTCCAGGGAAGCGTGAACGGAGAACGACGACCATGGCGACGGAAATGGGACATGCCACGCTGCTCATCACCGCTATCACGCAGCATGACCGTGAAGCGCTTGAGCACACCCTGTGGCAGCTCGCCGAGCAGGGGGAGCTGGCTGCGACACTCGAGCAACTCAGCCCTGACCAACTCCGGCAACTGGCTGACCTGCTGGGCGATGAGACCTTGAGTGACATTCTCTCGGAACTCGAGCCGGATGAAGCAGCGAGCGTGCTTGAACGGCTCGGCTCGGCTGAGGCCGCCGATGTCCTCGAAGCCATGGCCCCCGACGATGCGGCCGATGTCCTCGCCCAGCTGGCGCCGGAGAATGCCAGCCAAATCCTTGTCGCCATGGAACCGCTCGAGGCCGAAGAGCTGAAGTCGTTGCTCGCCTACCCGCCCGACTCCGCTGGCGGCCGGATGACGCCCGCGTTCGTCGCTCTCTCGCCCGATATCCGGGTTGACCAGGCGATCGCCGCACTGCGCACGCTGGCCCAAGCCGCCGAGACGATCTACTACGTCTACGTGACCGACGAGCACGGTCACCTGCTCGGCGTCGTATCGATGCGCGACCTCGTCCTCAGTCCGCCAGACCGCACCGTCGGCGAGATTATGGAAACTGACATCGTGAAAGTGCAGGCGACCGCTGACCAAGAAGAAGCGGCGCGCCTGCTGACCAGTGAGGGGTTGATCGCCCTCCCGGTGGTCGACGACCAGAACCGCTTGCTCGGCATCATTACGGCAGACGACGTTGCCGACATCCTTGAACAGGAAGTGACCGAGGACATCGAGCGACTCGGCGGTTCCCAGCCGCTCGATATTCCCTACATGAAGGCCAGTCCGATCCTGCTCTGGCGCAAGCGAGTTGGTTGGCTGCTGCTCCTCTTTATCGCCGAGATGTACACCGGCACGGTGCTCCGCCACTTCCAGCGGGAAATTGAACAAGTCGTGGCACTGTCCTTCTTTGTCCCGTTGCTCATCGGCACCGGCGGGAATGCCGGTTCGCAGGTCGTGACGACGCTCGTACGCGCGATGGCGCTGGAGAAGATCGGGCTCCGCGATATTCCGCGCATTATTCCCAAGGAATTTGCCACAGCGATGTTGCTCGGCGCCGTCATGGCACTAGCAGCCTTTGCCCGGGCAGAAATCTTACAAGTCGGCACGGTCGTCGCCCTGACGGTGGCCATCGCGATCTGGGGGATTGTTCTCTGGGCGGTGACCGTGGCATCCGTCTTGCCGTTGGTCTTGCGTCGTCTTGGTATTGATCCAGCGGTCGTTTCCTCGCCCTTCATCGCAACGCTCGTTGATGGGACGGGACTTGTCATCTACTTCACCGTTGCACGCGTGATGCTTGGTTTGCAGTGATAACAGCAACGAGGCAGCCGGCGTATCCTTGACATTGCAGAAGGCGGCAGTACGAAGGGAGTGGGTGGTGGAGCCGATCGTCCAAGAGCTTGAGCCAGGAGTGTTTTCCATTGACCTTGTCTTCCGTGATGCACCGCAGGCGATTTTGGTCTACCTCATCGCGAGTCGTGAGGGCCTTACGCTCATTGAGACCGGCCCGGCTTCAACGATTGACGCGCTGCGAGCCGGGATCGCCGCAGCCGGTTTTGCGTTTGAGCAGGTCACGCAACTCGTCGTGACCCACATCCACCTGGACCATGCGGGAGCAGCTGGTGCACTGCTTGCTGCGCTCCCGAACGCCCGGCTCTTCGTCCATCGTCTGGGCGCGCCACATATGATCGACCCAACGCGGCTGTTGGCCAGCGCGGGGCGCATCTACGGCGACCAGCTGATTCCGCTCTGGGGCGAGACACTGCCTTGCCCAGCTGAACGCGTTATCCCGCTCGACGACGGCGATCTGATCGATGCCGGGAGCCGGACGCTCCGCGCCGTCGCAACACCCGGACATGCAAGCCACCACCACGCGTTCCACGATGTTACGAGCGGCGCGGTCTACACCGGCGACGTTGCTGGCATCCGTATCAACAGCCGTCCGTTCGTCTTCCCGCCAACGCCGCCGCCGGACGTCGACCTTGGTCACTGGCGGCAGAGCATCACGCGGCTGCGTGCGCTGCGTCCGTCTCGTCTCTACCTCACCCACGGCGGGCCAGTTTATGATCCCGACTGGCACTTTGACGACCTGCTTGCCCGCCTCTTCCTCTGGAGCGGGTTGGTTGGCGCGCGGCTGCAGGCCGGCGACACCCCAGAAGCCATCACCGAGATGTTAATGCAACTCGGCGAGGCCGAATTCTTCACCACGTGCGGCGATGCGAGCACGCAGCCGGCCTACCGCTGGGCATCTGGCGGCTACCGCATGTCGGTCGACGGGCTAGTGCGCTACTTCCGCCGCCATGCTCCGAGCGCATCGGGGCTGTTGCGTGCGGACGATGTGCCCGGGGCAGCCAACCAGGCGGCAAGCTCGAGCTGAGGAGGCAGGCAATGACCGAGCATCGCACGCAGGCGCAACCACTCCTCACCAGCCTGCTGGGCGAGGCGGCATCGTGGACACTGGAGAGCGACCTGCTGCACTTTGACGGGCATACAGCCGTGGTGCGTGTGACCCTCCGGCTCGACCTGCAGACGGTCAGTGCTCTTGGCTCGGCCTCGGCTGACGAGGGCGCACCGCCAGTCGAGCAGGCCGAGGATCGTGCACTGACGCGGCTGCTTGCCCGGCTCGGCCGCGCGAGCATTCCGGCTGAACCGGCGCGTCCGGCCCTCGCCGGCACGTTCTCGCCTTCGGGCATCGACGATCTGCTCACGCCAGCGCCGTCCGAATCACCGCCCCCGCCACCACTCGAGCCGGTTCAGCCACCGTTTACGGCGTCGTCGCAGTCAGAAGAGCTTCCAGCGAACGTTGTCTCTCCAACGCCGACGGTGGGTCAGCCGCTCGCCAAAAATGCGGCAGCACAGACCGCTAGCCGCAACCGCTCCATCCGGCAGACGGAGTGGGACAGCTTCTGGCGTTGGGCACGCAGTATGGGCATCCGCAGCCGTCCCGAAATTGAGGAACTGCTTGGGCAGAGCGTTGAGGGGCTGTCTCCGCGGGAGGTTCGAACCGCGCTTGAGGCGAAGCTCGCGCAGCGCCATGCTGGCACCAGCCAGGGGACAAGCCTGCGGTAGGCAGCGAAAGCGTAGCCGCCCGGCGCGATGCCGGGCGGCTACCGTTTGGGGTGGGGAATCGGGCGGGCAGGAGTGCACGGTTATGGATAGGGCACGCCGTAGCGCTTGTTGAGCACCTGGGCGCCGAGACGGCCGAGCATGATGTCCCAGCGCTCCGGCCACTCGCCAGGGTGCCACTCGAGCCGAGCGCGCTCGAAGTACTGGACAACGTAGGTCTTGCCGTTGTCCGGGTTCTGCTCGCGGAACTCTTCGCTGATCGGGAAGCCAAAGATCTCGAGTCCGCCGAACTTCTGCCAGTAGCGCAGGAACCCGTGCCCGAGATAGTGGCCCGTCTGCGGGAAGTACACGACCTCGACCGAGTCGGGCACCATGCCACCGTTCCAGACCGGGGCGTTGCCCTGCGGCAGCGGGCGGAACGGCGGCTCGTTCTCGCGCCCGGCCGTTACCTCGCGGCCGACGAGACCGAGCAACACGTCGTAGCGTTGCGGCGCAGCGCCGGGGTGCAACTCGAAGCGGGCCCGCTCGAAGTACTGCACCGTCAGGCCGTTCTCTTGCATCACTTCGGTCAGCGGGTAACCGAAGATCGCCAGCCCACCGAACGCCTGCCAGTAGGACAGGAACGCGCCCGAAACGTTGTGGCCAGTCTCCTTGAAGTACGTCGCGCCTGGCATGGGTTGTGCTGGCGCCGTAATGCCTGGCATCGCCGGTGGCGTTGCTGCTGGCGAGCATGATACCGATGGACCAGTCGGCGCCGTGACCGTCACGTTCGCCTTGTTGATCGTCCCTGGCCCAGGATAGGTCACCTGCGGGCCACTACCACCAATGTAGCCGAGTTGCTGGAGTGTCTGGGCAGCTTGTCCAACGGTAGTGAAGAGCGCTTTTTCGAACGCGACATCGCTTGCCGGCCGGGTACCAAGTGCATAGTTAGCCAGCACCCGGTGTTCGGCCTCGGTGCCAGCAATCTGGAACGCGACCTTGACCAGTTCTGGCTGGTTCATCGCAGCGAACTCGCGTGCCGCCGCGATGTAGGCCGCGATAAATGCCGTCTCGAGTGAGACGATCGTGCTGAAGAGCTTGGTGTATGAGGACAGGATACTTGTATCAGGAACGGTAAACGTCTGCGTCAACGGCTGTGCCCCTGCGCTGAGCAAGTACTCGAGGTGAAACTCTTCCTCGGCCCGTGCTGCGTCAAGGATTGCCACGACAACATCAGGAATCGGCTTATCATAGCCGCCCTTCTTGGCACTGTCGATCGCGCCACCGAGCAACGTTACTGCCATCGATTCGGCGGTCGCTGCAATGTTAATGATATCCTTAACCGACTCAGGCGAGTCGGCGAGTACCGACCGGAAGAGCCCAAGCCGTGACATGAGCAGTCCGGCACCAGCAATACCGGCGCCTTTAAAGAGCGTGCGCCGTGAGACGCGCGCATTCGTTACCGTGTTCAAGAGATCGACTGGATTCGTGGCCATCGTTTCACTGCCTCCTTCTCCATCTATCGCCAGCCAGTGCAGCACCGTCCGGCACCACTACGGTCGCAGCTGGGTTACCCCGGTGTTGTCGATCGAGCCGGGACCGGGGTAGGTCACCTGTGGGCCGCTGCCGCCGATGAAGCCGAGTTGCTGCAAGGCTTGCGCAGCCGCGCCAACGCTGGTGAACATGGCTTTCTCAAAGGCGAGGTCGTTCGGCACACCCTGGAGAATGCCTGAGGCAATGGCGAAGAAGCGCAGGTGCGCTCGATGCTCGGCCTCGACTGCCCCGATCTGGAGTGCCAGCTTGACCAGATCAGGCTGGCCGAGAATCGCGAACTCCTGGGCAGCTGCCATGTAGGCCGCGATAAACGCCTCTTCGAGCATGATACCGGTCTTGAGCAACGTCGCCGGATCGGTCACGATCTTCGGATCGGGAATCGTAAAGGTCAGGGTCAGTGGCTTGGCCCCCGCCCCGGTCAGGACCTCATAGTGGGCTTGCTCTTCAGCGCGGGCTGCCGTGAGAAATTGCACGACTTCCGCGTTGACATTCAGCTGGCCCTTCTTGGCCGAATCAATCGCGCCACCAAGGGCAGTCACGGCGAGCGCTTCCGCTGTCGCCGCGATGTTGATGATGTCCTGCACTGACTCGCACTGCTGCGCGGCTGCAGCAAGCCGTGCGAGTTGATTCGTGCTTACGGTCAATGACATGGGTTCGCCTCCTTCGCTTCCACTCTGACCAGACGGACTCGTGTACTGCGCTGGACTCGCCGTTGTGCTCGTCGGGATGTTCCCGCTGTTTCACCCTCCACCGCTTCGCCGCCGCTACCTCCTCTCCCGCATGCGTGCTGCCATCGCACAGTGCTTGCAACGGTGCCTACGGCAAGAGCAACAGGAATAGATCACCAGAGACGTGGCAAAGCGGCAATTTCTTGCTAGACTGACCGCAGAAACCGGGTCAGCCTTGGCAACGCAGATGGCGACCGGGGAGGGGAACTGGGCAAATGGTACGGAACAATGCGCCAAACGAGCGGGCTGCTGCCCAGCACGATCCCCGTACTGACGCGGAACTCTTGGCGGCGATTGCCGCCAGTGATCCTGACGCCCTCGTGGCACTGTATGACCGGTATGGTCGGCTTGCGTTCGGCCTCGCGTATCGCATCCTGGGCGACGCGTTTTTGGCGGAGGAAGTAGTGCAGGATGCCTTCATGAATGTCTGGCGCAACGCAGCCAAGTTCGATGCGAACCGCGGGGCTGTGCGCTCGTGGCTGCTGGCGATTGTCCACCACCGTGCTGTTGACCGACTCCGCGAATGGCGCGGGAAGGCACCGGAAGTCGACCTCGATGATGCTGCGCTGACCCTGGCTGCTCCTGACGTCTGGGGAGCGTTGCTTGACCAGCTCGAGCTGGAAAGCGTGCAACAAGCGCTTGCAGCGCTGCCGGAGGAACAGCGTCTTGCTCTCGAGCTCGCCTACTTCCAGGGTCTCACCCACCAGGAGATCGCTGAGCGAACCGGGTGGCCACTCGGTACGGTCAAGAGCCGGCTGAGGCTTGGCCTGGCCAAACTTGCCGACCTGCTGGCACCGTTACGAACACCAGGAGACCAGAATGCTCGGGGTTAACTCCCATGGCGCAGGCCCGCATCGAAACCTAGGCTCAAAGGAGCACGACGTGTGGGAACAGGAACACTCTAACCACGAGCAGATTCGCGACCTCCTCGGCGCGTATGCCCTTGATGCGCTGAGCGCTGAGGAGCAACAGCGCGTCCGTGCGCACCTTGCCCAGTGTGCTGAATGCCGAGCTGAACTTGCGCGTCTTCAGCTTGCCATTCACGCCTTACCGCTGAGCGTCGCGCCGCGCACGCCCTCGCCCGAACTGCGCGAGCGTATCCGCGCGGCCGTCACTACGCAGCCGACTGCGAGCGAGCAGCAAGCGGCAACGCGCCACCGCTTGCCGCACCCAGCGCTAGAGCGTGCAGAACGTCCAGCAGAGTCGAGCACTGTTCGCGTCTTCCCGCGCTGGCGTGCGTTCGCCCCGTGGGCAGCCGCGGCCGCGCTCTTCATCGTGTGTCTCGGCTTGCTCGGCTGGAACCTGCAGCTGCGCCAGCACGTCTCGCCCGCGCCGCAGGTCATCGCGCTGCAGCCCAGCAACGGCGCCCCTGTGCAAGGCCAGGTGATCTATCTGCCGGATCAACGAGTGGCGGTGCTGCGTGTCGAGCAACT
>ERZ795042.1540-NODE-1540-length-14702-cov-4.911996_pt1 | contig 14702 bp, 9 predicted proteins | sample MGYA00375126_ERZ795042 | MGnify/ENA primary metagenome ERZ795042 (study PRJEB30171, sample SAMN05518105) | compost metagenome | isolation source: Feedstock adapted compost from Newby Island compost facility, Milpitas, CA | place: USA:Newby Island compost facility...
CTCCCGGTAGACCTCGACTCGCCCGGCGACGGTCGCGGAGTCGACGCCCGTCACGGTCCCGCCCACGACGACGAGGTCGCCGTCGACCGTGGCGCCGGGCTCGAGGAACGCGTCTCCGTTCAGGACGACGACGCTGCCGCGCACGCGCCCCGCGAGCTGGAGCGGCCCGCCCAGCACCGCCACGTCCCCGACGATCTCGGTTCCGCGCGCGATCCGCGAGGCGCCGGTCATCCGGACCGTCTCCGGCCGGTTGAAGAAATCGAACAGCTCCGCCGCACGCTCCGGCGCGACCGCGATCTGGCGCGCCTCCTGGGCGGCCGCCGGCGCCGCCGCGACCAGCAGCGCCGCCAGCGCGGCCGCCGCCCAACGTTCCGGGACAGGTATCATCGTTCGATCTCCAGACGTCTCATGCGACGATACAGGTTCGCGCGGTCGGTGCCGAGCCGACGCGCCGCGTCGGCCACGTTGCCGTCGGCCTCCTCCAGGGCGGCCAGGATCAGCGCGCGCTCGTAGGCGTCGAGACGCTCCGTCAACGAGCCCCCGGAGACCTCCACCGGTGCCGTACCCGGAATCTCCTTCACCGCGCCGCTGTCCGGCAGCATGCTCGCGACCTCGCGGGCGCCCACCTCACGGCCCGGGTGCAGGATCGCCAGCCGCTCGCAGACGTTCGCCAGCTCCCTCACGTTCCCGGGCCAGGGGTAGCGCATGAGACGCTCGATCGCATCCGGGAGGAGGACCGGAGGCACCAGGCCGTGCCGCGCCTGCAGCCGCGCGAGGAAGTGCGCCGCCAGCTCCGGGATGTCCTCCGCCCGCTCCCGCAGCGGCGGCAGGTGGATCGGGATCACGTTCAGCCGGTAGTAGACGTCCTCGCGGAACCGGCCGGCCGCGATCTCCTCCCGCAGGTCGCGGTTCGTCGCAGCGATCACCCGGACGTCCACGCGGATCGGCTCCTGCCCGCCGACCCGCTCCACCTCGCCCGATTCCAGCGCCCGGAGCAGCTTCGCCTGCGCCTCCGCGCTCAGCTCGGCGACCTCGTCGAGGAAGAGCGTGCCGCCATCCGCCAGCTCGAATCGCCCGCGCCGCCGCTCCGTCGCGCCCGTGAAGGCGCCCCTCTCGTGCCCGAACATCTCGGACTCGACCAGCTCGCGCGGGATCGCCGCGCTGTTGACCCGCACGAAGGGGCCATCGGCGCGACGCGACTGCGCGTGCAGCGCTGCGGCGACCAGCTCCTTCCCCGTCCCGCTCTCGCCCGTGATCAGCACGCGGGCGTCGGTCGGCGCGACCTGGCGGATCAGCTCCCGGATGGCGTGCATCGCCGGGCTCGAGCCGATCATCCGCTGCTCGCCGCCCAGCTCGGCGACGAGGGCGCGCGAAAGCTCACGCGCCCGTCGAAGCTCCAGCGCGCCGCGGACCGTGAGGAGCAGCGCCTCCGGGTTGAGCGGCTTCTCGATGAAGTGGAACGCGCCCAGCTTCGTCGCCTGGACCGCGTCGCCGAGCGTGGCGCGGCCGCTCATCATGACGACCGGGAGCTCAGGCCAGCGCTCGCGCACGATCCGGAGCGTGGCGAGCCCGTCCAGCTCCGGCATCGCGAGATCGAGGAGGACGACCTCTGGCTCTTCCTCCTCGATCGCGGCGATCGCGGCGCGGCCGTCGTCCGCCTCACGCGCGCGGTGCCCCTCCGCCTCCAGGACCCGCGCGACCATGCGGCGGATGTTGGACTCGTCGTCGACGACCAGGATCGCCGCCACCGCCAGGCCTCAGTAGTGGCTGAAGATCAGCCGCGCGATGAGCGGACCGCGGCCGCCGAGCGGGCGCGCGTCCTCGCACGTGAGCTTCGTCTCGGGGCCGAAGAACAGGCGCATCCTCCAGGACGCGTCGTCTTCCGGCTCGCGGGCGCCCGGCCGGAGGCACGTGCGCGCGTCCCGGAAAACCGGCGAGAGGAGGGCCGAGACGCTGTCGCCCGTCGCCGGGTCGGGGACGTCGATGGCGAGGACCACCCCGGCCTCGGGCATGACGTCCGTCGCCACGTAGTTGAGCAGCGCCTTGACCGCCTCCCGCGACTGCGCGGCCGAAGGGATCTGGACGGCGAGCAGGTCCAGCAGGCGTTCCTTGTCGACCCTGTAGAGCGCGTCATGCACGCCGATGCTTCCGCCGTCCGGGAGCGGCAGGGCAATCGTCGTGTCGCCGACCGGTTCGCCGGCCAGGAACGCGAACGAGACCGATCCGGCCGAGCCCGGCCCGCTCAACTTCAGGTTGGCTTGCTTCGCGACCTCGCTGAACCAGGCGCTGTCGGCCGCGGCCGCGAGCAGCACCAGATTCGCATCCGCACTACGGATCCACTGGGCGACCTCGGCCGGGCCCGCGCCCTCGCCCACGCTGAACGCCAGTGTCCGGTACTCGACCGGTTTGGGTCCACCGAGGCGAACCGCGCACCCGGCGACGAGGATCGCCAGCGCGCATGCGACGACTTTCTTCATGGTACCTCTTCCGTTAGGCATGGCACGAACGGCGCCCCGGAGTAATCGCAGCTTTCACGCCCGCCCGGCGGGCGCGGCAGCGGCGGCCGGGAGCCGGACGACGAACTCCGCGCCGCCACCCGGTCTGTTCCGCGCCAGCACCTCGCCCCCGTGCGCGGCGACGGCCTGCCGCACGAGCGCGAGGCCGAGGCCCGTTCCCCTGGATTTGGTCGTGTAGTCCGGTTCGAAGATCCGGTCGCCGGCCCCCTCCGGGAGCCCCGACCCCGTATCGCCGATCGCGACGACCAGCATCCCATCGGTCACGTGGATGCCGACATCGATACGCCGGGGCCGCTCAGATCCTTCCATCGCCTCGACCGCGTTCCTGATGAGGTTGCGGAACGCACGGAGCAGCGCGTCGTAATGGCCTTCCACGAGGGGGAGGTCATCGGCGGATTCGAGCGTCGCGACGACGCCGGGCGGAACGTCCGTCGCCAGGAGCCCGGCCATCAGCTCGCGGATGTCGATGGCGCTCGTCGGCCCCGACGGCGGCCGGCCGAGCGCCGCGAACTGCTGGGCCAGGTCCTCCAGACGCTCCGTCTCTTCGATGATCACGGCGACCGGCTCCTCCCAATCGGGCGACCTCCCTTGGGAACGCGCGAGCCGGTGCGCGGCTAGACGCAAGGGTGTCAGCGGGTTCTTCATCTCGTGCGCCACGCGCCTGGCCATCTCGCCCCAGATCCGGACGCGCTCGGCCTCGAGCGCGCGCCGCCGGGCCTCGGCCAGCTCGTTCGCGGCACGGCGCAGCGCGGCGCGCAGCGCCCGCACCTCCACGACCTCCCGGGCCTCGTGCGGCCCCGGCGGCGGGAGCGGCTCCTCGCGGGCCAGCCGCTCCGTCCACTCCACCAGCTCACGGATGGGGCGCGCCAGGTCCCGCGCCAGCTTGCGCGCGCCGGCGAGGGCGAGAGCCGCGAGCACCACGGCGAGCACGAGCGCGAGGAACGGCAGCGCACCGGCCAGGCGATGGGTCAGGAACGCCCAGCGGTGCGCGAGCATGAGGGAGGCAGAGAGGTGGTCGCGGTGCTGCTCGAGCGCCGCCGCCAGCGCCGAGTCCCGGGCCGCCGCGTTCTGCGCCGCCTCCAGCACGATGCGCCCGGATTCCGCCACCGTCGTCCACGGGCCCAGTGCAGAGACGCGGTCCAGGGAGCCGGTCCATATCCAGGTGGCGAGCGCGAGGACGAGCAGCGCCGGCGTGAGTGCGAAGGCGAGCAGCCACCCGAAGAGGCGGCGTTCGAGGGTGCGACGTCGCAACATCGAAGGTACAGCTAAACCCCTGCCTGACTTGACATTCCCGCAGCGTGCCGCTAAGCTGTGATTGACGCGGTCCGCTGGTCCCGCTCCCTCACCGCACCCCACGCGGCCGAAGGGCACCTGCCCAAGGACCGGCGCCGCACCGCAGTCCACCAGCCCGGTTGTTTTTCATCCAAAACCCTGGACACCCCATGGGCGGTTGCGCGTAGGGAGCCCGGTGAGGCCCCTACCGCTGATGTATTTGCGGTATCCGCCGAGCGGGCACGGCGGATGCAATGCGGCTGGAGCTTTGGAGACACGGTGCTCCAGCGAAGTTAGACGCGAGGCTGCGGCGGAGCAAGCCGCACTTCGCGCATCGGGATCGCGGACGGACGCGACCCGAAGGAGGGACCCATGATCCTGCCGAACGTTCGCGCTTCGTTCGGCCGCGCCGAAGCGTCGTTCGTCCTCGGGCTCCTCGCTGCCGGTGACAGCAAGGCCCGGGAACGGGCGGAGGACCGTCTGCGAGAGGAAGGCTTCGACGCCCTGCTCGACGACCCCCGTACGCTCAACGCCGTTCTCACCTCCGGCGGCATCGAGGGCGCGCCGCCGCGCCTCGTGTTCTACGTGCTCGTGCGGCACGCGCTGCTGGAGAACGGCATCCAGGACCGCATGATCGCCGACTACCTGGCCTCGCTGCTGCTCGAGTTCGGGCGTGGCGACCGGGCTCAGCGGATCGATGCGGCCAGCGATGAGCAGTACACCTATCTGGCGGACATCGTGCAAGCGCTCGGCTCCGCGAGCGGACGCCGCGCGTTCTTGCTCCGGGTCCACCTGGGCAACCGGGCGCTGTGGCTGAGCGGCCTCTTCCCGGATTACATCATGGCGCGCGTGCATCGGCGCGGCGCGCCCGGGATCGAATACTACGAGGAGATGGGCGCGACAGGCTACGCGCTCGCCGCGGATACGGCCGACGCCGAGAGCTACGGCCTCGATGAGCTCTACCGGGCGTGCTCGCGTAGCTTCCCCGCACTGCGGGTCGCGCTGAACCACATCTCCGACCGCTACCTCTTCCCGACGCAGGGCGATCCGATCAACCGGCTGCTGCGCCAGGTTGCGGACCGCTTCCGTATGCGTTCGGAGGTCAACTGAACGACTGCGATACCGGGAACCCGGCCCATTACACCGGGTAACTCGCAACGACCCGCTCCGCGCTGGTTCCAGCCCCCTGAAGGAGTTGAGCAGTATGTCCACGCCCGTCCTCGACATCATCCAGCACATCCGCGAGCGCCAGGACCAAAGCCTGTACCAGGACCTGCACTGGGAAGGCTCCTTCCAGGACTACCTCCAGATGGTGCAGGAGTCGCCGCAGATCGCGCGCAACGCGTTCCAGCGGATGTACGACATGATCGTCTCCTTCGGTACCCGGAAGTACACGGAGTACAAGAAGGAGATCATCCACTACAACTTCTTCGACGACCCCTTCGGCGGCGGGCGTGACGCGATCTTCGGGCTTGACATCCCGCTCATGAAGTTCGTTCAAGTCCTCAAGGCAGCCGCGATGGGCTACGGTCCGGAGCGCCGCGTGCTGCTGCTGCACGGCCCGGTCGGATCGGCGAAGAGCACGATCTGCCGGTTGCTGAAAAAGGGGCTGGAGCACTACTCCCGCACGCCGGAGGGCGCGCTCTATTCCTTCTCCTGGGTCGGCGAGGGGCTGGCCGCGCTGGGCGTTCCACCGGAGATGGCGCCGGCGCAGTCCACGGTGGACGTGATGCCGTGCCCGATGCACGAGGAGCCGCTCCACCTCATCCCGGAGGAGTACCGGGACGCGTTCCTCGACGAGATCAACGCAAGGCTGGCGGACGACCGTCGCATCCGGGTGGAAGGCGACCTCTGCCCGGCGTGCCGGCACATCTACAACCAGCTCATGCTGAAGTACGACGGGGACTGGACCCGGGTCATCGACCACGTCCGCGTGCGCCGGATCCTGATCTCCGAGCGTGATCGCGTCGGCATCGGCACGTTCCAGCCCAAGGACGAGAAGAACCAGGACTCGACCGAGCTGACCGGCGACATCAACTACCGGAAGATCGCCATCTACGGCTCGGATTCCGACCCGCGGGCGTTCAACTTCGACGGCGAGTTCAACGTCGCGAACCGCGGGATGATCGAGTTCATCGAGGTGCTGAAGCTGGACGTCGCCTTCCTGTACGACCTGCTGGGCGCCTCGCAGGAGCACAAGATCAAGCCGAAGAAGTTTGCGCAGACGGACATCGACGAGGTCATCATCGCCCACACGAACGAGCCGGAGTACCGGCGGCTCCAGAACAACGAGTTCATGGAGGCGCTCCGGGACCGAACCGTCAAGATCGACATTCCGTACATCACCAAGCTGGACGAGGAGATCAAGGTCTACGAGCGCGACTTCAACAACCGGCGGATCAAGGGTAAGCACATCGCGCCGCACACGATCGAGATGGCGGCGATGTGGGCGGTGCTGACGCGGCTCGAGGAACCCAAGAAGGTGAACCTCACGCGCCTCCAGAAGCTGAAGCTGTACAACGGCAAGACGCTGCCGGGCTTCACGGAGGACAACGTCAAGGAACTGCGCAAGGAGGCCGAGCGGGAGGGCCTGGAGGGCATCAGCCCGCGCTACATCCAGGACAAGCTGTCCAACTGTCTCGTCGCGGACATCGAGGAGACGTGCGTCAACCCGTTCATGGTGTTGAAGGAACTGGAGAGCGGGCTGCGGCACCACTCGCTGATCACGAGCGAGGAGCAGCGGGAGAAGTACCGCGAGCTCCTGGCGGTGGTGCGGGAGGAGTACGAGGACATCGTGAAGAACGAGGTCCAGCGCGCGATCTCCGGCGACGAGGAGGCGCTGCAGCGGCTGTGCGCCAACTACATCGACAACGTGAAGGCGTACACGCAGCGTGAGAAGGTCCGGAACAAGTACACGGGCGAGTACGAGGAGCCGGACGAGCGGCTGATGCGGTCGATCGAGGAGAAGATCGACATCCCGGAGAGCCGCAAGGACGACTTCCGCCGGGAGATCATGAACTACATCGGCGCGCTGGCGGTTGACGGCAAGAAGTTCCGTTACGACACCAACGCGCGGCTCCAGAAGGCCCTCGAGCTGAAGTTGTTCGAGGACCAGAAGGACTCCATCAAGTTGACGAGCCTGGTCTCCAGCGTGCTGGACAAGGAGGCCCAGGAGAAGATCGACATCGTGAAGAGCCGGCTCATCAACCAGTACGGCTACTGCGACGTGTGCGCGACGGACGTGCTGAACTTCGTCGCGAGCATCTTCGCGCGAGGCGATGTGAGGGAGGGCCGCAAGTAGCGGCCGACAGCCGCCATTTGCGGCCCTCCGGGCCGAGGGGAGGACGTCCGCCCTGCCCTGGCCCTGTCCCCCGGGCTACGGCGCGGGAGCGGCGGGCGGAACCGCGGGCGACGGAACTTGCAGGGCGAGCAAGGCGACGCCCTCGCCCTGGCCCGCGGGGCGGCGGAGCGAGGCCTTGCCCCGGCCCCGGGCGACGACGGGCGGGGCGACGAGCAGCAACCATGGCCGGCGTCACCGTCGACGCCGGCACAGTCGTTGAGGCGGTATGGTCAGGCGTATCGAGCGCGATCGCCGGCGGTTCGAGGAGATCGTCCGCGGCAAGATCAAGCAGGACCTCAAGCGGCACATCACCCGCGGCGAGCTCATCGGGCGGCAGGGCAAGGAACTGGTCTCGATCCCCGTGCCGCAGATCGAGCTGCCCCGCTTCCGTTACGGCCGTCGTGACCTGGGCGGCGTCGGCCAGGGGGCCGGCGAACCCGGCACGCCGCTCGGCTCCGACGGCGACGTGGATGGCGCCGGCGAGGCGGGCGATGCGCCGGGCTACCACATCCGCGAGGTCGAGCTCACCATCCAGGAGCTCGCCGAGCTGATGGGCGAAGAGCTGGAGCTGCCACGTATCCAGCCCAAGGGAGCCCAGTCGCTCACCGTGGCGCGCAACCGCTACAGCGGCATCAAGCGCGCCGGGCCGGAGAGCCTGCGCTCCTTCAAGCGGACGTACAAGGAGGCGCTGCGCCGCGAGATCGCCGCAGGCACGTACAACCCGGCGCGCCCACTGGTCATCCCGGTGCGCGACGACATGCGCTATCGCTCCTGGAAGGTGGAGCCGGAGCCGGTGGCGAACGCGGTGATCATCTACATGATGGACGTCTCCGGCTCGATGGGCAACGAACAGAAGGAGATCGTCCGCATCGAGTCGTTCTGGATCGACACCTGGATCCGCGCCCACTACGACGGCCTGCAGACGCGCTACATCATCCACGACGCCGTTGCCCGCGAGGTCGACCGGGAGACGTTCTACACGACGCGCGAGTCCGGCGGCACGCGCATCTCGAGCGCCTACCAGCTCGCGGCCGAGATCGTCGAGCAGGACTACCCTGCGGATGCGTGGAACATCTACATGTTCCACTTCTCGGATGGCGACAACTGGGGTGGCGGGGACGACGAGAAGTGCTTCGCCCTGCTGCGGGAACGCCTGCTGCCGGTGTGCAACCTGTTCGGCTACGGCCAGGTCGAGAGCCGCTACGGCAGCGGCCAGTTCCTGCACGCGCTGGAACGGAACGTCCAGGCGGACAACCTGGTGCTGTCGCAGATCGCGGATCGCGATGCGATCCTCAAGTCCATAAAGGACTTCTTGGGCAAGGGACGCTGAGCGACGGAGCCCCGAGCCGAAGCCCCGGAGCCCGGACGGGCTGTGGGCCGGCCGCAGCCCGGCGGCGGCTCCCCCGCCACGGAACCCGCGCAGCGGCCCTGGCCGGTACCCTGGAGAAGGACAGACGATCATGCCCCACCCACTCACCCCCGAGCTCCGCGAACTCCAGCTGCGCACCGAGGAATACGCGCGCGAGTACGGCCTCGACTTCTTCGAGATCGTCTACGAAGTGCTGGATTGGGAGGAGATCAACGAGGTCGCCGCGTACGGCGGCTATCCGGCGCGCTACCCCCACTGGCGCTTCGGCATGGAGTACGTCGAGCTGTCCCGCTCCTACGCGTACGGCCTCTCGAAGATCTACGAGATGGTCATCAACAACGACCCGACGTACGCGTACCTGCTGGCGGCCAACCACCTCGTGGACCAGAAGCTGGTCATGGCCCACGTGTGCGGGCACGCCGACTTCTTCAAGAACAACTTCTCCTTCGCCCACACGAACCGGAAGATGGTGGACGAGATGGCGAACCACGCCACCCGCGTCCGCCGCTACATGGAGCTGTACGGCGAGGACGAAGTCGAGCGGTTCCTGGACCGCTGCCTCTCGCTGGACAACCTGATCGACTACAACGCGCCACACATCAAGCGCAAGCGCTGGGAGCCGCCTGCCCCGGAAGAGGAGCCGCAGCGCATCGAGCCCAAGAAGCTCCGCGCCAAGCCGTATATGGACGAGTACATCAACCCGCGCGAGGTGCTCGAAGCGGAGCGGAAGCGACTCGAGGAGCTGCAGCGGCAGGAGGAGCACTTCCCGCCCCGGCCCGAGAAGGACGTGATGCTCTTCCTCCTGGAGCACGCGCCGCTCAAGAACTGGGAGCGGGACGTCCTGGGCATCGTCCGTGAGGAGGCCTACTACTTCGCGCCCCAGGGCCGGACCAAGATCATGAACGAGGGCTGGGCGTCGTACTGGCACTCGAAGATCATGACCGAGAAGTCGCTCGACCCCTCCGAGCTGGTGGACTACGCGGATCACCACGCCGGCACCATGGCGCCGTACCCCGGCCGGCTGAACCCGTACAAGCTGGGGCTCGAGCTGTGGCGCGACATCGAGATGCGCTGGAACAAAGGGCGCTACGGCCCCGACTGGGAGGCCTGTGACGACTACCACCTGAAGAAGAACTGGGACACCGGCGAGATGAAGGGGCGGGAGAAGATCTTCGAGGTGCGGCGCCACTACAACGACGTGACCTTCATCGACGAGTTCCTGACGCCCGACTTCGTCCGCGAGCACGGCCTGTTCACGTACGAGTACAACGCCATGACCGGCCAATACGTGATCAGCGACCGGGACTTCAAGGCGGTGAAGGAGAAGCTGCTCTTCATGCTGACCAACTTCGGTCAGCCCTGGATCGAGGTCCGGGACGGGAACTTCCTCAACCGCGGCGAGCTGGTGCTGCACCACCGGTACGAGGGCGTCCCGCTCAAGCTGGACTACGCATTGGAGACGCTGGAGAACGTGCAAGCGCTCTGGAAGCGGCCCGTGCACCTCGAGACCTACGTGGATGACGAGCCCGTGGTGTTGAGCTACGACGGGACGGAGCACCGGACGCAGCCCCGCACGGAGGACTGAGGGCGAGGAGTCCTACCTCCGCCCGCGGTTCCCGACCACTGCCCTGTCGGGTCGGGGCCGGGCCGACCGCGGTGGCGCACGGCCCGCCCCCCGGACGTCAGGCCCCTCCCCCATCCTGCATCTGCGCCACCGGCGCCGCCTCCGTCACCAGCTCCAGCCCCAACGTCCGACCCTTCTCGGTGGCGGGGATTCCCTCCGCGAGCCACACGGGCGGCGGCGCATCCATCAGGAAGTGGTCGAAGAACTGCTGCATGCGGATCGCCCAGTCCCGCCGGTTGTGCTCCTTCGTCAGCCCGTGGTCCTCGCCGTTGTAGTTGATCAGCCAGACCGGCTTGCCGAGGCGGCGCAGCGCCATGTAGAACTCGATCCCCTGGTACCACGGCACGGCGCCGTCCTGGTCGTTGTGCATCATCAGCAGCGGCGTCTCGACCTTGTCGGCCCAGAAGATCGGCGAGTTCTCCACGAACTGCAGCGGCCGCTCCCACAGCGTTCCGCCGATGCGGCTCTGGGTCTGCTCGTACTGGAACATGCGGCTCATGCCCGTGCCCCAACGGATCCCGCCGTAGGCGCTGATCATGTTGGCCACGGGCGCGCCGGCTTCCGCGGCGGCGAAGAGGTTGGTCCTGGTGATCAGGTACGCGACCTGGTACCCGCCCCAACTGTGGCCCTGCACGCCGATGCGCTTCGGGTCCACGAAGCCCTCATCGATCAGCGCCAGCACGCCCGGCACGACCGCGTTCAGCGCGCTCTCGCCCGGGTAGCCGATCCGGTACGGAATGTCCGGCGTGAACACCAGGTAGCCGCGGCTCACGTAGAAGCTGATGTTGATGCTCGAGCGGTGGGCCGCGGGCGGCACGTAGCTGTGCAGGTTCTGCGAGAGCCGCTCGTAGAAGTACACCAGCAGCGGGTACTTCCGCGTGGGATCGAAGTCGTCCGGCTTGTACAGCACGCCCTGGAGCGGCTCGCCGTGGGCGGACCGCCACTCGAACAACTCCGCCGTGCCCCAGCGGTACTCGGCCTGCTGCGGGTTGGCGTCGCTGATGCGGCGCAGCTCGCGGAAGCTCGGATCCGTCACGTAGAGGTCGGGGAACTCGCGGAAGCTCTCGCGCGTGAGCATGAGGACCGGCGCGTTCTCGGCGCGCCGGGGCGTGCCGAACTTGCGGTCCTCCATCACGAGCCGGGCCGGCGGCGCATCGCCGCGCACGCGATCACGGTAGAACCCGCTGGCCTTGGTTCCGTAGTGGAACGCCTCGAGGAGCAGGTCGCGGCCGGGGTCGATCGCGGCCTCCTCCGGGTCCAGGGCCACGTAGCGGAGCCGGATGTTCTCGCGCCGCCCGACGCCGTCCGTGATGTTGCGCGGCGCGGCGTGGCCCGTCGGATCCACGGCCCAGACATCGTACCGGTCGTAGATGAGGAGGCGCTCGTCCCCACGCGTCCAGCCAGCACTGCCGTAAGGACCGGGCTCATCCGGCGTGTCGTCCAGCTCGTCGTGCACCGGGTACGGGATGCCGGCGGAGACGTTGACGACGCGGCGACCGCCCACGTCCATGGTGAACCATGCACGCTGCTCGCCGTCGAACCAGTAGAGGTACTTGCCCTCGGGCGAGATCGAGACGTTGCCGCGGACGTACTCCAGCACACGCTCGCGCGCGCCGGTCCGGACGTCGATGAGATAGATGTCGTTGCCGCTGCGACCCCACGTGACCTCCCTGCGATACGGCAGGTTGGACCGGCCGAGCGCAACGTCTGCATCGCCACGGCGCGCGAGCACGACCTCCGGGACATCGAGCGTGGCGAGCTGCACGACGCGGCCGTCCCGCAGGTGCACCACGGCCTGATAGGTCCGCCGGCGTTCGCGCTCGAGTTGCCGGAGCTGCATCGGCTGGATGTACGGGTCCTGCCAGTGCCACACGTCCAGGACGACCTTCTCGTCCTCCGGGATCGTGTCTTCCGGCTCGGGCACGGGCCGGGGCGCGGTGCCGAAGTAGAGCCGCTGGCCGTTCTCGGAAAACGAGAGCGCGCCGTGCTCGCTGACCCACCAGTCCTCGGGGATCCCCCGAGTCCCTACCCCCGCCACCGCGCGCGCCGCTGCGCTCCGGCCGTCCCAGTGGTAGAGCGTGTAGGCGGGCTGCTCTGCATCGTAGTCATCGCGGTTGGAGAGGAACGCCACCTGCCGGCCCGCCCGGTCGAAGACGACGCCCTTGTACTCGCCCTCGCCCGCCATGAGCGTCCGGGTCTGGCCGGACGCGAGCTCCAGCACGTAGACGCCATCGCCCTCGCCGTCGGGGGCGGAGACGGTGTAGGCGAGACGCGCGCCGTCGCGCGAGAACACGTACAGGCACACGTGTTCGATGCGCCGCTCCTCGCCGGTCTCGAGGTCGCGGACGACGAGGGTCGCGCCCGGCTCCTTCCGCCGCTCGCGCTGGCGCGGCCGGTCCGCTTCGCCGGCCTGCGCCGGCTGCGCGCCGCCCGCCTGCGCGCTGTCCCGCTCCTGCGCGAGCCGGTAGGCCAGCCACCGGCCCGCCTTCTCGGGCAGCTTGAAGTCCCGCACGTTCGCGATGCGCGTGATCGCGCCGGTGCGCAGGTCGAGGATGCCCAGCGAATCCCGCGCCATGTCGACCGGCTTCGCGCGCTTCTTCGCCTCATCGAGCGCCTGCTTCGAGGGCCTCAGGCGGAAGACGACGAAGCGGCCGTCGTGGCTGAACACGCCGCTCTGCCCCCGCTCGATGCTGAGCGGCTCTGCCTCGCTGGTGAGCGGCTGGACCATCAGCACGGGGTCACTGCCATCCGACTCGAGGCCGTAGAGAGCGGTCCGGCCGTCGGCCGAGAGCGCCTCGCCGACGATACGCTTCCAGATGTCGTAGTCCGAATGGTCGAGCGCCTTGCGGGCGGCGGTCTGCGCGGACGCGCCCGCGGCGAGCAGCAGCAACGCGAGGCCGCAGCCGAGCGCGCGGCGGAGCACGAGCATCGGTACCTCCTGGTGTCGCTCGAAGCCAGGAGCGGAAATTACGGGAGGGAGCCGGCCCGCGGCCAGCCGGCGCCGGCCTGTCGCTCAGCGGGCCTCTACGCCTACGAGCCGCGCCACCGCGTCCAGGATGCCTCGACGGAACGCGGCGAGCGAGAAGCGCTCGGCGTTGCGGCGAAGCGCCGCCGGGTCGAAGGTCAGCCGGTCCGCTCGCAGCACCGCCTCCGCCAGCGCCTCGGGCGTGGGCTCGTGGAAGAAGACGCCGGTCGCGTCCGCCCTGCTGCCGTCCCAGCCGATCACGGTCTCCAGCACGCCGCCGGCCGCGAACGCAATGACGGGCGCGCCGGCGGCCTGGGCCTCGACCGCCGTGATGCCGAAATCCTCGACGCCGGGGAAGATGAACGCGCGGCAACGCTCGTAGAGGTCGGCGATCTCGTCGTCGGGCAACCAGCCCGTGAACCGGACGTTGGGTCGCGCCATCCTGCGCAGCCGTTCCAACTCGGGACCGCTGCCGGCGATCACCAGCGGGCGGCCCAGCCGGTTGAACGCCGCGATCGCCAGTTCGATGCGCTTGTACGGGACGAGCGCGGAGACGATCAGGTAGAAGTCCTCGCGCGGTCGGTCGTGGCGCAGGCGCTCGACATCCACGGGCGGGTGGACGACGACGGCGTCCCGGCCGTAGCAACGGCGGATACGCTCCCGGATGAACGCCGAGTTCGCGACGAAGGTGTCCACACGGCTCGCGGTGCGGCGGTCCCAGCGCCGCAGCCACGCGGCGATCGGCGGCATCGCCATGCGCACCGGCAGCGCGGCGCGGCCGCGGCCGAAGTAGTCGTCGTAGAGGTCCCACACGTAGCGCATGGGCGTGTGGCAGTAGCACAGGTGCGGCGCGCCCGCGGGCCGCACGCCCTTGGCCACGCAGTGGCTGCTCGAGACGACGAGGTCGAACCCGCGCAGGTCGAAGCGCTCGATGGCGGCGGGGAACAGCGGCAGGAGGTTACGGTACCGCTTGCTCGCGCCCGGCAACCGGTCGATGAAGGAGGTGTGGATCGGCCGCTCCTCGATCAGGGGCGAGACCGAGCCGCGCAGGTGGAGCAGCGTGAAGATCTCCGCATCGGGCCAGAGCCGGATCAGCGCCTCGAGCACTCGCTCGCCGCCACGCATGCCGGTGAGCCAGTCGTGCACGAGCGCGACGCGCATCACTCCTCCTCCAGCGCCTCGTGCTCGCCCGCTGCCGGCTCGGGCACCGCGGCGCTGTCGTGCGCCGATCGCGCTCTCCGGAACCCGGGCCCCGGCAGGACGCCGTGCAGACGCCTGCGTGCGACGCGCACGGACGCCAGCGGCACCACATCCGGGTCCGCGGCCTCCGGCCGTGCCGCCACGGCGAGCGCCGACGCGTCCGGCGGCATCGGGACGACCACGGGCGGCTCGCCCCTCCCTCCGAGCGCGACCTCGCGACACAGCGCGAGAACCGCGTCCGCCGTCGCATCCCAGCGGAAACGCAGCGCGTGGCGCCGCCCTGCCTCCGCCAGGGCGCGGCGCTCCTCCGGCGACTCGATCAGCCGCTCGATCGCCTCGACCCAGCGCGTCGGCTGCAGGTCCACGATGAGCGCCGCGCCCTCCACCACTTCCCGTGCGGGCCCGTAAGGAGCGAC